>Ga0307375_10000168_pt1 | contig 89118 bp, 78 predicted proteins | sample TR1MG_FD_202531 | JGI IMG/M metagenome (GOLD analysis project Ga0307375, IMG submission 202531) | Soil microbial communities from Risofladan, Vaasa, Finland - TR-1 | ecosystem: Environmental > Terrestrial > Soil > Coastal area > Acid sulfate soil | place: Finland: Risofladan, Vaasa | collected... | reverse complement strand
AGGAAGAAGTTGAGCTCGCTCAACGAATTAAAAAGGGCGATCAGGCAGCACTTGAAAAGCTGACTAGAGCAAATCTACGGTTTGTGGTCTCTGTTGCAAAACAGTATCAAAACCAAGGGCTTAGCTTACCTGACCTTATTAATGAGGGAAACTTAGGGCTTATTAAGGCTGCTGAGAAGTTCGATGAAACGCGCGGGTTTAAGTTTATCTCTTACGCCGTGTGGTGGATTCGTCAATCGATTCTTCAGGCATTAGCAGAGCAATCGCGTATTGTTCGGCTTCCCCTTAATCAGGTGGGCTCTCTTAATAAGATCAACAAGGCCTTCTCGAAATTTGAGCAAGAATTTGAGCGTACTCCTTCTCCTGAGGAGTTGGCTGAAGCGCTTGATCTACCAAAGGAGAAGGTGTCCGATACCTTAAGGGTTTCTGGTCGTCACGTATCAGTTGACGCTCCTTTTGTGGAGGGTGAAGACAACAGCTTGCTGGACGTTTTGGTTAATAACGATTCTCCAAACGCTGACCGTGCACTCATCATGGAGTCGCTTAGCAAGGAGATCGAACGGGCTTTAGCCACGCTTACCGAACGTGAACGCGATATTATTAAGTTGTTCTTCGGCATCGGATGTTCAGAGATGACTCTGGAGGAAATTGGCGAGAAGTTTGGTCTAACCAGAGAGCGTGTACGCCAGATCAAGGAAAAAGCTATCAGACGTCTACGTCACAGTTCCAGGAGCAAACTCTTAAAAAGTTACCTAGGTTAGTTTGTCTAGAAAAATGGTAAAAAAAAGGTTCCCGAGGGAACCTTTTTTATTGGACAACCTAGAAGAGGGCTATTGGCAGTCTTTACAATCGTCGAGGCTGCGGTTGTATACTTCCATTGCATTCCTGCTCATACCCATACTGCTGAATCCACCGTCGTTGAACAAGTTCTGCATAGTAACCTTTTTGGTTAAGTCCGAAAATAGGGTTACACAGTAGTCGGCACATTCCGATGCAGTTGCATTTCCCAATGGCGACATTCTTTCAGAAAAATCCAAAAGGCCGCCAAAACCCATTACTCCACTTCCTGCTGTAGTTGGAGTAGGGGATTGAGAAATGGTATTGATACGAATTTTTTTCTCCCGGCCGTAAATGTAGCCGAAGCTTCTGGCGATGCTTTCAAGAAGCGACTTTGCATCGGCCATGTCGTTATAGCCATATAGAGTGCGTTGGGCGGCAATGTAGCTGAGCGCAACAATGGAGCCCCATTCATTCACGGCATCGAGTTTTCTGCAAACCTGAAGTATTTTATGGAATGACAGTGCAGAGATATCAAGTGTCTTCAGGAAATTACCGTAGTCAAGGTCGTCGTATGTGTGACCTTTTCTAACGTTTGGCGACATACCTATGGAGTGAAGGATGAAGTCGAACTTCCCTCCGAAATGCTCCATGGCTTGCTTTATTAAATTTTCTATATCCTGAACGTTTGTTGCATCGGCCGGAATAACAATAGAATTACACTTTTGGGCAAGTTCGTCAACGGTACCCATTCTCATTGCAACGGCAGTATTGGAAAGAATAATGCTGGCACCCTCTTCATGAGCACGCTCAGCCACTTTCCAAGCAATACTCTGGTCGTTCAGAGCACCGAAAATAATACCTTTCTTCCCTTTAAGTAAGTTGTAGGACATATTCTGAATTTTTAGTGAAATACTATCATACACCAGAACACATTAGCAATCTAAACCTCATTTTGTTCAACTGGCAACACTTTTTGTCGATAAAAAAAGTGTGCCGATTTGGTTCTTAAGGTTTTAATAGCTCCCGGGCGTTCTGCATCGCTGCGTCAGTAAGCTGTTGTCCACTGAGCATTTTTGCGATTTCAACAATTCTTTCTTCTGAATTGATTTTTTTAATCTGGGTGACGGTTCTGGATGTCTCATTCTCCTTGTAAACAATCCAGTGGTGCATACCTTTGGATGCTATTTGCGGCAGATGAGTGATGTTTATAACCTGCATATTTTCTGCCATATGGGCAATTATCTCTCCCATTTTGTGAGCAACTTCGCCCGAAACACCAGTGTCTATTTCGTCGAAAACTATGGTTGGAAGTTCAGATGCCGTGGCCATTTGTGCTTTTATGGCCAGCATCAACCGTGAAATCTCCCCACCAGAAGCTACCTTGCCAACTTCTTGCATCGGCATGTCAGCATTGGCAGTAAATAGAAAGTTCACTCTATCGCTACCGGTAGGAGTAGGTGTTTCACTTAGGATAATTTCAACGGAAAATTGAGTTTTTGGAATACCTAACTTCATTAGGAGTTCAACCGTTGTAGATTCTAAGTTTGGTTTTACCTTTTCCCGCGATACATGTAGGTTCTGAGCCGCAGCAAAATAGCACTTTTTCTTTTCGTCAAGTACTTGCTGAGCCTTTAGCAGTGCCTCTTCGCTGCTGTCGATGCTCTCCATCTTTTGTTTAAAAGATTGAAAAGTGGCAAGTAGCTCTTCTTGCGTTTGACAATGATGCTTCTGCATTAAGGTATAGAGCAAATCTAGTCTCTCCTGCACATACTTCAACCTGTCCGGATCTAGTTCCTGGTGTTCGAAGTGACGGCTCACCTCTTGCGCTATGTCCTTAATTTCGATTAATCCGGTTGCAAGCCTCTCTGCGAGGATGCCGAGGCTTGGCATGTAGTTTGCAATCTTGGTTAGGGCATTCTCTGCTTCAATCAATAGGCTAATGGCTGAAGTGGTGTCGCTGTTTAGGGCAGTTTCTACAGTAGCCAGTCCCATCTTAATTTCTTCGGCGTGGGTGAGCTGCTTTATCTCACTTTCGAGCTCCTGAAGTTCCCCTTCTACAAGGTTGGCCGACTGAAGCTGGTCAACCTGAAAGCGAATATAGTCCTGCTCCTCTCTTAAACGTTGGCTTTCTTCCACCAGCATTTTGTGATGATCGATGGCCTTAATAAACTCCTTATAAGCGATGACACATTCGTTCAGCAGGAGCTGGTTTCCAGCAATGGAGTCCAACACCTTGGTTTGGAATACGCTATCGGATAGGTTCAGGTTCTCATGCTGAGAGTGTATGTCGATAAGGTGAAGCGCAAATTCTTTTAGCACCTGAAGGTTTACAGGAACTTCGTTGATAAAGGCCCTCGATTTTCCATTGTTGGCGATTTGCCGGCGTACAATGGTTGAATCATCATAGTCTAGGTCGTTTTCCTCAAAGAAAGATTGCAGGTTGTAGCTTTCAATATCGAATGTGCCTTCGATTATACATCCAGCCTCCTTGTTTTTAAGCACGCTTGTATCTGCTCTGTTTCCAAGAAGGAGGGAGAGTGCTCCAAGAAGAATGGATTTGCCTGCACCGGTTTCTCCTGTAATGGTACAAAGCCCCTGCTCGAAATTTATTTCGAGCTTATCAATAAGTGCAAAGTTCTCTATTTTTAGCTGCTTTAGCATTCCGTACAGGGTTAAGGGTTAATCCTGTGTTTGCTCTGTGAGTTTTTTGTAGGAATCTATGCGTGTTGGATCAATTTCGGTCAAGATATTATAGACTCTTGTTTTTTCACTCATGTAGGACTCTGAAAAAATATTAACTATTTCATCTGACTTGGCATCAAGAAAAACCTGAAGAAAAAAGAGATATGGATCTGGCTTATCCCGATATACCTTCTGCAAAAGTTCAAGCGATTGTGCAATTTCGGCTCTTCCCTCCACTGTTTTATCTGCCATAAGGTCGAGGCCAAGACGATGGTAGTCGTAGTATACTTCCCGAATAGGTGAATATTTCTCGTTTAATATATCCTCAACAAGCCAGTATCGATTTTTTGTAGAACCTTCGTATGGCTTCCACCCCTTTTCTGTGGCATTTTGCGCGTTGTTCACAATTTTTTCGGCCTTAAGGAAGTATGGTGTACCACCTTTGTAGGAAAATGAATCGTAGTCAAGGCCAATAATGATGTAGGCGTAGTATGCGAGTATGGATGTGAGATTCGAGGTTTGAGCGTTTTCGTTAAACTCCAACTTATCGAACTCTATGTACTTAAAATCGAGATCGTTGTCGAGAAAATTAAAAAGCACCGTATTATAGGAACTGCCGTAAACTGGCCTTCTAGATTGAACCTGAATAGTTCCTTTATACTGGTCCGATCCTGTTTGGTCAGTAAGGTTTATCTGAATGTTGCACTCAATGCGTTCTTCGGTTGAAAAAACGTTATCGGTCCAGCTAGTGTTATTCATAAACTCATACAGTGCAGTTTGCAATGTTTGGAAGGTCGTTCGATTGGTGCCCTGTATTTTGGAGGAGTTTACTGAAATGTTGCATTTGAGTTCCTGGCCTAGTAGTGGCGAGCAGAAGGTAGACACGAGCAAAATTAGCTGTACGATCTTTTTCATCTATGGGTCGTATGATGATGCATGTAGTCCCAAATTGCGTCAACTATGTCAACTGCAACTTCTTTCTTAGTCTTAAGTGGGATGATGAGTGCATCGTTGTGCTTGTCAAAGATGGTTACTTTGTTGGTATCTGTTCCAAACCCCGCCCCGTCATCCCGAAGTGAGTTTAGGATAATTAGGTCAAGATTCTTCTTGATTAACTTTGCTTGGGCGTTAGCCACTTCATCGCTAGTTTCCAGCGCAAATCCAACCAAAATTTGGTTTTCTTTCTTGCTTTTACCTAGCTGTTGAGCAATATCGGTAGTTGGCGTTAATTGAATGGTGAGGTTTTCGTTGCCGCTTTTAATTTTGTTTTCAGCGGTATGCAGTGGGGTAAAATCGGCAACAGCCGCCGAAAGAATGGTGAGGTCAGCACTCGCAAAAAGATTGAGGCATGCCTCTGCCATTTGGCTTGCAGTGGTAACTCTGGTGATGGTAATGTTGGGCGATTCGGCACTTAGTTGGGTAGGTCCACTCACCAACTCTACTTGAGCTCCCCTGGATGCTAACTCTTGTGCAATGGCAAAGCCCATCTTTCCCGAACTATGGTTCCCAATAAATCTTACCGGGTCGATAGGTTCGTGGGTTGGGCCTGCATTTACAAGGCAGTGTTTGCCGTTAAACTTTTTTTTTTCAGAGAAGAAGTTGGTGAGGTAGGCAACAATAGCCTCCGGTTCTTCCATTCTTCCTTTTCCAACCAATCCGCTGGCTAATTCACCCGATGTAGGCTCAATGACATGGTTGCCATAGGTCCGAAGCGTTTGAATGTTTTTTTGTGTGGCCGGGTGCTGAAGCATATCTAGGTCCATGGCCGGCGCAATAAAAACAGGACATCGTGCTGAAAGGTAGGTGGTAAGCAATAGGTTATCTGCAACGCCATTGGCCATTTTGGCCATGGTGTTGGCAGTGGCAGGTGCAATTAGGTAGGCATCAGCCCATAAGCCTAAGTCTACATGGCTATTCCACTCGCCGTTTTCAGGATTGAAGAAGTCTACTAATATTGGATTCTTCGCTAACGTAGCAACCGTTAGCGGAGTGATAAACTCTTTGGCTAAAGGGGTCATAACTACCTTTACATCGCAGCCTTCCTTTACAAGTAAGCGAATTAAGTTCGCTGCTTTGTAGGCTGCAATGCTTCCGGTAATGCCAATGATAAGGTGCTTCCCCTTAAGCATAGCTATTCCTGTTCTGGTAATTCCTCCTCAGAAACCTTTGGGTTCCGGAAGTAAATTTTGTTCTGTAGAAACTCTTGCGCAGCAATCAAGTTTGGCTTGGGTAACTTCTCGTAGAACTTGGAAATTTCAATTTGCTCTCTATTCTCAAAAACTTCTTCAAGATTGTCGGAGTAGTTAGCAAACTCTTCCAGCTTACGATTCAACTCCTGCTTCATTTCAGCAGAAATTTGGTTAGCTCTTTTGGCAATAACCATAACCGATTCGTAAATACTACCAGTTGGCTTGTCGAACTTGTCAAGGTCACGAGTAACCGTGGTCGTTGGAGCATTAATTTTCTTGAAATCCATACGATATGATTGAGTTTATTTGTTTGTCGTTTTAAGATCTTTTGTTGCTACGTCATACATTTTTTGTGCCTCCTTTATATACTTGGAGTCCGGGAACTCGGCAATAAAGTTGTAATAGTAATCAACAGCAGATTGATAGCGCTCTTTTTGCTTCTGCACTACGCTATTGCTAGCATAAATATATGCAGACTTAAGAATCAAGAATTCCTCCTCCTCGCGGTATTCGGAGTTGGGGTAGTCTTTGAGGGAATTCTGGAGGGCAATGATGGCAGCCTTGTAGTTCTCAGTGTGATAGTAAAGCCATGCACTTTTAAATTCCTTCTCCTCCAACTTTTGGAAAAGTTCTTTGATTAGTTTTTTTGCATCATCAACCTTCTTACTCTGCGGGTATTTTGAAATAAATTCCTGAAAAGCGTCAATCGCAAGATTGGTGTTATCCTGATCGAGCTCGTATCGAGGGGAGGTCAAATAAAAGCAGTATGCATAAAGGTATTCTGCCTTTTCGGTAAAGCCACTTTTAGGGAAATTCTTCCTAAAACTGTCGAAATAGCTCGATGCCAATAAGTAATCACCTTGGCCATACTGGCTGTAGGCGTAGTAGTAGTTAACGGTATCGGCTCTGTTTGTCCCTCTGTATATTGGAAGAATTTGTTCCAATAGGAGGGAAGCATGGTAGAAGTCACTTTTGTTGTAATAGTACAGTGCCTTGGAATACTTGAGCTCGTTGTCCTTGCTCTTGAGAATTTTTTCGTAACCGCTACATCCTGCAAGCACAGAGGCTGCAATTACTACTGCTGCAATTAATTTGAACTTATTCACTCGACTGGGATAATTAGCTATTAATAAAATTCTGAAAACAACTGTTAACAGAAGAAAATTGCAATTCATGTTAGCAGCAACAGGTAATTGCTTGTGAATTGTTTCTTCAATTAACGGACAAAGTTAAGCATTAGTTTGAAACAACCGATTTTTTTTGAATTGTTAATCGCAGCTTTTAGTGCAGTTCGTATTATGTTATAACTTTTTAACACTTTTATGGGTAACTCTTGCTTTACAAATTTGACTACTCCTTTGTTAAAAGTCGGAAAAAACGTTAGTTTTGTGCACTTATTTTAGAAAAAGTCAATTTAATTATTGTTGCCGTGGATATTTTTGAGAAAATCAGACAAAACCGTGGACCAATAGGACAACATCAGAAAGTTGGACATGGATATTTTGCTTTCCCTAAGCTAGAGGGGGAAATTAAACCTCGAATGATGTTTCGTGGTAAAGAGGTTCTAAACTGGAGCCTTAACAACTATTTGGGACTTGCAAATCACCCTGAGGTTCGAAAAGCGGACGCAGAAGCTGCTGCCCAGTATGGTATGGGATATCCGATGGGTGCAAGAATGATGTCGGGTCAAACTCGTAAGCACGAAGAGTTGGAGCAAAAGTTAGCCGAATTTGTTGGAAAACCGAAGGCCTACCTTCTCAATTATGGCTATCAGGGTATGGTCTCCATCATCGACTCACTGGTTGGAAGGAACGATGTGGTTGTTTATGACTCGGAAGCGCATGCCTGCATTATTGATGGTTTGCGGTTGTTTCCAGGAAAGAGATTTGTTTTTCCCCATAACAACATGGAGAACCTGCGAAAGGAGCTAGAGCGTGCAACTAAGTGGGTTGAGAAAACAGGTGGTGGCATTCTAGTTATTACCGAAGGTGTGTTTGGCATGGCTGGTGACCTTGGTAACCTCAAGGCTATTACTGCCATGAAGGATGATTTTAGCTTCCGATTGCTAATTGATGATGCACATGGCTTTGGAACCATGGGGCCAACCGGTGCCGGTACAGGTGAACACTATGGTGTGCAGGACAAGGTTGATATCTACTTTGGAACCTTTGCTAAATCAATGGCCGGAATCGGTGGTTTTGTTGCCAGCGAAGAGGATGTTATTGATTTCCTAATGTATAACATGCGGTCGCAGATTTATGCAAAATCATTACCTATGCCAATGGTTGTTGGAGCGTTGAAGAGGCTTGAACTTCTTCAAACTCAACCTGAACTTCGTGAAAAGTTATGGACCATTGTTTATGCCCTGCAGAAAGGCTTGAGGGATGCCGGTTTCGATATTGGTGTTACTGAGTCGATGGTAACTCCAGTTATGATGCACGGCGAACTCATGGAAGCTCTCAATATGATTATGGACCTACGTGAGAACTACGGTGTATTCTGCTCAATTGTTGTTTACCCTGTTATTCCCAAGGGCCAAATGCTGCTTCGGTTGATTCCAACAGCATCGCATACCTTGGAGGATGTAAATTATACCGTGAAGTGCTTTACCGAGTGCCGCGATAAGCTCGTTGCCGGTAAGTATAAGAGCGAAACTGTTCCGGCTTCATCACTTAAGTAAGAAACCTAGTTTAGGTATATATCAAAAAAAGCGAGGCTGTTTGGCCTCGCTTTTTTAATACCCAGTTGTTGTTTGCTATTTTGCTGCTCCAGCCTCACCAAGAAAACGTTCTGTGTCTATGGCTGCCATACAACCAGAGCCTGCCGCTGTAATGGCTTGGCGGTAGTGAGGATCTTGAACATCACCACAGGCAAATACCCCAGGGATATTTGTTTTGCTAGAACCCGCAATAGTTTTAATGTAACCAACCTCGTCGGTGTTTAGGGCAGGTTTGAAAATGTCGGAATTGGGTTTGTGCCCAATGGCCACAAAAAATCCTGAGATGTTGATTTTCTCTTCTTCTGCGTTGTTTTTGACAAGGATTGCACCATTCACTCCGCTGCTGTCTCCCACAATTTCCTTGGTTACCCTTCCAAATAGAACCTCAATGTTTGGTGTATTAAGAACGCGCTCTTGCATAACCTTTGAAGCACGGAGGTAATCTTTGCGCACTATTAAATATACCTTTTTGCACAATCCACTCAGGTAAAGCGCTTCCTCTGCAGCAGTATCTCCTCCACCAACAACTGCTATATCCTGACCTCTGTAGAAAAACCCATCACAGGTTGCACAGGCAGAAACGCCTTGCCCTTTATATTTTTCCTCCGATTCGAGTCCAAGATATTGCGCAGTTGCACCTGTTGCAATGATTAGTGATTCTGCCACAATAATCTTTTCTTCGTCTATGGTGATTTTGAAAGGTCTGTGGCTGAGATCTGCCTTGGTGGCTAATCCAAAGCGTATGTCAGAACCAAACCTCAAGGCCTGTTTTTTTAAATCCTCCATCATTTCTGGCCCTTTGATACCTTCGGGATAGCCGGGAAAATTTTCAACGTCTGTGGTCGTTGTTAGCTGGCCTCCTGGTTCAATTCCCTCGTAGAGCACGGGTTGGAGATTGGCACGAGCGGCATAAATTGCGGCTGTCAATCCGGCAGGACCACTGCCAAGAATCAGACATTTTACATGCTCAACGCCACCTTCTTTGGCGGTGTTGGTCTTTTCTTCATCGAGATTAATTGCTTTAAATAAGCCCATGATCTATGTGTTTGTTATTAGTTATCGTTTTACGACTACTCAAAAGTAGGAAATTAAGCCTATGTATTCTCAAATCACATGCCGATTTAGAAGTTGCCACTACTCAACTATTGCTTAGCATTACGGTGAAAAATCTACACTAAAATTTGGGTTTGTCAAAAAAGGCGGTTACATTTGCCACCGCTTAAAATTAAGGCGGGGTGTGGCGCAGTTGGCTAGCGTACTTGCATGGGGTGCAAGTGGTCGTCCGTTCGAGTCGGATCACCCCGACAAAAAATGCTTACAATTTGTAAGCATTTTTTTATTCCTTAGCTCGACTGAAAAGCACAAGGCTTTTGAAGAGCCTCTGCTTAAACCTCAATCCACTCGTATTCATTACCAATGAAGTCGAGAAAGCGAATAAAATCAGCCGATTGAATTACAATAGAGGCTGTGTTGATGCACGGGTGAAAACTGACCCTTTCTGATCGCTCGATGTCCATATCAAGAAAGAGTTTAACATGTTTTGCTGCATCGTTTATGATGGCAAGTGGAGTAACGGAGCCTGGGGTAACGCCGAGGTGTGTCTCCATACGCTGAGCGGAGGCAAAGGATAGTTTCCCCTGCCTCAACTTTTCTTCCAGCATTTTTACTTCCAGCGTTTTTCTGTGGTCGAACACAACAAGGTAATGTCTATTGCCTTTATGGTTTCTGAAGAATAGATTTTTACAGTGCGTTGCCTCAATGTCTTTCCAATAAACCATGGCCTCCTCAACTGTGGGAGTTGGAGGGTGTTCGTAGTAGTCGAAGCTAATGTTAAGTTTGCTTAACACGGTGTATAGCTCAGGCGATCCGTTCATGCGATTACGTGTTCAAGAAGTATTTTAAGTCCAATAATGAATAGAATAAGCCCTCCCAGTATCTCCATTTTGTTACCCCAAACGCCCACCGCCTTTTTACCCAGTAAAATGCCTAGCATGGCGGCAAAGAAGGTTACCGAGCCAATGGTTATAACAGTGACAGCTAGGTTCAGATCGTAGAGCGCAAAGCTCACACCAACAATAAGTGCATCAATGGATGTGGCTATGGCCATGCCTACAATTGTTCTAAGGTGAAGCGGATTAAATTCACGTTCCTCCTTAGGTTGAAAAGCTTCATATACCATCTTAATTCCCAATACTGTTAACAAGAGAAAAGCGATCCAGTAATCCCAAGGCTCAATTAGCGCCTTAACTTTGCTGCCAAGAAACCACCCAATAAGGGGGAACCCTCCTTGGAAAATAGCAAGAATTAAGGCAATACGAACTGCTTGAAAGAATTGTATCTCCTTTTTTATCAAGCCGCTGGAAACCGATACAGCAAAGGAGTCAAATGATAGCCCAATTGCAAGTAGTACAACCGCAGAAAATTCCATCCCAATTGAAGATTTGGCACAAATATAGCACAACCTAAATTGTTTTCGGCGAAATTATTTGAAGGGGCGTGAAGCCGATCTTCTGAATAATTGTTGTTGGTGAGTATTTTGATTGTGTGCACTATCGTCGCATTAAAGGTTATGCGGGTAGCACAGGCCCTTTAGGCAAGGTGAAATGAACGGTTGTGCCAATTGCTGGTGTTGACTCTGCCCAAAGTCGACCACCGTTTATTGCAATAAACTCTTGTGCAAGTTTAAGCCCAAGGCCGCTGCCGCGCTCGTCCATGGTTCCAATGGTGGTGTAGTGATATTTGGCATCGAATACCTTTACCAGTGTTTCGTGATCCATTCCAACACCACTATCGCTAATTGTAACTTCTACCTGATTTTTGTTGCTAGAAAGGTTTACCGCAATTGTACCTTTTAACGGTGTGAATTTTACAGCGTTTGAAAGAAGATTCCTTAGCACAAGCCGAATCATTTGTGGATCGAAAAATGCTATTTCTCCTGAAGGTAGATCATGAGTTAGGGTTATCTGTTTTGCTTCAACAGAATTCTTCATGAGTACTGTCGTTTCTTTGATGATTTCATCAATGCGAATTTTCTCTGGGTGAGCTACAATTCCCTTATCCTGAGAACGGGCCCAGCCGAGCAGGTTTTCTAATAAATTGAAAGCATCATCTGTGCTATTTCTAAGGCTGTTGAGGAGTTCTGTGATTACTTCGCTATCGTAGATGGTCCATTCCTTGGCAAGCATATCAACAATTTGCTTTACGCTGGCAAGTGGGCTTCTTACATCGTGAGCAATAATGGATAACATCTTATCCTTTGTCTTGTTGGCCTTCTCGAGGTCTACTTGAACCATTTTAATGTCGGTAACGTCAGAAATGCTACCCATTAGTTCGATAGGTTTGCCGCTTTGTTGAAGCTGGGTAGATATGGTCATTGTGATATACCTTATTTCTCCTTCAGCACGAGTTATCGGCTTTTCAATTTTTTTTATTTTGGTTGGTTCATCAGTCAACTCCTTGACTAGTCTGTCAAATGCGTTTTTATCTTCGGGAAAAAACATTTGCTTAAAAGAGGTGAAGGTGGGATGAAATTCCTCTGGAAGAAAACCCAGTAAACGGAATACCTCGTCGGACCACTCAATTTTTTTCGTTGAAAGATTTAATGTAAAACTTCCTACGTGCCCAATTTCCTGTGCTGTTTCAAGTTTTTCACGGCTACTGAGAAGCTCAATTTCTGCTTTCTTCTGACTTTCTATGTCTTCAACAATGCAGATGTATGAACGCAGGTTGCCTCTCGTGGTGCGTATAGGTGACATCCATACTCTTGTATTGGTAAGGGATCCATCGGGTCGTATGAATTGCTTTTCAAGCGAGTAGTTTTCAATTTGTCTGGTAAGGATTTTGTGGACGAGTTTGTTTTCAGTTTCAACATCAACTTCCTGTGTGATTTCCATCCAAGTTGATCCCTTTAATTGTATGGGGTCTCTTCCCAGTATTTCACAGAGTTTATTGTTGAATGTTAGCCATTCGCCACTAATTGAAATTTCTGCAAATCCAACTAAGTTTGACTCAAAGAAACTCCTAAATCGATTCTCCCGATCAGATAGCTGTTGTTCCGCTTTAACTCGTTGAGTGATATCGTGCGAGATAGCATAGCAAATTTTTCTGCCTTTAACCAAAAATGAGGAGAGGGCAGTTTCTGCATAAATTGTTTCACCATTCTTTTTTCGATGCAGCCGTATGGACTCGCGCGCAAAGCCTTCGTCGATGGCGTGGCGGATCTGGAGTGCAGTCTTCTCCTCCTCAGCCGTTAAGATGGTGTAAGATTTACCAATAATTTCATCTTTACTGTAGCCATATAAGTCAGTAAAGGATTCGTTCACCTCCGTTATTTCAAGCTTGTCGAGGTCGAACATAACTACTGAATCAATATTGGCTGAAAAAAGGAAGCGATATTTCTCTTCACTTTCGCGCAACTCGCGTTCCTTTTCAAGAAGGTCGGTCATATCCTGGATTATTCCTCTAACCCGTACGGTTACTCCATTCTGTTGAATGGGGAGAAACTTGAGTAAAACTGTTTTGTGGCGGCCAGATGTGGTCTTAAGGGATATTAACTCCTGAATACTTTTTCCGTGGTCTAGACTCTGGTTCAGTAGCGACTTAAATATGGATATGCGGTAGTCGCCCGGAACCATACGCAAATCCTCAATTTGTGTTATGTCTTTCTGCGAAGGGAGGTCTAGAATTCTATAGGTTTCTTCGGACCAGTGAATGGTGTTGGTATCTACTATATAATCCCAGCTGCCAATTCGTGCAAGTTGCTGGGTTTGCTTCAGAACTTCCTCTTTTTCTGTAAGCTGAGCCTCCATAGCTTCTCTAATTGAGAACTCTTGAGTTAACAGTTGGTTGGCATTTTCGAGTTCGCTTGTTCTCTCTTTTATTTTCAGCTCAATGGATCGGTAGCCTTCGTCCAACTTTTTGAAAGCCTGCTTGCGCTCATCGAGGGTAGTAGTTACTATTAGGATTGTGCTTGCAAGTACAAGTTGGAATTGCTGAATTGCTAGAAATCGTAAAATAGGGGAGGCAATATTGAAAGGAGGAGCATCTTTAATTCCGCTATAGGTTGATAGTAGCCAAAATGTGAAAATCCCTAAAAAAACTAGTTGTTTTGGGTAGCGCGACGATATCCAAAGCATTACCGGAATGGAAATGAAAATGAGCGAATTGTAGAATGCTGCCGAAGTCAAATTGTTTTTGAGAATGAGTTCAACAATGACAATGGTAAGCAGGTATCCTGAAAGTTCTAAGCGTTGAGTGAAAGATAATCGTATTGAGATCAACTCTTTAATGGTGAGGAGGATTGGCACAATAATAATTATGCTTATAAAGTTTCCAAACCACCATGTGGTTAATTCGAATGAGAAGTTGAGGACATTGGCATGTTCCGTGAAAGGGATATAAAATGTGCCTAAAATAGCTGAAACCAAGGTTCCTGCAAGGGCTGCTCCAAGAAAGCGGAACGTTCTAGATGTATTTGTTAGAATGGAATTATAGTCCCCCTTGCCCAGAATTTGAATAACAATGAAAACTTCTAAAACATTACCCACCCCAGAAATAATTGAAAATATGCTAAGCAGAATTGATGGTGTGATTTCTGACGACATGGCCATGCCGTAGCTGCTAGCAACTGCACCGAAAAAGATGCCTGGAAGAATCTTGTAGCCATACCGCATTAGGGCAAACATTGCAAAACCACTGGCGGGCCAGATGGGCGAAGCAATTCCTTGTACCTGGCCAAAAAACATAATTGGCAAAGCAAGTAGAAGGTAGATGAGCGCTACTAATAAATTTTTGGTAAGATCTTTTACCATAAGTTGACAAGTGAATCTTTACATTTAACAACATTTCAGACACTTTGTCAAATTTATTCCACCAATTGATGGATTGCTGTTACTAACGCATTAATCTCGGTGGTCTTCATTTCATGAAATAATAATCTTAATCCTTTATCCTTATAATCATCGATCTTAAATTTTTTATTGCACTATCAATAGACTTCTAAGCATTGACCTATATGATTCCTTTGGAATCAGTAGTCGTAACCACAATTATTCTGGTTAAATTTGGCATTCTATTGGCGACCATTCTCTCATTTTCACTTTCTTTGCATTTGCTGCATGCTTTGGTAACATAGCGAGGCAGCTTGGTGGCGAACTTCCATGTTAAGTGAAAGGAAATGCTTTGGATGTTTGAGGTTTTTAACTTTTCACAATTGTTGAGTAATTAAGCTACGAAATAGTGGAGTTCAAAATTGTATCCGACTTTATCCCAACTGGTGATCAACCAGAGGCCATTGAACAGCTAGTGGCGGGACTTCAGCAAGGAGAAAAGTTCCAAACCCTCTTGGGCGTTACGGGATCGGGAAAAACTTTTACTGTTGCCAACGTTGTTGCTCAAGTTAATCGGCCAATGCTGGTGTTGAGCCATAACAAAACGTTGGCTGCTCAGCTCTATGCTGAGTTCAAAGCCTTTTTCCCCAACAATGCGGTGGAGTATTTTGTGTCGTACTACGACTACTATCAACCGGAGGCATATCTGCCCGTTTCGGATACATACATTGAAAAGGATCTCTCAATTAATGAAGAAATTGAGAAACTTCGGCTTAGTGCCACCTCTTCCTTGCTTTCTGGTCGTCGCGATGTTATTGTAGTCTCCTCGGTCTCGTGCCTTTATGGCATTGGTAACCCTGAGGATTTTCATGCCAATACGGTTGAGGTGGTTGTTGGAAGCAGCATGGGGCGGAACAAGTTTTTGAGGTTACTTGTCGATGGCCTTTACTCTCGCAATGAGGTGGAATTTAAGAGGGGAACATTTCGGGTTAAGGGTGATACGGTTGATGTATACTTGGCTTACGGTGATTTGGCTTATCGCATTATCTTTTGGGGTGATGACATTGAGGCAATACAGTCCTTCGACCCCATTTCAGGGCAAACCATTGGCGATTTTGACAAGGTTTTAATTTACCCAGCAAATATATTTGTTACCACCAAGGAGCGCATGCATAAAGCAATTCGCCAAATTCAGGATGATATGGTTAAGCAGGTGGAGCATCTTCGGTCACTGGATAAGCCCTTTGAGGCGAAACGGTTGCAGCAACGAGTGGAATACGATCTAGAGATGATTAAGGAGTTGGGGTATTGCTCTGGTATAGAGAACTACTCGCGCTACTTCGATGGTCGGTTGCCCGGAACTCGTCCATTTTGCCTGCTCGACTACTTTCCGGCTGACTTTTTGATGGTTATTGACGAAAGCCACGTTACCCTACCTCAGGTAAGGGCGATGTATGGTGGCGATCGTTCCCGAAAGGAAAACTTAGTGGAATATGGTTTTCGCTTACCTGCCGCGCTGGACAATCGTCCATTGAAATTCGACGAATTTGAAGCCGTTGTTGGCCAAACTATATTTGTAAGCGCCACTCCTGCCGACTATGAGTTGGCCCGATGCAATGGCGTTGTTGTAGAGCAGGTTATTCGACCAACTGGGTTGCTAGATCCTGTTATTGAAGTTAGGCCAAGCCTTAACCAGATTGATAACCTCGTTGAAGAAATTCACAAGGTGGTGGGCCTTAATGAAAGAGTGCTGGTTACAACACTTACCAAGCGGATGGCAGAGGAGTTGACCAAGTACCTTGCCAAGCTAGATATTCGCTGCGCCTATATTCACTCCGATGTCGATACTCTTGATCGGGTAGAGATAATGGAAAATTTGCGAAAGGGTGTTTTTGATGTGCTGGTTGGCGTTAACTTGCTTCGAGAGGGGCTCGATTTACCGGAGGTTTCGCTGGTTGCAATTCTTGATGCCGACAAGGAGGGGTTTCTACGATCGGCTCGGTCGCTTACGCAAACGGCAGGGCGCGCAGCCCGTAACATTAACGGCAAGGTAATTATGTATGCCGACAAGGTGACTAATTCTATGCAACTGACCATTGATGGAACCAATAAGCGCAGGGAGAAACAGCTGGATTACAATGAAAGGATGGGCATTACACCACAGCAAATTGTGAAGGGAATCGGGACAACGTTTGTCGGCATGAAGCCATCAGGACTCAAGGGCAAGGCCTATGTTGAGCCGGAGAAAATAAGCGTGGCCGCTGATCCCGTTATTGCTTTTATGAAGCCTGACCAGCTGCAAAAAACCATCGAAAAAGTTCGGATAAACATGGAGGCAGCCGCAAAGGAGTTGAATTTTATTGAAGCTGCCCGTTTTCGTGATGAGATGTACGACCTCCAAAAACTTCTTTCAACTCGCAAGGACAAATAGATAATTTCGCTTCAAATGAATGCTTTTCTACTTGTTCTCTTCTATTTTATTGCTCCCATCATTATCCTGAACTTATGTCACCGCATCCCATTTCTAAATAAGCTGGGTGCAGTTATTGTGGCATACATAGTTGGTCTACTGGCTGGAGTTTTTTGGGTAGGGCCAACCGGGTTAGTGAACGTCGCTAGCACTGTTAGCTCTGTTACCGTGCCGCTGGCTTTACCACTATTGCTTTTTTCTGCACAGCTAGGACAATTAAAAGGGCTTGCATTCAAAGGTGCAGTCGCCTTAATCACCGGTATTGCTGCTGTATTAATTGCCGTGATTCTTGGTTTCTTTTTATTGCGTTCAGGAGGAATGCCAGACCTATGGAAAGTTGCTGGATTGCTGGTTGGTGTATATACCGGAGGAACGCCAAACCTTGCATCACTAAAGCTTATGCTCAACGTTGACCCCAATGTTTACATTCTTGCCCACTCCTATGATTTGGTTGTATCGGCTGTTTACCTTGCTTTTTTAATGACATTTGGGCAACGCATATTTCGACGGTTTCTTGTTCCATTTCAGGTTGGAGCCAATGGTCGAGAGACGGAGGATGCCATTGGAAGCGATCCTTATTGGGGAATTTTCCGGCGCGAGAATATCTACCCGCTACTTCGGGTGTTTGTAGTAGCATTGCTCATTTTGTCCGTGGGTGTTGGCATTTCGTTTCTTTTTCCCGATCGGCAGCAAGTAGTGGCGGTTATTTTAATCATTACAACGTTGGGGGTGTTGGGATCCTTTGTTCCTCGTTTGTCAACAACTCCTTATACCTTTGAGCTGGGCATGTATTTTATACTCGTTTTCAGCGTGGCAGTAGCATCCATGGCAAGCCTTTCTGCACTTAAGGGAATAACGCCTCACCTTTTTATATATATGACCTTGGTTGTCTTTGGGTCGCTACTGCTACATTTTCTTCTAGCCAAAATCTTTAAGGTTGATGCCGATACGCTCATGGTAGTTTCAACCGCCTTAGTCTGTTCTCCTCCTTTTGTACCCATGATGGCCACAGCCATTAATAATAAGCGGGTAATGTTAGTGGGGATTGTTGCCGGTCTGGTTGGCTACGCCGTTGGTAATTATCTTGGCTACTTCACCGCAATAACGCTTTCCTCGTTTTAGAAAGTTTTTTTAAAAGAGGAAGTTCAGGGCAATGTAGAGTCCTTGATCCCCATCCTTTTTGGATACTGCCTTGCCGTAATCGATGGCCAAAATGAAGTTTTCGTTGAGGGCTATGTGAAGCCCACCTCCATATGATGCATGTAGGCGTTCGCTAACATCAGGGAAGTAGTCCCCGGGCTTGAAGGTTGGGTCTTCTGCCTGTGCAATGGCAATGGCTTTATCCTTATCAAACTTAACCTTTTGAACCACTCTACCCATATCGGTAAAGGCTGAAAGTGCTAAGTAAAGGTTCTGTTTCCATACTACGGTATTTAGAAACTTCCACCGCAACTCGAAATTCCCATAGGCCACGCCATCGCCAACCACCCGGTTGCGAAGAATGCCGCGCAGGGTTTGTGAACCTCCAAGCCCCTCAGATGTTGCCCTCCTTAGGTAAAGCGTGGCAAGGTTGGGTTTTAGGTAAAATGGAATGCTGCCAGCCAGCTTCAGCTGCGCCGCCAATCGGTAGGCGAAGGTTAACTTTCCTTTGATAATTGGGATGTATTGTCGATGAACTAGCGAGATGTTGAGGTGTTCGTAGTGGTCATTCCCAAGTAGGGGTTGGGCAATGCTCAGAATTGCTTCGCTCCACATTCCGGTGCTTGGGTTGGCCTCGTTGTCACGCGAATCGAATACGGTACCCAACCTGATGTAGGAGTTGAATCCACCATTCTTCTCGTTGGGGCCTATGATGCCCCAATCCACATATTTGTCATAAAGTCCGGGAACATTGGGTAGCTTATTTGCTTCGCTCTTGCCTTTGTTCAACTCGTCGACATTAACTGGTCCGGTTTTGAAATTGTAGAGTGAAATGCCTGCAGCCCAAAGCCACCTCTTGCCGCTTAACTTTCCTTGAAAATCAGAGGAGAAGCGTTCAATTTTGCGATCATACTTGTAGAATACTCGTGTTTTGTAATCAAGATTCCCCGCTGCATCATTGGTCCAAGCCTGATTGTAAGCAGCCTCGTATCCATTAAAACCATAAAAATCCGCAGCTTTATCGGTGAGGTAGCTCATGTCGGCGGTGACCCGAACCCCTGGTATTAAATATTTTGAATCGTAAAAAAGTCGATTGATACCGCTACCCTTGGTGTAGCGTGAAACTTCGGCATAAATGCTTTGCCTGTATACGGGGTAGGTGGTGCCATCGCCATAATAATAGAAGTTTACCAAACCTCCGTATTCCAGCCCAAGGTCGGAATCGTAAGCAATTACTGGTAGCGCACCAAAGGTCCATCCAGTTTTTATGCGTCCAACGGTAGAGTCGGCCACCTGTGCTTCAGTATTCCATGAAATTGCCAGTAGGGCAATGAGCATAAGTAATTTAGATGTTTTTTGCATCTTTTTTTTGTCTAAAATAACAATTTTATATTGAAATATATCGGTATTTCTCAATGGCAGAGGCAATAAGAAATGGTCTACATCCTATGCCTTTTTTAATTTAGTATCTTTTTCTGTAAATTATTCTTTGGGACAGCCTGTATTCATTATAAGCGATTACCTTATTTTATTCAGAATAGATAGGAAAGAACTGAAACTAGAATAAGAAGCTCATGGTGCTGTATATTCCTTGTAGCCCGTCCTGCGGTGAGGTGGCTCGTCCATAGTCCATGCCAAAAATAAAATTTTCGTTTAGGGCAATATGTAATCCGCAACCGTATGAAACATGGAGATGATCATTGGTATCTGCAAAAAAGTTACTTGCCTTAAAGGTTGGATCTTGCTGAGTTGCAATTCGAATGGCATTTTCTCTATCGAAAACTACCTTTTGAATAACCTGACCCATATCGGTGAATGCTGATAGAGCAATGTAGACGTTTTGACGCCAGATAATGGTTCTTATTGCTTTCCAGCGAAGTTCGAAGTTTCCATAGGCAACGCCATCCCCAACGATGCGGTTTCGTAGAATTCCTCTAAGTGTTTGAGCGCCACCCAAACCTTCAAAGGATGGTTTGCGCAAGTATAGTGTGGCAAGGTTAGGTTTTAGGTAAAAGGGGATGTGTCCCATCAACTTGGTTTGGAGGGCTAGGCGGTAGGCAAAGGTTAACATGTTCCTTATGAGAGTAAAGTACTGCTCATGGGTAATCGATAAGTTGACGTGCTCATACTGTTCATTGCCGAATTCTGGAAGCGCTATGTTTAAAATAAATTTACTGCAAATGCCATGCTGAGGGTTTGCCTCGTTGTCGCGGGTATCGTAAATGGCCCCAATTCTCGCATAGGTATTGAACCCACCATGTTTTTCATCGCCTTTAATAATTCCCCATTCAACATATCGATCATAAAGAGTTGGTATGGGGGGCTGATGGCTAGAACCATTACTGTTCTCGTTTAAATGATGCAGATTAACAGGGCCGGTAGTGAAGTTGAAAAGGGATATCCCCGCTGCCCATCGGAAAACTCGTCCAACTATGTCGCCTTGAATGTCTGTGGAGAAATATGAGATTTTCCGGCAATATTCATAAAATGCACTTGTTTTATAGTCAGGATTTCCGGTAGCATTGGTCGTCCAATTACGCTTGTATATTGCCTCATCACCATTGAATCCAAAAAAATCGGTGGCTCTGTTTACACTGTAACTCATGTCGGAGGTAAGTCTTATACCTGGCAAAAGGTTAGGCGAGTCGAAAAAAAGTCGCTTTATATCGTTACCCTTAGTGTAGTGTGAGACTTCCGCATAAAGACTATGGTGGTAGTTTGGATAGGTTTTGCCATCACCGTAGTAATAGAAGTTGACTAGCCCACCATATTCAACTCCAAGGTCGGAATCGTAGGCAATTATAGGAAGGGCACCTAATGTCCATCCAGTTTTTACCCGGTTGTAAGTTGAATCTGCTTGCTGAGCTTTAGTCGGTTGTGAAAGAGTTGCTGCAGCAATAGTCCATAGAATGTAAAGTAGCGGTTGCCTAAATGGTTTAACTCTTGGCCTAAGTTTACTTCTTTGACATGAAACGTATTTAGGCATACATTCTTGGATCAATTTCGCGGCTAAAGGTATATTATCTTTTTAAAGAAATAGCCTCCAACTTGCTTGCCAACAGGCTGAATTAGCACCATTGGAAGCCATGAAGATTGTATTGTTCAATGGCTGTGGCCAATCTTAGAAAAAGGCGGGAGATGAATATTGATAAATATCATCTATGAAATCATCCAATTTCTATTTTTGAATTCAGCGTGTGTCACCAGTTGACGCAACATTGATAACAATATTGAAGATAATATCAGTTGGCAGATTTCAACTTTTGCAATGGAGTGGCTAAAAGTTGAGTTGTCTTGCTCCATACCCGTTACACCCTATTTATTTCTGATAAGCTTTTTTGTAGTTTGACCTTGAGGAATATGTTATTCTAATCTACTCTTTGCCATTGGTTTTCAAGTTAAATACCACCCCTCAATGGATGGTCCCAATGTTAACTATTCTTGCTGCATTGCAAAAACCTTGTGGATTGTTGGTATTAGTAAAATGAAGCCTAAAGCGATTAGCATTGAAAGAAGAGGCACAAACCAGCGTAGCCAGTTATTATAGGGAATTCGAGCAATGGATGGCTCTCAAACCATTACCCCAAATGTTGGGGAGGCTAGGTTAGTAAAACCGCCTCCAATTTGGTAGGTTGTAAAGGTCGTTTGGCGTGAAATACTAAAAAGATCTGAGAGGAGAATTGAGACATTAACGGAGCGGTGAGTGCTGTGTTGGTTTAACCTGATACAATTGCTAAGTCCAGAAGGTTTTTGATAAAAATTATTCCATGAACATCCTACTCAAAAACTACACTTAAACTTGAACTTTCGCACTTCAATTACTCTCATGGAGCGCCTTCCCTAATCATTTCCGCAAACGGTTGCTATATAGCATCAATTGATAACGATGAATTAGCTATTTTCGTCACCAATAAGAAATACGTAATGTTATGAGGTTGTTGATTTTTAACATTAAGAAATTGGTGCAAGTTGAGGAGCAGCCTCGTATGCTTGTTGCCGGAAAGGATATGGCCATTTTGCCATCCATCGATAATGCCTTTTTGCTACTCAATGGTGAGCATATTGAAGACTTTGGGCCAATGGCCAAGCTGGATAAGCTAAGGAGCGAAGGTTTACAAATTGAAAAGGGTATCGACGCTACCGGCAGATTGGTGTTGCCTTCCTTTTGTGATTCTCATACGCACTTGGTGTATGCAGGAAGCCGCGAGATTGAGTATGTTGATAAAATACGTGGATTATCCTATGAGGAGATTGCTAAGCGGGGAGGGGGCATTCTGAATTCGGCAGCTCTGTTGCACAATACGGGAGAGGAGGAACTTTACATGGACGCCATGGAGCGCATTAGTGAAATTATCAGTTTGGGCACAGGTGCGGTGGAGATAAAGAGTGGCTATGGCCTTTCGGTAGAGGACGAGGTGAAGATGTTGAGGGTCATCCAGCGAATAAGAGAGACTTCTCCCATATTGGTAAAATCCACTTTTCTTGGTGCGCATGCAGTGCCGGCGGAGTATAAAGGACGGCAAACAGAATATGTCGATCTTATTATCAACGAGATGCTACCTCTTATTGCATCCGAAGAGTTGGCCGACTTTGTGGATGTGTTCTGTGATCAAGGTTTTTTTACCGTTGAAGAAACAGAACGCATTCTAATGGCTGCTATGAAGCATGGACTTCGAGGGAAAATTCATGCCAACGAGCTCGCCAATTCTGGCGGTATTCAGGTTGGTGTAAAGTATGGAGCTCTCTCGGTCGATCACCTTGAGTTTACTGGTGACAAGGAGATTGCCGCTCTGCTCGGCTCGGAAACCATGCCAACATTACTTCCCGGTGCAGCCTTCTTCTTGGGCATGAAATACCCTCCTGCCCGTAAAATGATTGACGCTGGATTGCCAGTTGCCTTGGCCTCCGATTATAATCCGGGATCGTCACCATCTGGAGACATGAAGTTTGTGATGTCGCTGGGGTGCATCAAAATGCGAATGACACCCGAGGAGGTTGTAAATGCAACTACGCTCAACTCAGCATACGCTATGGACCTTAGCGATGTTGTGGGAAGTATTGCACGAGGAAAAATTGCCAATTTCTTTATTACTAAGCCTATTCCTACGTTAGAATTTTTGCCATACGCCTACACTTCAAGGCTTGTGGATAAGGTTTTCCTTCGGGGCAAACAGATAGAAAAACAGTAAAACCTACACCTTATGAAAAGAATAGTTGGAATTCTGATTGCCATTTCACTGGCTGGATGTGCTGAGTTGAGTCAGCTGCCTTTATCACAATTGCCTAACGTTACAAGTAAGCCTGCTGCGCTAACCAACGACGAAATCATCCAAGGGTTGAAGGATGCACTGCGAGTTGGAGCTGAGCATTCGTCCGACATCGCTTCAAGGGTTGATGGCTTTTATAAGAACCCTCAGCTGTTTATTCCATTTCCGGATGATGCCATTAAGGTGAAGAATACGTTGGAGAAAATTGGAATGACCAAGCAGGTGAATGACTTTGTGCTTTCGCTCAACAGGGCTGCTGAGGTGGCGGCTAAGAGTGCTGCTCCTATATTTATTCAGGCCATACAAAACATGACCATACAGGATGCCCTTGGTATTCTAAAGGGGGGAGATAATGCAGCAACATCCTATCTGCGCGATAAAACTTACGACCAACTGAAGCTGAAGTTTAAGCCAATTGTTGCGCAGTCTATTAATAAGGTAGAGGTGACGAAGTATTGGAGTCCACTTGTATCGGCATACAATAAAACGACCTTTCTTTCTGGAAACGAGCATGTTAATCCTAACTTGGAGGAGTACATTACGGAAAGGGCTATAGATGGGCTATTCAAACTCATTGCCAAGGAGGAGCAATCAATTCGGAAAGACCCAGCCGCCAGAGTGACGGACATTTTGAAAAAAGTTTTTGCAAACCAATAACAATAAACGTACATGGAAAGGAAGTTGATTGAGTGCGTTCCTAACTTTTCAGAGGGGCGTGATATGACCATCATTAAGCAGATTACTAATGAAATAGAGGCGGTGGAGGGTGTTAAGCTCATTGACGTTGACCCTGGGCAAGCCACCAACCGCACAGTGGTAACCTTTGTTGGTACACCCGATGAGGTTGTTGAGGCTGCATTTCGAGCAGTAAAAAAAGCCGCTGAACTCATCGATATGACCAAGCATAAGGGAGCTCACCCTCGGTTTGGTGCCACGGATGTGTGCCCATTGGTCCCCGTAGCTAACATAACTATGGACGAAACAGTGGAGTATGCGCACAAGTTAGCCAAGCGTATCGGGGAAGAGCTCCAGTTTCCGGTGTATTGCTACGAGAATGCAGCCTTTATGGAGAAACGAATGAACCTAGCCTACTGCCGTTCAGGGGAGTATGAGGGATTGGCCGAAAAGTTAGCAAAGCCTGAGTGGAAGCCCGATTTTGGTCCATCTAAATTTGTTGCTAAAACGGGTGCCATTGCTGTTGGTGCACGTAACTTCCTCATTGCCGTAAACTTCAACCTCAATACCACCTCCACTCGGCGTGCCAACGCCATTGCTTTTGATGTAAGGGAAAAGGGTCGACCTGTAAGAGAGGGAAATCCTTTTACTGGTAAAATTAAGCTTAACGACCAAGGGCAGGAGGTTTGGATTCCCGGCACTTTGGCAGGGACAAAGGCCATTGGCTGGTTTATTGATGAATACGGGATTGCTCAGGTTTCAATGAACATTACCAATATCGCCACAACTCCCTTGCACTTGGCCTTTGAGGAGGTCTCCCGCAAAGCTGCAGACCGCGGAATCAGGGTTACTGGAACCGAAATAGTTGGCGTAGTGCCGTTGAGTGCCCTTGTGGATGCCGGAAAATATTTTTTAAAGAAGCAGCATCGCTCCACCGGGATTTCCAATGAGGAGATTATAAAGATTGCTATTAAATCCATGGGGTTGGATGAGCTTTATCCATTCGATTCGAAAAAGAAGGTGATAGAGTACCTTATAATAGAGGGTTCCAAAAAGAAGTTGGTTGACATGGACCTTGTGGCCTTTGCCAACGAAACGGCATCGGAGTCTCCAGCGCCTGGTGGCGGATCCATAGCTGCCTATATGGGGGCGATGGGTGCTGCTTTGGGAACAATGGTGGCCAACCTCTCCTCGCACAAGGTAGGTTGGGATGAGCGGTGGGAAGAATTTTCTGACTGGGCCGATAAAGGGAAATACTATATGGATCAGCTGCTTAGCTTAGTAGATGAGGATACTGTTGCCTTTAACCGCATTATGGATGCGCTTTCCTTACCCAAGAAAACGGAGGATGAAAAGTTGGCTCGTAAGCAAGCAATCCAAAATGCTACTCGCTATGCTATTGATGTGCCATTCAAGGTAATGCAGCTTTGCTACGGGTCAATGGAAGTTATGAAGGCTATGGCCGAATTTGGCAATCCAAACTCCGTTACCGATGCTGGTGTTGGAGCAATTGCTGCCCGATCTGGCGTTTATGGTGCTTTTTTGAACGTTAAAATCAACTCTGCAAGCCTTAATGACAAGGAATTTGTGGCAAAAGTGGTAGCCGATGGTCAAATTATTTTGGAAAAATCGCAGGCCTTAGAATCCATAATATTGGATATTGTGAACAAAAAAATTACGATTTAAATATTTGATAAACAATGGTATGGAAAAAGGATGTTGGCACTTATACCCTCAGGTAACAATTTGATAATGCTGCGAAAACATTGCTTCAGCTAAAAAAAATTAACAAAAAATTGTTACTGTGTTCTCATTTTGCTAAATTGGTGCTGTTAAAAATTGCCTTATTATAAACCTAAAACTTAATCTATGAAACGATTATCAGCTCTTCTTGTCCTGCTGATGCTTGTGGTTTCGTTTGCCCAAGCTCAGTCACGGCAGGTTACAGGAACGGTTACCAGTTCGGATGATGGATCGCCTTTAATTGGTGTGTCTATTCAGGTAAAAGGTACTGTTACCGGTGGTACTACCGATTTAGATGGTAAATACAGCCTGAATGTTCCGGCAAACGGCACTTTGGTGTTTAGTTTTGTTGGATACAAGCCTCAAGAGGTACAGGTTGGAGAACGTTCAATTGTAAATGTTATTCTTGAATCTTCAGCTACCAAGATGGAGGAAGTTGTTGTTACAGCTATTGGTATCAAGCGTTCTGAGAAATCACTCGGATATGCCGCTACTAGCGTTGGCAGCGATGATCTTTCCAAAGCACGTGATGCCAGTTTGATGGGATCACTTCAAGGAAAGGTTGCTGGAGTTACTATTTCATCTGGTGGTGGAACCCCTGGTGCTTCAACAAAGGTTATTCTTCGTGGCTATTCCTCAATAACTGGAAATAATAGCCCACTGTACATTGTTGACGGTTCTCCAATCAATAACTCTCAGGCTGATAGGAATGGAGCAGACTTTGGTAATGGTGCAAACGTGGTTAACCCGGATGATGTAGCTTCTGTTACGATTCTTAAGGGTGCTTCTGCAACTGCTCTCTATGGATCTCGCGCTGCAAATGGGGTAATCATGATTACCACAAAAAGCGGTAAGAGTAACAAGGGTAAGAAAATTACCGTTGAATATTCTGGCAATGCAACATTCTCTACCCTTCTTAAGCTGCCTCAGATGCAGAATGAGTATGGTCAGGGTTGGGGCGGTGTATTCCAGTTTCAAGAAAATGGTTCTTGGGGTCCTAAATTTGATGGTAAAATTCGCCCATGGGGTGCTATTTACAACCATAGCCAGCAGATTAAACCATTTGTAGCTGAGCCTAACAATATTAAGGATTTTTATGACGTAGGAACTTCCTATACCCATTCTATTGGTTTGAGTGGTGGTAATGATGATTCTAATTTCTACCTGTCCTTTTCGAATACTTCTACGGATGGTATTATTCCTGGCAATGCGGATACTTATGTAAGGAATAACGTTTCAGTAAAAGGGAGCACTAAAGCAAATAAGTTTACCATTGGTGGAAGTGTGAACTATGCTAAAACGCAGGGTAAAGTTCTATCAGATGGATATGGTGGAACAAGTGCTGCTTCAAACTTATATTCGGAGATTCTTCAGATACCTCGCGATATGAGTATTGTTGACTTTAAGGATTTGAATAATCCTTTTAATCAAGAAAACTGGTATTTTACCAACTATGCCTTTAATCCATACTATGCAATCTCTGCAAATGGAAATAAACGAAATGAGGATAGGGTATTTGGTAATGTATCCTTAGATTACCAGTTCCTTCCTGAATTAAAGGGAACTGTTAGAATAGGTACTGACGTTGCAAATTCTCAGGAAAAGTCATGGGAGGCTGTTTTAAACTACGATCCCAATTCTTGGGCAAATGTCAATCCTGAGGGCACAAAGAAGGCACCAAACCCTGGTTACTATTCTGAGGATTTCCTTTTTAGAAGGGAACTTAATATTGATTACCTATTAACTTACCAAAAGGATATCACTCCATCAATAAATATCAATGTTCTTGGTGGGTATAATATTAACCAAAGGAACCTCAAGGAATTGTATAACGTTGCTAATTCGTTGGATATACCTGGATTCTACAATATTGCAAACACTGCAGATCCTGTGACTGCAACTACGACTGAATCTATTCGTAGAATTTATGGGATTTTTGGTCAGGTAGACTTCGCTTATAAGAATTGGTGGTTTGTAACTGCAACAGCTAGAAACGACTACTCTTCTACATTGCCTAAAAACAATAGTTCGTTTTTTTACCCTGGTGTAAATACTGCAATTGTTCTCTCTGATGCAATTCCTGCCATTCAGCCATATATTCCTTTTGCAAAGGTAAGGCTTAGCTGGGGTCGAACAGGTAATGATGCTGATCCATACCGGGTTAATTCAGTATTTGAACAGGCAAGTATATACAATCCTTATGGCTACATCAATATGCCAATTGGTGGTCTTAATGGTTACTTAGCAAGCAATACAATTGGTAACCCTAAATTGAAGCCTGAAATCTCAACAGAAAAGGAAATTGGTGTTGATTTTAGATTCCTTAAAAATAGAATTGGTATCGATTTTACTTACTATGATAAGAGTACTACCGACCAGATTTTAGATGTTCCAACGGCTTCTTCTACTGGATATCAATATCAGACTAAGAATTTTGGTGAAGTTCAAAACAAGGGTATTGAGCTTATGCTAAACTTGGTTCCGATAAAGACTACAAATTTTGAGTGGAATGCATCTGTTAGCTATAGCCGCAACAGAAATAAGGTAATTTCTTTGGCGCCTGGTCTGGACGAAGTTCTTTTGCGCTCTATCTATAGCATCGATTTTGTTGCTGTAGCAGGTCAACCTCTTGGCGTTTTCAAAGGTTACGTTAATGAATTAGACCCTCAAGGTCATATAGTAGTTGATGCAAACGGTTATCCTAGGGCAAGTACCACCAAGGGTGTTCTTGGAAATGCGGAATCTAAATACACCATGGGTATCACCAATACCTTTACGTATAAAGATTTCACATTGGGCTTTACCTTCGATATTAGAGAAGGGGGCTTAATGTATTCAGGAACCGCTGACTTACAGTATTTCGTTGGTAATGCACCTCAGACCACCTACAATGATCGTCAACCATGGATGGTACCTAATTCGGTATATGGAGTGCAGGCTGGTGATGGAACTTGGACTTACAGTGAAAACACCCACCCAATTAACTATTCCAATGTTACCGACTACTACTATGCTACCAATAATAAAATGGCCGATAATATGCGCTTGATTCCTCGTTCTTACGTTAAGTTGAGGGAGGCAAATCTAACCTATACGGTGCCTAAAAAGTATTTGGGCAAGCTGCCATTAGGAAATTTGCAAGTTTCGGTGTATGGTAAGAATTTACTTGTATGGACTCCTGTTGGTAATAATTTTGTTGACCCTGAGGTTACCTCTTTCGGCAATGACTTAACTGGAGATCTTGGTGAATTCCGTACAAATCCAACACTTAGGTCATTTGGATTTAGCGTTAAAGCTACCTTTTAACCATTAAACTGTGATTCTTATGAAAAATTTAGTAAAATATTTTGCTTTTCTTCTCATTCTTGCTCTTTTTGCGAGTTGTGGAAAGGATTGGTTGGATGTTAATACTGATCCAAACAATGCAGCATCAGCCAGTGCTGAAAATATACTCCCTGCTGCCGAGTTGAATTCTGGCATAGCTATTGGAGGATACTACAATCTTTTAGGCCAAATTTGGAGCCAATACTATACTCAGAATTCGGGTTCGAACCAGTATAAGTATATTGATGCTTTAGGTCTAACAGCGAACAATTTTCAATTTCAGTATGGGCAACTGTATGCATCCTTACTTAATCTGAAGACTGTTGAGTCAGAGGCTGCGAAACAAGATAACTGGGCGTATTTTTTGATGGCTACCGTTGTTGAATGTTACGATTGGCAGGTTCTTGCTGACTTGTACGATGAAATTCCATTCAACGAAGCATTGCAGGGGGTAGCTAATCAGGCCCCACATTTTGACCCTGCTCAGCTAGTGTATGACTCCTTGATTACTAGGTTGGATTATGCTCTTGCTCAACCATTGAATGTTCTTACGGATGTTCAGAAAACAAAGGATTACTTCTTTGCCGCTGATATGGCACAGTGGGTTCGGTTTGCCAATACACTGAAGTTAAAAATCTACATGCGTCAGATGTACATTAGACCCACTGTAGCCCAAGCGGGTATTCAGCAGCTTTATGCTGATGGAGCAAACTTCTTAACTTCTGATGCTAAGTTGGATATGTTTGAAAATGCCAAAGGTAAGGATAACCCACTTTATGAATTTGATCAGCGATTAAATACTACAACCAATTTGGCCATCAGCGCTACCATTTATAAGTATTTTCTATCTAATGCTGATCCTCGTCTAGCTAAATTGATTAATTCTGGTGGTGTAAATCCTCTTCCTCAGGGTGGTAATCAAATTCCGACAACCCTTATTGATAAGGTTATTACTGCAAAGTTAAATGTTACTGATCCGGTTTACTTTATTTCTGCAGCAGAATCTTATTTCTTGCAGGCAGAGGCAGTTGCAATGGGTTGGGGAACAGGTGACGATCAGGCTTTGTATAACTCAGGCGTTTTGGCTGCATTTAGTCGCTTTGGTTTAGATGGTTCTTCGTTTATTGCTCCAGGCGGTGCCTATGTGTATCATCCTGCTGGTAATTTTGAACAGAAACAGCATGATATTATCATGGCAAAGTGGGCTTCAATGGCTCGGGCTCAAGGTCTTGAATCCTATCTCGAAACCAATAGAACTCACTATCCTATAAAATCTTCTTTAAACAGTAATAATTGGAATACTAATAACTTTGATCCAACCAATACTGATTATGTAAGTTGGACAGGTGGAGAGAGATTGTATCCTTTGAATGGATCAACGGGTTATTTTCCACTTAGGTTGGTTTTTCCTGCTTCGGAAAGACTCAGCAATAGTAATACTCCTGCAGAGATTCCTTCTTCTGCTCACGTTTGGTGGGATGTTAAACCTTAATTAAACCTTAAGAACTATGAAACGATTATTATATTTAGGTGTAATCTACTTTTTTGCTGCTAGTTTATTTTCTGGCTGTGAAAAGATAACAACGGGGGGTATTTCTTCAATGAGGTACTATCCAGCTATTACCTTGCAAGGTGCTGCTGCGATTACCATTAACGAAGGTGATAGTTATGTAGATCCTGGAGCTACTGCGGAACAGAATGGTGTTGCACTTGATGTGGTTACTACTGTAACTAGCCGTTATTTTGGCTACTCTGGGTCTACTATTGATAACAATAAGCCAGATGATTACTTCATAAATTATACTGCAACCAATGATGAAGGTCATTCTGCTACCGCCTCTAGGGTTGTTACAGTTAGACCACATCAGGGTGATTTTGTAACAACCATCGATGGTTTATATTTGGCCAATGTTTCACGTACTCCTTCACAAGGGACTGTAAGTGCTACTGCTGATTTTGGCCCAATTATGGTCATCCAAGTTAGCGGCAATACCTATGTTATGACTGATGGTATCGGCGGTTACTATACCTTTGGGAGAGGATTAGGAGATAGCTATCTTGCTCCAGGAGCTACTTTTACTGCTGATATGGTTAACAATGTTGGTACTCCAGGACCTGATTATACTGTAAATACATTTGGCGGTGTAGTTAGCATGACCAATATTATTATTGACCCTGTTAATAAACGTATTACCTTTTCCGCTGTATGGGATGCAGGTTATACTTTTAATGTTACAATGAAGCAGATCCAAAACTAACAACTAGACTGATATGAAAAAAGGATTAATATTATTGATGTTCGGAGCCGCTGTCCTTTCATTTGGCATCAGTTCTTGTAATAAGATCGATAGTTTGGACGATTACAAGAATGTGAATGTCGGCCAAACTGCTACTATGCCACTCAATGGAGAATATTGGGTTAAGGTGGATATAGGTGTTATTGGAGCTACAGATACTACTTGGTATGCTGATGGACTTGGGTGGGGTTGGATAAGAATACAGTTGTATAATACAGCGTCCAACACTAAGGATTCTATCTGGTTTAGTGATCCTAATGGTTGGTGGGCAGTAGCTAAAACTGCTTGCGTACCGTCTGAAACGCTGATTAAAGCTAGTGTACCAGTTGATAACATGGATCCACGCGAAGCTGGTCAAACGGTTACGTTTCTAGGTGGTAAGGTGTTCCTTAAGGGGACTATTACTCCAGGTGGTAGTGTTGCTGACAGTATTAGCCTTTCCACTATGTATAGTGATGCTGACCCAACATATATTTTTAGATATGGGGGCTACCGTCGTACTGGTTTTCAGGAGGACGAACACTAGAACTTACATTGTTGTTTAAATTAGAACCCCCGATTTTGGGGGTTCTTTTTTTTACCCATATTTTGCTACCTTTGCCCATCAAAGTCTATGGGGATGGTAGAGAATATATTTCCCGTTTTTAAAGGAATGCTAGAGCGCGAGGTAAAGGAGAATCGCTTGAAGCAGAGAGGCGTTGTGGTTTGGCTAACCGGACTTTCGGGCAGCGGAAAAACATCCATTGCCATTGCTGTTGAGCAGGAACTGTCTGGATTAGGTTTTTTAACTCAGATTCTGGATGGTGATAATATTCGTGCTGGGTTAAATAGCAACCTTGGCTTTACTGCCGAGGATAGATTGGAGAATATTCGTCGCATTGCTGAGACTGCTAAACTCTTTGCTCACTGTGGGGTTATTACTATCTGCTGTTTTGTTAGCCCGGAGGTCAACATGCGTGAAAAGGCTAAGCAGATAATCGGTGAGGGGGACTTTTATGAGGTTTTTGTTAATACCTCAATGGAGACCTGCGAGCAGAGAGATGTTAAGGGGCTTTACAAAAAGGCAAGAGAAGGGAAAATAGAGCATTTTACGGGAGTTAATGCACCGTTTGAAGCTCCCTTAAATCCATTTTTGGAACTTAAAACCGAAGGCTATTCAGTTATGGAGTGTGCTTCGATTTTGGTGAATGCAATGATGGATCGAATAAAGTTGAAGTAAGTTACAGTATGGATAGAATTGTATTGAATCATTTGCGCGAGTTGGAGGCTGAATCCATTTATGTGATTCGGGAGGTGGTAGCGCAGTTTGAGAATCCAGTCATGCTTTTTTCCGGCGGCAAGGATTCCATTGTCATGTTTCATTTGGCACGCAAGGCTTTTTGGCCTGCAAAAGTGCCTTTCTCCCTTATGCATATAGATACGGGCCATAATTTTCAGGAGACACTTGACTTTCGTGATCAGCTGGTTGCAGAGGCCGGAGTGAAAATCTTCGTGCGCTATGTTCAGGATTCCATCAATAGTGGCCGTGCTATCGAGGAGAAAGGAATTAATGCTAGCCGAAATAAGAATCAAACTGTTGCTTTGCTCGACGGGTTGGAGGAGCTCAAGGTTGATTGTGCCATGGGTGGCGGCCGTCGTGATGAGGAGAAAGCTCGTGCCAAGGAGCGATTCTTTTCTCACAGAGATGAATTTGGACAGTGGGACCCAAAAAACCAGCGACCCGAGCTATGGAACCTATTCAACGGTAGAAAGCTCATGGGGGAGCATTTTAGAGTTTTCCCCATTAGTAATTGGACCGAAATGGATGTATGGCAATACATACTACTTGAAAATATAGCCTTACCTTCGCTTTACTTTTCTCATGAACGAGAAGTTTTTGAGCGTGACGGCGTACTATATGCTCAATCGGACTTTATGCAGATGAAACCAACTGAAAAGTTGGAAAAGAGGATCGTTCGCTTTCGAACCATTGGTGACATGACCTGTACTGGTGCTGTTGAGTCGGTGGCACAAAGTCTTGAAGATATAATTGAAGAGGTGGCTGCAACTCGTGTAACTGAGCGAGGTACTAGAGCTGACGATAAGCGTTCAGAGGCAGCAATGGAGGATAGAAAAATTGAGGGATACTTTTAATAATGGCTATGAGCAGTTTTAATAACGGCGACGATTTAAGCATGAATACTCGAGGCTACCTCGATATGGAGCTGCTGCGGTTTACTACGGCTGGCAGCGTCGACGACGGAAAGAGCACGTTGATTGGTAGGTTACTTTACGATAGCAAGGCAATATTTGAGGATCAGCTGGAAGCAATACACCAGGCAAGCATAAAGCGGGGACACGAACATGTCGATTTGGCCCTGCTTACCGATGGTTTGCGTGCTGAGCGAGAGCAGGGGATTACCATAGACGTTGCATATCGTTACTTTGCAACACCACGAAGGAAGTTTATTATTGCCGATACTCCAGGTCACATTCAATACACGCGTAATATGGTGACCGGTGCCTCTACCGCCAACCTGGCTATTATTTTGGTTGATGCACGGAATGGTGTTTTGGAGCAAACCATACGCCACTCCTATATTGCAGCCCTATTGGGAATTCCACAGGTGATTTTTTGCATTAATAAGATGGACCTCGTTGACTTTAGTCAGGAGGTTTTTAACCGCATAAAGACCAATCTCGTAGAGTTGGCAAAGCAGGTTGGTCTTGGCCAAACCTGGTATATGCCCATAAGTGCGCTCAAGGGCGACAATGTAGTAACACAATCGGAGGCCATGCCCTGGTTTACAGGAAAGCCTTTGTTAGAGTTGCTTGAGACCGTAGAGGTTATTCGGCACGAGAAATCTGATGCTGCACGATTCCCTGTTCAATATGTTATTCGCCCTCAGAGCGAAAAATTTCATGATTATCGCAGCTACGCTGGACGAATTGCCGGCGGCACTTTTAGGGTAGGCGACAAGGTGGTTGTTCTTCCTTCTGGGTTAAAGTCTTCCATTGCGGCTATCGATTTTGCTAGTGAGCCACTGCAAGAAGCCTATCAGCCCATGTCCGTATCACTTCGCTTAACGGATGATGTAGATATTAGCAGAGGCAACCTAATTGTGAAGGAGGGCGAGGAGCCACGGAGTGGGCAGGAGTTGGAGATAATGTCGTGCTGGTTAAATGAGCAGCCAGTTGTAGTTGGTGGGAAGTATATACTAAGGCATACCACCTCAGAGCTGCGATGCATTATAAAGGAGATCGTTTACAAGGTAAATATTAATACGCTGAAAAAGGTGTTAGACGATAAGCAGGTAGGCCCTAACGACATTGCATTACTTCGTGTAAAACTTACAAAACCCATTTTCTTTGACTCTTACAACCTAAATCGAAACACGGGAAGCGTAATCCTGATTGATGAGGCTACAAATGCTACAGTTTGTGCTGGGATGATTAACTAATTGAGGATATATTTTTCTGACAAAGCAAAGGCCTTTTTGGCCTTTCTTTATTAATGCGTGGTTGGGTTTTTAGGACTTACTTATCGTTATCATCCTCTTCTTCTAGCTGATCCCCATCATCCTTCTCGTAGAAGTGTCTGCGGTAGATAAGGTAGCCGACAACCAAGGCGGCAATGAAAAAACCAAGCAATTGATAGCGTATCATATGTTGATGGTTTTATTGTAAAAAAATTCGCTTAATTATGCGCAGCTTATGGGTGTAGATACTTTTTTCGTTATTGAAAATTCCTTGATGATCAATGCTATCTATTCTAACCCTTCCAGAAGCATGTATGATTTTACCCTCAGAGGCAATAAGGCCAACGTGTGTTATAAGCCCTTCCTCGTTGTCAAAAAATGCAAGATCCCCCGGCTGAACTTCCGTAATAAAATCGACAGTTTTGCCTGTTGATGCTTGTTGTGAGGCATCTCTAGGTATAAATATGTCGTGTATCCGATATATTGTTTGCGTAAAACCAGAGCAGTCGAGTCCAAAGATGGATTTGCCACCCCACAGATATGGGGAATTAATAAAGTGCATTGCTGTGGTAGTAACATCTGTAGGCTTAGCTGCAGCAACTTGGTTTTTGAAGGTTAACGACCCTGCTGTAGGGTGAAAGTAACCTCCTTTGGGCTCCCTTTCGAAAATAAAAGCTCCGGGCGGCATCGTATATTCCATGTTTGCTTCCCCAATATGGCATTGGTCTACCATTGAGGTAATTATTAGAGCAGCATTGGCAATGGTAGCAAATTCTGCATCGGAGAGTGCTTTTACCATATTGCTGCTAACCCAGCCTTGATACCCATCGGCCATTGATTGAACTAACAGCCACGATTCAGCAGTATCATTAATCTCAATCGGTTCGCCCCACAGCAGCTGCGATACCATTTCTGAGGATTCAGATGGTTCTCTTCGCATAGGGACGATGGTTTCCACCGCGATGGCCTTTTTGCTGTTTAGTTTGTATTTAAACGGGAACTTTCCCATGTTAGCGTAATTTTTGTACATTTGTTCAATGCTTGAAAGTTAAGGAATTTTACTACCAAGGGAAAGGTTTTTGATGATAAAACTGACTAAAAATAATTTGAGAGCGATTCTTCGAATTGTTATTTTTGCCGCGGCTACTGTGGCTGTAATCTCCATCCTGCCCCACGAAGGGAAGTTCAAATTCGAATTTCAAAAGGGTAGACCATGGAGTCACGAAACGCTTATTGCTCCTTTCGATTTTCCTATTTATAAAAGCGATTCCCGGCTCCTTGAAGAAAAGAGCGCTGTGTTGAAGTCTTTCAAACCATACTTCGACTTTGATAGTATTACCGTTAATGACGTTGTTGCACAGGAAAGTAGGAGTGTAGCCGATTACCTTACACGAAAGAAGCAACAGCAGAACTTCCCATTTCGTTTTTCAACGCTTAGGAACCCTAATCTTTCTGTGACGAAGCAGGAAGAATCGCTTAGCAATCTTGTTACGGAGTGTTTTAGATTTGTGTATGGCAAGGGTGTAGTTAGCCTATCCGATGCAAATCAGTTCTTTGATGGTACCAGTAATGATGTGCCGGTGGTTGTTTTACATAACGATTTTGCCTATGAAACCATTTCTGGAGAACTTTTTACTCCTAAAATGGCCATGGAATACTTAGTGAATAAGCTGGCATCCTCTTTTTTCCGAACAGAGGATCAGACATTGGCGTTTATTCGTGATGCTGGACTTGAGCGTGTAATTGTTCCAAATGTTAAGTTCGATGAGGACAAAACTTCGAAGGTTAAAGCGGAGTTGCTGGGATCGGTTTCATTAACCAGCGGAATGGTTCAGTCCGGGGAACGAATTATTGCAAAGGGCGACATTGTTGATGCAAATACCTTCATGGTGCTGGAATCGCTCAAGCATGAGTATGAGTCGAGGTTGGGTTATTCTGGTCAAGAATACATTTTGCTTTTGGGTCATTCTTTTTTGGTTGGCATTTGTATGCTCATTCTTTACCTTTTCCTTTTTCACTTTCGGCGTGATATTTTGCAGTCGGTAAGGAAAATACTATTTATAATTCTTCTGGTGGTAACCATGGTTGCCATCTCAGCATGGGTGATGAGTACCAGCACAGTAAGCATTTACTTGATTCCATTTGTTGTTGTACCAATTTTCGTACAAACGTTTTATGATAGTCGGCTCGCTCTCTTTATCCATTTAATAACAATAATGCTGGTAGGTTTTCAAGCACCAAACTCATTTGAATTTATCTTTATAAACTTTGTAGCTGGGGTGGTGGCTATTTTTAGCCTAACAAATGCATACAGGAGAGGAAAACTTTTTGTTGCGACAGGTTATGTGTTTTTGGTGTATGCCTCCATCTTTTTCGCGCTTAACCTGCTGAATGAGGGCAACTTTAGCAATATTGTTTGGTTCGATTATGTTTGGTTTTTAGGGAATGCTTTCCTGATTCTCGTTACCTACCAGCTAGTTTACGTATTTGAAAAAATTTTCGGATTTCTGTCTGATACAACCCTCATGGAACTTTCGGACCATAACCAAGAGTTGCTGCGAAGGTTGGCTGAGGAGGCACCGGGTACATTTCAGCACTCATTGCAGGTTTCCACGTTGGCTGAAGCAGCAGTGTTTCAAATTGGTGGAAATCCTTTGCTGGTTAAAATTGGTGGACTGTATCACGACATTGGGAAGTTGAATAACCCAATATACTTTATTGAGAATCAGGTTTCTGAATTTAACCCTCACCATAATATCGAATTTGAGGAAAGTGCGAAAATCATAATAAAGCATGTGGCTGATGGTGTGCAGATTGCTCGAAAGTATAAGTTGCCGGAACAAATTATTGATTTTATCCGAACTCACCACGGCTCCTCCAAGGTTCAGTATTTCTACCGATTGTATCGTAATAAGTTTCCTGAAGGAGGTATTGATGACTCATTCTGCTACCCAGGACCTCGTCCAATGAGCAAGGAAACTGCCGTGCTCATGATGGCCGACGCAGTGGAGGCTGCCTCCAGAAGTTTGAGTATTGTTACGGCTGAAACCATCGATGAATTGGTAGAGTCCATTGTTAATTTTCAGCAGCAGGAAGATCAGTTTGCCGAGGCCGATATCACGTTTAAGGATATTACAACTATAAAAACTGTTTTCAAGAAAAAACTGCTCAATATTTACCATGTTCGGGTGGTGTATCCTCAATAAAAAAGAGGGAGTAGGCTCCCTCTTTTTTTCTGAAAAGATGTTGATTATCTCAGGTCGTTTATTGTTACTCCTGGATACTTTGCCTCTGAAAAGGTAAATGTGTTCTCGCTCACAGGAATATCGTGTTCAAATTTCTTGATATCGAGGGTATACCTGTTACCATCCTTGCTGAAGTACTTTATTTGAACTGGCTCCATCGTTTTTTGATTGAATGAAAACCGAACAATCGTGTAGGTAGCTGCAATGCTTTTTGGGTAGAGGTCAATTACATAAACAGGCACCTTATTTAAGGTTGTTTCCTCCTTAAATTTATACTTAAAATCTCTGTCATAAACAGTAAAAAGTTTTGCTGGATCATCAAGCAAACCTCCGTCGCCTTCTTTTGGCTCGAGGATATTAACTTCGTTGGCTTCCTTGAGGTAAGTCCATTTGGTTTTGCCGTTAAAGTAGGTTACGGTGCCCATCAAATCGAGCACATACTTTCGGCCTTTGAGGGTAATGGTACCCTTGTGTGTGTCCTTAATGTGTTCCTGCTGATTTTCCAAGGTAAAGGAGAATTCGGAATACATCGTTTTATACCCCTTTGTCTTTTTTGAAAAATCTTCGAGGATGTCTTTTGCACGTTGATCCTTTTGCGAAAATGCAAACATAGGAATCATAAGAAGTGCTAAGAATAGGATTTTTTTCATGCTATAGTAGTTTGTTGAAATTATCGATGGTTGCTGTTGATATTAGAAAATAACTGTTCTAGCGACATCTCGTCCGTTATAAGGACTTGCCGCGCTTTGCTCCCTTCAAATGGGCCAACAATTCCTGCAGCCTCAAGTTGGTCAATTATTCTCCCAGCACGGTTATAGCCAATGGAGAATTTTCGCTGAATTAGTGAAGTGGAGCCTTGCTGGTTCATTACAATAACTCTAGCTGCCTCTTCAAAGAGTTCATCCTTTTTGGAAAGGTCAACTTCTGCCGATTCACTTCCTTCCTCTCCCTTGTATTCGGGAAGAAGAAATGCGGAGGAATAGCCTCGCTGGTTCCCAATAAAGTCTGTAATGCGTTCAATTTCAGGGGTGTCAACAAACGCGCACTGAACGCGAATGAGATCACTACCTGTTGATACTAGCATATCGCCACGGCCAATTAACTGATTTGCACCGGGGCTATCTAGAATTGTTCGCGAGTCGACCATTGCTGATACTCTAAACGCAATTCTAGCCGGAAAGTTGGCTTTAATTACGCCGGTGATAATATTAGTCGTTGGCCGCTGTGTAGCAATAATCAGGTGAATGCCAATAGCACGTGCAAGCTGGGCGAGTCTAGCAATAGGTGTTTCTATTTCTCTTCCGGCTGTCATTATAAGGTCGGCAAACTCGTCAATTACTACAACAATGTAAGGTAGATATTTGTGACCCTTTTCGGGATTGAGCCGGCGCGATACAAATTTCTCGTTGTATTCCTTTATGTTTCGTACGTGAGCAAGTTTTAGCAAGTCGTAGCGGCTATCCATCTCGTTGCACAGCGAGTTTAGCGTGTAAATTACCTTTTGGGTGTCTGTAATAATGGCCTCTTCTGCGTCAGGTAGCTTGGCCAGGAAGTGCCGTTCAATTTTGGAGTACAGCGTTAGCTCGACTTTTTTAGGGTCAACCAGCACAAATTTGAGTTGTGATGGATGCTTTTTGTATAGTAAGCTGGTGAGCATCGCATTCAATCCTACCGACTTACCTTGTCCTGTAGCACCAGCAACTAGTAAGTGAGGCATTTTAGTAAGGTCAATAACAAAAGTTTCGTTGCTGATTGTCTTACCCAAGGCAAGTGGCAGCTCATATTTCGATTCCTGGAACTTAGCCGATTTAATAATCGAGAGCATGGAGACTACCTCCGGATTAAGATTAGGAACTTCGATGCCAATAGTTCCCTTTCCTGGAATTGGTGCAATAATTCTAATTCCTAACGCTGCTAAGTTTAACGCAATGTCGTCTTCTAGGCTTTTTATTTTTGAGATACGAACACCGGGAGCTGGAACTATTTCATACAGCGTAACGGTAGGTCCTATGGTCGCCTTTATCTTATCTATTTGAATTTTATAGTTGGCAAGGGTTTCAACAATTTTATTTTTATTCGAGATTAGCTCTTCGTTGGAAACAGCAGCATCACTGCCCTTATATTCTTCAAGAAGCTCAATAGGTGGCTTTATAAAAGCTGAGAGGTCTAGGGTTGGGTCGTAGACGTCTTGACTGCCTGTATGTGGGTTCGCAAACTCTTCCGCCGCTGCCGACTCTACCAATAGTTCAACCTCTCCGAAGTTATCAACAACTTGGTTTTGTGAATATTCTGCATTTGGTACAGAGGTGATGATGCCTATGTTATTCTCGTCTACTTTTTCTGAAAAGTTTTTAGTAGGGTTTTCGGTAGCTTTTGATGCCAATGAAATTTCGTCGTTATTGGATCCTATGCTTATTACCTCCATTTCAAGGGAATGGTCTTTCTCTTTCAAGTCACGGTCAGGTCCGTTTTTAGCACCCATGATTGGATTTTTTGCTGCAGTAATGGGAGTTTCGACACCATTTGCCCACTCTGGATTTTCTGTAGCAACTATATCAGACTCCTTTTTCTTAAATAGGTCGTGAATAAATCCTACGCTACGGTTAAGCCAGTGGAATCCGTTCTTTGTAGTGAAAACAAGGAAGGTAGCTGTGGCAAATAGCAGCAGCATGGCTGTCCCAACTTTCCCCAAAAAGCTATCCATCCACTTTGTGACAAAAACGCCATGTGCTCCGCCAAGCCCATTTCCCATGTAGCCTTGTGCTGTCCCAAAAAGAAAGCCAAACACCAACGAAGTTAGAATGACAGAGACTATCAATACTCGGCTTGTTTTACGAAAAGGATAGGGTCGAAGCTTCATTAGCCGCAATCCTCCAAGACCAAATATTAAAGGAAATACCAGCGCTGCTAAGCCAAACCCATCACTCATGAAAAGGTTTCCTAAGAAGGCTCCAGCTTTCCCAGCCCAGTTCTCAACCCTTACGTCAGAGGCAGAAAATACATTTTGCCAGCCAAAGCTTTGATCGGCTTTCCAGGTGAACACAAATGAAACGAGCGCAATTAGGAGGTAGAGTGAGAAGAGGAAAATAAACACCCCCGCAATGAACTTAAAACGCTCGTCGCGATGAAACCCCTTCTTGGCCGAAGGGTTAGAATCAGATTTTTGGCTTTCTTTTTTACCCATTTAGCTTGCTTGTGAAAAAACGTTATTCGCAGAATAATAGTGTGCTTTATGTTGCAAAGCTAAATAAAATATGGAAAAGCTGAGTAACGTTTTTACGGATGGTAGTTATTATTGCATTTTAAAGAGCTTAAAAACTTCCAATAACGTTTCCCTGTTAATTCTTTTATAACCGTTTGGAACTGCAAAGTTGCTAATGTTGGCACCGTCATTTTCAATTTTTGAAGCTGCGATTATCACCTTTTTATTGGCCATCATCATGCCAAATTGTAGCATTACCCCATCAATCTGCTCGAATGGGGTATTCTGGTTAGGATTTGGCCGGCCTATCTCGTTAGTGTAATACACCTCGAACGAGGCTTGGCTGGAATCGTTTATGTGAAATTTTGCTATCTGGCAGTTGTAACCAAGAATTTTGTGGTTGCCCTTTTGAGGTGTTATGGTAAAGGAAGGCATATCTTGATATAAGAAGGATGCCCCAAGATTACCCGTTGAATCGGTATAGAACAACTTTTTGTTGAGGAGTTTGATGAGATAGTGGCTTACTTTGGTTTCCCTGTTTTCAATGTAGGTAATGCTAACCATTCCCGATAATCCCTCTATTTGAGTGTTTATCATGTTTTTGTTATACCTAATTGTCATTTGGGTTGGAAGCGTCTTAGCCGTATCGTTTGGATAGGTTATTTGGTAGACCACCATGCCCTCTTGCTTAAGGGATCTATTGGAATTGCATGAAAAAAGTAATAAACCTGTTATGAAGCAGATGTATAGCTGTTTTTGAAGGCTATTCATAGAACATTTTTCTGCAATTTAAGAATTTCTTTGGCAGTATAACTGTTTATGCTGCTCAATTTCCCTGTTTTTTATTAGCCATTAGGTGTCCAATGCCGGTTAGGTGTATCAAGGGAAAGCAAAGGCGATATGATAATGGTTGCTTGTTTTTTGAAAAACAATTTTTAGCTTTGTCCCTTTCAGTCTAATAAATTAACAAATTGTGTATGAATAAATTAGCAGTTGTAGCGTTAGGTGGAAATGCGCTGCTTCGCGGAAACCAAATGGGAACCATTGACGAGCAGGAGCAGAACACAGAGGATACGCTTGAAAATCTTGTATACTTAATCAAAGAGGGATACAGCTTAGTGATTGGCCATGGCAATGGCCCACAGGTTGGAAACATCCTTATGCGTAATGATGCCGGTGAACAAACGTATGGAATTCCGCAAATGCCATTAGATGTGTGCGTTGCCGACTCCCAAGGTGGTATTGGCTACATGATTGAGCGAATGCTACGCAACGTATTGCACAAGCATGGCATTGAAAAGGAGGTAGTATGCCTTGTAACCTCAGTTGTGGTAGACAAGGATGATACAGCCTTCAAAAATCCTACTAAACGAGTTGGAAAAAGCTACACTAAGGGGCAAGCCGATGCATTGGCAAAGGAAAAAGGATGGATTTTTAAGGAGGAGGTTAAGGATACCGTTAGTGGCTGGCGTCGGGTAGTACCGTCCCCTCGGCCAATAAAAATAATGAATGAAACAATAATCGAAGAACTTGCTAGAGAAGGGGTGATAGTTATTGCCGCTGGCGGTGGTGGAGTTCCTGTGTACATTGACGAAAAGGGGAATGTTAGACCATCAGAGGCCGTAATCGATAAGGATTCAGCATCGGCATTGCTTGCTGCTAGGATTAAAGCTGATGAATTCTATATACTCACTGATGTGCCGTATGTGTATATTAACTATAAAAAGCCTGGGGAGAAAAAGATAGAGTTTTTAGATAAGGCAGACACCGAAAAATACCTTGCTGAAGGTATGTTTGGTGAGGGTAACATGGCGCCCAAGATTAGGGCTTGTCTTCAATTCATTGAGCAGGGTGGTTCAATGAGTGTTATTACGGAGGCCACAAAACTTGAGGACATGTCGTATGGCACCAAAATCACCATGCAATACGAAAACTAAAAATGGTTAATTTCGCAACTATAAAAACTTACTAAAACTATAACTATGGCTTTCAATCTTAAAAATAGGAGCTTCTTAAAGCTTCTCGACTTTTCTCCAAAGGAGATTGATTTCATGCTAAATCTTGCTGCCGACCTTAAGGCTGCCAAATATGCCGGAACGGAGCAGCAGATGCTGAAGGGGAAAAACATTGTTCTTCTTTTCGAAAAGGATTCTACCCGCACTCGTTGTGCATTTGAGGTGGCAGCACTTGATCAAGGTGCGCACGTTACCTATCTTGGACCTTCAGGTTCCCAAATGGGTAAGAAGGAATCCATGAAGGATACCGCTCGCGTGCTTGGACGCATGTACGACGGCATTGAATACCGTGGTTATTCTCAAGAAATAGTTGAAACGCTAGGTGCCTATGCTGGAGTTCCAGTTTTCAATGGGTTGACCACCGAGTTTCACCCTACTCAAATTCTTGCCGACTTTCTTACCATGCGAGAGCATACCGATAAACCTTTGTCGAAAGTTGCATTTTGTTATCTAGGCGATGCACGCAATAACATGGGAAATTCCCTCATGGTTGGTGCGGCAAAAATGGGTATGGATTTTAGGGCTGCTGCTCCAAAGGCATGCTGGCCAGACGAGGAACTCGTTGCCAAGTGTCGTGAGATTGCAAAGGAGACAGGTGCTAAAATTACCCTAACCGAGGATGTAAAGGTTGGTGTTAAGGGTTGCGACTTTTTGTACACCGACGTATGGGTATCGATGGGAGAGCCAGAGAGTGTTTGGGAAGAGCGCATTAAGTTGCTGAAACCATACCAGATAAACAAGGCGGCCATGGAAGCTACCGGTAATCCAAATGTTAAGTTTATGCATTGCCTTCCTGCCTTCCACAACCGTGAAACTGCAGTTGGTCAGGATATGTATAAAAAGTTTGGCATAGGCGAAATGGAGGTTACCGAAGAGGTATTTGAGTCGGGTGCTTCTATAGTATTTGATGAGGCCGAAAACCGCATGCACACTATTAAAGCGGTAATGGTTTCGATGTTAAGCTAGTGTAATTCGTCAATTATTTTAAAAAAAGTGCTCCAATAGGGCACTTTTTTTGACTTGCTTTGTTTTTTGGCATACCTTAGTTAAGGTTTTATTTACTAATTCTTTAGCTATGACTATTTACATTGGGAACATTTCCTATTCAATGAAGGAGGAGGAGTTGAAAAGTGCTTTTGAAAAGTTTGGTGCTGTAACCAGCGTTAAAATGATCGTTGATCGGCAATCCGGCCGCTCAAAGGGATTTGCGTTTGTTGAGATGGAAAATGAAGAAGAGGCTATTAGTGCCATTGCCTCTCTCAACAATTCTCAACTTGACGGCAGAAACATTAAGGTGAATGCTGCCCATAGCAAAGATACAGTGCAGGGAGCATAGCGAAAAGAGATCAAGAGAAGCAACTACCTACAATTGGGAGTTGCTTCTCTTTTTATGTAATAACATCTCGAATTACCATATAAAGCATAAATCCGGAAGTTGCGATCTTTACTCCGGTTCCTATTACAAATCCAATAAAACTTCCTATTGCCGCTTTTGTCGCTTCTTTGTTCGAGGCACCACGTGTGATTTCAGCAATGAATGCTCCAATAAAAGGTCCAATAACAACCCCGATCGGAGGGAGTAGGAGAATGCCTGCGACTAGGCCAAGGGTTGCGCCAATGGCCCCTCTTTTCGACCCGCCAAACTTTTTGGTTGTCCACGCAGGAATTATGTAATCCATTACAGTGACGGTAATGGTTACTGCACCAAGAAAAAATATAGTGAATTGCGTATGCTCTCCGAAACGCGTGGCCTGCATAAGCAGTAAGGCAATAAAGCTAATGGGCGGGCCTGGTATTACTGGCATAATACATCCAAGTAATCCAATTAGCGAGAGTATAATTGCAAGCGATGCTAGGAAATAATCCATTTGCTGATCTATTTTCGACAATATAGAAAATATTAGGGATTGTAGATTTGTTCTACAATCCCTTGAAACTTTTGTAGGCTAAAAATCGTCGAGCGAATTGTCGTCAGGTGATTGGTCTGGCTTCTTTGAACTTCGCTTGTAGTCGTTAATTTTATATGATAGCCCAATAAAGAACATGCGGCTATTTCGTCCACGTTCATAGTTGGTTTCAAAATTATCACCGTAAGTAGTAGAGTTAAATGTGGTTGTTTTAAATACGTCACTAACTCTAGCAGTAATTGTGGCCTTGTTTTTAAGGAAATTCTTTTTTAGGCCTAGATCAAGCGACCACATTCTTGCCATAATACCTTGCCCGCCTGCTGAAAAACCTCTTCCACCAGTGCCGCTTGTAACAATTGGTGATCGGTAGTTAAAGTTTTGTTGAAACTCAATGCCCTTTGGCAGAAATACAACAGAGGCGATTTTTGCAGTCCAGCTGTTGCTGCTCTTTGCATCACTAGTTACCCCAGCACCATTAATCTCGGCGTGAAAGTAACTATAGCTGCCATTAATTCTCCACCACTTGAAGATTGGCGAAGATGCAACAACTTCAACTCCGTAGTTTACTGAACTATTAAGGTTGTCGTAGGTGGTTTCGAAAATATCATTTACCAGCGTTACTTTTTGTGCAATTACATCGGTGGTTTGACGGTAGAAAAGGGTGGTGGTAATGTTTGTTTTGACTTTTTTAAATCCATAGCCCACCTCGAAAGAGTTTACGTATTCTGGATTTATATTTGGATTTCCATAGCTTACATTGTTCGCATCCTGCTTCACTAAGAATGGGTTGATAACCCTGCTGCGCGGTCGGTTAATTCTGCCACTATAGCTGAAGATAAGATCGTGCCCGGTAGCAACCTCGAAGCTTAAGTGTAGCGAAGGAAATACGCTGAAGATATTTTTGTTGAAGGTAGAATCTGTGGTTTTTTGCTCCGACTTGGAAAGGCTTTGCTCAAGTCTTACGCCACCCATATACGAGAGTTTTCCCCATGTGTTAGAGTAACTGGCGTATCCGGAATAGATCTGCTCCTTGTAGATGAAGTTGTTGGAGTATGTTTGATTCACTATCCAACTTTGGGTTGTGGAGTCGCCCTCCCATACAAGGTAATCTGAGTTGTCGGATCGGAGAATGGCTTTGACGCCAGATTCCAACCTTCCCCCATTCCCAATTGGACTCACATAGTCGGACTGGATGGTGAACCTAGTTCCTGGTTCTTTTGTATCAGTTTTTTCTAGCTCGGGATATTGATTTGTTAATACCCCTGCAGGAGTGTAAAAATCTTTTCTCCGCATGGATGAGGATGTTTCAGGACCGTTGGAGAAAAAAGCATCGGCGGTTAGAGTCCGACCTTTTACATTAAAGTCCTTCTTATAGCTTAAGGTGAATTCCGACTCAAACCCATCGTTGTTGCTGGTGGTTCTATTTTGCTTGTAAAAGTCAACAACATTAAGTGCAGAGTCGTAGCTGGAGCTTACAAGATCCTCATTGCCGCTAAACTTTCTTGTGTTTAGCCAAGTGCTTAAGGTGATTGTGTTTTTTGGATTGATGTTGTAATCGGCCCCCAATCGAACTCCTCCAAATGTCATTTTTCTTGTGAAGTCCGTAGTGTTTTTAATATAGGGAATATCGCTCAAGTAGTTTTTGGAGTATGAATTGCTGTATCCATCAAAGTTGAAAGAGCGGAAATCAACGTTTGTAAAAATATTCCAGTTATCTCTTTTAAAGTTGAGGTTTACAGATCCCATATAGCGATTGTTGTTCCCTGCCGTGAGCGACACCATCCCATTTGTTCCAACAATTTTTTGCTTTTTAAGAACGATGTTGATGATTCCGGCCATTCCATCGGGGTCATATTTTACCGAAGGGTTAGTCACCACCTCAATGCTTTCAATCATGGCGGCTGGTAGTTGGTCGAGGCTAGTCATCTGAGAAGGTTTTCCATCGATTAGTATGTTGACATTGGTGGAGCCCCTCAGGCTTATGTTGCCATCGAAATCTACTGTAACAGAGGGAACACTCTGCATAACATCGAGCGCGGTACCGCCAACTGACGCTAGGTCTTTATCGACGTTAATTACCTTTTTGTCGAGGCTGTGCGTCATCATCTCCTTCCTGCCACTAACGGTGACACCCTCCATTGCCTGTGAGGCAACGGCTAGATTTATTGTACCTAAGTCAACATCCTTTGCCTTGGGGGAGACAGTAATATTAGTGTTTTCCCACTGATTGTAACCGATAAACTTAACTTGGACTTTATATCGTCCATAGGGGATCTTCTCGAGTAGGAATTCGCCTGAAGTGTTTGTTATTCCTCCTGTCACAATGGAGGAATCCCTCAATTTTATTACCACTATGCTTGCGTATTCAACAGGGTCACCTGACTGCTTATCGAGTATCTTACCTTTTAGAGTGCCAGATGGTGGCATGCTTCCATATCCTATTCCAGGTCCCGGTTGGGCTGATGCAATTAATGATGTCATGCCGGTGAAAATGACTGCAATGAATAATTTTTGTAACGTTTTTTTCATGGTCAAGTTTTGCTATGCTTTTTAGGTGTTGCGTTGAGATAGTATTTAGACAAATAAGTTTAACATTTCTTGCGGCATTTCATGAAAATTATTTTTCTTGCATTTATTGTCTTTAATAAAAATGAAGGGTCAAGTTTCAATTCACGTTTTTGGGATGGTTCAAGGAGTTGGATTTCGGTATTTTGTCAAGAGAAATGCCAGCAAACTTGGGCTTAGTGGCTATGCGAAAAATAATGATGATGGCACCGTTTTAGTTGTGGCCGAAGGCGATGAGGCCGATTTGTTGATTATGGTTGAATTATGCAAGCAAGGTCCCCCACGAGCATTCGTAAAGGAAGTGCTTGTTAGCTGGGGTGAGGCAACCGGGATGGCTGACTTCTTTACAATTTGAGTGGCTCACGGTTTTGACTTGTATTTGTCCCATCACTCGATTTTACAAAACTATGCGCTAGATTTGAGCACTTTTAGTTTATCAACAATTGTGAGTTATGGGAAATACTGTGTTTGTAAATGATGTGGTGATGGAAAAACTTCGGCTTTCCCACACTTTAAAACAGTTTAAACCTTCGACAGATATTTATTTCGACCTCTTAAGTTCAATTGTTTCGCAACAACTTTCGGGCAAGATTGCCGATCTTATTTTCGGGAGATTTTTAGACCTATTTCCTCAGAGATATCCTACACCTAATTTGGTTTTGGATATTGAAGTTGAGCGATTAAGAAGTGCAGGTCTTTCGAATGGGAAGGCAAATTACGTTAAAAATGTTGCTCGTTTTGCGTTGGAAAGTGGTCTGCAGCTGGAAAAGGTTTCTGCTATGGATGACGAAGCGCTGCTGGGGTATCTGACTACAATTAAGGGCGTGGGTCGCTGGACTGCCGAAATGACACTCATTTTCTCGTTGAATCGGCAGGACGTTTTCCCCATAGATGATCTAGCGATTCGCCAAAGTATGGTAGAACTATACAACATTGATCTGGATAGTAAATCGCTGAGGCAGAACCTTACTAGTATAGCTGAATTGTGGAGGCCAAATAGAACTCTGGCTTCGCTATTGCTTTGGGCATGGAAGGATGGGAAGAAGCTACGATAGCTTATTGTAATCGCCAATAATTATTGTTCGGATTACGACCGATGCGCAGGAAATACCAAATACTGCTGGCATGTAAGAGATTGTTCCCACATTCGACTTTTTGTTTTGCTCTCCCTCGATAAGTGTTACAGATCCAGGCAGTGGTTCTTCGTCCGAAAAAACAACGGTAAATCCATTCTTGATCCCTATTCTGCTAAGTCGTTTGCGAAGCATGTGCGCAAGCGGACAGTGATGCGATTTAGAAATATCGGAAATTGTTACTCTTGTTGGATCAAGTTTGCCTCCAGCCCCCATTGAACTAACTAATGGAATGCCGGCTGCAATTGTTTTTGCTATCAGGTTAACCTTTGGCGAAAGTGTATCTATTGCATCGACTACAAAAGTGTAGTTGGTTTTAAGAAGCGCATCAGTTTTATCATCGCTAATGAAGTCTTTAATTCGATGCACTATTAGCAATGGGTTTATGTCGAGCAATCGGCTTGCGAGAATATCCGCTTTTGACTCCCCAACTGTGCTGTGCAACGCTGGGAGTTGCCTATTTATGTTGGTAATATGAACATTGTCCGCATCTACAATGGTAAGTTCTCCAACGCCCGCCCGGCAAAGCATTTCGGCGGCATAAGCTCCAACACCACCTAGCCCAACCACTAGAACGTGAGCTTTCTTTAGAAGTTCAACACGTTCGTTGCCTAAAAGAAGTTCAGTGCGTGCTAGCCAGCTGGTGTCTTGTTCAGTCATTGATGGATATTTTGAATAGGCTTGCAAAGTTATTCCAAATTTCAGATATGAGCTGTTCTGTCGAGATACCCTTTATTTCTGCTGCCTTTGAATAGATGGATGCAATAGAAACGGAAGCATCATCGGTCTCTAGAAATAGCTGATTGGTTGGAGTTCTCCTCAAGCTATCGGCTGTGGCATTGTCGTTGGTATGGAGCGCGGCTCCGAAGGAAAGATAGTTTCCTGCATCGAGAATGGCTTCAGCTTTGGTAAACTTTCCCCTAAAACCATGGAAGATAAAGGGGGTTGGGTGTTTCATCCGGTTTTGTATTGCCAAAATTTCATTGGTGGCTCTTACGTTATGTATTATCACAGGAGTGCGGAGGGCTTCTGCGATTGCGAGCTGTTTTTCAAACACCTCGAGCTGGATGGAGTTTTCCACGTTGCAAGCCTTGTCTAGGCCAATTTCCCCTAGTGCTATCACCTTCTTATTTTCTTGAATTAACTGCCCAAGCCATTCAATTTCAGAAGAACCATGTATGGCTGCCCTCCAAGGGTGAATACCTGCAGAATAGTAGAGCCTCGGATGGTCGTCGACGATATCACCAGAAGAGACGTTCAACAAGCATATAAATGCATCTTGATGGTAGCGGTGAGTATGAATGTCAATTGTTTTAAGCATGGGACTTCGAAGGTTCTTCCATCTTATGTCTTTGTTAAAAGAAAAGCCCTAATACTAGGGCCAATCTTTTAGAACTCAATTTTTCGAATATTCTTCGCCACTTCTTGTCCTCGCTCATTTTTTTCAACGGTGAACTCAACTGCATCACCTTCCCCGAGGTCGTTGAAATCATCGATGATAAGATCGGTGTAGTGGAAAAATAAGTTGTTAGGTGGATATGCAATAAAACCGAAGCCCTCCTTCAGGCTAAGGATTTTACTCTTCTTGTCGGGGCCATCGCCAAAGTCCAGCTCCTCTCTTTTTGCATAATTTGATTCAGTTTGAACGAAAAGATCGTTGGACATGCTATCGACCATGTTGCCCTCATTGTCTATTATCTCGTTCATCTGAATTGGGTAGGAGGCCTCACTAAGCAAATCTTGCGAAGTTTTGGTGACCATTTTTTGGCCGCTGTCATCCATAAATTCAAAATTCCAGCTGAGCACTATAACGCGAATGCCTAGGGTATTTAACTTCCGAACAAGCGGAACATAATCACCATCAGAGGCAATGAGTACAACCACATCGAACATTTTATGTATGGCAAGCTCCAGCGCCTCCATTGCCAACCAAACCTCTACACCGCGATCTTCTTTCCTTCCAAATTTATTGCGAACTGGTAGGTAGTGGGTAGTTACACCTTCGGACATAAGGATGTCGTCGAAAACTCGCTCGTAGTATAGCTGGCTACCGCGTTGACTTGCTTCCTGTGCGTTTAATCGGCTCCTGAAATAGTGTGCGTCCACTACCAAGCAAAGCCTTTCGTCTATTTCGTCAACTTTCGCCACCCATCTGCTAATAAAGTTGTGCATCCCTGAAATGCTCAGTCTCCTCTTTTTGGGGTGGACGTAATTGTAATAATTGCTTACATGTAAGAAGTAATTTCCGTCGTAAAAAACTCCAATTTTTCTTGTTTTTTGATTTCCTGGTAACATGTTCGTATCGATTATAAATTGTTTAAATAATTATGCTTCACTAACCTTGTTTTGGCTGAAATGTTCTCATCTGATTGATGCTTTTTTACTTAATGGTTGTTGGTAATTGCTTTGGTGACATTATGGCATTGGTTTATGGCTGCATGTATGACATTGTGGCTTATTTTTTAATTGGTCTTCACCTGGTACGCAAGTTGCTAAATCATTTCTGAAATCACAAAAATAGTGTTTAACTTTTAAATATGGAGGATTTAGCCATGTTACCAATTGTAAAAAACTACAACAACTTACCCAGCCTTATTGATGATATTTTTGGTCGCAACTGGTTCGAAAATATCGTGGAGGGCTCAACAGGAAGGACAACGACACCTGCCGTTAATGTTTATGAGGACAAGGACGATTATCGTATTGAAGTTGCCGCTCCTGGGTTGAAGAAGGAGAATTTTAAACTTGATCTTAACCAGCGCGTGCTGTCCATCACTTCAGAAAAAATGGGTGAGCAAAAAGAGGAACAAGGTGGCAAGTTTATCAGAAAAGAGTTCAGCTATAACTCCTTCTGCAGAACATTTGCTCTTCCTTCGTCTGTGAATGCTGAAAAGATTTCGGCAAAATATGAAGAAGGTATTTTAACCGTATTACTACCCAAAAAGGAAGAGGCAAAAGTAATATCTGCTCGACAAATTGCAATTAGCTAATTTCTTGAGCACAGATTATTAAAATAAGGAGGGTCGTTCCCTCCTTATTTTGATTTTAGGCTATAGAAACACCGCTTTGGTGACTCTACAATGTTATCGGCAACAAGTTTCTTAATTGATTTCTCTACCTCTTTTTTCTCAATTCCTGAAAGTTCTGCAATTTCTCCTGCCTTTAGGGGTTTTCCCTCGTTTTTTAAGGTGGACACAACTTTTTCTTCGGTGTTCATAGCGATGGTTTTTGTTTGAATACGATACTGCTATTGAAGTTCAAAGTTACGATAATAGTATTTACTAGTTACTTTAGCTGTGGCGTTCATCATTAGTTTCAGCTGTTTTATGGAAAATAATGTTTATTTTTGATTATGAGAACCTATACAATTGAACAATAAACCTAATGTTATGAAAATTTTTAAGGGGGCATTATGGCTCGTATTATTGACATTTTGCAGCTTGGGGAGCATTGCACAAGGATTAGATTTAAATTCCCCAGTGCCGATTGATCCTAACTTCAGGATGGGCGTTTTGGGAAATGGCTTACACTATTACATTCGCCATAATGTAACGGTGAAGGATAGGGCCGATTTTTACATTGCACAAAATGTTGGTGCCATCTTGGAGGAAGATCCACAGAATGGTCTTGCTCACTTTTTGGAGCACATGGCCTTTAATGGTACAAAAAACTATCCTGATAAGAAGCTGATTGAGTATCTGGAATCAATAGGTGTGAAGTTTGGCGAGAATATTAATGCCTTTACTTCGCTCGATGAAACCGTATACAACCTATCCGATGTGCCGGTTGCACGGCAGAGCGCTGTTGATTCTGCTCTGTTGATCCTACACGACTGGTCGGGTTTTATTTCGCTAAAGGATGATGAAATTGATAATGAGCGCGGCGTAATCCGTGAGGAGTGGAGAACTGGTAGAGGTGCTGATAGGCGCATGTATAAGGAGTTGCTCCCAACAATTTATGCTGGATCGAAGTATGCAACTCGCGACGTTATTGGCGATATTAATGTAATTAACGGATTTGACCATAAGGAGATTCGTGAGTTTTATCACAAATGGTACCGTCCCGATCTTCAGTCTATTATCATTGTAGGAGATGTTGATGTTGCTAAGGTTGAGCAGTATATAAAGACTGTCTTTCAGGATATTCCGAAGCGCGAAAATCCAGCACCTCGTCCATTCTTTAGTGTTCCCGATAATAAGGAGCCAATTATTGGTATCGCTTCAGATCCGGAGGCAAAAAACAGCATTGTTAGGGTTTACTACAAGCGCCCTGTTGTTGCAGAGAATAAGAAGAATATGGAGTATATGCGTACTAACATTATTAAGGATTTGGTTTCTAGTATGCTCCGTTCACGATTGAACGAGTTAGTTCAGAAGCCTAACCCTCCTTATGTAGTTGCTTTTGCTAATGTTGGAAGCATGGTGCGAACGGAGGATGCATTTACTCTTACTGCCATTGCAAAAAACGACCAAACGTTGGATGGCCTTGGTGCCCTAATTCGGGAAGATGAGCGTATGCAAAAGTTTGGGTTTACGGATACGGAACTTGGTCGTGCAAAATCCGATTATCTCAGGGGCAAAGAAAATATGCTGAAGGAAAAGGATAAGCAGAAGAATGAAACTTTCGTTTGGGAGTGTGTTGACAACTTCCTTACAAATGAGCCTATGCCGAGCATTGAGTTTGATTATAAGTTTTCAGCCTCAGTTTTGCCAACCATTTCACTTGAGGAACTCAATGCCTATGCAAAATCACTGGTAACAGATACTAATATGGTGGTAACCATTACCGGACCAGAAAAGGAAGGTCTTAAGAATCCTACGAAGGAAGAGGTAATGAAGACAATTGCGGATGTAAAGGCCGAAAATATTCTGCCATACGTGGATCAGGTTTCTAATAAGCCTTTGGTTGAAAAGAAACCTGTGCCAGGCAAGGTGGAATCAACGAAAGAAGATAAGGCGTTTGGAACAACCGAGTGGACATTGTCCAACGGTGCGAAGGTGGTGTTTAAAAAGACCGATTTCAAGGAAGATCAAATTGTGCTAGAAGCGTATGCAGACGGAGGGACTTCCTTAGTCTCTGTTGAAGATTTACCCTCTATTAGTATGGCTGCCGATTTCGTTTCAAACGGAGGTGTTGGGGAGTTCAGTAGTGCGGAGTTGAATAAAATGCTGGCGGGAAAAGTTGTAGATGTAAGGCCTGATATTGGTGGAACCTCCGAAGGTATAAGCGGGACTGCTTCGCCAAAGGATTTTGAAGCCATGCTTCAACTAGTATATCTCTATTTTACTCAACCGAGAGTTGATGATGAAACTGCCACTGCGTTTATGCAGAGGCTAAAGGCATACTTTGCCAATGTAAGCGCTGACCCTCGTTCTGCTTTTAGGGATTCAATTTCTGTGTTGATGGCTAACCATAACTCCCGTGTTATGCCTATGAATGTCGACTTCTTGAATAAGGTAGATTATCAAAAAGCCATTAAACTATACAAGGAACGATTTGCCGATGCTTCTGCTTTTACCTTCATTTTTGCCGGCAATGTCAAACCTGAGGAGTCAAAGGCGCTTATTGAAACCTACATTGGAGGTCTTCCCTCGTTAAATAAAAAGGAGAATGCAAGAGATAATGGCGTTCGTCCACCAGTTGGTAAGGTCGAGAACCATTTTACTAAGCCATTGAAAACACCTAAAACTTCGGTCTACGTTGCTTACACTGGGAAGGCAGATTATACACTGGAGGACATAGTTGCAATGGATGCAATCCAGAGTATTCTGACGAACCGCTATACAGAGACAATCCGTGAAAAAGAAGGTGGATCGTATGGTGTTGGTGTGCGTGGTTCAGTGAACGATTTTCCTCTGCCTTCATTCAACATTTACATGGTGTTTGATACCGACCCAAAGATTGCCAATAAAATGATTGGTATCATTTATGCTGAGGTTGACAGCTTGATGAAAAATGGTCCTGCTGAGGAGACTCTTGCAAAGGCAAAGGAACATTTTATTACTGCCTTCCAGCAAAATGTTCGGGAAAATAGCTTTTGGACATCAACCATTCGCGAGAAATATGAGAATGGTTTGGATTCTTATACAAAATATTTGGAGGTGGTTAATAGTCTAACTCCAGCCAAAATAAAGGAGGCTGCAAATAAGTTCTTTGGCCAGGGTAATGTGGTTGAAGTTGTAATGTCTCCTGTTGAATAGAGCAAAATAATTTAGGATTGAAGATTGAAGGGTGAGCGTCTGCTCACCCTTTTTCTTTGCGCCACAATGTCCTGTTTTATTAAGTTTGTCGGCCAAATTGACCGGGATGATGAGTTGGCTTCCTTTTTGTATTGTAATGTTAAAATATACATTATGAACTTCAATAATTTTACCATTAAGGCACAGGAGGCTATTCAGCATGCATTCGATATAGCCCAGGGACTTACCCATCAGTCGGTGGAGACGGGGCATATACTAAAAGGCATACTATCAGAAAGCGAGGGGGTTTCAGGATTCCTATTCAAAAAACTTGGCGTGAATATCCCAATGCTGGAGATGGTTCTAAGTAAGATTGTGGAAGGGTATCCGAAGGTTAGTGGCGGTGAGCAATACCTTTCATCTACCGCTAATAGAGTTCTTCAGCGGGCACAGGACAGCGCAAAAGAGATGGGCGATCAATACATTTCGGTGGAGCATCTCTTGGTTGGCCTGCTTGAGACGGGTGATCCAGTGTCCCAAATGCTTCTTGATGCGGGAGTTTCAACCGGTGAACTAAAGAAGGCCGTGGCTGAACTTCGCAAGGGCTCCAAGGTTACCAGCCAAACAGCTGAAGATACATTCGACTCACTAAATCGTTTTGCCGTTAATCTTAACGAGCGGGCGAAGTTGGGGAAGCTTGACCCTGTTATAGGACGTGACGAAGAGATTCGTCGAGTACTGCAAATTCTTTCTCGAAGGACCAAAAACAATCCCATACTGGTAGGTGAGCCAGGGGTTGGAAAAACTGCTATCGCCGAAGGAATTGCTCACAGAATTGTAAACGGTGATGTTCCCGAAAATTTGAAGAATCGGCAAATTTATTCTCTCGATATGGGGGCTTTGATTGCCGGAGCCAAGTATAAGGGTGAGTTTGAGGAGCGTTTAAAGGCTGTGGTGAAGGAGGTTGTATCCTCCAATGGTGAGGTTATTCTTTTTATCGATGAAATTCACACCTTGGTTGGGGCCGGAGGAGGAGAAGGCGCAATGGATGCCGCTAACATTCTTAAGCCAGCACTGGCAAGGGGCGATTTACGTGCCGTTGGTGCCACCACACTTAACGAGTATCAAAAATATTTTGAAAAAGACAAGGCTTTAGAGCGTCGATTCCAAATGGTGCGGGTTGATGAGCCTGACAACCTTAGTGCTATTTCCATACTGAGAGGCTTGAAGGAGCGCTACGAAACCCACCACCAGGTTAGAATAAAGGACGACGCCATTATTGCAGCAGTTGACCTCTCGCAACGATATATCACTGAACGCTTTTTGCCCGACAAGGCCATTGACCTTATCGATGAGGCAGCTGCTAAGCTTAGGTTGGAAATGAACTCTGTCCCCGAGTCTATTGATGAGGTGGAAAGAAAGATTAAGCAGCTGGAGATTGAGCGTGAAGCCATTAAGCGTGAAGGCGATAATCGTAAGCTAGCCGACCTGGGTAAGGAACTCGCAGAACTTTCGGAGGAGCGCACTCGACTCAGAGCAAAGTGGCAATCGGAAAAGGCAGTGGTGGATAAAATACAGCTGAATAAGAAGCGCATTGAGCAATTTAAGTTGGAAGCTGAAGATGCAGAGCGGCGAGGTGACTATGGAAAGGTTGCAGAGTTGAGGTATGGGAAAATTAAGGATGCTGAAGCTGCCATCATCTCCCTTAAGGCTGAACTTAGCGGCCTGCAGGCGGAAAGTGCTATGATAAAGGAGGAGGTAGATGCTGAAGATATTGCTGAGGTTGTGAGCCGATGGACACACATTCCGGTAAGCCGAATGCTACAAAGCGAGAAGGAGAAGTTATTGACGCTGGAGTCTGAACTGCACAAGCGTGTTATTGGTCAGGACGAGGCTATTGATGCGGTTGCTGATGCTGTGCGTCGGAGTCGTGCGGGGCTGCAGGATCCGAAACGACCTATTGGCTCGTTTATTTTTCTTGGAACCACAGGCGTTGGGAAAACAGAGTTGGCAAGGGCATTGGCCGAATTTCTCTTCGACGATGAAAATCTCATGACTCGCATCGACATGAGCGAGTATCAAGAACGTCACTCTGTTTCTAGACTAATAGGTGCTCCTCCCGGCTATGTGGGCTATGACGAAGGAGGCCAATTGACCGAGGCCGTGAGAAGAAAGCCATACTCCGTTATTCTGCTCGACGAAATTGAAAAAGCACATCCAGATGTTTTCAATATTCTACTACAGGTGCTGGACGATGGCCGATTAACCGATAACAAGGGGCGTACGGTGAACTTTAAAAACACCATTATTATTATGACCTCCAATGTGGGATCGTCGCTAATTCAAGAGCGACTTGCTGAAGGGGTGGTTGCTGACAATTTGCTTGAGGAATTAAAGCAACAGGTCTTCGCACTGCTACGACAGTCGGTTCGTCCTGAATTTTTGAACCGTATTGATGAGGTTATCCTCTTCAGTCCATTGACCCTTGAACAGGTAAAAGATATTGTTAGGCTTCAGTTTAAGGGTATTCAAAAGATGCTGAAACCTAGTGGTGTAGAAATTGAACTTGGCGATGCTGCTGCTGATTGGATTGCAATGCAGGGATTTGATCCGGCAATGGGTGCACGTCCTGTAAAGCGGGTGCTGCAAAAGTTGGTGTTGAACGAACTGTCGAAGCAACTTCTTTCTGGCAGTTTGAGCGATTCTGGAACTATTTTAATTACAATGGCTCCCGATGGCAATTCGCTAAGGTTTACAAGAGAATAACAGGAAAGGTCCCGCGAAGGGACCTTTTTATTTTTCTATCACTACCATTTTATATGCATACTTGGCATACAACAAGTAAATTACAATTAGAATATTGACTGCATAGTTAAAATAGAGGGGGATGTGGTAACTTTTTACAAAAATATCGCCGGCAACAATATAGCAGAAGGTTAATATTTCACCCCAAAACCATAGCCATAAAAAGAGGCTGCTAAGGTCATCAACCTTTTTTGTTTTCCATGTTTTTACAAGTTGTGGCAATCCACAAATGCTAAATAGGATACTCCCTAGCCACCCAACAACTTCTATAGACATCGCTTTTTTTGCAAAGGTGATTAAAAACAGCCTCTACAAAAATGACTTACGTCATCTATGCATTCTTCAAACAGCCTTCTCTTGTGGTGTGAATTTCAAATACAGTGTGCAGCTGGAGTAGATTTATCAAGGACATAACATCCGGCATGATGCAGCAAAACATTAACTTGCTTTCGTTGGTTTTGCTTGTTCTTAAAAAGGAGAGAAGCATTCCAAATCCAGAGCTATCGATGTAGCTTATGCCGGTAAGATCAATGATAACTTTGCTGGTTGGGGTAATGAGGGCAGTAACCTCATCCTTAAATTCACCAATGTTGCTCACGTTGATCTTGTTAACACTTGGGAAAGTCACAATGCTAACTCCGTTAATAGGTTCAACCTTAACCATAGGTTTTATGTATTACAAGTTTGACTTTATTGTTTCTAACTCAGCAATTGCCAGCTGGCAAGTTTCTTTGAACAGGTCAATGTATCCTCGATAGTTCTCCGTTTCCTCGCCATTTTTAGCCAAAAGTTCAAAATCCTTCATCTTGGCTGATAGATTTGTGATACCCATGGTGGCAACCGATGATTTTGCTTTGTGGGCTATCTGACCAAGTTTAAGGTAATCCTTTGCCTCATTAGCAGCCTCCATGTCATGAATAAAGACAGGAACCTGCAAGAAGAAAATCTTAAGCATGTCTAAGAAAAGTTCATCGCTACCGTCGGTCAGTTCCTCCAGAACGGCAAGGCTAACAAGCTTAGGTTTAAATTGTAAGTTCTGAAACATAACTTGGTTTTTATGCAAGTTTAACGTTTTTTTTTCACTTTTTTCAGCAATTCTAATTATTTGACACGTTGCGAATATAATAGACATGGAGGAATACTGCTCATAAACATATTCGTTTTTTTTATAGTTGTAATCGATTGCACTAGGGCAAACTATAAAAATATTTACCTTTGCCATCAAACGTTTAGTTGTTAAAAAATACTTAAAATAATGAAACATACCGCCTTTACCCAGTTTCATATTGACTTGGGTGCAAAAATGGCTTCGTTTGCCGGATATAACATGCCTATTGAGTATACAGGCATAAACGACGAGCACATGGCTGTCCGTGAAAAAATTGGTGTATTCGACGTTTCTCACATGGGTGAAGTTTGGGTCAAGGGTCCTCGTGCCTTCGATTTTGTGCAATACATAACCTCCAACGACGTGGCTGCGCTTTTCGATGGAAAAGTGCAGTATTCTTGCCTTCCCAACGGCAAAGGTGGCATTGTTGACGATTTGTTGGTATACCGTGTTAATGCAGAAACTTATCTTTTGGTAATTAATGCTGCGAATATTGACAAGGATTGGAATTGGTTTTGTGAGAATGCTCCTAAGTTTGGTCTAACCATTGGCAAGGAACTTTTCAATGCTTCTGACGAAATATGCCAGCTTGCAGTGCAAGGTCCTCTAGCGCTGAAGGCAATGCAGAAGTTGACCAGCACTCCCATTGAGGAGATGGAATACTATACATTTAAGAAACTTGATTTTGCCGGTATCAAAGATGCTATTCTATCTACAACTGGTTATACTGGTTCTGGCGGTTGCGAGATTTATGTTTCAAACGAGGATGGACCAAAACTCTGGAATGCAGTGTTTGAGGCAGGAAAAGAGTTTGGTATTCAGCCTATTGGCCTTGGCGCTCGCGATACACTTCGTTTGGAGTCAGGCTTTTGCCTTTATGGTAACGACATCAACGATACAACCTCTGCCATAGAAGCAGGTCTAGGATGGATTACTAAGTTCACCGATCATAAGGATTTTATCGATAAAGCTATTCTACTAAAGCATAAAAAAGAAGGGGTTAGCCGTAAGTTGGTGGCATTTGAAATGATCGACAAGGGCATTCCTCGTCAACACTACCCAATTGTAGATATTGAAGGCGATACCATCGGAGAGGTTACCTCTGGAACCATGTCGCCAATGCTAAAAGTAGGAATTGGAATGGGCTACGTGAAAACTGAGTTTTCGAAGCTTGGCTCTGAGATTTTTATTAACGTTAGGAACAAAAACCTGAAGGCAAGGGTGGTTAAGACTCCATTCTTTCAGAAATAGCTACCTTTGGGTAAACTTTTTATGAGGTATAAAGTTTTCTTTATACCTTTTTTTTCACGCTAAGTTCATGAGCATGTCTAATAAAGTTGTGGAGGTATGTTTCTCCCCAAGCTTATTTAATCACCACGCCGATCCTGCTGCCACCATGGTGGTTGTGGACGTTTTGCGTGCAAGTTCAGCCATTTGCACGGCCTTTGCACACGGAGCCTCCTCCATTATTCCTGTTGCGGAGACGGAGGCAGCACGGGAGTTGAAGAACCAAGGCTTTCTTGTGGCTGCCGAGCGCGATGGCAAGGTGCTCGACTTTGCTGATTTTGGGAATTCACCATTTAATTTTGCACGGGAAACGGTTCAAGGGCGTAGCGTTGTATACAGCACTACCAATGGAACAAAAGCTATTCACATGGCCTCCATTGGGAAGGAGGTAATAGTTTCGTCATTTTTGAACTTCTCGGCTACCGCTGCTTATCTTGGTAGACATGCTGAAAAAGTCGTGGTGTTTTGCTCTGGTTGGAAGGGTCGCTTTAGTTTGGAAGATGCCGTATATGCAGGAGCATTGGCTGACAAGCTGATTAACGAGTATGGCTTTTCTACCATTTGCGATTCGGCCATTGCCGCTATGGATGTGTGGCAGCTTGCTAAACCCGATCTAGTGGGCTATATTCAGAAAGCTGCCCAGCGCAGTCGCTTGCGGAACATGGGCCTTGACGATGTGATTGAGTTTTGCCATACACCTGACTATACCGACATTGTTCCTCGTTTTGACGGGGAGAGCCTCCAGCCCATTTGTGAGAATATTAAGATGAAGGGCTCGGTTTAAGCTACTGTTTTTATCCTAAACACCGTTTGAGTGTTGTAAATCATAAATAAATGGTGGATTATTCGAAAAATATTTCCCAATTTTGAATGGTTTTATTTCAGTATATTACACCTTTAAGTTAACTCGATATGAAAAAGCATAATTTTACAGCTGGCCCATGTATTTTGGCGCCATCAGTGCTCGAAAATCTTTCGAAAGCTGTTTTGGATTTTGATGGATCGGGGCTATCCCTGATTGAGGTTTCTCACCGTGATGCAGCATACGATGTTGTGCACAACGAAGCAATCTCCCTCTTCAAGGAGCTCCTAAATATTCCAGAAGGTTACCATGTGCTCTTTCTTGGTGGGGGTGCCAGCTTGCAATTCTGCATGGTTCCTTTCAACCTTTTAAACAAGAAGGCAGCCTATCTCGAAACAGGCGTCTGGGCTAAGAAAGCGCTAAAGGAAGCACAACTCTTTGGCGAGGTGATAACTGTTGCCTCATCAGCTGACAAAAATTATGCATACTACCCCAAGGGATATACCATTCCAAAGGATGTAGACTACTTTCATATCACCACCAACAATACCATCTACGGAACTGAAATACATGAGGATATGGAATGTCCGGTAACCCTTGTTGCCGATATGTCTTCTGATATTTTTAGCCGTCCGGTTGACATTAAGAAGTATGGTATGATTTACGGAGGTGCTCAGAAAAACCTTGGACCTGCTGGTGTAACTTTCGTGATTATCCGCGAAGACATTCTTGGCAAGGTTGACCGCAAGATTCCAACGATGCTGGACTACCGTACCCACATCAAGGAGAACTCACTTTTTAACACTCCTCCTGTGTTTGGCATTTTTGCCATTAGGGAAACCCTACGCTGGATGAAGTCATTGGGTGGAGTTCAGAAAATGTATGAGCGTAACCAAGCAAAAGCTAAACTTCTTTACAGCGAGATTGAGCGTAACCCAATGTTTCAGGGAACTGCTGCCGTTGAGGATCGTTCGTTGATGAATGTTTGCTTTGTTATGACCGATAAGTATAAAGAGAAAGAGGCTGACTTTATGACCTTTGCAAAGAGCAAGGGAATGGTTGGCATTAAAGGTCACCGTTCAGTGGGCGGTTTCCGCGCTTCGCTCTATAATGCACTCCCAATTGAAAGTGTTCAGGCATTGGTTGACTGCATGCAAGAATTTGAAAAGGCAAATGCTTAATAGTTAAAACCAGCATAAGGGGTGGAATGGCTTTGGCCGTTCACCCCTTTTTTTCTGGTAGCCACTATTATGGTCAAGCCATGATCAATTTATAATAACCTAACAGCTATATCGTTATGACAAGAGTATTAGTTGCCACCGATAAACCCTTTGCAAAAGCGGCGGTGGATGGTATCCGTAAAATTGTGGAAGATGCTGGCTTTTCACTTGAACTTCTGGAGAAATATACTAGTGCCAGCGACCTAGTTAAGGCTGTTGAAACAGTTGATGCCATCATTGTGCGAAGCGATAAAATTACAAGAGAGGTTGTTGAGGCGGCCAAAAACCTAAAGATCGTGGTTCGTGCTGGTGCCGGATACGACAACCTAGATCTTGCTGCTTGTACCGAGAAGGGTGTTGTTGCCATGAATACTCCTGGACAGAACTCCAACGCTGTTGCCGAACTTGCCCTGAGCATGATGGTTTTTATGGCTCGAAATAGTTTTCAATCTGGCACTGGCTCTGAACTTAAAGGAAAGAAATTGGGTATTCATGCCTATGGAAATGTGGGCAAACTCGTTGGTCATATTGCCAAGGGGTTTGGAATGGAGGTTTATTCCTTCGATCCATTTGTTGCCAAGGAGATAATGGAGAAGGACGGCGTTAAGGTTGTTGGCTCTGTTGAAGAGCTTTATAGCACCTGTCACTACGTATCACTCCATATTCCGGCCAACGATAAGACTAAAAAGTCAATTGGCTACCAGCTACTTTCCAAAATGCCTAAGGGGGGAACTCTCATCAATACAGCCCGTAAGGAGGTTATAGACGAGGATGGGTTGCTTAAGGCCATGCTTGAAAGGAATGACTTAAAGTATTCAACCGATATTATGCCCGATAGCCATACTGCGCTGGTTGAGAAACTTGGCACACGTTATTTCAGTACCCCGAAGAAAATGGGAGCTGAAACTGCAGAGGCAAATATCAATGCCGGCATAGCCGCTGCCACCCAAATTGTGAACTTCATTAAAAAGGGAGATAAAACTTTTCAGGTGAACAAGTAGTGAGATGTGAATAGTGAATAGAGAATACGATGTAATGAAATATTCTGGCTAATGGATCACAAAGATCTGAACGTTTGGAAACAGAGTGTTGATTTTGTAGTCGATATTTATGGGTTAACGACTTCCTTCCCTAAAGAAGAAGTTTTTGGTTTAACCAGCCAAATGCGCAGAGCATCTATTTCTATTCCTTCAAATATTGCAGAAGGCGCTGCTAGAAGTAGTGATGCAGAGAATATACATTTTATGTATATAGCACTGGGTTCTGCCTCAGAGCTGGAAACACAGTTAATTATATCAAACAGGCTTGGTTTTGTTAGTGATATATCCAGTCAGAGTAAGGCTCTTGCGGAAATAAAACAGCAACTCTTAGGTCTTATTCGACACTTGAAAAGCAAAAAGAAATAGACTTCACAACTCACAATTCACAACTCATAATTCACCATTCACCATTCACAACAACCGACAATATGGTAAAGATAAAACCTTTCAAAGGGCTACGACCGCCCAAAGAGATTGCGGCGGAGGTTGCCTCCAGGCCCTACGATGTGCTGAACTCAGAGGAGGCTCGCGCTGAAGCAACAGAAAAATCACTACTGCACATTATCAAACCGGAAATTGACTTTGCACCTGGTTTCGACGAACATGCTCCAGAAGTTTATGCCAAAGCCGTGGAGAACTTCCAAAAGTGGCAAGATAAAGGTTGGCTCATTCAGGATGCCAAGGAGCAATACTACGTTTATGCTCAAACCATGGAGGGCAGGACGCAGTATGGGCTTGTTGCTTGCTGCAGCGTTGAGGATTATATGACTGGCAAGATTAAAAAGCATGAGCTTACCCGCAAGGATAAGGAGGAGGATCGCATGAAGCACGTGCGCAATACCAACGCCAACGTGGAACCGGTATTCTTTAGCTATCCTGCGGTGAAGGAGGTAGACCTCATTGTGGAAAATATTGTGAAGAGCAGTAACCCAGTGTACGATTACGTGGCACCCGATGGCTTTGGTCACCACTTTTGGATTATTACCGACGATGCAACAAACATGCGCATCACCGAGCTTTTTCATAAAGTTCCAGCGCTCTATGTTGCCGATGGTCACCACCGCACAGCCGCAGCGGCTCTAGTGGGCAACGAGAAAATGAAGGCAAACCCAAACCATACGGGCAGCGAGGAGTATAACTTTTTCTTGGCCGTAATTTTCCCCGACAACCAGCTGAAAATTATTGACTACAACCGGGTAGTAAAGGATTTGAATGGACTTACACCTTCACAGCTGATTGAGAAGTTAAAAGTCGATTTCGACGTTAAGGGTATGGGGACTGAAATATACAAACCCTCCAGGTTGCACAATTTTAGCATGTATCTTGAGGGCAATTGGTATAGCCTTACGGCTAAGGCTGGTACCTATAATGACAGCGACCCCATTGGTGTGCTCGATGTTACCATTCTCTCCAACCTTGTGCTTGATAAACAGCTAGGCATAAAGGATCTCAGGACCGATAAGCGTATTGATTTTGTTGGTGGAATTCGCGGACTTGGTGAACTGAAAAGTCGCGTGGATAAGGGTGGGATGAAGGTAGCCTTTGCCTTGTATGCCGTTACCATGAAGCAGCTAATTGATATTGCCGATACAGGTAACATTATGCCGCCCAAGACCACTTGGTTTGAGCCTAAGCTTCGCAGTGGTTTGGTTATTCATAAGTTGGATTAAGCCTCTGATATTGAATTTGGTGAGCCTCGGATAATTCCGGGGTTTGCCTATTTGTAGAAGGGAGGTGTGCAATGTTTCTACCAGGGAGATTTATGCAAAAATCGATTAGGCCCCATTGCCTAAAAGGAGCGTTCCTAATTATAAATCGATCAGCCCCTTTTTGCAAGTTGGGGCGCCCCTTTTTTTAATCGAACTGCCCCTTTGGGATTATCAACCTTAATAATCTTGTTTTGACCTGCATTGCAGAAGGGCAAAGTTTAGATGCCCTTTTGCTGGAACACGGCAACAATGCTGTCCTTGAAAACGGGTATCATCTTAAATGGCGCTAGGTATCGGGAGTGGTAAAAGTTTATGGCACGGCATTGTGTTACCTCAAGGTTTAGGTTTTGTCCGATGCTTCGCAGCTCATTTACCGTGTATTCTCTAAAATGTCCGGGGTTCTTGTCGTAGAGCCTTATCTTTTCAAAAGGGTTACGGCCAAGCAGCAAAGCAATTCTGTTTTTGAGCGTAGCAGCATTGGGTGTGGTAATTAGCAACTTGCCAGTTGGGGTAAGCAGGTTGCTAAGAAAGGTGATGGCATATTCAGGTGCCGTATGTAAATGCTCCAGCGTTTCGCAGAAGGATATTAGATCGAACTTCTCCGCTAATGCAGGCCACTGGTTTGGATCTTTGGCGTCGTTTATGTTGAAGGTGGTATGGTTTTTTACCGACACGTTTCCGTTTTCCCTATGACCGCCATCGTCATCAATTGGGTCTAAGCCCAACGTGCTTACGTTTAAGTAGTGGGAGAGCAGCATCTCCGTAAATGGGCTACGTCCAATGTCGAGCACGCTCGCATTCTTGCTTGGAACCAGCTGGCGGCAGATGGCAAAGGTGGTGTTGAACCGTCGCTGATGCTGGATGAAGTATTCCGCCACAGCCTTTTTTCCACAGGTTTTATCTTTTTCCAAAGTTCGCAGCGCATCGAGGCGTGCGGTGGGCTCATCGGTAATGTGTGCAGTCATCAACTTTCATTTAGATGTTCAAAAGTAGAAATAAAATGATGCTAAACGAAGAGATGGCTTGTTTCATGGACCTATAAACCATTAATCTTTTGACATGGTTCTTCACTCAAATTGCTATCTTTGCTATTCAAAACACTAATAGCCATGAGCGTTGCTGATAATCTAAAGCATATTTTGAGCACCATCCCTCCTAATGTGGAGTTAGTTGCCATTTCCAAAACAAAACCGGTGGAGGTGGTGATGGAGGCTTACCAAGCTGGTCAGCGGACGTTTGGCGAAAACAAGGTGCAGGAGATGGCGGCCAAGCAGGAGGTGATGTCCAAGGATATTCGCTGGCACATGGTGGGACATCTTCAGTCGAACAAGGTTAAGTTTATTGTTCCATTCGTGAGCCTTATACACTCAGTTGATAGCCAAAAGTTGCTGGCGGTAATCGATAAAGAGGCTGCCAAGGTAAACCGAGTGGTCGATTGCCTGCTGCAGGTTCACATTGCAACTGAGGATACCAAGTTTGGCTTCGATCGTAACGAACTTCTTTCCTTGGTGAACTCTGGCGCGCTTGGCGGCTATAGCCATGTGAGGGTTTGTGGCTTAATGGGGATGGCCACCTTTACCAATGATCAGGAGCAAGTTCGGGGCGAGTTCGGTGGACTTAACCGTCTTTTTGAGGAGATGAAGCCCCTGTTTGGTAAGCATTTCACGCAGCTGTCCATGGGAATGTCGGGCGATTATCTCCTTGCCATTGAGGAGGGAAGCACCATGGTTCGAGTTGGCAGCTCCATCTTTGGTGAAAGAAATTATGCAATCTAGCATTGTCTGAACTGAAATAATTAAGATATTTAGAAAAAAAATATTTGCCATGCTTAGCTTAGAAACCACCTATCTTGGCCTTACGTTGAAGAACCCAATTGTTGTAAGCAGCTCAGGCCTTACCTCATCGGTTCCAAAGATTGTTGAAATGGAAAAAGCTGGCGCGGGTGCTGTAGTGCTCAAGTCGCTTTTTGAGGAGCAAATTCTGCATGAAGCGGGGATGCTCGAAGTGTCCAATGACTATCCGGAGGCCTCCGACTACATTAGAAACTATACTAAGGCAAATTCAGTTGGTCAATACCTTACCCTTATAAAAGAGGCAAAGGCTGCAGTTTCAATTCCGGTTATTGCAAGTATCAACTGCGTATCGTCCAAGGACTGGATTGGCTTTGCCCGACGGGTGGAAGAGGCCGGGGCCGATGCCCTAGAGGTAAACGTATTCTTTCTGCCAACCGATAGCGAGAAACCTGCTTCGTATTACGAGCGAACCTATCTTGAACTGGCTGAAAAGCTACGTGAGGCAGTATCTATTCCGCTCGTTTTTAAGTTGGGTAACCATTTTACCAATGTTCTCTGGCTTATACGTGAACTATACTTCCGAAAAGTGAACGGTGTCGTACTGTTCAACCGCTTTTATGAACCAGATATTGATATTAGCCGGATGAAGATGGTGGCATCTGAAGTGTTTAGCCATCCGGCAGATGTTCGCAATTCACTCCGCTGGGTAGCACTTGCAGCTGACATGGTACCTAATTTAAGCATAGCATCCTCAACAGGTATTCATAGCGGTGAGGCAGTAGTGAAGATGATATTGGCTGGTGCGAATATAACTCAAGTATGCTCTGCGGTATATAAGAGCGGGCCGTTAGCGATTACACAAATGATCTCTTTCCTTGAGAAGTGGATGGTCGACAAGGGATTCAGCAAGATTGAAGATTTTAGGGGATTGCAAAGCTACGCTAAGATTGCGGACCCCGCTGCCTATGAGCGCTCCCAGTTTATGCGCTATTTTTCTAACATGGAATAATTTCCGTTATCAATATAAAAAGGCCCAGAAGATTTTAATCTCTGGGCCTTTTGTGTTTTATCATTAAACCTTATTGGGCAGCCTTTTTCTCTTCAAGAATGTTTATAAGGTCCACCATGAGGAGTTTTTTCTCAGGGGAAAAGGTGTGAAGATGATCCTTTATTTTACCAATGGAGCTGATCACCTGAGTCTCTTCTGTAGCCTGACAGTTTTCCTCTACAAGGGTAAGTATCTCATGAGTTAGGAGTATATCCCCTTCGATTGTCATATTGATATAGGGCTCGAGATATTCGCTAAAATCGAGCCTGCTCTGCCAACTGGCCGAAATGAGTTCTGTTTGTATTTTGATATTTCCACATGCCAGCGTGAAGTTGGCGATAATTGGTGTTGCCAACTTGTTTTTTAAATCCGCCACCAGCTCATATATCTTCCTTTTTATGGCTTCCGATGGCTGAGTTCTCACGTTCTCAAGAATGACCTCTAAACTGGACAAGGTGCCTATTTCCCTCAGACTCTCTAGGTTTTTAATGATGTCCTCTTCCGATCCATTGAATATAGCCAACCCTTGATTATTGGCTATGTTTGACTCTTTTTCCATTATTTGCTTATATTTTTTGCAAAGCTATAAATTATTTCGTTTTTTTAGTTTCGAAGAATATGCCGAAAAAAGGGATTCCTTTACGTCACGAAATGAAAAAAAGAGTAACTTTACTAGGGTTAAAATCTGTCGCGTTTTACATTAATAGCAAAACAGTATGATTTTTAGAATAGGAAGATGTCGCTTGGTCAAAGGTTCCCTTTTACTAGCCTTAGTTTTAGGGATAACCAACTGTTCCTCCGATAAGGGAGGTGCCGGGCAAACGGCCATTAGCGTTGACTCTTTGGTATCAAATGATGGGGCGTTGCAAAAGGGATTGTCAACCGCTAAGCAAATATTTTACTCCTTACCGTCTCCACTCGAAACAGCGCTTATTCTAAAGCGAGCAGGAGCGACCTACAACGAGGATCTGCTTAATCCGGTAGAAAATGCATCACGCTATTCAACCAACAAAAGTATGGCGCTGAATCTAGGTATTTATAGTACAGACCTCAGTTACGCAAGTTTATTCGACCAGACGCAAGCAACCATAAAATACATGTCTGCCTCAAAAAAGATGGCAGAGGGTCTGGGAATTCTCAATGCCATTGACAATAGCGTTGTTCAGAGGCTTGAAGAGAATGTGAATAACCGAGATGTAATCATGGATATTATTTCCGAAACATTTTTAAATACCAACTCTGTTCTTGAGGAGGATGATCGCGCATCGGTTGGAGCTGTAATTCTTGTCGGTGGGTGGATTGAGGGCCTTTATCTTGCGACCAGCTTAGTTGGTGATTCAAAGAATGTTGACTCGGAACTTATGGAGCGCATTATTGACCAGAAGCTTTCGCTGGTTACTGTAATCAGCCTGCTCGATCAGTATAAGGCTAACCCCGATGTTAAATCTGTGTTGACTGATATACAGGCGCTCAAAGCAGTTTTTGATGAGATTGAAATTACAATTTCCGACGTGGAAATTGTTCCAGGTAAAGATGGAGCACCGGCAACGCTTCGCGCGAAAAGCGTGATTTCCGTGAAACCGGAATCGTTTGCCAAGCTAAAAGCTACCACTTATGAAATTAGAACCAAGTATATACAGTAATTTATTCCTGCCATGAAGAGATTTTGGATAATTGCAATTCCGCTCGTCTTTTTACTGGTTCCGCAGCTTGGTTACTCCCAATGCAAGAACTTTGCCAAGAAGGTCTGCAAGTCTGAGCTGGCACCGTATCTGCACGATGGGAACTATAATGCGGCCATTCTAACTGAAGGTGAAGATGCAGAGTTATTTAAAACCTTTTATGCTGGTCAGGAGTATCGCATCGCAGTATGCTCTTCCAGTGCATTACCAAAGGTGAACTTCACCATTATGGATACCCAGCGGAAGGTCTTATACGAAAGCAAGGATCATAACTACGCGCTTTACTATGATTTTAAAGCAGAGACAACACAAATGCTTATAATTTCTGTGAAGGTCAATACAAAAAGCGGAACTGCCCCTTCCGATGAGCTTGTGAGCGGTTGTGTGGCTATAATGTTTGGTCTAAAGATGAAATAATCAAGGTAGATTGAGATAACGGCCGGGTGTTTCCCGGCTTTTCTTTTTTGAGGCTATTTGACTTTGTTGTGTATTAACTGATTAGAGCGTTGCTCAAATGGACTGACAGTTTGAGTATTAATAAACTAATATTTTTAAGAAAAAAACATTTTTTTTGATAAATGAGTTTTGGCTATTCTTAATTGTTTACCTTTGCAAGGCAAAATTTGAGTTTAAGTTATTGTTCTTTTAGATTGTTCTTCTCTGCTTTTTAAACTTTCTAACGGTTTGTTGCGAAGACCAGAAACGAAAAAGTTAGTAATCAACTTAAGGCTCAAATAGGACTTATAACCTTTTTTAATTTATTATTACTTAGATGAACATTTTTGTTGCTAACTTGAGTTTCAGAGTTGAGAACGACGATCTGAAGAAATTATTCGAAGAGTATGGCGAAGTAGCTTCGGCCAAAGTTATTACTGATAAGTTTTCTGGTAGATCCAGAGGATTTGGCTTTGTTGAAATGAACGACGAGGCTGAAGGAAATAAGGCTATCGAAGAGCTGAACGGTGTTGAGCTTGATGGCAAAGTAATTGCAGTTTCTGTGGCTAGACCAAGAGAAGAGAGACCTCAGGGCGAAAGAAGATCTTTCGACAGAGGTGAAAAAAGGTTTGGTGGCAACAGTGGTGGAGGTTCTTCATCATATGGTGACAGAAGACCAAAGAGATACTAGTATATCTGGTTTCTTTATATAGGAAAAGGTCCGGTTTGCGCCGGACTTTTTTTATGCTAAGAAGGCTGATGCCTTCGTAAATATTTGGTTGAATGAACCATTTAGAGTTGACGAAGACACCCCTTTGGAGGCTAATGGAAATGGCATCTCGTGAGTATAAGGGAAGGGAAAGTCCAACTCCTCAAATCTCGGTTTTCGATTGGTTCTAAGGCCTATTGCTTTTTGTATTCCTATCGAGGATATCACGGTATCTTGCTTAAGGCCGATTGCATAAAGCCTATCGGCTGCTTTTTCAAAGGCCATTTCACGCATCTCTCTGTTTCTGTTGGCTGAAAGCATTGCGTAAAACGCCTGCCCCATCTCATCCTTTAAAATAAACTTAGACAAAGGAGTTTCCCTGCGCACCTCCGCCTCAAACTCAGTTAAGTAGTAGCTGCTTAGGCGAGCAAATGCACTTTTGCCCAAGATGTGCTTCGAGGTTCCTTGCATATCCTCAAAAAGAGCACCACCGCAGAAGAGGAAGAATCGGGAGTCGTTGAATAGACCATAGGGATTTGCCACCAGCAGAACCTGTGCTAGAAAGGCACCGATGGAATAGGCAAAGATGTCCACCTTCGTATTCTTTTCGAATGGAGCAATATGGCCAAGGCTAAGCTGCTCGGTTAAATGCACTATGTCTAGTGCACTCTGGTGACCTGAAGTGAAAAATCGCAACGGTTCCTCTGTAAGTCTTACAGATAGGGCAAAGTTGAGGTAGGTGGTCATGTTGTCAATAAATGGCAGTAATGATTTTGCCTTGGTTAGGAGAGGAAGCATAGCTCTTGCATTAGCCCAGGATTGAGGTGCCCTATTCATATGGAAGGAGATTGGGAAGAGTATCACAGGAACATTGTTTGTCTTTGCGAGGTAAACAGCCCAAGCCCAATATTTTTGCCATGAGCGCTCGTTTAAACCATGCAGCATAATTATAGCTCTGTTAAAACTTCGATTCTCATTCGGGAATACCATGGGATACGAAAAGGTTTGGTTCTCGGAGATTTGGTTATCGCTGTTTTGAGTTAGCAGTCTGGATATCTGGCTCATGGCGTCGTTCTTGGGGCCACCATTAAGTCGCCAAGGTGAGCTGAACTGCTTCCATTCAACCACATGTTCTGAATCGGGAAATACCACCTTTTTGTCGCAGCAGTTAGGTAGCGTTTTTAGCTGGTTGAATAGTGTGGTGTAATCCATGGCTGTATTTGTTTGAGGTTGTATGCAAAGGAACAATGGTATTCAGCCGAAAGCAAAAATGTGGGATATTGCTGGGTGCAATGGGCTTGAATAGCGCTATATGGGGTGAATAATCATATAGCGGGGCAAAATATTTTAGTTAAAAGAAATGCTGATCGATTTTTTTAGCCAACGGCTAACCTGAATTCTTTACCTTTGTTTCAGAAACGTAGTTTAAACAATGGTAGACTTTCAGCGGACTATTCCTGGTTATCTAAACCAAAAAGAAAATATTGTTAAGCTGATCATCTTTACTGCAGCTTTCGCCCTTGTGTTTATCAATATTTACGCTCCTTTTGGTGTTGAAAGCTGGTTTGCGGTAACAAGGTTGCAGCTGTTTTTTTACTCTAGTTTGGTAATTCTTACCGGTGTGCTGGTTGTGGTGATTAGCCGCGTGTTCATGTATCACCTATGCAAGCACTATTCTCTCAACTTAATTCAATTCTTGATTTGGATTCTGCTGGAGGTGTTTTTCATGGCACTTTTCTACGCGGTGTACGAAAAGTATATACTCCATGAAACCCGATTGTTTGAAACGTTATTGAAGGTCTCTATTCAGAATACAGCATTGGTTTTGCTAATTCCGTATTCAGTTCTGTGGTTATACTTCTCCTGGAAAGATAAAAAGTTGATGCTTGACCAGATTTCACAAGGCCAATCATTCCCAAACAATTCGAAAAACATGGTTCCTTTTCATGATGAGAAGGGTGTGTTGCAATTTTCCGTAAAAATGGAGAGCCTGCTCTACCTCGAAGCTTCCGATAACTACGTGAAAGTTTGCTACTTGAATAAGGAGAAGATTGCACGCTATATGCTGCGTAATACCCTAAAGAAAATGGAGGCAAACTTTAATGGAATGGAACTTATCCGCTGCCATCGTTCATATATGGTCAACTTTGATAAGGTAAAGGTTATTCGCAAGGATAAGGACGGACTGATGCTTGAGTTGGATACCCTCAACGCCGTCGATATTCCTGTTTCGAAAACCTATGTGGAGAATGTTATGAAAACTTTCTCCCGATTTTCTGCTTCTCTCGGCCGGTAAAGTTCGATTAATAAAGTTGTTGGCTAGCCCTTTCTTCGGAGATGCCAATAGTAGTCCGCTATGAGCAGGCCTATTAGAATAGCGGATTCATCACCGCTATATACCGTAATTTCTCCTCGTAACGAGAGTCCATTGTATAGAATTCTGGTGTTATCTGACCCGTTGAGTTCCCACCTCGTGTGCCAAAAGTTGGTAAATTCCCAAATGTAACTCTTCCCATTTGGCCAATCAACCTGGGCTTTGCGTCTCCATCGGTTAAAAACTACCTCTGCCAGTTGGGTGTTGGTTTCGACTTGATTTAATATACCTTTTCTGTTGAAAAATCCCTTTACGAAAAAGACAACTTGCATGTTTTTTAACCTTGCCGTTGGTTCGTAGCGCCATATTTTTCGCGTTATTTCTCCAACTTCCGTGTCTCTTTCCAGCAGTAAGGTCCTCCGGCTAAAAGGGCCTCTTTTCCATTTGATGGTTGTATTCATTTCCTTAAAAATAAATTGCAACAATTGCTAACTCAAGCACCCATTTCTATTCTCGTTAAAGTTACACTCTTTTTGAATTTGTTTCAAGTTACTATAAAGGAGTTTCGTCGGCAATTTCCCATAACTCATCGTTTTTTGTTTTTTATTTTTGTGCGATTTAGTCAACTTTGAAATGGCTTAGCACGAATTATTGTGCTAGCGTTATATTGAAAAGGACTTATCTAATAATATTCTTTGCTAGAGTTTAGCGAGGAAGAAATTTCTGATAATTGTTGGTTTCGATTTTAATTTTTGTTGTGTTTTGATATAGATTAATCGCTATGAGCAAAGTAGATGCATTACGGGTTTGTCCTGTAGAAAGGGCTGGTGGACTCGATAATTGGGTGAGAAGATGGCTGCAAAATCCTCGAAAAATTTTGGCTCCCTACGTGAGCAAGGGAATGGTCGTTCTCGACATGGGTTGTGGTCCCGGTTTCTTTTCGGTGGAAATGGCCAAGATGGTGGGTGTGTCGGGGGAGGTAATTGCTGTTGATCTGCAGGAGGGAATGCTCAACAAGGTGAGGCGCAAAATTGCAGGCACCCAGCTGGAGAAGCGAGTTACACTTCATCAGTGTCGCCGTGATAGCATTGGCGTAACCAATCTTGTTGACTTTGTATTGGCCTTCTACATGGTGCATGAAGTTCCAAATCCGGAGGCACTGTTTAGGGAGTTGAAGTCAATTTTAAAGCCCAACGGTAAGATGCTGATTGTGGAACCAAAGTTCCATGTTTCGCCAGAGGCATTTGAGGTAATGGTGAATCAGTTGGAAAATATGGGCCTTGAGGTATTGGAACGACCTAGGGTTTTCTTTAGTAGGAGTGTGGTGGTTGGTGTAATGTAAAAAGAGTAAACCGTTGAATGTTTACTCTTTTTGTTTAGCACAGACACTACTATTTTTTAAAAGTATTTGCTAATCTTGGACGGGACTATATCGATATGACCTTCCCAATCAATTACAATATCGTCTATTATCGCTTTTATCTGTTTGTAATCATCTGGATTATTGCGGTATCCAATTATGATTGTATCAATTACTAGATGAGGAGTTCTCTCTATTTCTCTTATTTCTGTTGATTTGCTTTTAATAGTATTGGCTGGGGACTCTTCATTATTGCATTTACGCATAATCTCTTTCATTTGGTCTTCTTCCTCTCCTTGCTTTTTAAGGACTTCTATTTGCTTTTTTGAATTCAATGGTAAGGTTGCATATTGTATTCGTTTCCCATTTTTATAGCTGTAGAATGGATTCGTTCGCCTAACGTTTTCAGTTGCTTGAGCCGTTATTAATAACCGCACTTCTCTTTCAAATTTGTAAATCTCTGGCTTGTGAAATGGACCTATGTAGTTAATAATTCCTTTTCTAAAGTTACTGGGTCTTTCACCAGGGTATTCTTCATGTCTTCTAAATAATTCCTCAATATTATTTCTTTTCTTCTCACCATAAAGGACGTTACTTAATAGGTAATTGTCTCATTCAGCTGGATTGTTATCAATCTTTATGACAATACCAACTCCTGAACCATTATCTCCATATAAACGCCACATATCAAAATAGTCTGAATCGTCATTATCTTTAATTTGACACATTGAAAGGATAAAAGAAAAAAGCTTGTCATTATCCTTTCCAATCCTATCTGTATCTTCCATGTTTTTGATCGTTTCCCAAGAATAAAGGTATTCTTTAGGATCATCTTGGTTACCAAAATCATAAAGCCGAATTTCTTCCGAGTTAAGAATTTCAAAAAGATTTCTTAAAGAGGTGAAGTGCACAAAGCGTTTTTTATCCACTTCCTTCATTTCATATATGGACCCTTCAAGGTCCCTGTTGTTTTTGAGAAATAACTTAAAATTTTCACCCAGTTGAGACATGCGACTAAAATTAGCATTTGGAAGCAAAGGTGCTAAAACAACTTTCCTATAATCTTCAAAATCTGGTATGCACATAATTTTGTCTTTTTGTTGTCCAATAAAATTAGGGATAACTATCTGAAATGTTAATCATTAATGAGTAAAGTTGTCAACAAAGTATAAATGGAGTAACTGCCAACCATGTTTGTATTGACTTGCTGTTTCTGCCACTCCGTCAGCATTTGCCTTTTGGTATAGGGTTTGATTAAGCGGGACCTGTGGGACTTGCTTTTGGCCACGCGCCATGGGCATTTCGTTAAAGGCAAATACTAATTCTAAAAAAATAGCTGATATGAGTAACGGAAAAATTGGCGTAACAACCGAGAACATTTTCCCCATTATCAAAAAGTTTCTCTATTCCGACCACGAAATTTTCCTTCGCGAGGTGGTCTCCAACGCCGTGGATGCAACGCAAAAGTTGAAGACGATGGCTTCGGTTGGCGAGTATAAGGGAGAGCTGGGTGACCTTACTATTCGCATTGCCCTCGACGAGAAGGCTAAAACCATTACCATTTCCGACTCCGGAGTTGGAATGACCGAGGAGGAGATAGAGAAGTATATCAACCAAATTGCCTTCTCAGGTGCTGAGGAGTTTATGGCAAAGTATAAGAATGCCGAGACTGGCATTATTGGCCATTTTGGTTTGGGCTTCTACAGTGCGTTTATGGTTTCGAAGAAGGTTGAGATTGTTACCCGTTCACACAAGGATGGTGCAGCCGCTTTGCGCTGGTCCTGCGATGGTAGCCCCGACTATACAATTGAGCCAGCCGAACGGGAAGCACGTGGCACCGATATTATTCTGCACATCGACGATGAGAGTAGCGAGTTTGCGGAGAAGAGCCGTATTGAAGGCCTGCTCAAGAAATATTGCCGCTACCTGCCTATTCCCATCTCCTTTGGCAAGGAGCAGGATTGGAAGGATGGAAAGTATGTGGATACCGATAAGGACAATGTGATAAACAATCCAAACCCACTATGGACGCGCAAACCTGCCGATCTTAGGGATGAGGATTACATGGAGTTCTACCACGAGCTATACCCCATGGCCGAGGATCCGCTCTTCAACATTCACTTGAACGTTGACTACCCATTCAATCTCACCGGTGTTCTTTACTTTCCCAAGCTGAAGAACAACTTGGAGGTTCAGAAAAACCGCATTCAGCTCTACTGCCGTCAGGTGTTTGTAACCGACAACGTGGAAGGCATTGTACCGGAGTTTTTAACCCTACTCCATGGCGTTCTCGACTCACCCGATATTCCGCTCAACGTGTCGCGCAGCTACCTGCAGAGCGACAGCAACGTGAAGAAAATTTCGAGCCACATCACCAAGAAGGTGGCCGATAGGTTGCAGGAGATTTTCAAGAGTGACAGGCCCCAGTTTGAGAGCAAGTGGGACGACCTGAAAATTTTTATCGAGTATGGTATGCTCACTGACGAGAAGTTCTACGAGCGCGCTGAGAAGTTCTTCCTGTTTAAAAATTCCGATGGGAAATACTTTACCATTGAGGAGTATGAGAAGCTCATCAAGCCCAACCAGGAGGATAAGAACAAGAAGCTGGTTTACCTTTATACTACCAACCGAGAGCAGCAGTTTACCTACATTGAGAAGGCTCAGAACAAGGGCTACGATGTGCTGATAATGGATGGACAGCTCGACGCACACTTCGTAAACCATCTGGAGAGCAAGCTCAAGGATGCTCGCTTTGTTCGCGTCGATTCCGATGTGGTTGATCGCCTTATTCCAAAAGAAGACTTGGCCGAAACCAAGTTCAGCTTAGAGCAGCAGGAGGAGCTTCGTCCGGTGTTCCTATGCCATGCTCCCGAGAACACCAACTTTACCGTGATGTTTGAGAACCTTGCAGAAACGGATGCTCCGGTGCTTATTACCCAAAGCGAGTTTATGCGCCGCATGAAGGATATGGCTCAGATGGGTGGCGGTGGAATGAATTTCTACGGCGAACTACCCGACAGCTACAACCTTGTGGTGAACGCAAACCATCCTTTAGTTTCAAAGGTTATTGGGGAAACCGAGGCTAAAATGAAGGCCGAGCTAGAGAAGGTGAATGGCGAGATTGCTCCGGTTGAGGCTTCGCTTAAGGAGTTGCAAAATGCTCAAAAGGATTTGAAGCACGAAGAGATACCTCAAGCCGACAAGGACAAGGTCGCCGATGTTGAGAAGCAGCTCAATGCCCTGAAGGATAGAAAGAAGGCCATGCTCACAGAGTTTGGCAAGAAAAATAAACTCGCTAAGCAACTTGTTGACCTAGCCTTGCTTGCCAACAATATGCTTAAGGGCGAAGCGCTGGCTAAGTTTGTTGTTCGCAGCGTGGAGATGATTAAGAAGTAAAGATTCATATTGTAGAGTAAAATAATTAATTGGGGTGCCCGAAGGGGTACCCCTTTTTTTAGTGACAATTATTGCTGATAAATCAGTTGGTTTTTTTACAGAGGTGTTGTCGAATCAAAATTCTTTTTATATTGCATTCAAATACAAACAAGAAATGACCTTTTTCCGCAATAATAACGCCAATAATAATCCGAAGAAATTTCGGGGAGGAGCGCTATTGCAGTAAAATTGAAATTCTCAACACAACTGATAAAGCAGGCCTTCCCAAACGGAAGGCTTTTTTTGTTTACACCAACTTGAAATGATAAGAATAACTAACAATAATAATAATAGCCCCCCGCCGGCCGAGGATATCACCTGCTATGCAAATGTGTAACCTCCGGCCAAATTGGCGGAGGTTTTTTTATAACCCTTTAAACCCTAAAAAATGAAAACGTTATTGGAGAGCAAGAGCTTACAACAGGAATTTTTAGCCGCCGAGGATGCGCTTTGGAGCGTGAAGGGCTACTTTGTCGATAGGCTACGCAAGAGCCTTAACCTTACTCGGGTTACCGCCCCAATGCTGGTGGAGGCCGGAACGGGTATCAACGACGACCTAAACGGTATCGAGCGACCACTTGGCTTTTCCACAAAAGCGCTTGACGGAAGAAGGGTGGAGGTGGTACAGTCGCTAGCTAAGTGGAAACGGCTTAAACTGGCCGATGCCGGAATTGAGCCGGGTAAAGGAATTGTTACCGATATGCGGGCCATACGACCCGATGAGGTGCTTAGTCACATTCACTCTCTCTACGTTGACCAGTGGGATTGGGAGATGGTTATGGAACCACAGCAACGTAACCTAGATTTTTTGCAGCTGATTGTAACACGTCTTTATGCGGCTATTAGGGACACTGAACATTACGTTTCAACGTTATACCCTGAGATCCGGCCCATTCTACCTACTTCCATTAAGTTCATTCACTCAGAGGACTTGCAGGCGCAGTTTCCGTATCTTTCACCAAGGGAACGAGAAACGGAGGCCACCAAGGAGCATGGTGCCGTATTCATTATTGGCATTGGCGGGAAGCTTGCCGATGGTGAGCCGCACGATGGTCGCGCACCCGATTATGATGACTGGAGTACCGAAACTTTACCCGGAAAGCATGGTCTCAACGGCGATATTGTGGTTTGGAACCCGGTGTTGCAGTCGGCCTACGAGCTATCGAGCATGGGAATCCGTGTAGATGCCGAGTCCTTGGTTCGCCAGCTTTCCATTGCCGATGCTGAACAACGGATGGGTCTCTATTTCCACTCTCGACTGCTTAAAGGCGAGCTGCCACAAACCATTGGTGGAGGAATAGGACAATCGCGGTTGGCCATGTTTTTGCTTCGCAAAAGCCATATTGGGGAGGTGCAGGCAAGCGTTTGGCCGGAGGAGGCCAAAACCTGGAGTTTAACTCACGGCATCACACTGCTTTAGAATTTGAAAAATTTTGGCTTAGGTGTAGCGGGGATCTCATATTAGGAGCCCCCCGCTTTTTTATGGATACTTATTTTACAAGCCAGGTTTTCCAGCTGTCGCCAGCGTTAGGGCTAACTATTACCTGTGGTGTTTGAATTTTTCCAGAGATGCCCGTTTCCTTTCTTACATTTTGAATGATGTAGCTACTGAGGTCGTTGTAGCTAATCTCTCCTTTGCTCTCCTGAAGTTTCTTCAGTAGAAAATAGGTAAAGTATCCGTGTCGTTTTTCCTTAAACACGGCAGAGCTCTCGTCACCAGTGCTGGAAGCAAGCACTACCATATGTTCAGGTACGGTATTCTCCTTGGGTCTTACCTTTACTCCTTTTACTGCTAACAATCCTTCGTTACGACCACCTCCGCTGAAGCAAGCATCAAGGAAAACGTTCACCTTTTTCGTTGGCTGTTCTGCTAAGTCCTTGTATACATCGGCCACCTTAATTGCATAGGTGAGGTTTGAGCCATTTACATCAACAGGAACGAGGTAGGCTTCTTTGGTTTGCTCATCGGGAAGGCCATGGCCCGAATAGTAAAAGAACAGCTCGGCATTGCCGTTTTCGACCTTAGCTAAATTTGTTAACCATGCCAAACCTTGTGAAATTTCTGCCGCTGTGGCATTTAGCAATACCTTGATTTGTCGCTTGGGTATGCCGAGCGTTTTTTCGCAGTAGAGCGCGAACATGTTTGCATCGTTTACGGCAAATTCCACATTTTGCTCCTTGGAAAGCCCAGTTTGTCGAGAGCTGTAATCTTCGTTCCCAATTATTAGCGCGTAGGCGCTGTTGTTGGAGTTGTTTGTAGTGGGAATGTTGGAGTCAACGTCCACCACAAAATCAGGGATATCCTCAATTATTACTTTACTTGGGATTCCTGTATTGGTGTTGGTACTAGCCACCGTTCGTATGAAACCCTCCTCGGAAAGTTTTGTGTTTATGGCAAAACTTTTTGGTAGAGAGAAGCCAAACCTTCCAACCTTTTCTCCTGCATTAATGGTAAACTGCAGGTTGGAATCGGTAAATTCGCTGTTGATAAAGTAACGATAGGTTACCGTTTCATACTTTCCCGAAGCAATGGAGCTAAAGGTCGGATTTTGGCGAACTAGCTGATTCCCGTTTACTACCCCTAAGAACATAACCCCTTTTTGATTGTTAGTGACCGATGTGGTTACGTTTTCCGCACTGCCGAGGCCCACGTTTTGAACAGCAAAAACAAGGTCTACCATCTCGTTGATATCGATTTGGTTGTTGGGGTTGGCACTCTGATTTTCAACCACGGCATACTTTGCCAGCAAAAGTTCGGGTTTTTGGAATTCCCGAGTTGGCACAGAGAGCTGCTTTCCCTGAATTTTCACTTTAAAATGAGGTTCCTCTACCTCAATTTTCAGTTGGGCAGTGGTGGAGGGTAGATCAACAGTCCCAGTGATTGGAATGGTGACGGTTTGTTTTCCGCCGTTTGCTGCAATGGTGGGGAATGGGCTTGAAGCACTAAATTGCAGATCCTTGAGGTTCGATTCAAGATTAAGCATTACGTCTCGAGCATCTCCTGGTCCAACATTTTTAAGGGTAACCGATAGCTTGGCCGTTTCGTTCGCTCCAAATGAATTTGAAGAAAGTGAAATATCTTCGATGGTGAGGATTGGCGGCAATCCTGTTGGCACATCCGCTGCAACGTTTGTATTTGTCGCTGGCGATGCCACGCTGCCATCGAGTTTCATCCCAATAAGGTTAAAGGCATTGGCTGCACCAGGTTGCTCTACAAGATTAAGTTCTTTAATCTCGGTTGGAACTTTGTCGAATATAAGTGAAAAATTGTCAGACTTTTTATAGTAGTTTGTTTCGCAAATTGGAATTCCAACTGCGCTTACCAGATTGTAATGAATTCCACTTACCGGGTCTTCGAGGTAGGAATCGCGGCCGATGCAACAGCGAGTAGTGTCGATATGATCAATGTTGACGTATGTGTAGTCTTTAGTTGTTTTAATCCACTTAGGTTTAAGCGAAGTGGTCCCTTCACGAAAGGCAAGGTTGTCTGCAGAGGAGGCAAGAACATTGGCATCGTTGATTGAAATAGGAGCACTATCAAAATCGGTTACTATGCCAGTTATGTAATTGTCCTTATCCCACAGTTCCTTAATCTCTTTTTCGGGGTAATAGGTTCTGGTTCTCCATGCCTGATCAGTGGTGCTTACTCCTTTCGACATAACCACAACCCACTCTCCATTTCCATAGGCAATGTTGGTAATGTAGTATTTGGAGTCCCAGTAACTTTTAATTTTGGTGTCGGGATAAGTTGAACTTCTAAACCATACTTGGTCGTCCATGCCAGTTCCTTTCGACATTACTAACGCCCACCGATCTTCACCGTAGCTAAGGTTAGTTATTGCATAGTCCTTACCTTTCAGCGTATTGATTTCATCTTCGGGAAAGTAGGATCTGGTTCGCCATGCCTGATCGGTAAAGGCGGATCCTTTGGAAAAGATGGCGGCCCATTCTCCATTTCCGTAAGTTAGTTCTGTAATATAATAGCCGTCATCCCACGCCTTTTTAATATCATCAGCAGGAAAGATGGTGGATGTTTTCCACCGCTGTTGCGTGTACTTTGTTCCTTTTGTGGCCACCATAGCCCAAAGTTTCATGCCATAGGAGAGGGATGTTACTTCGAATCCCTTATCCCACAGTTCACTAATTTCTTTTGACGGGAAGATGGTTCTTGTCCGCCATTCTTGTGCTGTGTATCCATTACCTTTTGACATTACCAAAGCCCACTTAGTGTTTTGGGCAGAAATGGAATTTTCTCCTATTAGGCCAAGGATAAGGCATAATGCAAATGCAATAGAGTATATGTTTCTCATAGACATTACGAGTCAGGTTTAGGCTCAGGTAATTTACAAATTTTGATCACAAAACCTCCTTCAATTGTTTAGTCGATAGGTTCAAATTAGTAAGAAGGCAAGTTTGCTGCGTGTTGGGTATCAACGCTGATTTATATAATTAGGATTTTGACGCTTGAGATCTATTCCCTGGATGGATTTGGATTTATGAAAATACTTCTCAGCAAATGCTTGGCACTGCAGGCATAAAAAAAGCACCGTCCAAATTAATGAACGGTGCTCTACCAAAATTTTAAAATTGGTTATGCTTCAGCGTAAAGCTTTACAATATTTACAATTACCTCTGTTGCCTTTACCATCGACTCCAGCGGAACGTACTCAAATTTTCCGTGGAAGTTGTGACCACCTGCAAAGATATTGGGGCAGGGGAGTCCCATGTAGGATAACCTAGCACCATCTGTACCTCCTCTTATTGGAACAACGAGCGGTTTAATGTTGGCCATCTCCATTGCCTTTACTGCGGTGGTAACAATGTGCATGTGCGGCTCAACCTTCTCTTTCATGTTGTAGTATTGATCCTTCATGTCAATGGTCACGATGGTATCGCCATACTTCATGTTGAGAAGACGGATAATGCTTGTAAGTAGCTCCTTCTTGGTTTCAAACTTTGTACGGTTGTGGTCGCGGATAATATACTGAATGGTTGCATTTTCCACACTGCCCTCCATGTGGATGAGGTGGTAAAAACCATCGTAATCTTGGGTAAACTCAGGACGCTCATTAACCGGAAGCATGGAATTTAGTTCCATCGCTACAAGCATGGCATTAATCATCTTGTCCTTGGCATAGCCAGGGTGGATGTTCCTGCCCTGGATTGCAATCTTAGCCCCTGCTGCATTGAAGTTTTCGTACTCCATCTCGCCGATTGCGCCACCATCCATGGTGTAGGCAAAGTCGGCGGCAAAACGCTTCACATCGAAGAAGTCAACACCATGTCCAATCTCCTCGTCGTGGGTAAAGCCAATGCGAATATCACCATGCTTTATCTCCGGATGCTTTAGAAGGTAGCTAACCGCAGCCATGATTTCAGCAATACCAGCTTTGTCGTCAGCACCGAGCAGCGTATTGCCATCGGTGGTAATGATGGTTTGGCCAACATATTTCTTCAACTCGGGAAACTCCCGTGTGGTCATTACCAGCTGCTTTTCTTTGCTAAGAACAATATCGCTACCGTCATAATTCTCAATGATCCTTGGCTTTACGTTTTCTCCGCTCATGTCCGGGCTGGTGTCCATGTGGGCAAGGAATCCAATTACCGGCACCTTTTTGCTAACGTTACTAGGAAGTGTAGCCATTATGTAGCCATACTTATCAACGGTAACATCCTTTAAACCAAGAGTTTTAAGTTCTTCGATTAAGAGATTGCCAAGCATTCTTTGTTTCTCTGAACTTGGATAATTTGATGATGATTCGTCGCTCTGGGTGTCAATTTTAATATACCTCAGAAAACGCTCAAGTATTTCGTTTTTCATTCTTTTCCCATATTTATCGGTTCGAAATCATTTTTTAAGTCAAACAATACCGAAGGTAAAAAGTTGGTGTGGTGAACACTTTCAATGGATAGAAAACCTGCTCAGGCTGATTAATTCACTGTCAGTTGTCTTTTTCAATTCCACTTTTACTATTCACCACTCACTTATTCACTATTCCACCTCAGGTTTTGCCTTTAAGGAACTTCTAATTAGGTAATAGCTTATCAAAATTAGCATAAATCCGCCAAGCCATACTGCGGCATTGCTATCGGCCCACGCTGCGTTGATAAACGTGTGACCTTCCTTAATATGTTGGATTGCTTCGCTTGAAGCGCCTGTTCCCAGGGCAGCAATTTCTTTATCAATTTGCGTGCTTTGGTAGAACTTAATAATGGCGGCTACAACACCCATTAGCGCTCCACCTGCAATAAATCCAGATGCAAGGAGGGTTCCCTTTTCATGACGGGCAGTATTTAGCTTTTTATCCTTACTTCTTGACTTTACAAACCATGCAATGGCTCCACCTACGAGAAGGGGTGTGTTGAGCTCCAGTGGAATAAACATGCCAAGGGCAAATGCAAGCGCAGGAATTCTCAGAAGGGTAAGCACTATGGATAGGGCTGCTCCAAAACCATATAGAATCCATGGAGCAGCCTGACCCGACATTAATGGTTCAATAACCGCCGCCATTGCGTTAGCCTGCGGTGCAACCAGTGCATTAGGTCCAGTGAAGCCGTATGTCTTATTTAGAATCATAATGACTCCGCCAACGGTGGCAGCCGATACCAGCGTGCCTAAGAATTTCCAACGTTGCTGGGTCGAAGGTGTAGAGCCTAGCCAGTATCCAATTTTGAGGTCGGTAATAAAACCTCCGGCCATGGAAAGCGCGGTGCAAACTACACCACCAATAATTAAGGCAGCAACCATCCCCGAAGTACCGGTAAGTCCCACTGCAACCATTATCAACGATGCCAAAATAAGTGTCATAAGGGTCATACCCGAAACAGGGTTGGTGCCCACAATGGCGATGGCGTTTGCTGCAACAGTTGTAAAGAGAAATGCAATAATGGCAACCACTAACAGGCCAACCACTGCATAGGTTAGGTTGTGAACAACGCCAAGTTGGAAAAAGAGGAATACCAGTGCAAGTGCAATTCCAAGCCCAATGGCAATGAACTTCATAGATAGGTCGCGCTGAGTCCGCTTTTGAGCTACATCAACCTTATGCTTGCCCGTAATCTCCTTGGCAGCCAATCCGAAGGCACTCTTAATAATGTGAGAGGAGCGGATGATGCCAATAATACCTGCCATGGCAATACCGCCTATACCGATGTGACGAGCGTATGTTGTGAAAATTAATTCAGGAGACATCTGACCCACCATCATTGTGGTGTGCCCAGTAAAATCGATAACCTGATGACCAAAGAAAACAGACATTAACGGAATGATGATAAACCAAACGAACATCGAGCCAATGGCGATAATTGCTGCATATTGCAAGCCAACAATATAGCCAAGACCAAGCAGGGCAGCGCCGATATTCAGTTTAAACACCACCTTCGCTTTGTCGGCAATGGCTTCGCCAAAGGGAATTACCCGTGAGGTGAAGTTCTCATTCCACCAACCAAATGTGGCCACTATAAAGTCATATGCACCACCAATTAATCCGCTAATAAGTAGAAACTTAGCTTGGTTTCCGCCCTTCTCTCCTGAAACCAACACCTGTGTTGTGGCAGTGGCCTCGGGGAATGGATATTTGCCGTGCATATCGGAAACGAAATACTTACGAAAGGGAATAAGGAACAGAATTCCGAGAATGCCGCCAAGAAGCGAGGAAAGGAATACCTGCATGAAGCTAACAGTTATCTCCGGATATTTAGCTTGCAAAATGTAGAGAGCCGGCAGCGTAAAAATGGCACCAGCAACAATAACACCCGAACTTGCTCCGATGGACTGAATAATAACATTCTGCCCAAGCGCATTCTTCATCTTGCTCAAACTTGAGGCACCTACGGCCATGATGGCAATGGGAATTGCCGCTTCAAAAACCTGTCCAACCTTTAGCCCTAAGTAGGCTGCCGCTGCTGAGAATATTACTGCCATAAGCACCCCCATCATTACAGAGTAAGGGGTTGCCTCCAGCACCTTTTTATCTGGAGACATAATTGGCGAATAGCTTTCACCCGGTTTTAGCTCCCGATGTGCATTTTCCGGAAGCCCCTTTGGTTTTTCGATCTGTTCCATTAGGTAAACAATTTGTTGTTAGTTTAAGGGTTGATTCTATTTTGCTTGTATTGTTAATCAGATTGCATCAAGCGAGGAGGGTTTAAATGAATTATTCAACCTCCATACTTTTGCATGTTCTTTTCTAGAGATTAGAATAGGAAATTGACCTCGCCCTTCAGGAATTCAATTGATGGCGTTACCGGATTAACTTCGCGCTCTACCAGTTTGGTAAGAATTTTACGCGAGAGAATTATTCCAGGACTTGCTGGCGATATGTCCTCCATGGCTAAGTTGACAATTCCGATCAGGTTGCTTTTAGCGTTTTTAACCGATTCCCAAGCTTGAGGGCTCACGTAGAGCTGCTGCGAAAGGTTGTGCTCAAACTCCGTTCTTATGGCGGTTATGAGTGCCTCCTGTAGCTCTCCGGACTTCATGTCGGGTCGGGTAATTCGAACGATAAGATTATCCGGGGAAATTCTCTCAAGAAACAGGATTAAGCGCTCGTAAGCTCTTAGCCGGATAGGAATAATAATTTTTTGGTTGTTAACCATCAACTCCTGTTTTCGTCTATTCTCCTCACTTTCAATTATTTTCTTAAAAGAGAGGTAGGATGCCATGTAAACGATTATGGCAGGAATGGCTACAAGCAATAAGGTATATAGCAAATCCATAGCATTTTTTTATGCAAATAGAGTAATAAATACATTAAAAACCTAATTTTGTTTACAGTTTTGCAATCGTTTACGAAACCTAACTCCCAACTAATCATGGACATAGTTTCTGAGCGCCTAAAAAAGCTCTCGGTATCCCAAACATTGGCAATGTCTCAGAAGAGCAAAGACCTTAAAGCCCAAGGTATTGATGTAATAGACTTGAGCGTTGGCGAACCTGACTTTAATACTCCGGACCACATTAAGGATGCAGCCAAGCGTGCCATTGATGATAACTTTACTTTTTATTCCCCGGTACCTGGGTTCATGGATTTGCGGCAGGCAATAGCCCACAAGTTCAAGGTTGAAAATGACTTAACATATGCTCCCGAGCAGATTGTTGTTTCCAATGGTGCCAAGCAATCGCTAACCAACGTCATCCTTTCAATGGTAAACCCCGGAGAGGAGGTAATCGTTCTCGCACCTTACTGGGTTAGCTATCTTGAGTTGGTCAAGGTGGCTGAGGGTACCCCGGTTGTGATCAATACAACGCTAGAAAATGACTTTAAGGTCACGCTGGAACAACTCAGAGGGGCAATTACACCTAAATCAAAGTTGCTTATTCTTTGTTCGCCTTCAAATCCTACAGGAAGTATATACTCCAAGCAGGAGCTGCACGATATTGCTGTGGAGGTTGCCAAGCATCCAGACCTCTTTGTAATTGCCGACGAGATATATGAGCATATAAACTTTGTGGGACGGCATGAGAGCATTGCCCAATTTGACTTCATTTACGAGAGGGTGATAACCATTAACGGTGTTTCAAAAGGCTTTGCCATGACCGGATGGAGAATTGGCTACATGGCTGCTAGTAAGGAGATTGTTCAGGCTTGCATAAAGTTGCAGGGGCAAACCACCTCTGGCGCTAGTTCCATCGCCCAAAAGGCAGCCTTTGCTGCTCTTACAATCCCAAGCACCTTTCCTGCTACAATGAATGCTGCTTTTAAGCGTAGACGCGATTTGGTTTATAGCTATATGTCTAAAATTGATGGCGTTAAGGTGAATCTTCCAGAAGGTGCATTCTACATCTTCCCAGATATCTCAAGTTTCTTTGGACGAAGATACGGTGATAAAAAAATTCAATCTGCTCAGGATATTACCCTCTACTTGCTTGAGGTAGCACATATAGCATTAGTTCCTGGCTGTGCCTTTGGGGAGCCAAATTGCATTCGCATATCCTACGCTACCTCCGATGAGGTTCTGGTTGTTGCAATGGAGCGATTTACCATGGCTCTAAAGGCATTAACTAGCTGATAAATTGACATTATAATTGTTGTTAATGAGCGAAGCAGCAACCTTGGTTGACTGCTTCGCTTTATTGTTAGCCATAGGTGTTGAAGTATTCGGATGCTTATGTTATGGTTGAAATGCCTATTTTTGCTAAAATTTTCCTACAGTGAAGAAGAGTGGTAACAAATTATCGTTTGGGCTAAAAGTAGTTCTTGGAATTGGCATATTAGCCTTATTGAGTTTTGGATATATTCTAGAGGAGGCATACCGATATCTCTATAAGCCTAACGTAGTAACAACTATGCACGAGGCCGATTACATTTTAATTCCTACTGGCTCCGCCATTGAAGATGTTACCCGATTGCTTTATGAAAAAGGGGTTATTGTAAACCGAAGCACCTTTGAGTGGCTTGCTCGAAAGATGAAGTATGCTGAGCATGTATATCCTGGACGGTACCGCATAACTAACGGTATGAGCAATCACGACCTCATTGAGATGCTTAGAATGGGTAAACAAGATCCTGTTAAGCTAGTCTTTAATCCAATGAGAGGTGTTGATCATTTAGGAGGTGTTGTGGCAAAACAAATTGAAGCGGACTCGGTTTCGCTCGATCGAATGCTAAACGATCCTGATGTGGCTGCTCAGTATGGATTTAGCTTGGCTACTTTCCCCTGCATGTTTATCCCAAACACCTATGAGTTTTTTTGGAATACCTCAGCCGAAAAGTTCATTAGCAGGATGCACAAAGAGTATGAGCACTTTTGGAACGATGCTCGCAAAGCCAAGGCTAAACGGTTGGGTCTTAGTCCTGTTCAGGTAGTTACGTTGGCCTCTATTGTTGAGGAAGAGACGGTAAAAGGGAGCGAGAAATCTCGAATAGCAGGGGTTTACCGTAATCGCCTTCGGAAGGGAATGATGTTGCAGGCCGATCCTACAGTAAAATTTGCATTAGGTGATTTCACCATCAGACGAATTCTGAATAAACAGCTGCAAGTTAATTCACCCTATAATACTTATCGATTTGCAGGGTTACCTCCTGGCCCTATTAACTTCCCATCACCCAGCACTGTTGATGCTGTGCTTAATGCAGAGAAGCACTCGTATTTATATTTTTGTGCTAGGGAAGACTTTTCTGGTTACCATAATTTTTCAACTACGCTTAAGGAGCATAATAGGAATGCTGCAGCATATAGGCGTGCACTTTCACGGCAGGGTATATACAAGTAATTCTCGGTTTTATAGAACGCGATAGTAACCTGCCGATGATTTATTCTCCGGTTTTGTGGCAAGGGTGTCATTACTACCTACACTGTCTTGGTATAATGGCCCTGTTTTTTTATTTTGTATGGCCTTATCTCCTTTTTATTAAAGCACTACCCTTTGACCTTCAGCATGATGAAGTATACGTTAAAAAAACATTAAAAAAAGGTTCACTATTATTTGGAGTGTAAGGTAAGAAGTACTACTTTTGCATCCGCTTTCGAACCGGTAACGACCGGTAAATGGCGGAAGCAGGGCGGGTAACCGCCCGAGGATCTTTGACCGGCTGTAGCGAGTTGACCCCT
>Ga0307375_10000166_pt1 | contig 89403 bp, 80 predicted proteins | sample TR1MG_FD_202531 | JGI IMG/M metagenome (GOLD analysis project Ga0307375, IMG submission 202531) | Soil microbial communities from Risofladan, Vaasa, Finland - TR-1 | ecosystem: Environmental > Terrestrial > Soil > Coastal area > Acid sulfate soil | place: Finland: Risofladan, Vaasa | collected... | reverse complement strand
TTGCTTGTGAAGTAAAAAATTATGATCCCAACAACTACTTTGAGCGTAAGGAGGCAAAAAGGCTGGACATGTATGCCCAGTATGCCCTCATTGCAGCCGAGGAGGCAGTGAAGGACTCGGGTCTTCAATTGGAGACTTTAGACCTCGATCATGCCGGGGTTATTTGGGGTTCTGGAATTGGAGGAATCCAAACCTTTCTCCAGGAAGTTAAAGGGTTTGTCGAGGGTGGTTATATCCCTCGATTTAGCCCTTTCTTCATTCCTAAAATGATTTCGGACATTGCGTCGGGCCACATCTCCATGAAGTATGGCTTCCGCGGTCCTAACTATTCTACTGTATCTGCTTGTGCTTCGTCTACTCATGCCATGATAGAGTCATACAACCTTATTCGCCTTGGGAAAGCCAAGGTGTTTATTACTGGAGGCTCAGAGGCGGCAATAAACGAAGCAGGGGTTGGCGGCTTTAATGCCATGCAAGCCCTTTCTACCAACAATGAGCAATACCTCACGGCATCCCGTCCATTTGACGCTACCCGCGATGGTTTTGTGATGGGTGAAGGTGGTGCTTCCCTAATTCTTGAGGAGTATGAGCATGCTATTAAGCGTGGTGCAAAAATTTACTGTGAAGTTATCGGTGGTGGAATGACTGCCGATGCGTATCACCTTACAGCGCCCCATCCGGAGGGTTTAGGTGCTTCTAACGTTATGAAATTTGCCCTTGCCGATAACAATACTCGCCCCGAAGAGGTTGACTACATCAACGTTCACGGCACGGCTACACCTCTAGGCGATATCGCTGAGGCAAAGGCTATTATTACCGTATTCGGCGACCATGCCTATAAGTTGAATATCTCTTCCACTAAATCAATGACTGGCCACCTCCTTGGAGCAGCAGGGGCAGTTGAATCATTGGCCTGTATTTTGGCCATTAACAAGGGGATAGTTCCACCAACCATCAACCATACAACTCCCGATCCGGCCATCGATGCGCGGTTAAATCTTACCCTCAACCATGCCCAAAAGCGTGAGGTTAAGGTGGCGTTATGCAACACATTCGGCTTTGGTGGGCATAATTCTTCCATCGTTCTGAAGAAGTTTCAGTAATCAATGTTAGGGTGACACTCTTACACCGAATAAAAATTAAGTCGGAATCGGACCGTATATTTTATCGGGAGTTTAGATCTATCTTCGGTTTTTACCCTAAAAATCTCAACCTTTACAAGCTGGCCTTTATTCATAAGTCAGCTTCGGTAGTGCTTGCCTCGGGACAGACTGTCAACAATGAGCGGTTGGAGTATCTTGGCGACGCCATCATTGACGCCATCATTGCCGATTTCCTATTTATGCACTATCCTGAAAAGAGAGAGGGCTTTCTTACAAAGATGAGGGCGAAAATTGTCAGTCGCACCCACCTAAACCAACTTTCGATACAAATTGGTATACAGCGGCTAGTGGTATCCCAAACAAGTAGCTCCGCTCACCGGCACATATTTGGTGATGCTTTGGAGGCACTAATTGGTGCCATGTACCTTGACCAAGGCTATAATCGTACGCAAAAATTTCTCACAAGGAAGATTCTTAAACGCTTTGTTGACCTTAACACGCTGGAACTGCTGGAAACAGATTTCAAAAGCCGCATTATTGAGTGGGGCCAAAAACAGCGAAGAAGTGTTACCTTTGACTATCACGAGGAGCATGAGCCTCATGAAGCTTCGCCTATTTTTTATGTTACACTCTTAATCGGAGGTGTGCAGGTAAGCGAAGGTAGAGGATATTCCAAGAAAGAAGCAGAGCAAAATGCAGCAATGGTGGTGCTTTCGAACGAAGATGAACTAGCTGCATTTGCCCAATCTGACGCTGAGGAATCCAGCATGACCTCGGTAGACTCTCTTGCAAGGTAGGACGTTATTTAACCTTTAGCATATGCCCAAAACTGTTCACAAGTTGGATGTCCCCTTGCAGACTGCTGCCTTTTTGGGCATTGCCTGTGCGGAACCTATTCAGCGGTTATCGTGGCTGCTAAATCGATATGCTGGGGCTGAATTTTCCTTTTTTGATACGGCCAACACTGCAGCAGGTTCTATTCTGGAACCTTTTGCCACCTTTCATTTTTCGATCGATGAAAACGAACATCATCTATTGCTAATTGCCACACGCAGTGGAGCGAAAAATCTATTGCCCAACATGAAAAATCTTGACTACCTGCTGGCAGGTACCGGACCAGCTTCCGCTGAGTTAATCATGAAGTGGAATGCTCAGGTAAAGAAAATCCCTGAAGTAGTGGGTTGCTTTTCGCTAGGTACAGAGAAGGGGGTTTTAAAGAAGTTGGCCTCGTTGCTCATAAAATAAAATAAAAAAGGGATGGAGCAAGGTCCATCCCTAAATTTATGCTTTGCGATAGGATTCACCCACCATTAAGCAAATTGAAAAGTTTGCACAATTACCTACACTTGTTTTACTGCTTTTCAAAGATAATCTTTAGGCCAGCTCCCGATGAAAATCTTATGTTAAACTTTGTTAACGTTCTGATAAAAAGATAAATCAATAATCTAAATTTGCGAACTATCAAGCACTTGCTAAAACTTGCCTCATGAATCGACGCCATATCTGGTTGCTCACCATTATTATTTCTCTTGCTTCTCTGGGTTTGGTGCTGCTGCAAATGCTTTGGATTAGGAACTCCTACCAGATGAAGGAGGAGGAGTTTGATCGGTTGGTAAATAATACTCTCGATAGAGTAATCGACGAGGTGGAGAAGCAGGAGACTGTTTCCCAGATATTTGACGAAATTAAACCATTCATAAACGATAAGACGGGCAGCGGAAAACCGAAGGTGGAGTATGAGCTGAACAAGGTTGAGAAAACACCTTGGAGCATTAAGTCGGTGCAGCGGAGGCGACAGATTTTTGTTTTCGACAAGGCTGACAGCCTGTTTGTTACGCCCAACTACGACATTGTAACCACCGATTCGGCTAAGTATAGAGCCAACAAGGATCAACTTATTTCTTTCCCTGACAAAAGAGATATTCGTCCGGATGTGGAGAATAGCCTTGCACCGCTCAGCAGTCGGCTTACACAGAAAACAGTGTTTGTTGAAAATATTGTAAATAAGCTAATTAGGGTAGAGTCCACCATTCAGGAGAGAGTGTCGAAGCAGTTGCTCGACAGCCTGCTTCGGGTAGAGTTGCTGAGGAAAGGGGTGGATATTCCATACCAATTTGCGGTTTCTGATGTTAAGGGTGCGGTTGTTTATAAGTCGAATAGCTACATGCCCAAAACGCATTCTCTTTTTACGGGACTGCTTTTTCCAAACGATGTGCTTTCGCCCAAGTATTACCTGAGTATCTACTTTCCATCGCAGCGCCACTTTATTCTCAGTTCGCTTGGGCTCATTTTGGGAGCGACTATTATCCTTACGCTAATCATTATTTTTGCCTTTAGCACTACCATATACATCATCATTCACCAGAAACGCCTCTCCGAGATTAAAAACGATTTTGTGAGCAACATGACCCATGAGCTGAAAACGCCTATTTCAACCATCTCCTTGGCTGCACAGATGCTTATGGATAAAAATTTACCACCTGAACGAAAGAATTACGACTATATTTCAAAAGTGGTTTGGGAGGAAAGCCGTCGGTTGGGATTCCAGGTGGAGCGAGTGCTTCAAATGGCCATTTTCGACAAGGGTAAGGTAAAGCTCAAACGAAAGGTGGTGGATATACATGCTATTGCACGAAAGGTAACCGATAACTTTGCCTTACAAGTTGAGAAAAGTGGAGGGATGATCACCTTGAACCTGTTGGCTACAGAGTCATCGGTAATGGCCGATGAAGTTCACATTACTAACATACTTGCTAACTTAGTGGAAAATGCGCTGAAATATTCTGGAAGTCATCCCGAAATTTCGATCTCCACTGCAAGCCAGCCTAAAGGTATTTTAATCAGCGTAAAGGATAATGGCATTGGAATTGGTAAGGAAAATCAGAAGCGCATATTTGAGCAGTTTTTCCGAGTTCCTACAGGCAATGTTCATAATGTAAAAGGTTTTGGCCTTGGCCTTAGCTATGTTAAGAAGTTGGTGGAAATTCACGGAGGGAACATTTGGGTGGAAAGCGAAATTGGAGTTGGCTCAAAATTCACTATCTTTCTTCCTTGGGAAACTGATACAATAAAACACAAAGAATCATCTTCACTATTTAAAAAAATATATAGCAGATGGAAGCAAACAGCATAAAAATTCTACTTGCCGAGGACGATGAGAACCTAGGCATGCTTCTTAGGGAATATCTAATTGCCAAAGGGTATGAGGCCGATCTTTTTTCCAACGGCGAAAAAGCATTTGCTGGTTTTTCTCAAAAGCCTTACCAGATATGCATTCTAGATGTTATGATGCCAATAATGGATGGTTTTACGGTGGCAAAAAAAATTAGGCAAACTGCTCCAACCATACCCATTGTTTTCTTAACTGCTAAGTCGATGAAGGAAGATGTGCTGGAAGGTTTTAACTCCGGTGCTGACGACTACATGACCAAACCATTTAGCATCGAGGAATTGGTTGCTCGGATCGAGGCTATTTTACGCCGGACGCAAGTTAACCACATGGGGGCAGATGGACAGATATATAAAATTGGCGAGTACACTTTTGATCCTACGAAGCAAACCCTAATTCATGCAGATAACCTTACTAAGCTAACGGCAAAGGAGTCGGAGTTGCTGCTATACCTATGCTCCAACCGGAATGCCGTTGTCGATCGTAGTGAGGTACTCATGGCCATCTGGTCGGATGACAGCTACTTTAATGCACGTAGCATGGATGTGTATATTACCAAACTTAGAAAATTTCTAAAAGAGGACCAATCCATTCAAATTATTAACGTTAGGGGGAAAGGGTTTAAGCTTATTTTCTAATGTTCGGAATGTAATTAACCATTGGTCGATTATTTTTCCTATATTTATAGCAGGGAAATGAAGGATTTTGTTTTTTTCCTTTATTTTTGGATAAATTATTCCTGGCTATGAAAGCAATTATTATTGATCCAACTGAGGAAACCCCCAAGGTTGTTCTTGATAAGGTAGAAGGAGTATTTGAAATTGCAGGAAACTCACTCCCTGAGGATGTGCTTGAATTCTACAATCCAATAATCTCTTGGTTTGACGAATATTCCCTTAACCCCAATCCTAAAACGGAGTTGGTTTTCAACCTCGAGTACTATAATACCTCCTCATCAAAAATGTTTATTAAACTTTTTGAAAAACTTCGAGATATGCATCGCCATGGCCACAGCATTGAAGTGCAGTGGCACTACTTTGAGGATGATGACGATATGCAGGAAGCAGGAGAGGACTATGCTGAAAACCTGAAAGTTCCGTTTAAAATGATAATGCATCACCGGGAATCATAACTCAAAGACGCTTATAGATGGCAAATTCTTTCTACTGGTTTCGATACGTAACTTCCCGCACGCTTGGTATGTTGCCATCCGCTGAGGCGTATGAGGGACGCATTAATGCGCTTCTATCCGACGTCAAGCGATATAAGGAGATTGATGCCTCACCGAAGTTGTCACGATTTAATGAGCTCAAAGCCTACGTTTCCTCAGCTGAATTTGCCCAAAGAAGGCTTGAGTTGCACAACCTAACTTACAAAGGTAGTTCAGAGTTTCAGGCAGAAAATCGTCTTCATACGTTACAACGGGATTCTCGGATTAAAAAATATTTCTCATTTAAGCAATCTCCAAGCTACACCACCTACTTAAAAGTAAAGGATTCAATAGATATTGCTCGTTTCTTTGAGTTGAAGAGTATGCTTTCGGATCAGGAATTTGTTGCCCGCAAAAAGGAATACTCCGTTAAGAACACCAGTGAATATAAGACTTTAGTTGAGTATAAAACTCTTCGAAAGCACCCTCATGTTAAAAAGCACCTCAAGGGAAAAGATGAGGATCTCGATCAAACAATTATTTTGCGCTATGAGGAGGTCGTAAAGATTGTTTCTGCCTCAGAATTTCAGGATTTCTTGCGCTCATATAAATGGAAGAATTCGGAATTCTTTGCTTTGGAGCAGGAGTTTAAATTACTCAGCAATAATACCGATATCCGTACTTACCTGAAGGTTGATGGTGCCGCACTTTTAAAAAACCTAGAGACCATTGAGGCTGGAAATCTACTTGTTGAGCTTGCCGAGTTGGAACAGCTGGTTGGGTCAGCAGATTTTCAGGAAAAGAAGAAATACCTTCTCTCCAAGGATAAGTTTGAGCAGTCGGAGGATTATAAACTTCTTCAGGAGTGTAAGCAGCTGGAGAAGGATGTTGATTTACTATTTTTCTTTAAGGAGAAGAAGTCAGGAAGGCTCGTCCCATATCTTAGTTGGGAGATGACATTTCTGGATAATTTTGACGAAAAGAAACTAGATAAAAATCGTTGGCTAACACGATACTTTTGGGGTGAAGCGCTGCTTCATAAGGGATATTCTCTCTCAGGAGAGAGGCAACACCTTTCTGATGGCAACAATGTCCATTTGGAAAATAGTCTTCTAAAGATTGAAACCAGAAAAGAGAAGGCTAGTGGTATGGTATGGGATGAAAAACTTGGATTCTTCCCCAAAGAGTTTAGCTATACTTCCGGCCTAGTATCCACAGGACAAAGTTTTCGTCAGGCTTATGGACGATTTGAGGCAAAGGTTCGGTTGCAGCCGCAGTTTCCCGTTTTTCATGCCTTCTGGATGGTTGGCGACAAGATGCTGCCACAGCTTAACATTTTTAAGTTTGGATCGAAAGCAAACAACTTTGAACAGGGGATCTTCCATGGCGATGAGTCTGGAAGAGTAAGCCGGCAGATGGGTAAATTGTCGCTACCGAGCATAAGGGGCCAATTCGCAATTTTCACCGTTGACTGGACTCCGAAATCAATTGATTGGAAGGTGAATGGCGTATTGGTTAGAAAGGAAACGAAGCATATACCAAGCCATCCAATGTATCTTGTGTTATCCTCCGGTCTTGGAAGCGATATTGATGATGGAAAGTTGCCAGTATCGATGGAGGTTGATTGGGTTAGGGCATTTACATTTGGAGAGCAAGCCTAGCCTCATTCTATTTCATCTTTTCAAAAACACCAACGTTTAAGCGGGTTTTAAAGTCTTGCCGGTAAGTTTTACGGGTATCAAACTTCCATTTCCACCGATCTGTTTGCTGCCACTTTCTTTTGTCAACTTCCACTAGCGGATTGGTTCCACACAACTTTTCATCCTCATCGAATAGCTCCTCTTCAATGTCGGTAATCAATAGGCTATGGTGGTTGGACAGCCACATCAAATGCTGTTGCTGAAGAATGCGGCTGGTGGTTGTTGCAAAATGATCTGAGATTACCCCCTTATCCTTTAGCCTCTCCACCGGAATTTGGGCCAGCTGGCTTAGCAGGTTAACCGAGATTACTGCATCGGTAGGTGGAAGCAGATTTTCGGGGTGGAGGTTGCCCAGCAGAAAGATGGCCTCTTCCTTGCTAATTTTTCGCGATACTACGTTGGTGAAGATGTCTACGGCTCCAGCCGTAATGTCGGCCTCAACAAACTGAACTAAAGGATTGTCGTTCCACCGGTGCAGCACTTGTTTTGGGTGCAGAATATCAACCAGAACAACTTTTTTGTTTTGCGCAACCAACTCTTCTAGTGGGACATCGAGCAACCACCCGGAGCCAAGAATTGCTATTGACTTATATTCTCCCTTTGCAACAAATGCTAGGATGGCCTGCTTCGACTTGGTCAGATGGTTATTCCAGCTCTCTCCCTCCTGTCTGAAGCGGTGGGCAATGCCTAGCTGGTCGTTTACGTACCCCAGCCGTTTGAGCTTCCAGTAGTGTTTTATTTTGGCAATCATGGTTAAAAACAAAAAGCAGCGGTTACATTCTAGGCCGCTGCCCAATGATCAATCGAGCTTGAGAACCGCAAGAAATGCCTCCTGAGGAACCTCAACAGTGCCCACCTGACGCATTCTCTTCTTCCCTTTTTTCTGCTTTTCTAGGAGCTTGCGCTTACGCGAAATATCTCCTCCGTAGCACTTCGCGGTAACATCCTTGCGAACAGCCTTCACCGTTTCGCGGGCAATGATTTTTGCCCCAATGGCTGCCTGGATGGCAATGTCGAACTGTTGGCGCGGGATTAATTCCTGCAACTTTTCACACATCCGACGTCCAAAGTTGTAGGCATAGTCCTTGTGGATGAGCGACGATAGTGCATCCACCATTTCGCCGTTAAGCAGAATGTCGAGTTTAACTAAATCGGCCTTTTGGTAGCCGTTCAGAAAATAGTCGAACGAAGCATAGCCACGCGATATCGACTTTAGCTTATCGTAGAAATCAAATACAATATCGCTGAGAGGCATGGTAAAGGTGATCTCCACCCTGTCGGAGGTGAGAAAAACTTGATTTTTTAAGATACCTCGCTTATCAATGCAGAGCTTCATTACGGCTCCCAGATATTCACTCTTGGTAATAATCTGTGCGTTAATGGTTGGCTCCTCAATATGGCCAATGATGGTTTGTGCCGGCAGGCCGCTTGGGTTATGAACGTCCACCACTTCGCCCTTTGTAGTGAAAACCTTGAATGATACGTTGGGTACAGTTGTAATTACGTCCATGTTGAACTCCCTGTAGAGTCGTTCCTGAACAATCTCCATGTGCAGCAGTCCTAAAAATCCGCATCGAAAGCCAAAGCCAAGGGCTAATGAAGATTCCGGTTCAAAAGTAAGAGAGGCATCATTCAACTGCAACTTTTCGAGCGAAGCTCTTAGATCTTCATACTCATCAGTATCAACAGGGTAAATACCTGCAAACACCATCGGTTTTACGTCTTCAAAGCCGGAAATGGCAACGGCGCATGGTTTTTCGATGTGGGTTAGAGTATCACCCACCTTTACGTCAACCGCATTCTTTATACCTGAAATAATGTAACCAACTTCCCCAGCTTTTATCTTTTTCTTGGGCATGAGTTTTAGCTTGAGGTAGCCAATCTCATCTGCTTCATATGTCTTACCCGTATTAAAGAATTTAACTTTATCACCAGTTTCTAAGGTTCCATTGAAAACGCGGAAATAGGCAATAATCCCACGGAAGGGATTAAATACGGAGTCGAAGATAAGTGCTTGAAGAGGAGCGTTGGAATCTCCCGTAGGTGGCTTTATTCTGGTAATGATGGCTTCCATGATTTGATCGACACCATCGCCAGTCTTAGCGCTAACAGCAAGAATTTCCTCCCTGCTGCATCCAATGAGGTCAACAATTTGGTCCTTAACATCGTCGACCATCGCAGCATCCATATCAATTTTGTTGATTACGGGAATAATGTCGAGGTCGTGGGCTAGTGCAAGGTAGAGGTTCGAAATAGTTTGTGCCTGAATGCCTTGAGTGGCATCAACAACGAGCAGCGCTCCTTCGCATGAGGCAATGGCGCGCGAAACTTCATACGAAAAATCCACATGGCCGGGAGTATCAATGAGGTTGAGTTGAAAGGGAAGACCCTCGTGGATATACTCCATTTGAATGGCGTGGCTCTTTATGGTGATTCCCTTTTCCCTTTCCAAGTCCATACTGTCCAAAACCTGATTTTGAAACTCTCTGTCGGTTAGGGTTTTGGTTAGCTGAAGCATTCTGTCAGCCAGAGTGCTCTTCCCATGGTCGATGTGGGCAATGATGCAGAAATTTCTAATATCTTCCATTAACTATTAATTACTTCAATTTAATAACGGCCCCAGTGCAGTTGAGTCCATCAATAGCAGGCGTATTGCCCGAATCATTCCTTGAACCTCATTACTATTCCTCGAAAACACTGGATGTTAAGCGTACAAAGATATTCAAAACATTGGAAATTTTTCAACACCAAGTAAAATGACCTTGCTTCCCAGTGATACCATTTTGCCAAAATTCTCTTGATTCTGGGGGAGGTAAAATATTTTGGAATGAAGCTCTGATTGAATAGGGCTGGATGTATTGGACTTATATGGATTGATTACTTTAGCGAAGAATTATCAATTGATGGTTTTATTTGGTGTTTTGTTAAGACAACGATGATGAGATTTGTAAACAGTTTGATACCCATTGCTCTAATCCAAATGCTTTTGGTATCCACCTCCTTTGCCCAACGAGTTTTGGTAGTCAAGGTTATTAAACCGATATCCTTCAGCGATTCACTTTTTTTGGCAGGAGGCCAAAACGATTGGAATCCACACGATACCGCATTTTTATTTAGACGGGTAGATAGCATCACCTACATTTTAGCTAAAACTGATATCCCTACAACATTTGAATGTAAGGTTACGCGTGGGAGTTGGAAAAAGGTAGAGGTTTCGGGAACTGGAACAGCGGTAGAAAACTGTCAGGTGGATTTTAGCAAAGGTGATACAGCAACGCTCAACGTTTCAGGTTGGAGCGATTATTTTGAAGCATCACCAGCTCGCTCAACAGCATCCAAAAACGTTTCGGTTTGGGAAACCGATTTCTATATGCCGCAATTCAACCGAACGCGAACCATTCGGGTCTACCTGCCACCCGACTATGCAACTTCAGGCAAGCGCTATCCGGTGGTTTACATGCAGGATGGGCAGAACCTATTTGATGTTTTAACTGCATTTTCGGGGGAGTGGGGTGTGGATGAATCGCTTGATAGTTTGTATAAAGCGGTTAGAATCAGCTGTATTGTAGTTGGTATAGACAATGGTGGGGATTTTCGAATTGAAGAACTCACACCTTGGCAGAACGTGGAATTGAAGAAGGGTGGCAGGGGTGATCTTTACGCTCAGTTTGTGGTGGCGACACTAAAACCTGCTATTGATAGCGCTTTTAGAACAATTCCGGAACCGAAAGGAACATTTGTTGGAGGGAGTTCGCTGGGTGGACTGATCTCTCTCTATATCGCCACAAAATATCCAAATGTAATTGGTGGTGCACTAATTTTTAGCCCTTCCATCTGGTTTAGCGATAGCATATATTCTTGGTTAAATAGCTGTATTCTTAATCCCAAGCAGCGTTATTACTTCTATGGAGGTCAACCCGAAAGTGCAACTATGGTTTCGGATATGCTCAAGGTGATAGAAGTGCTAAAGCAGAAGGGGCCAAGAAAAAGGAATTTGGTTGTCTCTGTCTCCAGCGATGGGAAGCATAACGAGCAATATTGGAAACGGGAGTTTCCTGCAGCAATTAGCTGGTTGCTGAGGTAGCAAAAAAAACGGATACCCAGTTGGATATCCATTTTATCAAATATTATGGAGTCGATTACATCATACCACCCATGCCACCCATTCCTGGGTTCATTGGAGGCATAGCGTTGTCTTCTTTTTTGTCGACAAGTACGCACTCGGTAGTAAGGAACATGCCTGCAATTGATGCTGCATTTTCCAATGCAATGCGGGTAACCTTTGTTGGATCGATAACACCGCTCTTGAATAGGTTTTCGTATTTGTCAGTGCGGGCATTGTAGCCAAAGTCGCCCTTACCTTCCTTAACCTTCTGAACGATAACCGATCCCTCAAGACCTGCATTAATCACAATTTGGCGGAGAGGTTCTTCAATGGCTCTCTTAACAATTAGGATTCCAGTAGTCTCGTCATCGTTATCACCCTTTTGGTTCTCAAGAGCTTCAATAGCGCGGATGTATGCAACACCACCTCCGGGAACAATGCCTTCCTCAACGGCAGCGCGGGTTGCGCTAAGGGCATCGTCAACACGGTCCTTCTTTTCCTTCATTTCAACCTCTGAGGCGGCACCTACGTATAGAACGGCTACGCCACCTGCCAACTTGGCCAAGCGCTCCTGTAACTTTTCACGGTCGTAGTCGCTGGTGGTGTTTTCAATTTGAACCTTAATCTGGGCCACACGCTGCTTTATACCAGCCTTATCGCCAGCACCATTTACTACGGTGGTATTCTCCTTGTTGATGGTTATCTTTTCGGCACGTCCAAGCATTTCGATCTTGGCAGCGTCAAGGCGAAGTCCTTTTTCTTCAGAAATCACAACACCTCCGGTCAGTACGGCAATGTCTTCAAGCATTTCCTTACGACGATCGCCAAAACCAGGAGCCTTAACTGCTGCAATTTTGAGCGATCCACGCAGCTTATTCACAACCAATGTTGCAAGAGCTTCGCCATCAATGTCTTCTGCAATTATTAGCAGTGAATGACCTCCCTGAGCAATTGGTTCAAGAATTGGGAGCAAGTCTTTCATGGTGCTAACTTTCTTATCGGTGATAAGAATCATTGGGCTTTCGAGGGTTGCCTCCATCTTGTCGGCATCGGTGATGAAGTAGGGCGAAATATATCCGCGGTCGAATTGCATTCCTTCAACTACCTCAACGTAAGTTTCAATACCCTTACTTTCCTCAACGGTGATAACGCCTTCGCGCTTTACTTTGCCCATGGCTTCAGCAATAAGCTTGCCAATGGTGCTGTCGTTGTTGGCCGAAATGGTGCTAACCTGCTCAATCTTCAGGCTTTCGTCACCAATTTCCTGGCTCTGCTTCTTAAGGGCCTCAACTACCTTGATCACGGCTTTGTCGATACCTCTTTTAAGATCCATTGGGTTTGCGCCAGCAGTAACGTTCTTTAGCCCAACGCTAATAATAGATTGAGCAAGTACGGTAGCAGTAGTTGTGCCATCTCCTGCATCATCTGCTGTTTTTGAGGCAACTTCCTTTACCATTTGGGCGCCCATGTTGGCGAATGGATCGGACAGTTCAATCTCCTTTGCAACGGTTACACCGTCTTTTGTAATTTGAGGAGCGCCAAATTTTTTGTCGATAACCACGTTGCGACCTTTTGGTCCGAGGGTAACCTTTACAGCGTCGGCCAGCTCATCAACACCTTTTTTAAGAAGGTCACGAGCTTCAATATTGAATTTAATTTCTTTTGCCATTTTTTTTGTTTTTTACGATTTAGCTATTCATGTAACTAGAGAACTGCAAGAATATCGGACTGCTTCATGATAAGGTAGTCCTTGCCGTCAACGGCGATTTCTGTGCCGGAATACTTTCCATAAAGAACTTCATCGCCAACTTTAACTTCCATGGCAATGTCTTTGGTGCCTGAACCTACAGCCACAACGGTCCCTCTTTGGGGCTTTTCCTTCGCAGTGTCGGGAATATAAATTCCACTGGCAGTTTTTTCTTCAGCCTCCTTGGCTTCAACCAGAACTCTGTCTGCTAATGGTTTAATTTTAACCTCTGACATAGTATGCGTTATTTTAGTTAAACATTTTTCCGCAACGATAAGGCACAATTCATGCCAAATCATTTTGGTTGTAATTTTGACTGATCTTAATTTGGTTTACTGCCACTGGAGGAGACATCAGGTTGTGGTTTTGCTCAGCAATTCAAAGCCATAGGAATCACAATTCTTGTGTGTGATATAAAAAAAATGTGTCAGTATCTGACATACTGACACATTGAGTGAGATTACACGTTAAGTGCTATTTCTTTTCAGGCTGCGGCTGAGTAGCGGGTTGTGCCTGTGGTTTACTATCTTGTTTAGGAGTTGTTTGAAAGTCGGGAGTTGCTGCCGGAGGTGCTGTTTGTTCTACCTGGCTTTCAATTTCTGATGTTGCTTTTTGGCGATCGGCCTTTGGAATTGCAACAACGGCTACAAGACTCAATACTAAGAGTGCAATAGCCAAAGTCCATGTTGCTTTTTCGAGAAAGTCGGCGGTCTTTCTAACACCCATTACCTGGTTCGATGCAGTAAAATTGGAAGCAAGTCCTCCTCCTTTTGAATTTTGAGCCAGTACGACTAAGACCAACAAGATGGAGGCCGCAAGAATGAGAAATAATACAATTGTATACATGATGTTCTTGAGTTTGTTTTGTTACGGTAGCAGTAGTTTCTTTATCTCTTCGATTTGACCAGCAAAGTAAGCACTTTTTTCCGGATATTTCAAGCATAATTTTTCGTAGGTTGCAATGGCCTTGTCGAATAACTTCTGCTCAAGAAAGATTTGTGCAAGCAATTCTGTGGCAACGTCGCTAGGTTCTTTAACGCTGTCCATGGAAATATCCTCCTGTTCAGTGGGAATCTCTTTTGGTGGTACAATCCGAGGAGCCGTCTTAAGAAACACATCAATAAGGTCATCGTTGACGGGGGCATCTGTCTCCTCCAATTCAAACACCTCCGGTCCCGATGTAGCTAAAGGTGGTTCCTCGCTCTTAACATCCAAAACTTTGTCGGTTTGCTGCTGCTCCGAAATCTCTAGCAGGTCTTGACCCACCTGCAGTTCGACTTCTTCAACAGCAGTTGACCCAGTTTCCTGAGGTTCATTCGGTAACTCAGCTATTGGGGGTGTGCTCTTTGGCGAGATACTAGCAGCATTGATAAAAAGTTGCAGCTGCTTCCTGTTTTGCGCGTAGGTTGCAGCTACTTTTAGCTGGTTGCTGCTACTGTTTGGCAGGGCTGCTCGCAGAACATGTCCCATCTCAAACCAAGGGTATTGTTTAAGGAGAACTTCTAAAGATATTGCAGCTTCTCCATATTGGCTTCTATCACCTGCGAGGAGGGAGTAAAATGTTTCCGTGTTTAGCATGGTTACCAATTTGCAACAGCTTGGTTAAAGATATCATCCACAAGCTTATCTACTATCAGTGTTGTAAGGCTAGATTGGACTTGAAGCAGCGTTTGTGTCGAGGGGAAATCTTCGTATTCTGAGAACGATTTGCTGAAGTTTAACTCAGGATTGTTTTTATTGGTAAACTTAACCTGAACCGTAATGGTCAGCCTGTTTTGGAGGGCGTACTGATTACCTTGAATTGCTACCGGGGTTACCGTAGAGTTAGTGATCTGACCTTCAAAGTTGAGGTCACCATCATTTTGCACAACAGCCAAGGAGGTTTGAGATACAAATCTATTCTTGACGGCCTCTGTTAGGGTTTGGCTCAGCGAAGGATCAACGTTTGGCGAGATGTTATTGAAGTACTTTACGCTTACAGTTTTAGATTCGGGTGGAATAGATGCGCCAGTGAAGGAGTACTTAACCGCACACGAACCGGTTATCAAAACTATAGTGAGGCCAATAAAGAGTATGTTGACGAGGCGATTGTTCATTCCTTTATGGTGTTAAAGTTATTCAAGGTTATGTTCTTTGAGCTTACGGTAGAGCGTGCGTTCGGAGATGCCAAGCTCTTGAGCCGCATTTTTTCGCTTACCCTTATGCTTTTCGAGGGCTTTTTTGATAAACTCAATCTCTTTATCTTCAAGGGATAGAGACTCTTCTACAAACTCTTCAGTATCGATAACGCTATGTTTGTTTTTTGAGGTCGATTCTACTACATGGCCAACTGGGCCGTGATTGAACTCATGCATCGTGTCGGGTACTGTATGATAAAGACGCTGGAGAAGCACTGCCTTGTCAGATTCTGCAAAATCGGATGAACGGTTTTGCATCAGATCGTATACCAACTTCTTCAGATCGCTCATATCGTTCTTCATGTCGAAAAGAACTTTGTAGAGGATTTCGCGTTCGGACGAAAACGTGCGTTCATCAACGCCTTTGTATAGGGCCGGCAACTTTACCTCAGTATAGTCAGGGAGGTAAAGCCGGAGCGTATCCTCCGAAACTGTTCGGTTCTCTTCAATAACCGAAATTTGTTCGGTTACATTCTTGAGTTGACGAATGTTTCCGGGCCATTTGTAATTCTCAAGCATCCTTCTCGCCTCTGTGGAGAGGTTGATGGCCGGCATTGAATATTTTTCGGCAAAATCAGCCGCAAATTTTCTAAAAAGCAGGTGTATGTCTTCGACCCTTTCGCGCAGAGGTGGAATAGCAATGGGAACGGTGTTTAGCCTGTAGTATAAATCTTCACGAAACCGATTCTCCTGAATTGCATGGTTCAAGTTTACGTTAGTTGCAGCGATTACCCTAACGTTAGTTTTTTGTGATTTCGACGATCCAACCCGCATGAATTCGCCCGTTTCTAACACGCGGAGCAACCTGACCTGGGTGGAAAGGGGCAACTCTGCCACTTCGTCAAGGAAAATGGTTCCACCATCGGCCACTTCAAAGTAACCTTTACGGCTTTCGGTGGCTCCGGTAAACGATCCTTTTTCATGTCCAAAAAGTTCAGAATCAATGGTCCCTTCGGGAATGGCACCGCAGTTTACTGCAATGTAGGATCCGTGCTTACGTGCGCTAAACTGGTGGATTACCTGGGGAAATACCTCCTTGCCTGTGCCGCTTTCTCCAGAAATGAGAACGCTCAGATCGGTGTGTGCAACCTGTACCGCCACTTCGAGCGCTCGATGTAGCCCAGTGCTAACCCCAATAATGCCAAATCGTTGCTTAATTCTCTGTATGTCGATCATCGTCAATATTATTCAGAATATTTTGACGAACAAGATGTTGTTCTACTGACAAAATTACATGCAATGTAGCAATTCTCCAAAACAAACTTTCACCTATTCAATGTTTCGAAACTTGTCTTAGATTAAAGGAAGAAACCGGCGAGTGCCGGTTTCTTTTACTATAATTCTTGTTCGATTGAAAATCCCAATTTTCTGAGGTCGTCCCAGTAGGCTGTGTAAGTTTTATTAACCTGTGTGGGGCTCTCAATGGCAACCCTGTAACCCAGTAGCGCTGCCGGAGAAAAGGCCATGGCCAATCGATGGTCCTTATGGGCTGGGACATTAACTTGGCTTCCCTTTTCTGGCATAGTTAACTTGCCATCAAAAATAACCGTTTCGGCTTCATCTTCCTCCTTTGTTTCAATGCTTGCACCAAGGAAACCAAGGCACTCCTTCAACATTTTGGACCGCTCGGGTGCTCGTCCTCTTAAATTTACGCCTTTAATTTTGAATGGAATTCCCAGTAATGCGCAGGTCACTGTAAAGCAAGGAATAAGGTCGGGGTTATTTGCAAAGTCGTGGTAATACTTTTTGACTTTCCGCTTTACCTTGGTTAGCTCCACACCGTCCTCAATTGGTTCCGTTTTTACCCCAAATTCTTCAAAGAGTTCTTTTATAATTCCATCGCTTTGAAAGGTATCAACGTTGAGACCTTTCACCACCAACTTCTTTGAATCAGAAAGGATAAACATCTCGTAAAGGTAGGAGGCGTTGCCCCAGTCGGCCTCAACGCATACTATACTTCCATCCTTAAAAATGTGCTCAATCAATATTTCGTTTTCGTTCCAGTCGGTATTGATGCCAATGTGTCTGAAAAGTTTGATGTTTTGGCGAATATAGGGAGACCCTACAAATGCGTTTCGGAGCGATTCTGCAGCGGAGTCGGAGAGGGTGGGCGAAATGAGTAGGGATGCGGTAATGAATTTACTGGAAATAACGCCGTCTACTCTGGATATGGGCCCCTTGAGGCTTCTGCCGATAATTTTTACAACGGAAACGCCGGTAAGTTCCACATACTTAATGTTTGTGCCACCTTCGGCAAGGATTTCAACCAAGTCGTTAACAGCTTTGTTGTTCAACTTCTCGGAGCCTGCAATAATCCATTCTCCTTGGTATTTTCTGAAGAAATGCTTGATAAAGTGCATCGCTACACCCGATTTCCCCTTGGCAATGGATTTTATTCCAGCTTTCAGGTCTTGGTCGAGGAAGTCAATATTATCCGGAACGGAGTTTGCCGGGTCATTTTTGGTATCAGTACCCTTATTGTAAAGCGCTCTAAAGGTCAGCGTGCGGTTGGTGTACCGTCGCGATGCCGATAGGGAAACCTCACTATTGAGGGTATTATCTTCTTTTGTTACATAATACTTTAGCATGGTTTAAACCCTTAGTAAAACAACTTTTTGCCAACTTCCAAAAATAAAAAATATAGTACACCATTATACCTTTTACAAGATATTTTACCAAAAAAACATGACAATGGCCAGTTAAACAGCGATATGTAGAAATAAAAAACGCAGCGTTTCTGACCGACAGAATATAATTATGCCTTTAGGAGTTGGATTAGGGTAAACTTGCGCTTCAGCTAACCTTTAATTATAGATTGCTAAAGACCAATTTTATAAAACAGATAAGTCATTCGATGAGCGACTGCTGAGCTGACGAAGTAACTAGCTGCTGTACTAAAATTATAAAAAAGTGTGTCACCTCACTGTTTTATCGTTTTGAGTTGAGATGGTAATTTTGTTACTTTATAAGATGAATTTATCAATAGCGTTGAATTCATGGTCAGAGCCCAACATAGAATCGAAGCCCCTCGAATTAAAGGATACTAGTCATGGTCAAATAAACTACGAATATGGAAATTGAGAATGTAAAGGAAACCACAGTTTATAAGATACAGCGAATCTCCTATGCAATTGTTTTGGGTGGATGGGTTATGCTTCTCTTTTATCTTTACCCGCTTGATGAGCCAGTTTTTGGAATATCTAAGTGGTTTATGGTTGGGGTCCCTTTGGTGGCCTACCTACTCTTTCTCTTTTACCACTACATGATCGATGCCAGCTATGTATATTTTACCGTGGAGAAGGGGGTTATTATTTTTCGTTACTTTTCGATGCGGATGCTGGGTGAGGAAAGAAAAAGTATTGAAATTGGCTTAGATGCGCTGATAAACTTAACGGTTGAAAAAAGCTTTTTCAACAAAAGATGGAGGCTGATTCTCCACCAAAGGATTGGGTCGAAGGTGGCTAAGTATCCGCCTATTAGCGTTTCGCTACTTGGACGTACTAAGCGAGACAAGTTGCTGCATGTACTTAATTCCGTAATTATTAAAAACAAGGGCTTGGGTTAAAATGCGCTCTGAAGATTTACGCTACTACATTGCTATCGATATGATTCCTGGCATTGGGAGTATAAATGCCAAGAAGTTAATTGCGTATTGTGGTGGTGCAGAGGCTGTGTTTAAGGAGAAGAAGGCCAATCTGCTCAAAATACCCGGAATTGGCGACCTGCTTGCTAAGTCTATCGCCCAGCAGAAGGTGCTTGAACGGGCTGAAAAAGAGGTGACATTTATTGAGCGGTTTAGTATTTCTGCATATGTGTATGTTGAAAAGAATTATCCTGAGCGTTTAAAAGCGTGTGAAGATGGACCGGTTGTTTTTTTTCTCAAGGGAGAAGTTGACCTGAATGCCCGGAAGATTATGGCTGTAGTTGGAACACGTAGCGCTACAGACTACGGTAAAACTACCTGTGAGCAAATTCTTTCCGACCTAGTTAGCGAAGGTCACTCGCCTTTGGTTGTTAGTGGCCTCGCCTTTGGTATTGATATTTGCGCGCACAGGGCCGCCTTGAAGCATGGGCTCAAAACAGTTGCTGTTCTAGGCCATAGCCTCGACACCATTTACCCTTCAGAGCATAGAAATACGGCCAAGGAAATTATGTCTAATGGAGCTCTTGTCAGCGATTTCCCTTCGGAAACCAAGGCTGATCGGCAAAATTTTATTAAACGAAACAGGATAATCGCTGGGCTTAGTGACTTAACGCTGGTTGTGGAATCAGGGTCTAAAGGCGGAGCTCTTATAACCGCCGACATAGCCAACTCCTATAGCCGCGATGTTGCTGCTGTTCCAGGAAGAGTTGGCGATAAATATTCTGAAGGATGCAATGAGATGATTCGGACTAATAAGGCTGCCTTGGTTGGGTCGGCAAAAGATATCTCTCAGCTTATGGGGTGGACTTCCGAAACGGATGTTGTTAAACACCCTGTTCAGCCAGTTCTTTTTGTTGAGCTAACAAAGGAGGAGCAGCAGCTAGTTGAGTTGCTTGGCAATCAGGAGAAAGAGAACCTTGATACGCTGGCCATTAAAGCACAGATGCCAGTGAGCAAGGTTTCTGGGTTGCTTCTAAACCTTGAATTTTCAGGGATTGTAAAGAGTTTTCCAGGGAAACTCTATGGTTTGGTGAGACGTTAGCGAAGTTGCCAACTTTTACTAAGTTTGTAACCCATTTACTGGCTATGCTGATTGATACTCACACACACTTGTATCTGCCTGATTTTGCTCAGGATTTGGAGGAAGTTATTGCAACCGCCCAACAGCAGGGTGTGGGAAGGTTTATTCTTCCCAACGTGGATTGCGATAGCATTGAACCGCTACTTAACGTAACGCATATATTTTCAAGTTGTTCGGCAGCAATTGGGCTCCATCCAACCTCAGTCAATGGTGAATCCCAATCCTGTCTTGAAATGATAATCAGTAAAATAAAGACGGACGAATTTGTGGCCATTGGAGAAATAGGCATAGATTTATACTGGGATAAGACTTACCTGAATGAGCAAAAGGATGCCTTTTCGTTGCAGCTGGAGTTGGCTCTTCACCAGCATCTCCCCGTAATTATACACAGCAGGGATGCTTTTGCTGAAATATTTGACGTTCTCAACTCTTTTCGTGGAAGAGGATTAACTGGCGTATTTCATAGTTTTTCAGGAGGATTAGTTGAGGTGAACTGGATACGAAATTTTGGTGGATTTTACTTTGGAATAGGAGGCGTGCTTACTTTTAAAAACTCAAATCTAAAGGATACCGTGCAAGAGATTCCAATTGAAGAAATTGTCTTGGAAACAGATTCACCCTACCTCGCCCCAGTGCCCCACCGAGGTAAGCGAAACAGTTCAGCTTACATTCCATTGATTGCCAAATCTTTAGCCACATACAAGGCAACAACCTTTGAAAGGGTTGAAGAGATGACCACGGGGAATGCAATTCAACTATTCAATTTATAACTTGCCGAGCATATGGAAGGAAGCACAGCATCTTCAATTTTGGTGATTTACACGGGTGGAACCATCGGAATGAAGCACAATCCTGAAACGGGTTCCCTTGCTCCTTTTAACTTTGAGCAAATTGAGGAGGAAGTTCCGGAGTTAAAAAAGTTTGGTTTTAAAATTGAAACCGTATCCTTTTCGCCACTGGTGGATTCCTCCAATATACAGCCCGATTTTTGGGTTAGGCTGGTGGAGATTGTCAGCAGCAACTATCACCACTACGATGGGTTTGTGATTTTGCATGGCACAGATACCATGTCTTACACGGCTTCGGCCCTCAGCTTTATGATTCAGAATCTTGATAAGCCTATAATATTAACAGGTTCACAGCTTCCGATTGGAACCCTTCGTACAGATGGTAAGGAAAATCTCGTTTCGGCCATAGAGATAGCTGCTGCTAGAAAGAATGGTCAGCCTTTAGTCCCGGAGGTTTGCGTTTTTTTTGAAAACAGGCTATTTCGAGGGAACAGAACTATCAAGCATAATGCCGACCATTTCAACGCATTTCGCAGCGACAACTATCCTCCACTTGCTGAGGCCGGTATTAATATAAGGTATAACCATGCCTATATTAGCTACCCAACGGGACTTCGCGAGTTAAAAACGTATACAAATTTGGACACTAATATTGCAATCCTTAAAATCTTTCCGGGTATTACACCAGCGGTTGTTGATGGCGTATTGTCCATAAGCGGATTAAAGGCAGCAATTTTGGAGACATTTGGGTCTGGTAACGCCCCAACTTCACCATGGTTTCTCGAAAGAGTTGGGCAAGCAGTGGAACAGGGTATCGTGGTGCTTAATGTAACTCAGTGCCATGCCGGTAGTGTAGATATGGAAAAGTATGATACGGGTATCTTACTTAAAAAGATTGGAGTAAGAAGTGGGTATGACATCACTACAGAGGCTGCCGTTGCCAAGCTAATGTTTCTTCTTGGTCAAAACCTTACCGCCGAGGAGATAAAGCAGCAGCTGGATAAATCAATAAGCGGTGAAATAAGTGAGTAGAGGTTGGCATTAAAAAAAAAAATTGTAATTTGCGCACTTAATTTAAACGAGAATTTGGATTGGAGAGGTGGCCGAGTGGTCGAAGGCGCACGCCTGGAAAGTGTGTATATGCCACAAGCGTATCGCGGGTTCGAATCCCGCCCTCTCCGCGCTGAATAAGCAACTAAGTTGAAAAAAGTTAATAATACACAGAAAACCCAAACGTTTAAAACCTAACATCAACAAATCATGAGAAAACTATTTGGATTTGTAGCACTTCTGGGAATGCTTACTTTTGGAGCAACTTCCACCTATGCTCAGAACGATGCAGCTAAAAAGGACACTGCCACTGTTACGCAAAAGGTTGATACTGCCAAGGTAGGAGCATCTGCAGCAGCAGCTACCCCCGCTGATCAGGAGACAACTGTTCGCCAGCAGATAAAAATGAAATTTATCGAAGGTGGTGTGCCGTGGATGACCCCAATTCTACTCTGCTTGATCATAGGTTTGGCACTGGCTATCGAGAGAATTATCTATCTAAACTTGGCCACTACCAACACCAAAAAACTTCTTTCCAGAATTGAGGATGCTTTACAGAGTGGTGGTATTGAAGCTGCTAAGGAAATTTGCCGCAATACGAAAGGACCTGTTGCCAGCATTTTCTTCCAAGGGCTGGATAGAATGCACGAAGGTCTTGATGTTGTAGAGAAATCGGTAGTTTCCTATGGTTCAGTTCAAATGGGTCGTATGGAAAGCGGGTTAACCTGGATTTCACTGTTCATCACCCTTTCTCCTATGTTAGGATTCTTGGGAACAGTAGTAGGTATGATTGGTGCATTCGACAACATTCAAGCTGCCGGTGACATCAGCCCCGCATTGGTTGCAGGAGGTATCAAGGTTGCTCTTATCACCACTGTAGGTGGTCTTATTGTAGCTATGATTCTTCAGTTATTCTACAACTACATTATCTCCAAAATTGACACACTCGTTAATGAAATGGAAGATGCTTCTATTTCTTTAATCGATATTCTTGCAAAACACAACCTTAAAAAATAGTTTGACATGTCTGAAACCGTTAAAGCTGCCATTAAATATGTTCTGCTAGGGTTATCAGCTGTTACACCTGTTCTTTTTCTGGTTGGTGTGATTGATCTGGAGCTATTCCTTGGCTTGGCTTATGTTTATTTCGCCATTGCCATTGGTTTGGCTATCATCTTCCCTATTGTGAACATGATCGTTAATCCTACAAACTCCAAGAAAACACTACTTGGCTTAGGCGCGTTAGTACTTTTGTTTGTGGTGGCCTTCCTGTTGTCTTCATCGGCACAGTTGCCATTTTCCATTGCAAATCCAGCTAACGATGCCCCAGTAACCTTGAGGTTTGTTGACACTAGCGTTATTTCTCTCTACCTTCTTGCTGCGTGTGCAGTAGGTAGCATTGTTTATACTGAGGTTAGGGACTTATTCCGCTAATACTCCGCGATCAAGCTGTTGCTTGAATCGTTAAACCTGATAAACTTATCTACAGATATGGCTAGAAAAGTAGAGGAGATTAATGCTGGGTCTATGGCTGATATCGCGTTCTTGTTGCTCATCTTCTTCCTGATGGCAACTACCATGAATGTTGATTCCGGTCTATCGCGCATGTTGCCACCAATGCCTGATCCTCATCAGAAACAGGATAATACTAAGGTTAAAGAACGCAATGTTTTCATTGTGTTGGTGAACAAGTACGATCAGTTGCTGGTAAATGGTCAGCCAATGGACATCCACATGCTCCGTGATAAAACCAAGGAATTCGTGGAAAACCCTAACGACGAGCCAAATCTCTCTGAAAAGAAAACAGAGGATATCAAGGGGTTAGGTCCCTGGCCTGTTTCGAGGGGTGTTGTTTCCCTCCAAAACGATAGAGGTACTAGTTACAAAATGTACATGATGGTACAAAATGAGTTAGTGGCCGCCTACAATGAACTTCGTGATGACTTTGCAAGGTCAAGATTTGGCAAGAAGTATGACAATCTTACCACAGAGGAGCAGGATATCGTGAAAGATGTTTATCCTCAGCGCATTTCTGAGGCAGAACCTAAAAACATTCAGTAGCTATGGCAAAGTTTAGAAAAGAAGGTAAAAAGGAAACGCCAGCTCTATCAACTGCGTCTCTTCCCGACATTGTATTCATGTTGCTATTCTTTTTCATGGTAAGTACATCCATGAGGGAGGTATCGCTCATGGTAAAGCTTACGCTTCCTGAAGCTACAGAAGTGACAAAGCTCGAGAAGAAATCGCTCGTGAGTTACATCTACGTGGGTCCCCCACTAAAGCAGTTCACCGCTTTATACGGAACTGAACCACGCATTCAGCTTAACGATGTTTTTAAGAACCTTAACGATATTCGTGATTTTGTGGCCTCTGAGCGTGACAAACTCAATGAAGCCGAAAAGGCGTACTTAACAATCTCGTTAAAGGTTGATGAGAACACCCGTATGGGAATTGTAACCGACCTTAAGCAGGAACTCCGTAAGGCGTCTGCGCTTAAAATCAGCTATGCCTCTCGTAAGGCTGAAAAGTTGAAGTAGGACAATCTCAATAATATTTTAGGAGGCGCTCTTTTGGGCGCCTCTTTTTTTGCCCTTCACAGCAACCTTCATCAGGCACTCTATAGATATTACAGGATGAAAATCAGCCTAGATTATGTTGATTCCTTTATTCGCGACCCTGAATTTGTACCTTTGGTTACATGTGTATAATATTGAGATTCTACTCGATGGAATATGTGAATTTTGCTTTATTACAGCCTGCCAGCTAGTATGCGCCGAATTTTATTTTGTAATTGAAGGGGTTAGATAAGTGCAAAATGCCGTATCTTTCAATATTGATTGTGATATCTTTCGCTGGGGTTGCGAATTTCTTAAATAATTTTGACGCATTAGCCCTAGATTTTAAAGTGGCTGAGTCAATTTATAGAAATTTGAGCCACTGCTTATTATGCAAAAACAAAGATGTTTTAATAACTTAATATATGGTATATGAGAGCAAAAACTTTACTTTTCATGATCTCTAGCTTGTTGATGGTGAATTCTATCTTCGCTCAAACAATCAGCAAGGATGATAAGCAGCTTCAAAGTGTTAAGTATAGGCGAAGTTCCATTTATACATTGATGATTGATGATGCGGGGCTTGTAATGGCTGATACCATTAAGCATTGCTTCGAAACCGCTCCGATCCCAGATAAGTTCAATAATCAAACGTTGTCAATACGGGCATTTAGCCCTAAAGATTATCCCTTGAGCCCCGAGGAGAAAACAGCTAAAAAGGACAATGTTGGCAAAACGTTTGGTAAAACTTTGTTGTCAAGCACATCGGGTGGCCTTGTTGACACCACAAATACTCAGGATCTGCCTGCAATAATACAGAAATTTTTTAACGCTAACAGGATTGCGCCGCAGCTGGTTGCCAAATGGTTTGACCGCGATAGCCTCGGCGACTTCGATATGAACCTTATTGCCGATAGAGGCCAGTACGATGCAACGGAGATGCAGGCAAGTATTGCCAAATCGTCTGCACGGGGAACAGCACTACTTTCGGACGCGGGTGAGGAGCTTATTGGAAATACTTTTGTGGTAGTTACTCGCTTTAAATACGTTAGCAAGGAGGAGGTTATGGGTGCTGCTAAGCGTGGGCTAGCACTACTCCAAAAGTATGGTGGACAATATGCTCAGGTTGCTGCCAAAGTCGGTAACGCTGCTGCTACCGTGGCTTCAAAAGGATATGTGATACAAGCAAACTCATATCTTTATAAACTTACATGGAATGACTCTACTGCAGCAGTGTTTTACCAAAATTACTGGGTTGACTCTTTGAATAGGTCTCCAGAAAAAGTTGCGGCATTCGATACTACTAGTTTATTTAGGCTCGAACTGGTTGGGTTTGATAAAGCATGGGCCGACCTGCAGTCAAGCATATTCACTAAAAAGAGCGAGGAGGAGCTGGTTCGAATTGCCACAATCAAGGCAGTTGATGCCGTAATTGCAAAGTTGCAACGGGCTCACGATGTGTTCAAAACAAAAACACCACTCTTTACCGTTGATCCACTTTCTGCTAAAATTGGACTGAAGGAGGGGCTGCAAAAGGGTGATAAGTATGAGGTGCTGGAGCAAACCATTGATGATTTGGGCAAAACAAAGTATGTGCGCAAGGGTGTTATTCGAGTTGGGGATCAAATTTGGGATAACCGGTACATGGTGGCTGAGGAGCAAGCCGCAGATAGCACAAATACAGACAAACCAGTTATCGATCGCACTCTGTTTGAGGGCGGGAGTAAATTTTATCCAGGAATGCTCATTCGCCAAATAAAGTAACTGTATGGATCTCAATCGAGGTGTCATTTCAATTGAGATTTATTCGTAATATTCACCAAACTTCTTAATCAATTTCCTTGAATCTAAAACTTTTACGACGATGAAAATGTATCTGAAAATTGCGAGTTTGATTAGTGCTTTGCTGGTCACAATCTCCTATTCAACTTCAGCACAGGCGAAGAAAAAAGCAAATAGAGACACCGAAAACTTCAGGTATGAGATAGAGGCTGTTAATACGGGAACTCAGGGTACCTATTTAATTAAGGTGTGGTCTTATTCAAAGAAACCCAATGTTGCCATTGAGCAGGCAAAGAAAAATGCCGTTCATGGTGTCATCTTTAAGGGATTTGTTGGCAAACCGGGTGTTCCGGGTCAGAAGCCATTGGCTGCCGACCCCAGTCTGGAGGATTCAAAGGCAGATTTTTTCACCCCATTCTTCGCCGATGGCGGTGATTACCTAAAATATGTGAACATTGCAGGCGATGGCTCTATTGCACCAGAGGACATCATGAAAGTTGGTAAAGAGTATAAAATTGGCGTGATAGTATCTGTAGATGTTGCAAAACTTAGAAAAGCGCTGGAAAATGCCGGCATTGTTCGAAGCCTTGATTCAGGATTTTAATGTTGTAACGGCTCTGATTTTGTGATGAATTAAGCTATTGCTCGTGGGAAGGAATGTGAGAAATAGATCACAAAAGAATCGCTTACAGCACATTTAAAAATTTTAATAACTGTGTTTTTATAAAAATATCGCTATGGGTAACAAAATGAAAACATTAAGCCTTGTGCTATTGATGATCTTTGGATTATCGACATTTGGTTTTTCGCAAGCAAAGAAACCCATCCTCATGGTGGTTCCGAGCGACGTGTGGTGTAACCAAAATGGCTACATGCTAGAGTACGACAACCAAGGAGTAAAGGTTAAAGTCCCAGACTACAAAAGAGCACTCCAGGAAAATGCTGACCTTTTATTGGTAATTAGCAAAATCAACGAGCTGATGGCTGATAGGGGATTCCCCCTAAAAAACCTAGAATCTTCCCTTAAATCGCTGGAGAACGAATCGGCTGAAGAGGCAATGCTCAGCAGCAAAAGTGGGGCTGGTATTAGCGAAAGCCCCATTGATAAGTTGAAAAAGGTTGCCAAGGCCGACATCTGGTTACAAGTAACCTGGACGGTAAACCAAACTGGTCCTAAAAAATCAGTAACCTTTAATCTTCAAGGACTCGACGCATACAGCGATAAACAGGTGGCTGGTGCATCCGGAACTGGTAATCCATCCTTTTCAGCAGCACTTCCTGTTTTGCTGGAGGAGGCTGTACTTGCTCACCTCGACAACTTCAACACGCAGCTGCAAAGCCATTTCGACGACATGTTTGCAAATGGTCGTGAGGTGAAGGTGTTGGTGAAGATGTGGGATAGCGCAACTGATGACCTAGAAACCGAATATGAGGTGAATGGTGAAACTCTTGAGTTGCTTGAGGCCATTAACCATTGGATGGACGACAATTGCAAGAATGGTCGCTACAGCAATACCGACGCTACAGCAACCATGGCGCGCTACGAGCAAGTTCGCATACCTATGACCATAACTGATGATAAAGGTCGAGAACGTGCTATCGACACCCGCGCCTTTGTGTCTAACCTCAGAAAGTATTTGTCAGGACCTCCGTTTAACCTTACTAGCAAGGTATACATGCGTGGACTTGGTGAAGCTTGGCTTATTATCGGAGAAAAATAGAGAATAGGTCTTGGATTATCAATCCGCCTTTAAAACTAAAAAACGAAAACAATGAAAAAATTGCTAATAACTGTTGCCCTTGGGTTAGTATGTATGGGAACTTCTTTTGGGCAGAACTCGCTGGGTAAGTCCGACGATTCTGGACGACTTGCCATTGCCACCGTTGTTCCCGATCAGGCCGGTAATATTCCGGAAGGAGCAAAAAGCATGCTTCTGAATAAGCTCCGCCAAATTACTACCCAAAACGGTCTTGGTGCCTCAGAGTTTGGCTCTAGATTTTTTATTGTTCCAGCCATTAGTGTGGTTACCAAAGATATAACCCCAACAGCACCACCTCAACAGGTGGTAACACTGGAATTCACATTCTATGTGGTAGACGCTGTTGCCCAAACAATTTTCAGCCAAACCTCGGTTCAGTTTAAAGGGGTAGGTCAGTCGGAGGATAAGGCCTACATCATGGCAGTAAAGAACATCAACCCTAAGATGGGGCAGTTTAAGGGCTTTATCGAGCAAGGAAAGGGAAAGATTATTGAGTATTATAACTCCCAGTGCGACGTAATTATGAAAAACGCGCAGGCTCTTGCTGGACAAAAAAAGTATGAAGAAGCTATCTTTAGGCTATCTGCGGTGCCCGATGTTTGTCGCGAATGCTATGATCGCTGCATGGATCTCTCGGTAGAAATTTATAAGCAGTATGAGGATTATACCTGCGGTCAAAACATTGCTGCAGCCAAAGCTGCTTGGGCAAATCTTGAGAGCGATAAGGCCGCCGAAAGTCTTGGAAAGATTACGCCCGATGCCAGCTGTTACACCGAAGCCCAAGCACTTGCCGATGAGATTAAGGCGAAGCTCACGGAGGATGGTAAAATGTGGGATTTCAAGATGAAGAAGTACGACGACAGTGTGGACTTACAAAAACAGAAGTTACAAAACGTGCACGACATAGGAACCGCCTGGGCCAGTAATAATTGGGCTTCACACTCTGACGCAAGCTGGGCTTGGCTTTACCACTAATTTTGTTACGCTTAATAATTTTCAAGCAAGAAAAACAAAAAAGTTTCTAACTTTACTCAACCATATTTAAATTTAGCGCTATGAAAAAGAATGTTCTCAGAAATTTAGGCCTTGCAATTGCAGCCATTGCCCTTTTCTCAATGGCTTCTTGTAAGTCACAGCAAGCTGTGGTAAAACCATCCGACGATATGAAGGAAGTGGTTACTCCTTGCAGCGATGCTGACTTCCACAGCGACTCGAAATTTTTCCGTGGCACCGGTATTGGAACCAGCCAGGACCAATCTACTGCTAAGAGAAAGGCTAACCTTGACGCTAGCGCCAACTTAGCTGCCTCTATTAATAGGACCCTGAAATCGGTTTCCGATCGTTATACCAACGAACGCCAGATTAGTGACGCAACCCAATTTGAGGAAAAGTTTGAGCAGATGACCAGAGACGTTGTAAATCAACAGTTGAATAACGTTGCTACCGTTTGTTCCAAAACTTTCACCAAGGATGGGAAGTACACAACCTACATGGCCGTTGAGGTTAGTAAGGACGATCTCCTGAACAACATTAAAGACAAGATCTCCAAGGACCAAAAGTTGCAGCTCGATTACGACAAAAGTAAATATGAGCAGGTATTTAACGAGGAGATGGATAAGCTGGCTAATGATCAGAAATAGTTCATCAAACTAAAAAAGAGCTCAGCTGCCCCAACTGGGTATTGCTGAGCTTTTTTTATTCATTCTCATAACCATTTGGACACGAATTTTCTTTCTTGTCCTGATGTGTGGATGTCTTCAATCTGCCTACAGGCAGGTTATCCGTACGATTAGAATCGTGAAACCTTTTAAATTTATTGCGGATGAAAAAGTTTACATGCATCACACTTTTTCTGCTAGCCGGGGTAGTTGCATTTGCGCAGCCCAAGGTGGTTGATAAAAGCGGTAAAAAACCCAGCTGGGTAAACGGACTTCAGAAGGACTTTGTAATTGTTAGCGGTTCGGGTCCAACCATTGAAGAGGCCCAGAAAAACGCGCTAATGCTCATAAAAGAGCGCATCGTTCTTTCTGTGGCCGAGAATGTGAAGGCAAAAAGCGAAATGAAAACAGAAGAGGCTAACTACAACAACTCTGTTTCAACATTTCTCGAGAAATATTCTTCTCAGGTGACTAGTCAATCGGGGAAAGTTCCCTACTTGCAAGGCATTTCACTTTCGAATGCCAACGAATACTATTGGGAAAAACTCTACGATAAAAAAAACAACCAAACTGTTTTTAACTACCATATTAAGTATCCCTTCCCGGAGTTTGAACTTCAGAAGTTAGTAAGCGACTTTAGGATGCGCGACCAGGAGATGACCGACAACCTGAATAGGCTAGAGGAAGAAGTTGATACGGTTTCTTCTATTGAACAAATTGAGAAAAACATTGACGAACTTAAAGCATTGCAGGATGCATTTGTGGATGCAAGAGCCGATAAGGTAAATTTGGTAATTGCGCGGTATAAAAACTTATACCAATCCATTGAACTTTCAGAGGTTGAGAGTAGCCTTGGTACACTCAAGTTTGTTCTTCGGCTGGGTAACCGAACAATTTCAACGGTGAAAAAGCCGGTGGTAAAGTCGGAATGTGCCCGCATTACTGGTGTGAAGAACAATGTCACCGACTGGGAGGTAACCTACGACTATGACAACTGCTACGAAGATCCTGAGAACAACATTTTAATCACCTATCGCTTTGGGAACGCCACTGTAAGCAAAAAATTCTTTTTTAACGTGGCAGCCACTAAGGCGGAAGTTTACCTCAACGAGGCAGTTCAGTTTGCTAAAATTGAGGAGGATGCCGATAATATTACTGCTTCCACCTGTAACCTTACGTTAGTGTCAAAATATGATACACCTGTTGTAATTGAGAAGGTTACTTTGGAGTTCAAGGGGGTTCCACCCATTGTTGTTGAGGATGTTAACCAAACATTTTCCGGCAAAGGGAATCATTCGCTGGAATTAACGCTAAGCAGCCCATTACCAAAACAGCTTACTACCGCTATTGGTAAGGCTAATCCAGTTCTTTCAGGCTCTATTCAATTCAGGAATCAATCCACGGGTGTAGTTTCAACCTACCGAATCTATAACCAGCAATACACAACAAACTGGTAAAAAAAGAGGGCTGAATTTCAGCCCTCTTTTTTCTTTAAATGATTATTCTTCCTCTGGAATGGGAATTAGCTCAATGGGGAGGGCAATGTTTTCGGCAAAATCGTAGCCTGCATCGCGCATATCAATATCATCTTCAGTAAAAAACCACTTTACCTTTACTGTTGCTCCAGATTGTTTCAGTGTTTCTAACTTTTTTAGAATGTGGAAAAACATTTTGGAGGAGGGGGTATTGTAGTAACTCATTCTAAAGGTTACTTCAGTAATGGAATTGGGGTGCTGGACATATTCATCCCACCAGTCAAAAATTGGGCTAAAAAACTCTTTAGCATCTTCCGGAATGGAATTCCCAAAAAATTCAAACCTGCCGGAACTCTTATCCAAGTTAACTTCTGGATATTGTGAGGTTCCTTTTACGAAAATGCTTTCCATAGCTTTATGGGTTTTACGTGATAAAGGTATGAAAAATTAGTAAAACAAATATCTATTCATACAGCAAGCTGTCCAAAAAGAAATAAATGATTGACAGGGAATGGCTCTCAAAATTTGCTGTGCCCCAAGTTTAAGCGTTGGCGTAGATATTTATCGGTTTAAAATCAAAGATTTCCTTGCTTCAGATAATCAGGCAAATATGGATATTCTTTACTTTTTTGTAAAAAAAGTTTCATTTTGCTTGTCACGTTTTGGTGTTTTTGGGAATATATAGATGAGCTTCGGTTCTTGTCAACCAAAACCAACCAAGTTCGTTTAATAGAGAGTTTTTTTCGTAATCTGGGAAAAAAGCCCGGTCAGCAACACTGACCGGGCTTTTGAATTTTCACTATCTACTAAACCGCGCAAATACACCCAGCGGCATATTCTTTTTAAACCTATCGGGGATGTAAAGTTCTCCAAACTCAAGATTCTTTGGTTTCCCAAAGTGGCTATTTACCAAATTTTCTGCAATAATGGAGGACAAGCCAAGGGAGTAAAGATTTAGAACTAAGAAGCTGTTAGTTGGCTTGAGCAGCATGCTGCAGGCATTCAGAATATCGGCTAGGCTGTCTTGCAACACCCATCGTTCGCCATTTGGGCCTCTCCCGTATGCTGGTGGATCGAGGATAATTCCGTTATATTGGTTGCCTCGTCGAACTTCCCGCTCCACAAACTTAAGCGCATCGTCAAGAATCCAGCGGATGCCGTTGAGACCACTCAGCTCCATGTTTTCGCGAGCCCAAGTAACCACCTGCTTTATGGAATCCACATGTACCGTTTCGGCTCCTGCGGCACAGGCCGCAAGCGAAGCACCTCCGGTATAGGCAAACAGGTTAAGCACCTTGGGCTTCTCCTCCTCAATAGCTTTGGTTTTTTCGTAGATGTAGTCCCAGTTTGTTGCCTGTTCGGGAAATATGCCAACGTGCTTAAATGAGGTGAGTCCTAGGCGCATGGTGAAATTGAGTTCGTTGTGGGTGTAGCCAATTTTCCATTGCTCAGGCATGCCGGGCTTAGGAAACCAGTCGCCACGATCGTCGTTGAACTTACCTTGCTTACGAATAAAGCTGGCATGGGCCATCTGCTTCCACTCCTCATCCGAAAGACTTTTTTCCCAAAGTGCTTGGGGCTCGGGCCGACGCACGATATAACTTCCAAAACGTTCCAATTTTTCAAAACCACCGGAATCAACCATTTCGTAGTCGTTCCAGCCTTTATGAGGTGCTAATATTTGCATTGCTATGCTAGTTTTATCATCATTTCACACCGTTCGCAGTCAAATTCAAGCGTAAGTTTCTGACCATTATTCTCCAAAAATAGCGTTGATGGGAGTTGTTTGTTCACTGGTGCTCTTTTTTTAAGACAGTCGCCCAGCTCGTAGCGAAGGCAATACTTGGTTGTCATTACCAAGTCTCCCTTTGCTGGTAACCCTGCTTCGTATGCTGGCCGGACTACTCTGGTACCATGACGTTCATAGAACTTCTTGGCCAAGGCATTTAGCACATTGCCTTGATATCCGATTTCACTTTCCGGGTAGGGGTGATTGGATATTACTACCTTTTTTTCGACTCTTTTGTATGCATTCACCCTGTTGGCCTCATGTTGCTGTAACAGTTCCCTGCGTAGCTGATTAATGCCACTTATGGGCATAAACGGCAAGTCTGTAACTTGGATGGTCACGTTAACTATTCGAAGTATGGAGTTGCCCCCCTTAGAAAGTTGCTCATGCCAGGTCTTTAATGCTCTTTCAGGATTGTTGGCTTTCTCCATTTCGCCACTGCTTATTGCAATGGTAGCATCAATGCCATCTTCGTCAACGGAAGTAATGGTAATGACTTTGTTGATTTCTGAGAGTGATATTGATGTCTCTATTTTCCGCTCTACAGCCTTTTCGAGTTTGAGCGTAAATTCCCGATCGAAATTTCTATAAATAGTGATACCTGCCGAAATATTTTCGATGGAGTTGGGGTAGATTCGTCCGTTTTCTACCTTATTAATGTTTGTTCCCTCAAGAATGCCATTCGGCAAGACGAAGCAGATACCATCGCCATTGGAGAGGGTTTCATTAGATGTAACAGTAAACGAGAGACTATCGACTTTGGAAACGACTCCTATTTTCTTCCCAACCGACTTGGGTGTTTGCAATGATGCCATTGTGCTTCGTTGTTCAACAAAGTATGAGGTAAATCCTCGAGAAAATGAGCGTTCTGGATCGGCATTAAATTGTGCCTCCACCTTTCCCGAAGAGGCCTTGCTGAAAGAATCTTGGTTGATCAAAAAGTTGTCGAGTATTTGGCGGTAGTGGAGTACGGCGTTTTTTACGTAGGTCTCATCCTTTAATCGGCCTTCAATTTTGAATGAGGTGATTCCTGCTTCAACAAGTTGTGGAAGGTGGTTGGAAAGGTTAAGGTCTTTGAGCGAGAGAAGATGCTGATTTTCTCTTAGCCTTCTCCCCTTGTCGTCCAATAGGTTGTAGGCCATGCGGCAGGGTTGTGCACAAACTCCTCTGTTGGCACTTCTTCCTGTAAGTGCCTGCGACAGGTAGCACTGACCGCTGTATGAAACGCAGAGGGCTCCATGAATAAAAAACTCAAGATCAACGGTTGTAGCTTGTCTAATCTCCTGAATCTGCTTGATGTTTAGTTCTCTGGCTAGGATTACACGGCTGAATCCGGCATCCTCCAAAAATTTTACTTTCGCGGGAGATGTATTGTTGGTTTGGGTACTTGCGAACAGGGGAATGGGAGGTAGGGCTGCCTCAAGCATTCCCAAATCTTGAATTATTAGTGCGTCGACACCCGATTTCCAAGCCTGCTGGGCAAGCAAAACCGCTTCAGGTATTTCATTGTCGTAAAGGAGAGTATTGATTACCATATATACCTTGGCGAAGTAACGGTGGGCGTATGTGGTCAGCCTTTGAATATCGTGCATAGAGTTTCCGGCTGCAGCCCTTGCGCCAAACTGGGGACCACCAATATACACGGCATCGGCACCGCAACTTATTGCTGCAATTCCTGAATGCATATCCTTTGCAGGGGCAAGTAGCTCCAATGGTTTCATTGGCTCCATGCGGTTAATTAAAGGCCAAATATTTGCTTAAGGGCAATGGCAACGCCATTTTGCTTACTCTGGCTGGTTACCATCTTTGCCGCAGTCTTAACAGTTTCGCGAGCATTGTCAACGGCCACACCCATTCCAACAAATTTAAGCATTTCTAGGTCGTTGTAGTTGTCGCCAAATGCAATGGCATTTTCGGGGTCAATATGGAGGTGGTTGAGCAGCATTTCCACTCCAAGCCGCTTACTGCTTACTGCTGGTGTTATTTCCATATAGATATCGGCACTACGATATACAGTAACCACATCTTTGAATTTTTTTGATATTTCAAGTTCAAGCTGGTCAATAACATCGGATGAAGCCATCACCATTATCTTTTGCAGCTGGGGTAACTCCTTTTTCAGCATCGATATTAAGTTACCATTGCTCATTACTTCTGGGGTTAATCCTGTGCTGAATATTTCGTGATCAGTCCAACTGTCGTGCTGGTTCACTAGCCATCGGTCGCCATAAAAAACACCAACATGGAAACCATCCTTTTCGCTTTGATCAATTATGACATTCGCAACATCAGAGGGGAAGGATAGCGACTGCAATGTTCTGTAATGTCCGTTTTCAGGGGCTAATATTAAGGCTCCATTGTATGCAATTAAGGGAGCATTTGGGCAAAGTTTTTTGCTAAGAGGAGCAATTGCGGCAGGCATCCTTGCCGAAATAAGAATGGTTTGGATTTGCGCTGTTTCAAATAGTTTGTTTGTAATGGTAATTGTTTCGTTAGAAACATCTTTATCGTCGTTGAGTATGGTTCCGTCGACATCAGAGAAAATAATGCGGTAGCCTTTTCTTATGAACATAGATCGTTTTTTGTAAGCCTGCAAAGGTAATTATTTGGTGGGCAATAAAAAAGGCCGGCAATTTGCCGACCTTTCTTTATTGAGCGATCATCGATTTATTGACATTTAAGAACTTCCTTAATTTGGTATTCGGCTGACTCTTTGAAAGTGCCAAAGGAAGCTTTCTTATAAGCGTCACATGCATTGGTATTCTCTTTCTTTCCAAGGTATGCGTTACCGAGGGCAAAGTAGTAAGGAGCTTTATTACTGTCGCTGGTGCCTTCTAGCAAGGGCAGAGCCTTGTTGATAGCTTCAATAGCATCATCAAACTTGGAGAGTTTGTTTGCTGCTGCAGCAAGGCCAAGGTATGCTTCGCTGGCCTTATCGTCGTATTTTAAAGCTTGAGTGAAGTGCTTGTATGCATCGGCATAATTTTCCTTCTTTTGTTCCTCAGCAGCTTTTACCAATAAGTTGTCGCTTGCCGAGTTTTTTGCATCCTTAACATCTTCGGCTTTGTTGGTGGCAGTACCAATCTCAATGGTCTTATCAAATGCTTCAATAGCCTTATCAAGATTGTTCATCTTGCTGTATGCTAAGCCCATACCGAGGTAGCATTTTGAGTAGTTAGGATCAAGCGCAATAGCCTTGTTATAATTTTCAATAGCTTTATCGTATTGACCATCGCGAAAAGCACTATTTCCAAGGAAGTTGTAAAGCTGTGGAACAACCTTTTCGGCTTTGTGCTGGGTTTTTTCATCACCATACTTTATGGCTAAAATTTTTGCAGAGTCAATTGCAGCAATGCACTCTTCAATTTTCTTCTGGTTGTATAATCCAAGGCCAATATTGAACTGGACACCTGGAATAACCTTTTCTGCTTGAAGTCTGATTTCGTCTGCTTCTGCCCCAACCTGATTGCAAATGCTCACAGTTTTGTTGAACTGGATCAGTGCTTCAGTGTAATTTTTGGCCTCATTTGCAGTAACCCCTGCGTTAAATGCTGCTACTGCATCCTTGGAGGTTGCTTGGGCAAGAACCGAACCTGCCGCTAGAATTACGGCCGCTGTGGCCACAAAAAGTAAACGTAAAAATTTGTTCTTCATTTGTAGTATTTGATTAGGTTATTATTCACGCTTTTAAAACTATTGTAGTTAGGCAATTTATCGTGCTTGAGACAACTTTGGCGGCTAATTTAAAAAAAAATTTAAATTACCAACATTAATTACATCTCTACCGGTCATCTATTTAACGTTTTTTACGAAAAAAGTCTTTCATAAGTAGGGCGGCTTGATTGCTCAAAACACCCTTGTTTACAACGGTTTTTGGATGTAAGAGGGCTGGTGATATCAGAGAGTAACCTCGTTTTGGATCATGCGCGCCGTAAACAAGTTTCCCCATTTGCGCCCAATAGAGGGCAGCAGCGCACATTGGGCAAGGTTCCACCGTAACATAAATGGTGGCTTCTGGCAAATACTTTCCGCCAATAGCTGCAGTTGCTGCAGTTATGGCCTGCATCTCCGCATGTGCAGTTGGATCGACAAGCGTTTCGGTTAAATTGTGTGCCCTAGCAATAATCTTTCCATTTACTACAACTACTGCACCGATGGGAACCTCATCCCGCGCAAGTGCTTTTGAGGCCTCCTTTAAGGCTTCGGTCATGAAGCGTTCATCAGCCCCAAGTTCTTCTGTGCTATCCATGTATCTGGGAAATATTTTAAAGCTGGCTCGCCAGCAGAAAGCAATATTTGTGTTACTTTCGCAAGGTAACAAATAAAAGAGAAATGTATAGAACACATACATGCGGAGAGTTGAATCTTACGCGGAAAGGCGAAACCGTAACGCTTAGCGGGTGGGTTCAACGCATTCGTCGCCTTGGAGGGATGACATTTGTAGATTTGCGTGATCGTTATGGCATTACGCAGCTGGTTTGTAATGAGAGTTCACCAGAACAGGTTAAGGCTGCTATTGAGCAACTTGGTCGTGAATATGTGATACAGGTGAACGGTTTGGTGATTGAGCGGACTAGCAAGAATGCGAAGATGCCAACTGGTGAAGTCGAAATCCAGATGGAGCGGTTAACCATACTAAGCAAATCCGAAACGCCTCCCTTTACCGTTGAGGACGATACCGACGGCGGGGAAGAGATCCGCATGAAATACCGTTATATCGATTTACGAAGAAATCCGCTCCAGTCGGCCATAGCGCTTCGCCATCGCATGGCACAGGAGATTCGTCGCTACCTAGACCTACAAGGATTTCTTGAAATAGAAACCCCTTACCTGATAAAATCTACTCCGGAGGGGGCACGCGATTTTGTAGTTCCTTCACGCATGAATCAGGGACAGTTTTATGCTTTACCTCAGTCGCCACAGCAGTTTAAGCAGTTACTCATGGTGGCTGGATACGACAAGTATTTTCAAATAGTTCGCTGCTTTCGCGACGAGGACCTGCGGGCTGACCGTCAACCAGAGTTTACTCAGATTGACTGTGAAATGGCATTTGTGGAGCAGGAGGATATTATCAACACGTTTGAGGGGATGGCAAATCACCTTTTTAAGGTGGTGAAAAATATAACATTTACAGAGATGTTTCCTCGTATAACCTTTGCTGAAGCCATGGAGCGCTTTGGCTCCGACAAACCGGATATTCGTTTTGGAATGGAGTTGAACGATCTAGGCGACAAGGTGAGAGGGAAGAATTTCAAGGTGGTGGATGATGCCGAATTTGTTGGTGGAATTTGTGTTCCTGGCTGTGGCGAATATAGCCGCAAGCAGCTCGATGAGCTTACGTTGTGGGTTCAGCGTCCTCAGGTGGGAGCTAAGGGGCTTATATACGTGAAGTGGCAAAATGATGGAACTATTAAATCTTCGGTCGATAAGTTTTATGCTGCCGAAGAGATGGAGGGATGGTTTCACAAGGTAGGTGGAGGCAAGGGTGACTTGCTGCTTATTTTAACAGGCACAAAGAAAAAGATGCAGGGTGCTTTAGGCGATCTGCGTCTTGAGATGGCAAACCGCTTGGGGTTAAGACTCAAGGATGTTTTCGCTCCCCTTTGGGTTGTCGATTTCCCACTGCTCGAATGGGATGAAGAATCCAAACGATTTTATGCAATGCACCACCCGTTTACCTCGCCAAAGGTTGAAGATATACCGCTGATGGAAACCGATCCTGGTAAGGTTCGGGCTAATGCCTACGATTTTGTAGTTAATGGTGTGGAGATTGGCGGAGGTTCTATTCGTATTCACGATTCCGAAGTGCAGAAGCTTATGTTTAATAAGTTGGGCTTCACTGATGAGGAGGCAAAGAATCAGTTTGGCTTCATTATTAATGCCTTCCGCTATGGAGCCCCACCTCATGGTGGCATTGCATTTGGATTCGACCGCTACTGTGCCATTTTTGGTGGGTCCGATTCCATTCGCGACTTTATTGCATTCCCAAAGAACAATGCTGGTCGCGATTTGATGGCCGACTCTCCTTCACCTATTTCTGGGATACAGCTGGATGAACTGGCGTTGAAGCTTAACCTTAAGCCATAAACAAAAAAAACCTGCCAATCGGCAGGTTTTTATTTTTTTTCAGAATGCTTTATTCTGAGCTTAATTACTTTGCTTCAGGAGCAGCAGTAGTAGCGGTGGTATCAGCCTTAACAGTTGAATCCGCAACAGGAGCTGTAGCTTCTTTTACAGTAGTAGTGTCAGTTGTTGTTTCGGTCTTGCTAGCGTTAGAGCTGCAAGCGAACATTGAAAGCATTCCAGCAATCATCAGCAGTTGTGCAAATCTTTTCATTTCTTTAAAATTTAAGGTTTGAAGGTTTGAAAATCACGATGCAAAAATATGTGAATTTAGTGTTCATTGTTCACAAAACTCAATTTTTTTTTTTGATTACTCTTTATTGTAATATCAAAACAAAGAACTTCATATGCATTTCGCTGAACAATTTACGTAAAATGCTCTAAAAATGGCATGAATGTGAACGCTTTAGTCGTCAATATAGACAGATTCTAAATAACATACAGGTGATCTATTGATACATCTGCACGTTTTCTATATATTGAGATCTATTTTTTCTTGTCCAAGTCAATTTCTTTAAGCAATTCATCAACAGCGGCCTTGAGCTGGCTATCAATACCGTTTGCAACGTCATCGGGTAAATCGGGAACAAGAACATCGGGTACTAGCTGGTGGTTTTCGAGGTAATTGCCAGCCATATCCTTTATTCCCATCTGTGGTATTCCAAACACAAGGGTTGGGTCTTGAAGATTTTCCCACCAAACGGCGGTCATGGTTCCAGGAACAGGCATCCCTACTAACTTGCCAATATTAAGTGCTTTGTAGGTAAATGGGAAACCATGTGCATCGCTATAATTTCCTTCACTCACTAACACTACTGAAGGTTTATACCACTTGTTAATTGGCTCTGAACCAATATACTGTCCTCTTGGGACAAAGTCGGCGTAACGCCTTCCACTCAGCAGAGTAGCGAGGTCGTCGTGCAGCCAACCACCCCCATTAAAGCGCGTATCAACTATTAGCGCCTCTTTATTATTAAATTTACCAAAAATGTCGGAGTACACCTTCCTGAAACTTTCACTGTTCATGCCTCTTACATGAACGTAGCCCAAACGTCCATTGGAAAGACGTTCTACGTCAGCCTCTCTCAGTTTAACCCAGCGTTTGTATAGCAGTTCATTTTCCTGCCCTAATGAAATTGGCTTAATTTTTTCTTCCCATCTAGTTCCATCAGACGGGTTATAGAGCGATAGCAGAGCATTATCTCCGGCTTTACGGTTGAGAAGAGCAAAATAGTCTTCACCTGCTTTGATTACTACACCATCAATTTTTTCAATGATGACTCCCGGCTTTATTTTAGTATCTGCTTTTGTGAGGGGACCCTCTTCTAATACCTCCGTTACCTTAAGTCCATCGCCTGTGTAGTTTTGGTCGAAGAATGCCCCAAGAGATGCAGTGCTTTCCGCATTTTCATGTGATGGGCGATACATGCAGCCAGTGTGAGAACCATTCAATTCGCCTAGCATCTCGGAAACCATTTCTGCAAAGTCGTAGTTATTGTTAATGTATGGCAGAAATCTCTGGTAGTTTTCCTTGTACGAAAGCCAATCAACACCATGTAGCTTAGGATCATAAAATTTATCCTTCACTTGTCTCCATATATGTTCAAACAGGTATGCTCTTTCTTCGGCAGGCTTGAGTTCCTGTTCGGCACTAAAGGTAATGGGTGTTACTTTGCCCGTGGCGATTTCAACCTTATCAATTTTTCTATCGGAAAGGAAAAATAGTGTTTTGCCCTCCTTGTCGATAGTAAGGTTGCTGTTGTGTCCCTTTACTTTAGCAAGAAGTTTGGTCTCTCCTTCTCTCAGATTATTTACCCATAAGTCGAAACCATCTTCAAAGCGTGCAAGGTAGTATAGCTTAGCGCCATCGGGAGAGAGTACTGCATCGGAAATATCAGCTGAGTTGATAGTAAGCCGCTGGATTCTGTCATCCAGTCCGTTGAATTCAATTACCACCGGATCAAAGTCTGGCTTTTTGTTTTCCTCTACAGTTGTTTTACTGCTTTTGTCTCCCTTTTTAGTTTTTTCCTTGTCTTGCTTATCCTTATCAGACTTTTCTTTTTCCTTTTTCTGCTTTTCTTTGAAGAGTTCATACTCTTCCTTAGTTAGCTTAAACTCATCCATTGCCTGTTGAGTGAAGAACATGATATATACATCGTTCTGAGAGCCCCAGCTACCATGGCTTCGAAGACCTTCCCTGTCGGAAAACCAAATCATGGCTTTTCCTCCAAGCACCCATTTGGGCGACTCATCGGAATAGCCACTGTGGGTAAGGTTGGTAATTTTTCCACTTCCATCTGCAGCAACCAAACCGGCATCGGTAGAGCTCCATCTTCCTTTTTCAAAAAACTTGACCAGAAACCATTTGCCATCTGGCGACCAGTCGTAGTATTGGTCACCGTCAGTGTAGCTGTAGTTATAGCTGCCATCGAGAATGGTTCTAACCTTTTTCGATTCAAGGTTAATAACCCTTAGCGTTGTTCTGTTTTCAAGAAATGCAACCTCTTTTCCATCCGGTGAAGACTGTGGTTGGAAAGTTTCCTCTGCGGTCTCTACTACGGGTTCCTCTTTCAACAAAGTTGAAGCTACAAACAGGGGTTCATCCTTGCTAATAATAGTTGTTTTGTAAATGTTCCAACTATTATTTCTCTCGCCAGCATAAAGCAGTGTTCGGCCATCTGGGCTAAAGCTTACAGACCTCTCCTGTTCTGGGGTATTGGTTATTCGTTTTGTTGTTGAGTAGTCGACACTTGTCACGTAAATATCACCACGAATAACCAGAGCGACCTCCTTGCCTGAGGGGGAGACAGCAAGTTCGGTGGCCTGCGAGGAAATGTCGGAGTATTCTACGGGTGGCTCAATAACATCAGAATTAATTGTAATGTTTACCTTTTGGGGTTCAGCACCAGCCTTAAGAGTGTAAATTTCTCCATTGTAGCCATAGCATAATAAATCGTTGTTGGAGGAGGAGAGAAATCGCACCGGATTTGACTTGTGGAAGGAGAGCTGCTTTGCTTCGGCATCTCCGGAGAGGGAAGTTTCGAATACATTAAACGATCCATTTTTCTCACTGAGGTAGAAGAAATTTCCTTCAGTTTTTGAAAATACTGGATCCCTATCTTCACCAATAAAGTTGGTTATTTTTGTTTGTTTCCCAGTCTTGATATCGTAAATCCAAATGTCGCGGGTAACCGATGAGGTATGATGCTTGCGCCATCTATTTTCATAGCCCTTCACATCCTGGTATATGATTTTTGTTCCATCGAAACTGTAGTGAGCATTCTCCGCAGGAGTTGTTAGAATTTGAGTGATTCTGCCACCTACCGCCGGTACGGAGTATAGCTCGGTCAGGGTTGATGTAGGGAATTGTGCATTTTTCGGACTATCCTCAATGTGAGCGGTAAAGAGAATATTCTTGCCGTCCGGTGAAAAGCCACTTGGATATTCGCTGTTCGAGTGGAATGTAAGCCGAGTTGGAGCCCCTCCCTCTGCAGGCATTATAAAGATATCAAAGTTGCTATACCTGTCGGATGAAAAGGCAATTTGCTTACCATCTGGCGACCACACAGGCATAAAATCATAGGCTGGATTGGTGGTTAGCTGTCGTGCAGTGCCACCTGTCGATTGAACGGTGTAGATATCGCCTTTATAGGTAAAAGCTATTGTTTTTCCATCGGGGGAAATTGCCGGATACCTCATCCAGAGCGGTGTTTCCGCCATGGTTGCAAAGGTGATTAGGCACAAGGTTAGGGTTGCAATAAGTTTTGTTTTCATGTTTGGTATAGTTAGGTTCTTTCGGCATTGAGTTCAACCTCTGATAATTTATTATGATTGCCGCTCTGTTCACCCCATTAGAACGGGCCGGATGGCAATATAATGACTAGCGTAAATTTGGTAGATTAAATTTGTCGTTAGGCAAATTATATTGGTTAGGTTCGTAATGAGAGTCAGTTAACTTTCCTGCTGTTCCAAATCGTCCCAATATTCCAAGGCCCTGCGCGTGTGCGGAATTACGATTGTACCGCCAACTAGGTTGGCTACCGCAAAAATCTCCATGATTTCCGGTTTGGTAACTCCAAGCGTAAAGCACTGTTCCAGATGATACTTTACGCAATCGTCACACCGAAGCACCATGGATGTTGCCAGCCCAAGCATCTCTTTAGTCTTAGCGCTAAGGGCTCCATCGACGTATGTGTTGGTGTCGAGATTGAAGATTCTTTTTATTACGAGATTGTCGGCAGCGAGAAGCCTTTCGTTCATCATCTCTCGATATTCTCGGAATTCCTTTATCGTTTTACTCATAAGTTTGTTAATTTAGGTTAAAATATCATATTTGAAGGAAAAAAATGTGAAAGGTTTAATGTCCGATAATCCTTTAAAATAAAGCAATGCAGAAGGTTGCCCCAAAAAACAAGAAAAAATAAACAAATTAACTGATAATATCCTTGAAATTTATTTCCAATATTATTAAATTTACATTGAATTATTGAGCCACTCTTCAGGTGTGAGTTAGTGGTGGTTAAAGTAGTAATTTCTAAAATATTTTGAACTTTCGTCCTCAAATTAATATTTACAAATGTAATTGTTATGAAAAAAATCCTCCTCTCCGAGAATGAAGTGGCAGACTTCAAAGCGTTCTGCCTTAGCGAGCTGGAAAAGTCACATGCACGTGTGCGCCAGCTGCAGGCAATCTTGAATCGTCTGGGTACTGATGTTTCCGACATTGGTTCCGACGAAGAAGATATGTCAACTTCGTTCTCTCAATCAGTTCTTGCTGGCTCAGCCAACGAGTTTGAATCACCCAAACGGAAAAAGAACCGTCGCAAAAAGAAAAAAGTAAAGTGGGCTGACTTTATCCTGAATACAATTAGAGATAAAGGTACTGTGATGCTTGCCAACGAGATAATTCAGGCTGCCTACGACGATTTTGAAGTTCCCGATGATGAGCGTCAAAAAGTTCGTATGTCACTTTCAAGCATCCTTACCAGAATGCTTAACCAAGAAAAGGTTCTTAAAACATACGCTGTAGATGGTATTCGTGGCCGTTTTTATGGTGTTACTGATTGGTTCAACGATAAGGAAGAGCTGAAGGCTGACGTTAAGGCTAAGCTCGTCGTTTAACTAATTGCTACAAAAAACAATTTGGAGAAGCCCTTATTCAAGGGCTTTTCTTTTTACTTTTGCGCAATAAAATTCTCCATGGCTAAATTCGTAAAACACGCAGATGAGCTCACGCTCTTCCTTCTTGCCGAAGCAATCCGAAGGTTTGATGTGACCCCCGGCTTTGCTGACAAAATTCTTCAACGTCTTTTCGGTGAAAAGAAGGGGCTTAAGGATGGTGATCGGTGGAGTGTTTCCCAAATGTTTTACGATTTTCTTCGTAATAAGCGATTGCTGGAGTCCGGCATGGACTTCACCGGATATAAGCCCATTGAGCGTGCCTACATGTTGGCAGCGGCATACTTTGCCTGGAGGGGCGTAAACGTGCCTAAGCGGCTCGACTTGCCCCGTCTCAATATTGAAGCATTTCTGAGGAGGGTGGAGAGCGCGGCTGCTGCCAATCCAGCAGTTAACTTTTCTGTGCCCGATTGGCTTTTCAGCCTTGGAAAATTGGAGCTGGGCGATAGGTGGTTGGCGGAGCTGGAGGCACTTAACCAATCTCCACTGCAGTTTTTACGGGTAAACACCATGAAAATTTCGGCGGTAGAGTTAAAAGGGCTGTTAGAATCGCATGGGTTTGAGTGTAGCATTGCAGCTGAGGTGCGTAATGGCATTGCGATGGGACGGAGGGTAAACCTATTTACAACAGCTGAGTTTCACGAGGGTCTATTTGAGCTGCAGGATATTTCGTCGCAGCAGGTGGCAGAGCTCCTTGATCCCAAGCCCGGCATGACGGTATTGGATGCCTGTGCCGGAAATGGCGGAAAAACGCTGCATATTGCAAACTTGATGGAGAATAAAGGCCGATTAATTGCAGCAGATACGCTGAAATGGAAGCTCGATACGCTGAAGTTTCGAGCTAAAAGGGCCGGTGTATTTAACGTTGAGATACGACCTGCGGCTAATGCCAACGCGCTTGCAAACCTTAATTTAAAAGTTGATCGATTGTTGCTCGATGTTCCTTGCAGTGGAACTGGCGTGTGGCGTCGTAACCCCGAATCGCGCTGGTTAATGCAGGAAAATGCGCTGGAGAACCTTCATCACCAGCAGTCAGAAATTCTCCGTTCCTATTCTACAATGGTTAAAAAGGGAGGGAAAATGGTTTACTCCACTTGTAGCATTCTTCCTTCGGAGAATCACCTGCAGGTTGAGGCTTTTCTGAACGAGAATTCCGACTTCGAGTTAGAAAAACAGCTGCAGCTGCTTCCGTCTCAAACGGCAGGTGACGGATTTTATATGGCACTGCTTACCCGAATGGGGTAGTCATACCTTTATATAATAGTGGTGCGATTATGTAACTGGGAATTTATCTACTCTTCCACTATTTTCCCAATCAGAGTTGCAGGGGTGCAATCGGAAATTTCAACAAATACGTAATCTCCAATTCTGCAGCTTTCTTTTGGGAATACTACCACCTTATTATGCGAAGTTCTGCCATAGTAATATTCGGCAGAGCGCTTTGATTCCCCTTCAACCAGAACCTCAAACGACTTGCCAACATCCTTCCTCTTACTCAACTCTGAGAGCTTGTGCTGGAGCAGAATAATTTCATTGAGGCGTTTGGTTTTTATCGCTTCGGGAACATCGTCGGTGAGGTGACGTGCTGCCTTGGTGTTGGGGCGCTGGGAATACTTAAACATGTATGCAAAGTCGTAGTTTACCCACTCCATAAGTGAGATGGTATCCTGATGATCTTCCTCTGTTTCGGTGCAGAATCCGGTGATTATATCGGTAGAAATGGAGCAGTCGGAAAGGATGTGCTTTATGGCTCGTATGCGTTCCATGTAGAATTCCCTGGTGTAATTCCGGTTCATCAGCTTTAAAATACGGCTGCTGCCCGATTGCACAGGGAGGTGTATGTTGTTGCAAATATTCTCGTACATGGCAATGGTGTAGAGCACTTCGTCGGAAATATCCTTAGGGTGTGATGTGGAGAAGCGAACGCGGAGTGAAGGACTTACCTGTGCAATCATTTCAAGTAGCTCAGCGAAGTTTGTATTTTCATCCTCTCCCTTCCATCGGTAGGAATTCACGTTTTGACCAAGAAGGGTAACTTCCCGATAGCCATTGGCAAACAATTCTTCTGCTTCCCGAAGAATGCTTTTTGGATCGCGGCTTCGTTCTGCGCCACGGGTATAGGGTACCACGCAGTATGAGCACATATTATTGCAGCCGCGCATAATAGAAATAAACGCCGAAACGCCATTCTTGTCGAGACGAATTGGGCTAATCTCGGCATAGGTTTCCTCGCGCGAAAGCAGCACGTTAATGCCCTTTTGGCCACTTTCGGCTGCACGAACCAGCTGGGGCAGTTCCCGGTAGGCATCGGGGCCCACCACTAAGTCTACCAGCTTGTCGCTATCAATAAGTTCCTCCCGAAGGCGCTCGGCCATGCAGCCAATTACCCCAACTAATGTGGATGGACGTTTTTTCTTCTCCAAACGAAATATGTCCAACCGTCCCCATACCCGCTGTTCCGCATTATCGCGTATGGAGCAAGTGTTTATCAATATGATGTCAGCTTCTTCAATTCGCTCCGTAATAACATATCCGTTCGACTGCATGATGGATGCCACCACTTCCGAATCGCTAACGTTCATTTGGCAACCATATGTTTCGATGTAGAGCTTAGGTAGGTTCTCTCGGTAAACAGGTTTAATATTCTTAAACTCTATTGATTTTGGCTTATTGAAGAGACTACTCATCCTGTTGTTTTTTGCAAAGGTAATAGCAAATTCACAAAATGTGAAACAATTGCGACATATAGCTCTTACGTTGGATAACAACATCAGCACTTTCCAAATTTTCAATAATGTTGATCTTTGTAACCGATGTACTGAGCCATTGTAGAAGTACGCTTATGCGCTATACATCAACGCATTGTTGGCATTGCAACTGATGATGGGATTGATGTGTGGGAAAAAACGCCATGATTCTTCTATATGACAGGTTAAATTCTTATTTTTGAACTCCCAAAAAAAAGTTAGTAAACTAGAAAACTTGTAGGTGCTATGTCAGGTCATAACAAATGGTCCACAATTAAACGGAAAAAGGGTGCTTTGGATGCCAAACGCTCGAAAATGTTCTCCCGCATAATTAAGGAAATGATGGTTGCCGTGAAGGAGAGCGGACCCGATCCGGATTCAAACCCAAGGCTTCGTGTAGCAATCAACAATGCAAAGGGAGTTAATATGCCCAAGGAAAATATCCAACGCGCCATAAGTAAGGCCGATCAGGATAAAAATAGTCTGCAGGAAATGACCTTTGAGGGCTATGGCCCTGGTGGTGTGGCCATTTTCGTGGAGGCACTTACCGACAACAGCAACCGGACGGTTTCCACCATTCGATCTATTTATACCAAAAAGGGGGGTAACATGGGCACTAATGGCTCACTCAGCTTTCTTTTCGACCGAAAGGGTGTGTTTACCATTCCTGTTGCCAACGTTAAGAACATGGAAGGGTTTGAACTCGAGGTAATTGATGGGGGTGCTGAGGATATTGACGTGAACGAGGAGACTATTGAGGTTACTACCGCAATGGAGGACTTTGGACGAATGCAGAAAAAGTTGGAGGAGCTGGGAGTGGAGGTTGAAAATGCTGAGCTGCGCCGCATCCCCAACGATCTGAAGACCGTGGATGTTTCCACAGGTCTTAAGTTGCTTAGGTTGGTTGATGATTTTGAGGAAAATGATGATGTTCAGTATGTATTCCACAACCTAGAGCTAACCGAAGAGTTGATGACCGCTATGGAGGCTGCCGAATAGGGGAACAATACTTATCCTCCTTTTTCGTTTTTAGCAACAGTAATTATACCGTAATTGATACCAATGAAGGCAGCAAGGTTTTTTATTTTTGGAGTTTTGGTGGCCGCTTTGTCGGCATGTGGCCCAATGCACAATGTTACCGTCTCAAAAATGGGCGACGTGCAGGTGAGTTCCTTGGAGGGAAATAAGGTTAACATAACCTTGGTTGCCACGGTAAATAATCCAAACCAAAAGAAGATTATCATTAAAAAGGTTGACTTTGATGCCAACATGGGAAAACAGTATCTTGGGACGTTAACACTAAAAAACAGCGTAGTTATTCCCAAGAATTATAGTGGCGATGTGTCTGCCACCATAGTGCTGGAGCTACACAACCTGATTATGGGTGGTTCGCTATTGCTATCTGGCAATCCTCAAAAGTTGGCAGAAAAGGTAAAGGTAACGGGAAAGATCCGAGTTAAAGTTGGTATGTTTGGCAAAAGTCTCCGATTTAAGGATCAGTCAATAACGGAGGTGGCAAGCCAGCTGAAGGGGGTCAATTAAGTATTGGGCAAATACCATAAATTAAATACCTTTGTCGCAAACTTTACAGGGGTATTTTGTGATTCACCCCATACTGTAACATATAAAGGAATACCAATGAAGTTCACCATTGTAGCAATTGTCGTTTTGTTACTCCCATTTTCGTTGAAATCACAAACCGACTCCACTGCCAAGTACCATTACGTTCCTTACTTTCAACTTATTCAGCAGCCATCCTTGTCTGGTGGTAGCGTAACCGTTCATCAAGATTCTGCGGTGAAGACGCTATTCGACAACCTCGAGTTGTTGAATGCCAAAACCAAAGGCCTTCCGGGTTACCGCATTAGGATATTCAGGGAAAACAGCCAGCAGGCACGCCAAAAGTCGCTGGATTTGGTAGCTGAGGTAATTACCAAATATCCCGACTTACCATGTTATCGATACTACGACAACCCCTACTTCAAGGTATCTTTAGGCGATTTCCGCACCCGTTTTGATGCCATGAAAGCATACAGACAGGTGGTGAAGGATTTCCCTGACGCGTTCATAGTTCAGGAAACTATAAACTTTCCCAGAGTCGACTGACCAGCAGATGAAATCAACTCTAAATAATAATCCGGCTTATGCAGGCAGCAGATATAACAACAGGAGCAACTACCTCCAGCCTCGCAGAAGACGGATTAATCGTTTTGTGGACAACATTAGCACTACGCTGCTCAAAAATATTGGGGGCTACCATTACCGGCAGCTCCTTTTTATTGTTATATATTCGTTAAACGCACAACTAGAACACCGTAATCCATGAGCGACCAGATTAAGCATGAATGTGGAATTGCCCTTATTAGGCTGCTTAAACCGCTGAGTTTCTATAAGGAAAAGTACGGCAGCTGGCAGTATGGCCTGCAGAAGCTCTACCTGCTGATGGAAAAGCAGCACAATCGTGGGCAGGATGGTGCAGGTGTGGCCAGCATTAAGCTCGATTTGGAACCTGGCCGACGGTTTATCGACCGGTTTCGCTCCAATTCTGGTTCACCCATTAAGGATGTGTTCGATCATATTAACTCTGGAGTACAGCGCTATGCCGATAGGCCCGACCTCTTTTCGGACCCCGATTTTGCTAGAGCAAACATTCCGTTTGCTGCCGAGCTCTACCTGGGCCACCTGCGCTACGGCACCTTTGGCAACAACTCCATTGAGTACGTACACCCGGTGGTTCGCGAAAACAACTGGAAAACCCGCACGCTGGTATTGGCGGGCAACTTCAATATGACCAACGTGGGCGAGCTGTTTCAAAAGCTCATTGACCTTGGCCAACATCCCCTCGACATGTCTGATACCGTTACGGTACTCGAAAAAATGGGCCACTTCCTGGAGGACGAAAACCAGCTCCTCTTTCGTCAGTATAAGAACGAGGGCTATTCTAACTTCCAGATTTCTGAACTAATTTCCCAAAATCTAAGCATAAAGAAGGTGCTGCAGGCTGCCACCAAGGACTTTGACGGTGGCTATGCCTTGGCCGGGCTCTTTGGGCACGGCGATGCCTTTGTGGCCCGCGATCCCTGGGGTATTCGGCCTGCCTACTACTACAGCGATGACGAAATTGCGGTGGTGGCTAGCGAGCGTCCGGTAATCCAAACCGTGCTCAACGTTCCCTTCGAAAAGGTGCAGGAGATAAAGCCTGGATCGGCGCTCATCATTCGCCGCGATGGACATGTAAGCATGGAGGAGATTCGGGTTCCCGAGGAGCGGAAGTCATGCTCCTTTGAGCGTATCTACTTTTCGCGAGGAACCGACACCGAGATATACCGTGAGCGTAAACGGCTGGGCGAGCTGCTTACCCCGGCCATTCTGGAGGCAATAAACTACGAACTGGACGATACCGTATTCTCCTTTATTCCCAATACGGCCGAAACGGCCTTTTACGGAATGGTAAAGGGTGTGGAGAGCTACATGATGGAGCAGAAGAAGGCCGCCATAATGCAGGCCGCAGGAAGCCTTACCCCCGAGCTGCTAGACACCATTATCTCCTCGCGACCACGGGTGGAGAAAATTGCCGTAAAGGATGTAAAGCTTCGGACATTTATTTCGCAAGATACTGGCCGCGACGACCTCGTGGGCCATGTGTACGATGTTACCTATGGTGCCGTGAGGACAGGTAAGGATAACCTGGTGGTGATAGACGACTCCATTGTGCGTGGAACAACGCTCAAGCGTTCAATTCTCCGCATTCTCGATCGCCTTGGACCAAAAAAGGTTGTGGTGGTGAGCAGCTGCCCCCAAATTCGTTACCCCGACTGCTACGGTATAGATATGAGCAATCTGGGCGACTTTGTGGCCTTTAGGGCAGCCATGGAGCTGCTCAAGGATACTAACCAGGAGGCCATTGTTGAGGAGGTTTACCGCAAGTGCAAGGAGCAGCAAAACCTGCCCAAGGAGGAGGTGGTAAACTACGTGAAGGAGATTTACCGCCCCTTTACCACCGACGAGGTTTCGAAAAAGATTGCCCACATGCTGCACCCTGCCGATATGAAGGCCGAGGTGGAAATTGTGTTCCAAACCGTGGAGGGGCTACACCAAGCCTGTCCCAACGACCGGGGCGACTGGTACTTTACCGGCGATTATCCTACCCCCGGTGGCAACAAAGTGGTGAATACTTCGTTTATAAATTTTGTAGAAGGGCGGAAACAGAGGGCCTACTAAGCAATCAATTGTGGCACAGCACCACTTACGATAACCACACTGTGTAGCAACATAGTAGCTACCAGATTTGAGTAGTTTCTTTATCAAAGTTTGAAGGGTTTGATGCTAAATCCCCGGTTGAATGCTAGACAGCCGGGGATTTTTTTGCTTTTAGATTTGGAGACTGTCAGATTTGAATGTTAAAAAAGAAAAAGGGAGACCCCAAATACGGAGCCTCCCTTGGGAAGTATATACGCTCGGAGTTAGAACTTTTCGTAGTCGCTATCGCTGCTGTTCGAAAAATTAAGGTTATAGCCCTTGCTCTTTGGAGCAGTAAATGCCTGTGGGTGCAGCTTTGGCATGGTTGGTTTTGGCTTAACCAGGTGCTTTGGAGCCATGTGGGGTGAGTTAAACACTCGTTTTGTTTCTGCTTCAACGCGGAAGAACGCAATGGTATCCTTCAGCTGCTCGGCTTGGCTGGCTAGCTCCTCGGAGCTGGTGGCCATCTCCTCGCTGGTGGCTGAATTTTGCTGGATAACCTGGTTTAGCTGCTGAATGGCGTTGTTGATTTGGGTAGCTCCGGAGTTCTGCTCAAAACCTGCTGCGCTTATCTCCTGCACCAGCTTGGTGGTTTTCTCAATCTCGGGAACCAGCTCGTTGAGCATCTTGCCGGCATTGTCGGAGGTGGAAACTCCACGAGCGGATAGCCGGTTGATTTCGTCGGCGGCTACACGGCTCCGTTCGGCCAGCTTGCGCACCTCGGCGGCAACCACGGCAAATCCTCTACCATGCTCACCAGCGCGGGCGGCCTCCACTGCGGCGTTAAGGGCCAGGATGTTAGTCTGGAAGGCAATGTCGGAGATGATGGAAACCTTTTCGGCAATCTCCTTCATGCCGGCAATGGCCTGCATTACCGCCTGGTTGCTCTTAAGCAGGGAGCTGGTGCCCATAATGGCAATCTTTTCTGCCTGCTGTGAGTTGTCATTGTTCTGCTCAATGTTGGCGGCCATCTCCTCCATCGACGACGAAACCTCCTCGGCGGCAGCGGCCTGCTCGGCAGCGCCCTGCGACATCTGCTGGGAGGCATCGCTCATCTGGCCGCTGGCAAAAACAATGATATTGGCTCCATCGTTAATGTTATGAACAATTTCGCGCAGCTTTACCACCATGTGGTTGAGGGCCTGCATCAGTTTACCCATTTCGTCTTTGCGCTGTAGTATGGTCTTGTCAACGGACACCAGCAGGTTGCCCTGCGAAACCTCCTCGGCTAAGGATAGCGATTGGCGTATGGCTACCATTACCTGCCGAACGATGTAGACCGACATAAGCACACCGGTGATCAGCGAAATAAGCAACACGATGAGAATGGTTGTTGAGGTGGCGTCCACCATCCGATGGGTTTCAGCCTTAACGGCCTTGCTCTCATTACCAGCCATCTGCTTGGCTATGGTGCCCAGCTCATCCTCCTTGCTTTCTGTGGTCTTTTGGTTCACAATGGCATCAGCCATCAGCAGGGACTGCTGCTTATACTCGGTAAGCAGCGAAGCAATGGGGCTTTTAGATTTTCCTGCTATTGAAACTGCGAGATTCATGTCATTCATCCATGAATCCTTATCCTCCTGCTTCATGAAGCGGGAGTACTCATACTCGTTTACCCTAGCCCGAAGGAAAAGAACAAACGGTTGGCTTCCTTCTAACCCCTTTTTCTCCTTGGCCATAGCCAACATTTGCTGGTAAATCTCCTTCATCTTGGCCTGCAACGCCTGCTGCTCTTTTACGGAGGTAATGATCTCAATGAGCCCCTGCCGATAGTCTTCTATGGACGACTTCAGCTTGTTGATGTTAGCCAGCTTTTCCTGGCTGTCGAGGATGGAGAGTAGATGGGCATTGCTGGTTTCGGTTGCCGCTATTGCATTTTTGGCCTCCGTAGCCAAGCTGTCCTGCTGAAGGGCCATAAAGCTTCGTGTGCTCAACCGAGCGTAGAGGAAGTTGGCCTCCACACTTGTAATTTCGCTGGCGATGGTTTCCTGCGTTTGAATCTTTTGCAGCCCGTTGTAACCAAAAAGTCCGACCAGTATGGCCAAAATAAGCATGAGGCCAAAACCAGCATATAGCTTTGCTCTCATTGATAGATTTGAAAATTGCATAGAATGAGTAGGGATTTACGTGAATATATAGTTGGCGAATAAACGTCGACTTGGAGGGGTTGCTTGGCAGATTACTAGGCTTTCAACTTTTTTTATTCGGGCAGTAGTATAGCGCTAATAAACTGATTACGTGCATACAAATTCAATGCTAGGCGTTAAAACTTGTTAAGGATTGTTAACCAACGTTAACCACTCTTTTTCAGAAGGATACAGTATCGGTGTTCAGCTCTATTGCCGAAATGCTTTGTCAGCCAAGATGTGGCCAATTATTGTAGAATAGCCATCAAGTTTCTTGCCTTGATCAAGGCCCAAAAGAAAAAGGGTGACCCCTGTTGTGGGGCCACCCTTCGGAAAAGTACACGCTACGTGTTAGAATTTCTCGTAGGCATTATCGCTAGTCTCGGAAAGCCCGAGGTTGTATCCTTTACCCTTTGGAGCCACGCTTGCCGGCTTGTGCTGGGTGTGTGCTACTGGCCTTGGAGTTGGAGTAGCCACGTGTTTGGGTGCAGCGTGGGTTGATCCAAATGATTTTCTTACTTCAGTTTCAATGCGGAAGAACGCAATGGTATCCTTCAGCTGCTCTGCCTGGCTGGCTAGCTCCTCGGAGCTGGTGGCTAGCTCCTCGCTGGAGGCGGCGTTCTGCTGGGTTACCTGGTTCAGCTGCTGAATGGCGTTGTTTATCTGCGAGGCACCGGAGTTTTGCTCAAGGCTTGCAGCGCTTATTTCCTGAACCAGCTTAGCAGTTTTCTCTATTTCTGGAACCAGCTCGTTGAGCATCTTTCCAGCTTCGTCGGAGGTGGTAACCCCGCGGGATGATAGCCGGTTGATTTCATCGGCAGCTACACGGCTCCGCTCAGCTAGCTTGCGCACCTCGGCTGCTACCACGGCAAATCCTCTGCCGTGCTCTCCTGCGCGGGCAGCTTCCACGGCGGCGTTAAGGGCCAAAATGTTTGTTTGGAAGGCAATGTCGGAGATGATGGAAACCTTTTCGGCAATCTCCTTCATGCCAGCAATGGCCTGCATTACCGCCTCGTTGCTCTTGCGCAGGGAGGCGGTGCCCATAATGGCAATCTTTTCGGCCTGCTGCGAGTTGTCGGTGTTCTGTTCAATGTTGGCGGCCATCTGCTCCATCGACGACGAAACCTCCTCGGCGGCGGAAGCTTGCTCGGAGGCCCCCTGCGACATCTGTTGGGAGGCATCGCTCATTTGGGTGCTGGCCTGAACAATGTTGTCGGCACCGGAAGTAATGTTTTCGGCAATGTCGCGGAGCTTAATAACCATATGGTTGAGGGCCTGCATCAGCTTGCCCATCTCGTCTTTGCGCTGGAGCATAGTTTCGTCCAAGGTCACCATCAGGTTACCCTGCGAAACCTCCTCGGCCAAGTCTAGCGACTGCCGTATGGCACCCATAATCTGTCGAACAATGTAGGCCGATAGGAACAGGCCAACAAGCAAGGAGATAAGGAATATGGATAGAATACCAGTGGTGGCTGAAACTACCATTTTTTGGGTTTCGGCTTTTACTGCTGCACTTTCATCGCCAGTAATCTGCTTGGCTATAGCACCGTATTGCACCTGCTTGTTCTCTGCGGTTTTTTGGTTCACCACTGCACTAGACATAATTTGTGCTTGCTGCTTATACTCGTTGAGTAAGGTGGTGATGGGACTCTTTGAACTTTCGGCTATGGCAACGGCGCGGTCCACATCGCTAAGCCAAGAATCCTTATCGTCTTGGTTAAGGAATCGGGTGAAGGCTCCTTCGCTCACCTTTGCTTGTAGGAATAGGCTAAAAGGTTGCGAACCAGCTACTGCCTTGTTGTCTTTGGCAATGGCAATAACCTTCAGATATAGTTCCTTCATCTTGGCTTGCTGCTCTTGCTGCTGCTTTACCGAGGCGATAATGTCGGTGAGTCCATCGCTATATGCGTCTATGGAGGACTTTAACTTACCAATATTTGCTAGTTTCTCTTGATCCACTAGAACTGCCTGAAGATGGCTTATACTTGCTTCGGCGTCGGCCAGCGCATTCTTGGCCTCAGTGGCCCAGCTCTCCTGCTGGAGCGCCATGTATGAGCGGGTGCTCAACCTTGCATAGAGAAGATTGGCTTCCACTTTAGTAATTTCGTCGATAACAACTTCCTGCGTTTGAATCTTGTGCAGTCCATTGTAGCCAAAAAGCCCTACCAGCATGGCCATAAAAAGGAGTAGGCTAAAACCGAAGAAGAGCTTTGCTCTGATTGATAGATTTGAAAAATTCATAACTGGGGCGGATTAGTGTTAATAATTGTTATATAGTGTTAACGCCAATATTTGCGTAAGGTTAACCTCACTTTGAGCAAAATAAAGATGTTAATGACTAATGATGGTTATTGTCGGCTAAAGGTTGGAACTAGCCAAAATAGTGGCGAAAATTGGTGACAAAAGAAGCATTAAGCCAAGATGCTGGTTATGACATAAGTGAGTGTATAAAAGTGATTTATGTTACTTTTTTAAGGGGTATCAATAAAAAAGGCCACCCCATTCGGGGCAGCCCTTTCTTTTTATATCCTTACTATCTAATCGTTGAGAAGTGGTCGTTGCCGTGGCCTTAGTAGGCGAGGGCGGCGGAAAAAGGTTTTTATGTGCCGCTCCACCTTCTTCAGGTAGATATCGTTAATGGTAATTAGGATACCCGTCTCCTCCACATCGCCAAAGTGCGGGTTAAGCACTGTGCCAAACGATTTCATGGAGGGCGACAGATTCATGTAGGCGTTTATGAGGGGAGGGATATTCTCACCTAGTCCGCGCACCGTTTTCGAAAGAATTTTGTAGTCCTCCTCATAGGTTTTACCCACAAAAACCTTGGCCATGCCCTCCCTGTCGATATTGAGCTCCAACGGGTGAAGGGGGATAACCAAGTTTTCGTGATCGGCAAAGTATTTTTCGAGAAAATATAGAATGTAGTTGCGGGCCTCCATGTGGTAGGAGCGGTACATTGTAACCTTACCAAAGAAGTATTTAATTTCGGGGTAAACCACCACTAGGGCACCAATGCCATCCCATAGGTTATCCAATGCCCAAATGCCTTTTCCTATACGCCCGGTGCTTTGGTAGTTTGGCTGAACAAATGAACGGCCCAACTCAATCATGTGGGGCAGATACTCCTCCTGAAACTTGTCGGAAAATTGAAAAAGTTCGGAGGTGGCAATGTTCATCTGATCATGCTTACTACTCAATACGTGGTAGCGGTAGCCTCCAAGAATCTCCTTATCCTTAGGGTCCCAAACTATGAGCTGCTTGTATGGATTTTCGCTTGAATCGAACGGGTCAACGTCGATACTCTTGCCAGTGCCACCACCGGCTGCTCTGAAGGAGAGTTCCCGCAGCCGGCCAATCTCCAGCATAATGTTGGGCGAATCGTGTGCCGTTACAATGTATAGCTTGTTGCCACCATTATTGGTTCTGCGCAAAAATTTCTCCCGCGTCAGCTCCTTTATTATCAGCATTTTGTCTACTGGTGGGATAATCGGTTCCATAGAAATTATTTTTTTAAACCTACATATTTTTTGTAGGCCTTGTGCAATTGAGGGTTAAAAATTCATGTAAAGTTTATATCGCGCAATAAAATCAACCCATTCAAATGCTTGGTTAATGCTTATAAATTGTAAGTTAGGTTCATTTTGGTTGCGTATTTGCAAGGCCATAAGCCTTTTCTCTTATCCAGTTAGTCCATTCTTGGGCCGACTTTTCACTGGAAAATGTTTGGTAAGGTATGGGCTTACCTATAACCAACGAAAGTTTCTTTCCCCGTTGCTTAAACATTTCATCAACAAGGTAAAGCATTTCTATGTTCGCCTTGGCCCCCAAAAGTTTACGAAAATTTGCAAGGTTGTAGAAGAAGTTGGAATTTCGACCGGAGAAGAAAACCGGTACTATATCGCGGTGGTGCTTAACAGCCTTGCTCACGAAGTTCTTTTTCCATTCTAGATCAAGGATCTGACCCTTTACCTTTCGGGAGCATAATCCTGCGGGGAAGTATAGCACCTGAGCCTCGGAGGCGTATGTTTCTTCAATGGCCTTTGCATAGCTGGTAGTCTGTCCACCGAGTTTATTAACCGGAATAAACAGCTCGCGCAGCTGCCTTACGTTCATCAGCAGATCGTTCACCACAAACCGAATATCGGAGTAGTGTTTTCGTAGTTCGCTCATGAAGACAAGACCATCTAGCCCCCCAAGAGGGTGGTTTGAAACAAAAATGTAACGACCATCGGGGTTAATATTCTCAAGGCCATAAACAGTATAGGTTATACCCATATCGGCCAAGGAGCCGTTCACAAAATCAATTCCATGAAGGTGGCCATGGCGTTGCAGAATGCCATTAAGATCATCCTGATGGATCACGCGCTTGAGGTATCGAATCAAAAAACCAGGTAGAAGTTTGAGTAGCTTAGGGTTTTTCTTTTTGATAATCTCTTCCACGTCAAGGAATTTTACCTCTTCCACCCCTTTTTTTGGCTCGCCTTCAAAGATTTGACTCATAAATTATATTGTTTAGCCAACAAAGTTAAAATTTTTCTCTTTGGATGTTTCACATATTCTCAATGGCAAGTAAACAAAGGTCTTTAGATATTCACGCTTACTAATCAGCAGTTTCAGTGGGACAAAAAGTTATCAACAATGTGGGGAAAAGTGGGAGAATGTGTGAGAAAGTGGATATTTTTGTCGTAGTTTTACTTTCTAAGTATATAAGAAACAATGGCAACATTTATAGGTGATTATGTATGCAAGGCTGACGAAAAGGGCAGGGTGTTACTCCCAGCTGCCTTTAAGAAGCAGCTTGCCTCATCGTCAACGCCTGATCAATTTGTTGTCAAGAAGGATATTTTTGAGAAGTGCCTGGTGCTTTACCCCGGAGAGGAGTGGGAGCGTCAATGCCGCTTGATTAAGGAGAGTGTAAATCCATACAACAAGCAGCACAATACTTTTTTGCGGGAGTTTTTTAGAGGGACTGCTGAGGTGCAGATGGATGCCGGTGGAAGGCTATTATTACCGAAGCGACTGCTGGAACTTATTGAAGCAGGAAAGGAGTTGGTGCTGGCTGGTCAAGACGGAAAGGTTGAGATTTGGGATAGAGAGCGCTACGAAGGAGTGAGACAGGCCGAACAGGATTTTGCAACCCTTGCCGAAACAATTCTTGGAGGTTTAAATCAATAAAATTGCCCTATGAGCTACCATGTTCCGGTTCTTTTGAAGGAGAGCGTGGACGCTCTTGACATAAAGCCTGATGGCACTTATGTAGACCTAACGTTTGGAGGTGGCGGTCACTCGGCCGAAATATTGAAGAGGTTGGGCCGCAAGGGCAGGCTATACGCGTTCGATCAAGACTCTGATGCCATTGCCAATAAGCCCAATGACAAACGCCTAACGCTAATTCGTGGGAATTTCAAGTTCATGCGCGGTTTTCTCCGCTACCATGGAGTGGAACGGGTGAATGGTATTCTTGCCGATCTTGGTATCTCCTCTCACCATATCGATACTCCAGAACGTGGCTTTTCATTCCGATTTTCGGGAGCGCTTGATATGCGCATGAATCCAGAAGCCTTGGTGTCGGCAAAGGATGTGGTCAATGGTTACACGGTGGAGAACCTCACCTATATTTTGAAGGAATACGGCGAGGTTGAAAACCCGAGGCGAGTGGCTCACCTTATTGTTGAAGGACGGGGGATGGGCTACATAGCCACCATAGAGGAGTTGATGAAGGTGCTGGAACCAGCAACCCCCAGAATGAATGCTAACAAATTTTTGGCAAAGGTATTTCAGGCAATAAGAATAGAGGTAAACGGTGAGCTGGATAGCTTAGCCTTGATGCTGGAGCAGACTGGAAAAATATTGGAGCATGACGGTAGGTTGGTGGTTATTACCTACCATTCGCTCGAGGATAGGCTCGTTAAGAACTACATGAAGGCTGGTAATGTGGATGGTGTAACCCAAAAGGATTTCTTTGGCAAGGCAACTGTGCCATTTGTGCTAATTACACGCAAGTCCATAGAACCGTCGGAAGAGGAGCAGCAGCAAAATTCGCGTTCGCGCAGTGCACGTATGCGGGTAGTAAAAAAGGTTTGACCATATGTTAGGGAAAGAAGAGCAAGTTGAGTTTGAGAAAGAACCGGAGGAATCTAAAAAGGCGAAGAAGAAATCAAACCCTTTGAAGGATATTATGACCGGAAGTATGTTAGCGAAGGAGGCCGTAACTGGGCAACTTCCCTACATTGTTTTTTTGGTATTCATGGCCTTGGTGTATATAGGAAATAGGTATCGCACAGAACGCATTGTAAGTGAAAGTACAAAGTTGCAAAAGGAGGTTGAAAATTTACGTTCCGAAAGTATAACCACTGCAGCAGAGTTGATGAATATCAGCAAGCAATCTGAGGTTGCTCGTATGGTAAAGCAGCAGGGATTGGGTTTAGAAGAGTCGGTAAAACCACCACAAATAATAAAAAAGTCGGTTTGGTAAATTATGGGAGCTTCAATTAAATCGGATGTTGTTTGGAGAGTAGCCTTAGTCTACTTTTTTGTGCTGTTGGTGGGACTCGTCATCATAGCCAAGGTGCTCTATATCCAATTTGTTGAAGGTAGTGCCCTGCGCCAAAAGGCTGAGGAGATTACCTTTCGTCAGGTACCAATTTATCCTAATAGGGGAGATATTTTAGACGATGAGGGGAGGCTACTGGCTACCTCGGTTCCCTACTATGAACTGCGTATGGATCTTCGAGCCGCAGGCTTAACCGATGAGATATTCTACGAAAAGGTCGATTCATTAGCGCTTTGTTTATCCAACATGTTTAAGGATAGGTCACCATTCAGCTATCGTTCCCTGCTGGTAAATGCTCGTCGGTTTGACAAAGGATCGCGATATTTTCTGCTTAACTCACGATTGGTAAACTACATTGAACTTAAGCGTCTGATGACTTTTCCGTTGTTAAGATTACCAAAGAATGTGGGAGGGTTTATGCCCATTCAGACCGATAAGCGCATACGCCCCAACGATTACCTTGCTGCGAGAACCATTGGGGGGGTAAACGAAAACGGAGTTGCCGTTGGTATTGAGGGCGCATTCAATCACGAGTTGAAAGGGCAGGCCGGATTAGTGCTTACCCAGCGCATTGCAGGTAAAATGTGGATACCGGTAAATAGCGAGGAAGATGTTAGCCCGCTTGATGGTACCGATGTTGTTACCACCCTAGACATCGACCTACAGGACGTTGCCCAGAATGCGCTTCGTCGCCAGCTTGTCAGCCATAATGCCGACCATGGTTCAGTAATACTCATGGAGGTTAGCACCGGTGAGATTAGGGCCATAGCCAACCTAAAACGCTCTTCCGATGGCAGCTATACGGAGGCTTTTAACTACGCAATTGGTGAAAGCACTGAGCCTGGATCGACTTTTAAGCTTGCAGCGCTCATCTCCCTACTTGAGGATGGTTATGTTAAACTTAGCGATACGGTAGATACCAAAAATGGACGCTTTCTCTACTTCGACAAATGGATTGTGGATGCCCATGAAGGGGGTCTGGGTAAGCTCACGGTGCAGCAGGTTTTTGAGCAATCATCGAACGTTGGGGTGGCCAAGCTAATGATTGAGTATTATAAGGGTAGGGAAAAAAGTTTTATCGACAGATTATATGCGATGAAGTTGAATGAGCCGCTTGGGCTACAGATAAAAGGTGAAGCAGTACCCGAAATTAAATACCCCGGCGACAAGTATTGGTCTGGCGTTTCGTTACCAATGATGGCCATTGGGTATGAGGTAAGGATTACCCCATTGCAACTATTGACGTTTTACAATGCTATTGCCAATGGTGGTAAGATGGTTAAACCCCTTTTTGTGAAGTCGTTGCAGCGGCATGGTAATACCGTAAGAACTTTTAGCCCCGAAGTTATATCGTCTAGTATATGCTCCCGCTCAACCCTTCGTAAAGTGCGACAAGTACTGGAAGGGGTGGTGGAACATGGAACGGCCAAAAACCTCAAGAATAGCGTTTATACCATTGCTGGCAAAACGGGAACTGCTCAAATTGCAAGGGGAAGTGGTGGATATGCCTACCAGGGAGCAAAGAGCTATCAAGCTTCTTTTGTTGGATATTTTCCTGCCGATAATCCAAAGTATAGCTGCATAGTGGTTGTAAACTCACCCTCCAACGACGTTTACTACGGCAACGTGGTAGCAGGCCCTATTTTCAAGGAGATTGCCGATAAGGTTTACGCTAAAAGTTTGGAGTGGCAGGAGCCCATAAGCCATTCGGTAAAGCCAGTGGATATTCCCGTTTCACAAGGAGGATATAGGCCCGATCTTAACGAGGTTTTTGATGATCTCAACATTCCATTCTCTGACGATGGTGTAACCTCCACGTGGGTTAATACAAAGAGTAAGGATAAGGAGGTTGAACTTAGCAAACGTTCAATTATTAATAATCTAGTTCCAAATGTTGTAGATATGGGATTGAAGGATGCCCTCTTCCTGCTGGAGAATGCAGGACTGCGAGTTCGCTTTAGCGGTAAAGGAACTGTAAAGAGCCAATCACTTCAGCCTGGAACACGTGTAATTAGGGGAAATGAAATTTTTATCTCATTGGGATAATGGAAACAATGTTGCTATCATATTTACTCAAGCAGGTTGACGTAGTCACCGTTAAGGGATCGCGCCATGTTGATATAAAAGGCATCATTTTCGACTCGAGAAAGGCGGAAGAGGGGATGCTCTTCGTTGCCGTAAGAGGTACCCAACACGATGGTCATGCATACATAGATGAAGTTGTTGGCAAGGGAGTAAAGGCTATTGTGTGTGAGGAGCTACCAGCAGAAATACAAAAAGGGGTTACTTACGTCAAGGTAAGACACTCCGAGGAGGCGCTAGGTCTAATTGCCGCAGCATTTTACAATTTCCCATCTCACGACTTGCGGCTGGTTGGCGTTACAGGTACAAATGGAAAGACAACCACGGCAACGCTGCTTTACGATGCGGCGCGGAAGCTGGGCTACAAAGCTGGCTTGTTTTCTACTGTTGTGAACTATGTTGATGGCACTGTGGTGGACGCCACCCATACCACGCCCGATGCAGTGAAAATCAACGAGCTACTGCGCCAAATGGTAGATTTAGGATGCTCATTTTGCTTCATGGAGGTGAGCTCTCATGCCATTATTCAGCAGAGAATTGCAGGCTTAAAGTTTGCCGGCGCCATTTTCTCCAACATTACCCACGATCACCTCGATTATCACAAGACCTTTGAAGAGTATATTAAGGCAAAGAAGCGTTTTTTTGATAATCTTCCTTCCGATGCGTTTGCCCTCACCAATATTGACGATCGAAACGGAAAAGTGATGGTGCAGAATACCAAGGCATCAATCCATACCTACTCGCTTCGATCAGCCTCAGAGTACAAGTGCCGTATAGTTGAGCACGACTTTGAGGGTATGCAGCTTAACATTGATGGGATTGATGTTTGGACTCGGTTTATTGGTGAATTTAATGCTTACAACTTGCTGTCGGTATACTCTGCTGGACGTTTGCTTGGGTTTGGCCGAGAGGAGATGCTAACTGCTCTGAGCCTTATGACACCTGTTTCAGGACGGTTTGAATACGTTCGCTCGAGGCAAAAGATAACCGCGGTTGTGGACTATGCCCATACACCAGATGCGCTGGATAATGTGATATCTACCATAAACAAAATTCGAAAGCCAGAGCAGAAACTTATCACCGTGGTTGGCGCAGGTGGAAACCGCGATAAAACCAAACGACCTGAAATGGCTTGCATAGCCGCAGAAGGCAGCGATATGGTGGTTTTAACATCCGATAATCCTCGCTTCGAAAAGGCGGAAGATATTTTGGAAGATATGAAGGCTGGCATTCCCGACGATGTAGTTGGTCGCGTGCTAGTAATAGTAGACCGCAAGGAGGCAATAAAAACTGCGTGCATGCTCTCTCACCCTGGCGACATTGTGCTGGTGGCTGGTAAAGGGCACGAGAATTATCAGGAGATAGGTGGTGTTAAGCATCACTTTGACGACAAAGAAGTATTACGAGATATTTTTGAAAGTTTATAAGTACTAGGTTATGCTATACTATCTGTTCAGCTATTTAGAAAAGCTCGACTTCCCGGGAGCGAGGTTGTTTCACTACCTCTCGTTTCGGTCGGCACTTGCCATTATCATCTCACTCCTTTTTACCCTATTTTTTGGTAAGAAGATGATTCGGTATTTGCAGAGGCAGCAGATTGGAGAGGAAATTCGTAACCTTGGCCTGGAAGGGCAAATGCAGAAGAAGGGAACGCCAACCATGGGCGGGCTAATCATAATTTTGGCCATCCTAATACCGACATTATTACTTGGTGATTTAGGCAACATATACATTCTCTTAATGATTGCTGCAACCATTTGGATGGGAATGGTCGGTTTTGCCGATGACTACATTAAGGTATTCCGCAAGCACAAGGAGGGACTTCCAGGGAGGATGAAGATTCTTGGGCAAATTGTTCTTGGTCTCATGGTTGGCCTTACATTGTTTTTGAGCAATGACGTGGTTATTCGAGAGAGAACTACCAAGGTAAGCCCCGGCTCCGAAGTTGAGGTGGTTGATGGCGCTGCAGCTGGTGAGCAGCGAACGGTATTTTTGACCCCCGAAAAAAAAACAACTCAAACAACCATCCCCTTTTTTAAAAATAATGAGTTTAATTATGCCGATGTGCTTTTTTTCTTGCCAACTGAAAAGGCAGAAAAGTGGGCATGGGTGGTATATGTGTTGGCCTGTATATTTATTGTAACTGCCGTTTCCAATGGGGCGAATCTAACCGATGGGCTCGATGGATTGGCAACTGGAATTTCCGCCATCATTGGGGTTACCCTAGGTATCTTCGCCTACCTATCGGGTAACGTAATTTATGCCGACTACCTGCACATAATGTACATTCCACATTCGGGAGAGTTGGTTGTATTTATGGCAGCCATGATTGGGGCTACCATTGGATTCCTATGGTATAACTCTTTTCCGGCGCAGGTTTTTATGGGCGATACCGGTAGCCTCGCCCTAGGTGGCATCATTGCTGTGTTTGCAATCATGATTCGGAAGGAGCTGTTAATTCCCATTCTGTGCGGGGTGTTCTTTGTAGAGAGCATTTCGGTAATGCTGCAGGTGAGCTACTTTAAGCGCACTAAGCGCAAGTATGGCGAAGGACGAAGAATCTTCCTGATGGCACCTCTTCATCACCATTACCAAAAGAAGGGATATCCAGAGCCAAAAATTGTTACCCGGTTCTGGATTATCGGGATGATACTTGCAGTTGTAACCATTGTAACTCTCAAAATACGGTAAGCTATGAGGCTGGTAGTATTGGGTGCGGGTGAAAGTGGGGCTGGGTCGGCAGTGTTGGCCAAGCTAAAGGGACTTGATGTGTTCGTATCCGATTTTGGTGAGATTAAGGCTGAGTATAAAGATCTGCTCAACAGCTACGGCATCATTTGGGAGGAAAAGCAGCACACCTTGGATAAAATTCTTAATGCCGATGAGGTGGTAAAGAGCCCCGGCATTCCAGAAAAGGTTCAAGTTGTCAAGGAAATTAGGGCCAAGGGCATTTCAATAATTTCTGAAATTGAGTTTGCCGGACGGTATTGCTCAGCTAAAACGATATGCATAACCGGCAGCAATGGCAAAACTACCACCACTAGCCTTATTTATCACATGCTCCAGAAGGCAGGACTAAATGTGGGATTGGCCGGAAATATTGGAAAGAGTTTTGCGTTGCAGGTAGCGCTGGAGCATTTTGATTACTACGTGATTGAGCTGAGCAGCTTTCAGCTCGATGGTATGTACAAGTTCAAGGCCGACATCGGCATTTTAATGAACATTACACCTGACCACTTGGACAGGTATAATTATAGGATGGAAGATTATTCGAGGTCGAAGTTTAGAATTACCCAGAATATGCATAAGGGTGATGCCTTTATCTACTGCTCCGATGATCCTGAGACGATGAGGTACCTTCCGGAATACAAGATCGGTGCTGAGTTACTTCCCTTTACATTGAATGGGGAATTGACTCAGGGTGCCGTTTGCGATGGGAAAGCAATACATGTAAAATATAACAACTCTGAATTCACTATGAGTATCGAAGAGCTGGCATTAAAAGGTAAGCATAATGTTTACAACTCCATGGCTGCTGCAATAGCCGGCCATGTGCTACACCTCCGCAAGGAGTTTATTCGTCAAAGTCTCGCTGATTTTCAGGGTGTTGAACACCGTTTGGAACCAGTAGTTAAGGTTAGAGGTGTAACCTTTATTAACGATTCCAAGGCCACAAACATCAACTCTACCTGGTATGCGCTCGAAAGCATGACAACCCCAGTGGTTTGGATTGTGGGCGGCATTGATAAGGGCAACGATTATGCTGAGCTAATGGAGTTGGTAAAAAATAAGGTGAAGGCCATTGTTTGCCTTGGGGTAGACAATACCAAAATTCACGCTGCATTTGAGGGTGTGGTCCCCACTATTGTGGACACCATGTCGGCAGAGGAGGCCGTAAAGCAATCCTATGCGTTGGCTTTTAAGGGCGATACCGTACTGTTGTCACCAGCTTGCGCAAGCTTCGACCTGTTTGAGAACTATGAAGATAGGGGCAGAAAATTTAAGGAGGCAACTCGGAAGTTGTAATATATCTTGCTTGATATGGGACAGTAAAGTTAGTTCGGAAGTAGGGCAAGAATGAATTGGTGTTGAATATATAACCTATGAAAAAACAGTGAAGAATGTTCTAGCAACATATTTTAAGGGAGACAAGGTGATCTGGATGGTGGCCTTCTTGCTGACGATTGTATCGCTGCTGGTTGTGTATTCTGCTACTGGTTCGTTGGCATATAGGCTTAAAGGGGGCAACACGACCTTTTACTTCATGAAGCAGCTGATGTTTTTGGGCGTCGGTTTTATGATAATCTACATGACGCATCTTCTTCCATACCGCATATTTTCGAAGTTTGCCCAGCTGCTACTATTCCTTAGTATACCGCTTTTACTAGTTACTTTACTTTTTGGTGCTAACCTAAACGATGCTTCCCGTTGGCTAGTAATTCCAGGTCTGGGCTTTACCGTTCAAACCTCCGACTTAGCAAAGTTGGCGCTAATTATGTATGTTGCAAGAACGTTGGCTCAGAAGCAGGACCAGATTAAAAATCTCAAGGAGACATTTCTTCCACTCATACTCCGCATAGGTTTGGTATGTTTGCTAATTCTTCCCGCCAACTTCTCTACTGCTGCCCTACTCGGACTAACCTGCACCACGCTGCTTTTTGTTGGACGAATCAGCATAAAACACCTTGCAATGGTTTTTGGCATAAGCGTTGTTGCTTTTGGATTATTTATACTGGTAGCAGCAAAAACACCGCTGGGAAATCGTATTGGGACATGGAAGCATAGAATTGAAAACTTTGTTGACGGAAATGGCAATGGCGGGGTTGGCTACCAGGTAGAGCAGGGAAAAATTGCAATTGCCACCGGTGGAATTTTGGGTAAGGGTCCGGGTAATAGTACCCAACGGAACTATTTGCCTCACCCATATTCCGACTTCATTTATGCAATAATCATTGAAGAATATGGAGTTGTTGGAGGCATCTTTGTGCTCTTTTTATACTTGATTCTACTGTTTCGTGCCGGGCTAATTGTGCGTAAGAGTAAGCGAACTTTTCCAGCATTCCTGGCCATTGGGCTTACCCTGCTCCTCGTTTTTCAGGCACTTGTGAATATGGCAGTGGCAGTTCACCTATTTCCTGTAACTGGTCAGCCGTTACCCATGGTGAGCATGGGTGGCAGCTCACTCATATTTACCAGCGTTGCACTTGGCATAATTTTAAGCGTGAGTCGCAGCTTGGACGAAAAGGATAATAATGTAATTACTGATGATAATGGGGCTACGGTTAATAGTTAGCGGTGGAGGAACCGGTGGGCATATATTTCCTGCCATTTCAATTGCTCAGGCGGTTAAGGTTGCCGATCCTGATGCTGAGATATTATTTGTGGGCGCGGAGGGTAGAATGGAGATGGAGAAGGTTCCCTCTGCAGGATTTAAAATTGTTGGGTTGCCCGTTGTGGGAATTCAGCGCAAGCTGACGCTCAAAAATTTAGCCGTTCCGATCAAGTTTTACCGCAGCCTGAGGATTGCACGAAAGATAATCAGGGAGTTCAAACCTAATGTAGTGGTTGGGGTTGGTGGTTACGCCAGTGGCCCTACACTATACGCCGCTTCACGAATGGGCATTCCAACTCTCATCCAGGAACAGAATAGCTTTGCTGGCATTACAAATCGTATGCTGGCAAAAAAGGCAAGTAAGATTTGCGTCGCCTACGAGGGAATGGAGAAGTTCTTTCCAAAGCAGAAAATATTGCTTACGGGGAATCCTGTAAGGGCCGACCTTAACAGGGAAAAAGTGGATGAATTGAAAGGAGAGGCCATTTCGTTTTTCAACCTCGATCCGGCAAAGCCAACCATTCTTGTTTTAGGTGGCAGCTTGGGTGCAAAAACGGTGAATCGAAGTATTGAACGAAGTTTAGATATGCTCATTCATAGCGAAGTGCAGGTAATCTGGCAAACTGGTAAGGGCTACTTCTTCGATGCTAAAAGAGTTCTATCCAGCTATAACCTTCCCAACGTAAAGGCTTACGACTTTATATACCGCATGGATCTTGCATTTGCAGCAGCGGATCTAGTTGTTTCACGGGCTGGTGCAGGTACCATTTCCGAACTGTGCTTGGTAGGCAAACCTTGTATTCTGATTCCTTCACCTAACGTGGCCGAGGATCATCAAACCAAGAATGCCATGTCGCTAGTGTCGCATAACGCTGCCGTAATGGTTGCCGATGATGATTCTGCAAAGTTGCTAATGCCTCGGGCTATTGAGTTGGTTAAGGATAGCAATCGGTTGGCAGAGCTTAAAAAAAATATATTTGCCTTGGCGTTGCCAAACTCGGCAGCAGCCATCGCTCAAGAAGTATTTAATCTTGCAAAGGAGCTAAAATGAATATCGAAAAGGTTGATAGGGTCTATTTAATTGGCATTGGTGGCATTGGGATGAGTGCCCTAGCTCGCTATTTTGCTGGTGAAGGAAAGGCCGTGGCCGGTTACGACCGCACATCTACCGACCTTACCCATGCTTTGATTACAGAGGGTATGAGTATTCATTTTAGCGATGAGGTAGCGCTTATTCCGGAGCCGTTTATGGTTGCCGAGGGTACCATAGTTATTTATACCCCAGCTGTTCCCACACACCATTTGGAGCTGAATTGGTTCCGAAGTCAAGGCTTTATGGTATTAAAACGGTCGGAGGTGCTGGGTGAACTATCAAGGGGGAAGCGCACCATTGCCGTTTCGGGAACTCATGGAAAAACAACAATTACCACTTTTGTAGCGCACTTACTAACAGCTGGAGGATTGGGATGTGGTGCTTTTCTGGGCGGCATTTCAAAAAACTATGGAACAAATTTTTTGGCTGGCGGTGGATCACATAACTTGGTAGTTGAGGCCGATGAGTACGATCGATCATTCTTGAGACTTTTCCCTGACTATGCCGTTATTACTTCCATCGATGCCGACCATCTTGATATATACCAAACCTATGAGGCAATTGCACTTGCATTTTCTCAATTTGTGGCCCAAGTAAAAGCTGGTGGCGCTGTTGTAATTAAAATGGGTGTTAGTGTCGAAATCGATAGGACGGACATTGCTGTTTACCGGTATTCACTCCACCAGAAGTGTGATTATTATGCTCAATCGATCAGGCTTGAAAATGGTGTTTCCATATTCGACCTAGTAACACCCCAGGGGATAATTAGCGACCTTCAACTCCATTTGCCTGGTCACGTGAACATGGAAAACGCTGTGGCAGCTTCAGCATTAGCGTTACTGGGCGGTATCTCGGCTGAAGAACTTCGCGTTGGTATTGCCTCGTTTAAGGGGGTTCGCCGGAGGTTCGACATTCGCTTTAAGCAAGATGATGTGGTGCTGGTTGACGATTATGCGCATCACCCGGTAGAGCTTCGTGCAGCTATCGCTGCCATGAGGGAAGCCTTTCCTGGTAAACAAGTTACTGGCGTGTTTCAACCGCATCTATTTACAAGAACAAGAGACTTGGCTAGCGATTTTGCTGCAAGTCTAAGTTTGCTCGATGAGCTTTACTTGCTCGATATTTACCCAGCAAGGGAGGAACCTATCACTGGTGTGAGTTCGATGCTGCTGCTCGATATGATTTCAATTTCAAAAAAGCAGCTGGTAAGCAAGGATGCATTAATGAGATTGCTCGCTGAGCGGGACGATTTAGAGGTACTAATAATGATGGGTGCCGGTGATATTGATAAGCTGGTAACCCCTGTTGAGCAAATGTTGGAGAAAAAGTATTCGCAATGAATTCGATAAAGTGGAACCGTATACGGTTAATGGCGGCCTGGATAGGGATTATTACCTACCTAGTGGCGGCGCTATCGTTTTCTTCCGCCAAGATGAGTGAGGTTACCTGCATGGGTGTTAGAATTTATATTCGCGATAGTGTAACCAACCGCTTTGTCTCCTCTCGCGATGTGTCCAACATGCTGGCTAACTCTGGTTTTAAAATTGTGGGACAGCCCATTTGGAGCATTAATACTAGCCTTCTGGAACAAAAGTTGGAGATGCTAAAAACCATTGGGAACTTGGAGGTATATGCAGGTGCTGATGGTCTGCTTCGAATTGACGTTACGCAGCGTAATCCAATAATCCGGGTGATTCCACACGATGGCAACAGCTTTTACATCGATGAGGATGGTTTTATTTTCCCATTTTCCAGTAGCTACACTGCACATGTATTTGTAGCCAACGGGAATATTGATTATCCAGGAGGAGTTAAAAATATTAAGGATTTGGTTCCAGCGGAAGAGGGAGCACCTGTACCGCTATTGGTAATGATGTATCGGTTTGCCAAGTATGTGAATGATCACGATTTTTGGAAGGCTCAAATTCAGCAAGTATTTGTTGCTGGAAATCATGATATTGAGTTTTATACAAGAGTGGGAAATGAATCGATACAGATGGGTGGGCTAGAGAACTTTACCTACAAGTTAAGTAAACTTTATGCCTTTTATCAAATAGGTTTACCGTCCGTTGGATGGAATACCTATAAGTCTATTAATTTAAAGTTCAGCAATCAGGTAGTTTGCACAAAAAGATAGTATGGCCATGACACACAAAAATGAGTACGTAGCAGCAATTGATTTGGGAACCACCAAGGTGGTTGCCTTGGTGGGCAAGAAAACCCGAAGTGGAAAGTTACATATTTTGGCTTACAGTAAGGCTGAGTCGAAAGGTATCAAGCGGGGGGTTGTTCTAAATATTGAGGAAACAGTTAATGCTATCCAGCAAACGGTGGAGGAAGTTCAGCTTAAGTCGGGAATTATTTTCGATGAGGTGTTTGTTGGAATTGCTGGGCAGCACATAAAGAGCATACGAAACCGGGGCTATATAAACCGCGACTCGCTAGAGAATGAGATAAAGAAGGAGGATATCCAGGCGCTTATCCTCGATATGCAAAAAATTCCACTCGATGCAGGAGAGGAGATTATCCACATAATTCCCCAGAGTTTCATGGTCGATAATGAGTCGGGAGTGAAGAATCCGGTGGGCATGACCGGGCGTCGGTTGGAGGCCAACTTCCACATTGTTATTGGCCAAATTGCCTCGGCAAAAAATATCGAGAAGTGCATCAACCGGGTAGGCCTTAAGGTGCGCGAATTGATTCTTGAGCCTTTGGCTTCTGCCGCGGCGGTGCTTACCGATGATGAGAAGGAGGCTGGAGTAGCACTTGTGGATATTGGGGGTGGCACTACCGACCTTGCTGTATATTACGATGGCGTTGTGCGACATACCGCCGTTATTCCATTTGGTGGGAATGTAATTACCAACGACATTAAGGAGGGTTGCTCCATCTTACTCCGTCAGGCCGAGGCATTGAAGGTTCAGTTTGGATCGGCTTTGGGTGACCTTGCTCCTGAGGATAAAATTGTTTCTATCCCTGGCATAAGCGGAAGGGAACCCAAGGAGATAAGTTTCCGCACACTGGCATACATTATTCAGAGTAGGATGGAGGAGATTATTGATGCCGTTATGTTTGAGATTGAGAGTAGCGGAGTGGCCGATAAGTTGAGTGCTGGTGTGGTTATCACCGGTGGTGGATCGTTATTGCGTCATCTTCCACAGCTCATTAAGTTTAAAACGGGTATGGATGTCCGGATTGGAAAGCCCAACGAACACCTTTCGGCAGATTCAGGTGAAGAGATTAATCAACCTTTATTCTCCACGGGTGTTGGATTAGTTCTAAAAGGGTTTGAAAACTACGGTGAAAATCCTCGTTTTGAAGATACGGAGGAATCCGCTAAACTACCATTAGGTGAACAAGTGAAAGTAGCGGAAGAAAAAATGGCAGTTGGTAGCGAGGAAAAGAGAAGTAGATCTCAATCCAAAAAGAGTGGCATTTTGGACAACATGAAAAAAAGATTTACCGAGATTTTTGAGGAAAACGACTCGGAAATGTAATGGTTAAGATGTTATAAAATTTTAAAAATAGAGCTATGGCTGAGGACTTAATTAATTTCGATCTTGCACCATCTGGTCCGTCAATCATTAAGGTAATTGGCGTTGGAGGAGGTGGAAGTAATGCCGTAAACCACATGTTTCGGCAGGGGATAAAGGATGTGGATTTTGTGGTGTGCAATACCGATGCTCAGGCTTTAGCCATTAGTCCTATTCCTATTAAAATCCAGCTTGGTGAGAGCCTTACTCAGGGATTGGGGGCAGGCAATAAACCCGATGTAGGCAAGCAGGCCGCCATTGAGAATCTTGAAAGTATTGAGCGGGTGCTCTCCAAGCACACCAAGATGGTATTTATTACCGCTGGAATGGGTGGCGGCACTGGAACAGGTGCTGCTCCAATAATTGCAAAGGCGGCCAAGGACATGGGCATTCTCACTGTTGCCATTGTTACCATTCCCTTCCGATTTGAAGGGAAACGCAGGATAGCCCAAGCCCTCGACGGAATTGCCGAAATACAGCAACACGTTGATTCTCTGCTGGTAATTAACAACGAGAAGATACGGGAGATATATGGTGATTTGCCAGTGTCTGCTGCATTTTCCAAGGCCGATGATGTGTTGACGGTTGGTGCAAAGGGTATTGCTGAAATCATTACGGTGAGCGGCTATATCAACGTGGACTTTGCCGATGTGCAAACTATTATGACAAACTCCGGAGTTGCAATTATGGGTTCCGGACGAGCTTCGGGTGAGAACAGAGCTGTAAGAGCAATTGAGGCTGCGCTGGCATCACCTTTGCTAAACAACAACGATATATCCGGAGCTAGAAATATCCTGCTCAACATCACCTCCGGCACCAAGGAGGTTACCATGGACGAGATAAGCCAAATTACCGAGTACATCCATGGGTCTGCAGGCAATGAGCTTGACCTAATATGGGGCAATGGTGTTGATGCAAGCCTTGAGGATGAGGTGAACGTAACCATTATTGCCACAGGATTTGCTACAAGTAGCATACCTGAGCTATATACCCGCCAACCCAAAACGGTGGACGTAATAACGCTGGAAGGCGAGAAGCACACGCTGACCGAAGCTAAAGTTGGAACGACTATTACCTTCGAAAGGGATAACGTTCGTCAAGCAGCCTTAGATTTTAGCATTAACAATGACGTATTTGAGGAAGATGGATTTGTGGTTAAAACGTTAACCGAGGATTTACTCGCCGATTCTGGAAAGGCTCGGCCGGTTTCAAAAACGCCTAGTGGTCCTATTCACAAGTCGGAACTATCGGTAGAGCAAGCCGAAAAGGAACCAGCCTATGTAAGGAAGAATGTTGTTCTTGAGGATAAGGAATACTCCAAAACAGAATCGGTTTCGAAGTATACTCTTTCCGAAGATAACGAGTTGCCATTGAAACCAAACAATTCGTACCTTCACGATCAAGTTGACTAATTATAAACGCTATGAGTTTAGAGGAAATAATCAATAAAGCCATCAAGGAGGCGATGCTTGCAAAGCAGAAAGAGCGTCTTGAAGCTTTACGCGCGGTAAAAAACGGTGTAATTTTGCTGAAAACAGAAAAGGGAATTCAGTATGTTGTTACCCCCGACGATGAGTTAAAGATGCTACAGAAGCAAGTAAAGCAGAGGAAGGAATCAGCCGAAATATACACTCAGCAAAACCGACCAGAACTTGCGGAAAAGGAGCTCTTTGAAGCAAAAGTTATTGAGGAGTTTTTGCCCGCTCAAATCTCTCCAGAGGAGCTCGATAAGGCCGTAAAGGAAATTATAGCCCGCGTGGGTGCTCAAACGGCTAAAGATATGGGAAAAGTAATGGGTATTGCTAGCAAAGAACTGGCTGGGAAGGCCGAGGGTAGAGCCATTTCAGAGTTGGTAAAGAGGCTACTTTCTTAGTACTGCATCTCATTAGATGAAAAAAGAAAAAGGGACCGTTTGGGTCCCTTTTTTTTTACATTGAAATACTCGTCTAAAAGAATTTCGAACGTTTATCTTTTATGTGAGCAGCATCTTCAATTGCTTGTGCTGCTGACCTATAAGCAAAGTTGCCAAACATCATCATTAGTCGTTGTTGGGCATCCTTCACTGTCATAGTGGAATCGTTGTTTACCTGGTTAATTTTGAACATGTAAACGGCGTTCGATCCAATTACCGGCTTCGACATCTGATCCTTTTCGGCAATACTTACTGCTGCTATTAGCTTGGGTTCAATTCCTGCGCCAGGAACAACGTAGGAAGAAAAAGAAATGTTGGCAGCATCCATTGGCGTAAGGTTAAGCTTGGAGGCAAGCGCTTCAATGCTGGTTACACCGTTGGAAGCCTCTAGCAGCTGCTTAGCAAGTAGATCACCTTTCTTTTCCTTCTTCACCTGATATTCAATTTCGTTTTTTACCGATTCAAGCGGGGTTGTTCCCTCTTCTCTAACTGCGGTGAGGGTTGCAACCACAAATTGGTCGCCTAGCTCAAATACAGGGGAAACATCACCCTTTTCTGACTTGAAGGCCCACCGAATAATATCTCTTGGTTTATCAAGACCAGCAATGGTCTTGTCATTTTCCTTAATATTATTGGCAACGCGTTTTTCTTGGGCGTATTTGGGCTCGTTACTTGCCTTCTCAAATTTGTCGAAGGAGTTATACTCGGCAACAAACTTACTTGCATTGGAATAGATGTCCTGATAGGTACGGTCGCTAGGCACTACATCAATTTCAACTGTGGCAAGTTGGTATTTCTTCACTTCTGGGCCCTTATCTTCAACCTGAAGAATGTGGATTCCATCCTGCGCCTCCACCGAAACAACCTCACCCTTCTTGGCATTAAAACAAGCAGCAACAATGGGGTTCTTGTCAATTTCCTTAAACCATCCAATTTCACCACCGTTTGCAGAGGTTTGATTATCGGCAGAATATTTTCTAGCTATGTCGGCAAAGTTTCCACCCTTTTTAATCACTGCCATGAGGCTATCGGCTAGGGATTTTGCGCTATTGTAAGCATCTTGCGTATTCTGGTCTGGTCGAATAACAATTTGGCGAGCCTTAACGGAGTCAGGAATCATTTTTGAATCTACAAGACGATAAATCTTATAGATATCGTTCTCGAAAATAGGGCCGAGCATGTCCTCTTTCTTGGCAGTTTTTACAAATTCTGCAACTTGTCCATCCAGTTCAGCTGGTTTGTAGAAGTGATTGTCATCATCTCTTTGAGAGTTGAGGGTTACAAATTGCATAGGATCTGCAGCAGCCTTAAATTCAGGTGCAAGCTTGTCAACCGTCTCTTTTGCCTTTGCATAGTCCTCCTGTGACGGAACAATTGGAAAAACAAGATAGTCGATATCTCTTGAGGCGGTTTGTTGATATGAACTCTGGTGAGCCTTGTAGTAATCTTTTACCTCGCTCTCCGAAACAGTAATGGAAGAATCCGAAATGGAGGTATACGGTTTGCCGATATACGTGAAAGAAACTTTGTGATCCAAATCGTTGACCGCCTCCTTGGCTTGCAGGCTTGTAACGTACATGCCCTTGGCTATTAGGGTTTGGTATTTATTCTGCAGTTGTGACTTGATAATCTCCTTCTCAAGAGCCAGCCAAGCCTGTTTTGCCTTCGGGTTGGACTCCATGTTCTTCAGAAAATTAATTACTCCGTTTCTATCAAACTCACCAGTTTTTGGATTGGTAAAGTATTGACTTACCAGTGGAGAAGGATTTTTTCCCTGCACGAGGTCAAACAACTCTTCGGGGGAGATGGATACACCAACTTTTGCAATCTCCTTTTGGATGGTGTACTTTTCTACCAATGATTTCCATGCATAATCGCGGAGCTGTTGCATTTGAGCTTCGGGAACGCTGGTTTGGTTAGTATTTGCCTTTTGATTATCTTCAAGTTGAGTAACCAAGGCTAGATAATCTTGGTAGGAAATGTTTTCTCCAGCAATTTGACCAACCATGTTGTCCTGTTTGGAGAATAGCGCTTTCCCAGAACTTAAAAAGTCACTAAGGATAAATGCGAGAAGAGAAAGACCAATAACTGAGGCAACGAGCACGCCAGCTTTGTTCCTGAGTTTTTGTAGTGTAGCCATTTAGCTTATAATTTATGATTTACTTTCAAAAATATGAGGTTACGAATATAGCAATTTTCATTTTTGCCTTTTCATTTAAGGCAAAAAAAAGAGTAGTTTACACATCATAGCCAACTTCAGCTACCATTATGCATGGTTATTGGCTACGATTTTTCAAGCAAGGTGAGGTGAACAAGGTCGATTCGTGTTCCCGACATTTTTAAAACCTTCACACGAAATCCTTCAGTGTTTATGGTATCTCCCTGTGCTGGGATGCTTTCGTTTTGGAAAATCAGAAATCCTGCGATGGTTTCGTAGTCATCAGTCTCGGGAATATTGAGTAGGTAGGTCTCATTAAGGTAGTCAACCTCCAATCGTCCTGAAAATACAAACTGGCTTTCGCTCAACTTTTTTTCAACCAAATCGTCGGAGTCGTGCTCGTCCTCAATTTCACCAAATATCTCTTCCATGAGGTCTTCCAAGGTCACCATACCTGCGGTTCCTCCAAACTCATCCACTACAATGGCCAGATTCTGGCGCGATTTAATAAGGTTGGTAAGCAGCTTGTGGGCAGGCATTGTTTCTGGGATGAAATCCACTGCCTTCAACATTTTTTGAATGTTTTCAGGGTTATGAAATAGATCCTTCGAGTTTAGGTACCCTATAATGTTATCGCGCGATTCCTGAAATACCAGCAACCTGGAAAAGTTGGTTCGGATAAAGGCACTTCGGATCTCCTCAAGGTCCGCTACCAAATCCACCCCCTCAATTTCGGTTCGAGGAATCATGCACTCCCTTACCTTCAAGTCTTGGAACCCCAAGGCGTTCCTGAAAATTTTAATGTCATGCTGCTCATGACCAGTAACCTCAGCCTTCTTCGAAGATGTTTCGCTAATGAGGTCGGAGAGTTCAATTTTGTCGAACAGCCTTTTATGCTTTGTATCGTGTATTCTAACCCTAAAAAATAGGCGAAGGATAAATAGGGAAAGTGTGGTTGAAAGCTTTGCAAGTGGGTAAAAGAGAACATAAAGGATGGTGATTGGGAAGGAGAAGAATGTAAGAATGGCATTGGGGTTGAGCCGGAAAAGTGCTTTAGGTAAAAATTCTGCAGTAAAAAGGATAACAATTGTGGAGAGTATGGTTTTTAGGGTTAGGAGTGCCGCCTCCGAAGAGAAGTAAATTTTAAGAAAGGGTTCCAGCACGTTGGCCATCTCAATACCATAAACCACCAATGCAATGTTGTTGCCAACCAGCATGGTGGCTATGAATTGGGCGGGGTGCCTTGCAAACAACTCTATAATTCTTGCTCCAAGCGCACCTTTCTTTCGATCCAGCTCCAGCTTTAACCGATTTGCTGAAATAAAAGCAATTTCAACCCCAGAGAAGAAGGCACTAAAGAATAGAGATAGGAGAATCACCACTATTTGGTTCCACATGCTTTCCATGCTTTACTTTGACACTTTTCTCATCACTATGCGTCTAATATAGAACATAATCAGTGAAATGGTGCCTAATATAAAAAACATGTAGCTTTGTCCAAAACCTTGTTCTAGCGTTTGGTATACTCCAAACACGAAGCAGGCAATGGCCAATACTAACCACAGGCCAAGTATTAACTTTCCAAGCTTGTTATTCATTTTTAATATTTATGTCTCCGGAAAAGCCGGATAGTGTGTAGTTTTCGAAGTGGTCATCTGACTCAAACTTATTCCCACGGTAAACACTCCCATCAACACTCTTAACGGTGGTGAAGTCATTGGAATATATTCTGCGTGTTTTCTCATTCCAGAAAAGCCGCTCTGTATTCAGGGTCTCCCCTTTGGTGTTTTTGCCAATAACGTTGTTGCGTGCCTCCCACAGTTTTTGTGCCTCGTAGTAGATGGCATAATTGCAGACAAGGGAGGATGATATCTTATTGTTTTGGTCGTAGAAAAATATTTCAAGGCCTTTAGGAAAAATGGTTTTTGGGTCCTCTGCGTTCTCAAATCGTTGAAGAACGGGGCTTATCATTTTAACCTTAATTTTTCCACCTTCTGAGTATAAGGTGGTTATGTGCTTGCCTGTTTGAGTTGCCTGATTTTCGTCTACACTAAGAGAATTAACGACATCCAGGTCGTTGGTGCAGGAAATAATGAAGGATGCAGCCCCGCAAAAGGCTGCAACCTTCAAAAGATGAATCAAAAATCTTTTCACTAAGGATAAATAATGTAGTTACCTAACGGTTGTTGTTTCGTTGATCCAACATCCAATAGTGTACGATTGTCCGGCAGCAAGACCGTGGAAGAACACATCTTCTTTTCTCGGAAAGTATTGACTATAGGTATCAATAAGCTTAGTGGCTTCCTCAGAAAGAGATGGGTCAACCTGCTTTGCTTTGTTATATTTGTCAACAGCCAGCCAGTAAATTGCCGATTTAGCAAAAGCATCATCGCCACAATTTTTGACATCCACATATATATTGCCGAGGAGAATGTAGGCGTATCCGTTAGTTGGATCAGCTTTAATTGCGTCATAGGCATAACCTCTAGCTGTTGGCTTGTCGTTAAGTTCCCTGTTGTACAGCATGCCAAGAACCACATCGATTTTTGATTTTTCTTTAGGATCGGGTTGGTTATTGATTGCATCTTTAAAGTATTGGGCGGCCTTGGTATAATCTCCCTTGATTTCAAACATTTTTCCAAGATTGTAGGCTGCGTCAGAGGTGGGTTGTGCAGCGTATACCTTTTCACTGGCGTCGTACAGCAGTGGATCCTTACAGCTCTTGGCTGAAAGCATGGCAACTATCCTCTTGTCTTGGTCTATATCGTCTGGGGTTGCCTTAAACTTAGGGGCAAAAAGGTTAACCAAATTGTCGCAGGAGGCAACCTCGCTCGAGGCAAATTGCTGCTCAAGGGTCTCTTTTACATTCAGGATAGACTTATCATCGGGTTTGGCTGCAAGCTGGTTGGTTAGATAACCTTCGCTTTCGGTATAGAGATTAAGAACATCGTCAGCAGTGAGCACTTTATTAGTGTATAGCTGCAAGGCAACCTGAAAGCGGATGGCCAGAACAATCTCTTCAGATTTACCTTGGTCAAGGGATACAGACTCGTTTAGCATTTTATAGCCAGCTTCTAAACTGTCTGGATAGTAACGTATGAAATCCATTGCTTTTCTTCCGAGCACATAACCCCTACGGCCAAAGTTGGCAATGCGTCTATCGTAAATTAACATTAGTGTATCAAGATACATACTCTTTTTGGAGGCATCGGTTGAGTTGTCGATAAAGTCCTTGTATATCCTTGCTCCATTGATGTAGGTATTTAAGCTGGCGGCTGGACATTGGGTAAACACCTTTATCCAAGGCTTTCTAGCATCATGGAAGTCGCCCTGCTTAATGAATTCACCATAGAGTGAAAGATTAATTAAACAGTTTACGCGGGAGGTGCTATCACTACCGTATTTTGGATCTTTGGGGTCTTTAATGTTCATCTGAGCCACAGACAACATAGGTAGGGCCAGAGCAAACAGAAAAAAGAGTAATTTTTTTGTTTTCATTGTCATCATATTTGACGTTAATTACTAATTGGTTACAATGGTTGTTCGTTAGTTAAAGACACATAAACACTAGCCTGCTGAGCAAAATTTATATACCCAATAAGCCAATTATGGTTTCGCATTCTGCTATTTTTGTTCTCCTGCCAAGCGTTATGTGTTGATATCGAGTTATTAAACGGATGCAATGCTCTAAAAGTTATGTGAACATTGGTAAATTCTGTTAAACAATCTTTTACCCTTGGATTGTTCTGTCCAATTTCAACCAGCTTATTATTTCCACTGGCAGTGTTACAATATTTTACTAAGCCCTTTTTCCCGCCAAAAACTATGGTTGAAGTTACGGAATTTAATCCAAAGCCTTCTATGGTATTTTCTAAGGGAACATAATTCAGGTTGTTGATACTGTATTCTGCTTGTTTTTCACTACCTTGATAAACACAACTTACGATATCACCCATAAAATTAACAAGTAGATTCTGCAGAATCCTTTTACTGCCTTGGAGCGGTAATTTTGATTGGCCTACTCCAACGAAAAAAACGGGGAACGCAATTACTTTAGTCGTTTCTCGCATTTTTATTGTATTCTAAAATAATATTTAGGCCGTCAATTACGATATTGAGGTTGACAAAGATGGGATTTTTCAAATTTTCTACAAAATAGTTTGCATCTCCTCCAGTCAAAATAATCATTAATCTGCCAACTTCGCGACTGATAATTTCAATAAAACCATCAATTTCAGAAAGAATTCCTTGGTAAACGCCACTTTGGATTGCCTCCTCCGTATTTTTACCAATACGGGGAGCCCGAAAGTTTGCCTCAACTAGGGGTAACTTTGAGGTAAAGCTATGGAGCGATTTTAACCTCAGTGCAATGCCTGGTGAAATGTTACCTCCAAGAAATTCTCCAAGGCTGTTTGTTAGGTCATAGGTTATTGCCGTGCCAATGTCGATAACCAAAACGTTATTGTTGGGAAACAGGCTGTGAGCAGCCACTGCGGCAGCAAGCCGATCGTTGCCTAAGGTTTCCGGTGTTGTATAGCAATTCTTTATGGGAATTGGAGTGGTATGTGAAAGAAAGATTGGCTCTACTGGCAGCGCAGCTATAATTTTCTGAGTAGTAGCATCGGATTGCTCCTTTACTGTAGAAACAATGGCCCCAGAGTAGGATGCTTGGCTCTCAATCCAACTTATTAGCTGAATTAGACTTTCATAACCCACGGCAAGCTGATTGACTACCGCCCCCTTCTGGTAAGTGGCTGCTTTTACCCGCGTATTTCCAATATCGACAACGAGGTTCATTGCTTCGGAGTTGGTGAAATATGGTTGACAGAATCTTTATCAGAATAAATGACCTCCAACATTTTAGTTGTGAGAGCGAGGGCCTCTTCCACCGTTCGGGTATTCTGAACTACGAGAGAAAGTTTGCTGGTAGTCTCCTTCATTTTAAACCGTTTGGAATTGTGCTGAACATATGCCATGGTAGCGGCAAACGCATTCGAAGAGTAAAAGGGAGATGTTTGGTTGCCAATGAAGTTTGCCACCATGAAGCCATTCTTCAGAATCACCTTCTCGAATCCAAGCTTCATTGCGTTCCATCTCAGCCGTACTACATTTAGCAGTTCGTTCACTTGTGTTGGCGGAGTTCCGAATCGGTCGGTGAGCATGGTCTCAAATTTCCACACAGCGTCTTCATCTTTTAAGCTATCAAGTTCGCGGTAGAGTTTTATTTTTTCGGTGGTGCTTCCTATATAGCCGTCGGGTAGCATTATATCCATATCGGTTTCAATATGACAATCCTGAATAAAGTTGTGAGTTCCCTCTTCCAGCTGCTTCTCCATCTCCTCCTTAAAGAGATCCTTGAACTCTTCCTCCTTCATCTCCTGAATGGCCTCGTTGAGAATCTTATGGTAGGTTTCAAACCCAATGTCGGCAATAAATCCACTTTGCTCTCCACCCAAGAGGTTTCCTGCCCCCCTAATTTCGAGATCCTGCATGGCAATGTTGAAACCGCTGCCTAAGTCGGAAAACTCCTCAATTGCTTTTAGCCGTCGGCGTGCTTCGCTAGTGAGTGTTGCTGGTGGAGGCGCAAGAAGGTAGCAGAAGGCTTTTCGGTTTGTCCGGCCAACTCTACCTCGTAGCTGGTGCAGGTCGCTTAGCCCATGCATGTGGGCATTGTTAATAATTATGGTGTTTGCATTTGGAATGTCCAATCCTGCCTCGATAATGGTGGTGGACACCAGCACATCGTACTCGCCCTCAATAAAGGCAAGCATTGTTTTTTCCAGGAGCGCTCCATCCATCTGTCCATGGGCAACAATGGTTTTTACAGTAGGGCACAGCCGTTTAATGTAGTTTTCAATTTCTAGAATGTTGGCCACCCTGTTGTGCAGGAAGAATACTTGCCCTCCTCTGTCGAGCTCGTAGTTTATGGCATCGCGGATGATGGTCTCGTTGAACACATGCAGCTCTGTGGCAATTGGGTATCTATTGGGTGGTGGTGTATAAATGATAGACAGGTCGCGGGCACCCATGAGCGAAAATTGCAACGTGCGCGGGATTGGTGTTGCCGTTAGGGTTAGCGTATCGACGCTTTTCTTCAGCTGGCGTAGCTTCTCTTTAGCGCTAACTCCGAATTTTTGCTCCTCATCAATCACGAGTAGCCCTAAGTCCTTAAATTTTATCTCCTTTCCCAGCAGCTTATGCGTACCAATAATGATATCCACCTTGCCGTCAGCAACCTCACCAAGGGTGGCTTTTTGTTCCTTTGACGATCGGAGACGGCTCACATAGTCTATTTTGCAGGGGAAATTGGCCAACCTGTTTTTGAATGTTTTGTAATGTTGTAGGGCGAGAATGGTGGTGGGAACCAAAATGGCCACCTGCTTGCTATCGGCCACAGCCTTAAAGGCGGCGCGGATTGCAATTTCCGTCTTCCCAAAGCCAACATCACCGCAAACAAGTCTATCCATTGGAATGGCCTGCTCCATATCTTCCTTAACTGTTTTTGTAGTCTTTAGTTGGTCAGGGGTGTCATCGTAAATGAACGAAGCTTCCAGCTCCTGCTGCATGTATGTGTCGGCGGAAAAGGCAAAGCCCTGCTGCGCTTTTCTTTCAGCGTAAAGGACAATGAGGTCTTTGGCAATATCCTTAACCTTTTTCTTGGTGGTCTGCTTTAGCTTCTGCCATGCTCCGGAGCCAAGCTTATTAATTTTGGGTGGCTCGCCGTCTTTACCCCTGAATTTTGAAATCCGATGAAGGTTGTGAATATTTACAAGCAACACGTCGCTGTCGCGATACACAAGCCGTACTGCCTCCTGGATCCGTCCATTCTCATTGGTTCTTACCAGTCCGGCGAAGGTTCCAATTCCGTGGTCAATATGCACCACATAATCACCCTGTTGCAGGTTATTAATATCCTGAATTGTGAGCGCTTCGTTGCGGTTATACTCCCCTTTAATTTTAAATCGATGGTAACGTTCAAATAGCTGATGGTCGGTATAGCACGCCAGCTTCAACTCCTTGTCAATAAACCCTTCGTGAATATTTACCTTGATAAACTCCACCGTTACAGGTTCCTTACAGGTTTGTGCAATTACCTCCTGCAAACGTTTTGTTTGGTTTTCGTTGTCAGAAAGGATGTAGGTGGTGTATCCGTTTTGGTTCGACTCTTCTAGATTCTTGGCAAGAAGGTCAAAATTTTTATTGAACGATGGCTGTGGAGCCATGTTGAAGTCAATGGTTATCCCATCTCGAAACAGGGGATGCTGGCCAAACTCAACAAGCGGGCTCTTCGTAACTACTGATTTAAAATCTTTGTCAGTAATTAGCACGCTGCCTTTATGCCGCCATCCAGGGCTGTCCTCCACACGCTCTCTCGACTCCTCCGTTAGCTGGTAAAGCGTAGCAACTTTTTCGGTGAAGAGCGCTCCATCTTTTAACCAAATATGGGTGTTGTGGCCCAAATATTTCAGTAGCGATACCATTTTTTCGCCGTCGAGTTCAGCGCTTACGTGGGGAACAATGGCAATCTTGTTGACCTTGTTGCTGGAGAGCTGCGATTCGATGTCGAACTCCCGAATGGATTCTACCTCATCTCCAAAGAAATCGATCCGGTAGGGTCGGCTATTGGAATAGGAAAAAACATCCACAATGCCTCCGCGCACAGAGTATTGTCCAGGTTCAAAAACAAAATCTACACGCTCAAATCCATACTCCTGCAGCACTTCAACGGTGAAAGTAATGGATATTTTCTCGCCTACTGAGAGCACTAGGGTGTTTTTATCCATCTGCTCCTGGGCAGGAATTTTTTCGGAGAGCGCTTCAGGGTAGGAGACAATAATCAGGCGTAGGCCGATGGCATCATTTTGCGACAGCTTCATCCGGCTTAAAACTCCAGTTCGTTGAATTATGCCAGAGGGGTCAGAAACTCCAAACTGGATAGAACGCTTATAGCTGGAGGGGAAGAAGATAATCTCCTCTGCTGGAAGTAGATTGCACAGGTCGTTGTATAGGTACGCGGCTTCCTCTTTATCACCTAGGAGAAACAGGTAGTTTCCGTTGGAGATGGTATGTGCTGCAGCAAGTGCCACAGCCGAGCCTGGAAGGCTTGTAAGCAAAATATGGGAATTTTCCCCGGCAGATACTCTTGCCAGCTCTTGAATTGCGGTGCTTTTAGAAAAAAGGGACGTAAAGTCGCTTTGCGACATCGATACTATTTTTTGTTATTTACTGGCAGCTCATTTGACTGTTTCGGGTAGGACTTACTTTTTTTGTTCGGCATTCATGAACTCCATGGCCTTGTCCACCATATTTAACGATCCGGTGACAAACGAAACTCGCTGGTGTAACGATTTGGGTATAATCTCCAAAATTCTCTGGCTACCAGTAGTGGCTTTCCCTCCAGCTTGCTCAGCCAGAAAGGCAATGGGGTTGCATTCGTAGAGCAACCGTAGTTTGCCTTCAGGAGCCTTAAGGGTAGGGGGATAGATGAATATTCCTCCTTTAAGCAAATTCCGGTGGAAGTCGGAAACCAGCGAGCCTATATAACGGGCGGAATACGGTCTTCCGCTCTCCTTGTCGCTTGCTTTGCAGTATGCAATGTAGTTTGCAACTCCCTGCGGAAATTCTAGCTCATTTCCCTCGTTAATGGAATAAATTCCTCCGTCAACAGGGGTTTTAATGTCGTGATGGCTGAGGCAAAATTCACCAATCGAAGCATCCAATGTGAAACCAAAAACTCCTCTTCCTGTGGTGTAAACCAGCATGGTAGAGGAGCCGTAGATAACGTAGCCTGCTGCAACTTGCTTGGTGCCCGGTTGCAGAAAGTCGTCTATAGTGGCGTGCTCTCCACGGGGGCTTATACGGCGGTAAATGGAAAAAATAGTTCCGATGGATACGTTCACATCAATGTTCGATGATCCATCTAAGGGGTCCATGCAAAAGATATAGTTGCCATCTCTTGCTAGATCGTCGTCGAAGGTTATGATCTCCTGATTTTCTTCCGAGGCAATTCCACAGCATTCCCCGCTAGAGCGGAGAGTGGCAATGAACTGGTCATTGGCAAAAACGTCGAGCTTTTTCTGCTCTTCTCCTTGAACGTTAACGTCTCCTGCTTCACCAAGTATGTCCACTAGTCCTGCTTTGTTGACCTTCTTGTTTACAATTTTGGCAGCAACGCCAACATGGTATAGGAGCCTAGTTAATTCACCCTTTGCGTAAGGAAAGTCAGCCTGACGTTCAATAATGAACCCAGTTAGGGTCTTTATCTTGTATCCTTTCATAACATAAAACCAGCTGGATTCAAAAGTGTGCTAAAGGTAGTTATTTTGGGCTGGAATGAAAAAAAACACAGAATTTATTGCAACTTTACCTCTGTTTTAAAACAGTTTAACACTTCAGAAAACCTGATAGTTATCGCGAAAAGTTTTGGCTAACGATGAAATCCAGTTGTTTTACCACTACCGTTGCACCGGAAACCAAGCCACTCGCTATAGCTAGCGGTCTGTAGGTCAATAGTGATGTAATAAACAGATCATGAGGGTCGTTATTTTCATTCACCTAGATTACATTTACCAAAAAACAGATATTTAAGGATGAAAGTTTATAAGTTTGGAGGCGCCTCTGTTCGCTCAGCAGAGGGAATTAGAAATTTAAACGACATAGCTCGTGCTTGTCCTGGTAGGTTGATGGTGGTGGTTTCGGCTTTGGGAAAAACTACCAATGCACTGGAGACGCTTTTAAATATGTATATTGACAATAGCCAGGTCCAGGAGGAGCAACTTACTAAAATTGAGCAGGAACATTATGCTATTGCTACTGGACTGCTAACGGCGGCAAAGGCCGAAGCAATTTTAGCACCACTTTTTGTAGAAATTCGCTCGCTGATGGCTGGTAAACTTAAAGGCTCCTATGACTTTTGCTACGACCAGCTGGTTTCGTATGGAGAGATCCTTTCTACATCTATAGTCTATGGATATCTGAAACAAGAGGGAGCCAGCATAAATTTGCTAGATGCCCGTAAGCTGATAGTTACCGACAGCAACAACCGTGAAGCAGGGGTCAACTTCGATGAAACGGCACAGCGTATGAGCATGGAGTTGGAGAGAAGCGAACAAATACTCCTTATTCAGGGATTTATTGGTGGCAACGCCGAGGGTTACACTACAACTTTGGGACGGGAGGGTTCAGACTACACCGCGGCAGTGCTTGCCAGCGTTACCAATGCTCAATCGGTGACCATTTGGAAGGATGTTCCTGGAATTTTGAATGCCGATCCGAAGCTATTTAACAATACCGTTCTGCTGCCTTCTGTCTCATATCAAGAGGCAGTGGAGCTATCCTATTTTGGAGCTCAGATTATACACCCGAAAACCATTAAGCCGCTGCAAAATCTCAGTATACCGCTTTTTGTAAAATCGTTTGTAAACCCTGCTGCCGATGGAACAGTAATTGATGCCACGGCAACTTCAGGTGAAGTTCCTGTCTACGTGCTTAAGCCCAACCAAGTTCTCATAACTATCCGTCCAAAGGATTTGTCTTTTGCGCTGGAGGAGAGTCTGAGCGAGGTCTTTGTCATTCTTTCGAGAAACAGGGTTAAAGTTAGCATGATACAAAATTCAGCCATTAGCATTTCTGTTGTGGTCGAGGGTGTTAAGCGCTACATTCAACCGGCACTTGCCGAACTTAAGGCTAAGTTCATCGTTCTCTACAACGAGAATCTGGAACTTTTTACAATTCGGAACTTCCGTGATGAGGAGGCCGAAAGGATTACTTCTGGTAGAAGGGTTTATATGCTCCAAAAAACCAGACGAACCTTACGGGTTTTGGTGGATACTGGGACTTATCAAGCGATATCCCTTTAGCGATTGAAGGTAAGAGCCATAGCTGGGGTGTCATCGAGGTAGGAGTAGGCCCCGTTTTGGTATACAAGTTTTCCATTAACAAAGGTGTGGGTCACCTTGCTGCCAAAGGTGGTTCCTTCAAATGGTGACCATCCGCATTGGTAGGCTAGATTATTTGTCGAGACCGACCAAGGCGAGTCAAGGTCTACCACCACAAGGTCGGCAAAGTATCCCTCTCTTATAAATCCTCTTTTCTCAACGTGAAATGCAATTGCAGGGTTGTGGCACATCTTTTCAACAACCTGCTCTACGGTGAAATACCCTTGCTTAGCCAGCTCTAGCATTGCCACCAAGGAGTGCTGCAGCTGCGGGCCTCCTGAAGGAGATTGAAAGTATTTCTGATTTTTCTCTTCTAGGGTATGGGGTGCATGATCTGTTGCTACCACATCAAGCTTTCCATCAATAAGTCCACGCAGCAAAGCAATCCTGTCAGCCTCAGTTTTGATGGCTGGATTCCACTTAATTTTTGCACCAAGAGCATCGTAGTTGGTGTCGTTGAACCAGAGGTGGTGAACGCACACTTCAGCTGTAATCTTTTTTTCACCCAACTTACCAGTGGTGAAGAGGGCTAGTTCTTCGGCTGTGGAGAGGTGCAGCACGTGGAGCCGAGTGTTATACCTGTTGGCAAGCGCAACAGCCTTGTCGGTCGACCTAATGCAAGCCTCATGCGATCGAATTAAAGGGTGGTAATTAAAAGGAATGTCTTCGCCATACTTTGCCCTAAAACTCTTCAAGTTGTTTTGGATGATAGATTCTTCCTCGCAGTGTGTTGCTACCAACATTGGCGCCTCGGCAAAAATTGCGCTCAGGGTTTTAGCATCGTCCACCAGCATATTGCCCGTTGATGAACCCATGAATACCTTTATTCCACATACGGTTTTAGGGTCGAGGCCACCTATTAATTCAGAATTGTCGTTGGTTGCCCCAAAATAAAAGGAGTAATTCACCAGCGAATCTTTGGAGGCGATTTCAAACTTCTTGTGAAGTTCATCGAGGTTGGTGGTTGGTGGTTTGGTATTAGGCATCTCCATAAAGGAGGTTACGCCACCAGCTGCCGCCGCAAGTGAGCCTCCATGTATGGTCTCCTTGTGCGTGAGTCCGGGTTCCCGCAAGTGGACCTGATCGTCAATTATGCCGGGTATCAGCAGCTTACCCTTAAGATCTATTGTCTCAATTGAATCTTCATTTCTATATGGGCTCGAGGGCTCTATTGCAGAAATAGTATCCCCATTAATAAGGATATTCAGCAGCTGCTTTTTACCCTCGTTTACAACAAGGGCATTTCTAAGCCAAAACTTTCCCATATTTCAGTCTTATATAATTGCTATACTTTTCTTGTGTATGTTCTGAACCAGCTTCCAACCTTTAGCTTAATTACACCCCAGAATGCCTCACCAAAAATTCCACCGCTCATCTTTGACGCACCTATTTTTCTGTCAGTAAATATAATGGGTACCTCAACAATGTTAAACCCTAACTTCCACGCTGTAAATTTCATTTCTACCTGAAAGCCGTATCCCTTCATTTTGATCTTGTCAAAGTCAATGGCCTTAAGAACCTTAGCGGTATAGCATTTAAAACCCGCAGTTGTATCTCTAATATCCATGCCGGTAACAATCCGCACGTAGGCCGAAGCGAAGTAGGACATTAGTACGCGAGACATGGGCCAGTTTACCACATTTACACCTGTTTTGTATCTTGACCCAACGGCAATGTCTGCGCCCTCTTTGCAGGCGGAGTAGAGGCGAAGAAGGTCATCGGGATTGTGTGAAAAGTCAGCATCCATCTCAAAAACAAACTCATAATCATGATCCATGGCCCACTTAAATCCGGCAATATAAGCAGTTCCTAATCCGAGTTTTCCTGCTCGTTCAACAAGGTGAAGCTTACCTGAAAATTCATTCTGCAGATTTTTTACAATTTGTGCAGTTCCATCAGGAGAGCCATCATCTATTATTAAGGTATGGAAATCGCCCTGAAGTGAAAACACCTTTCTAATAATGTTTTCTGCATTTTCCTTTTCATTGTAGGTAGGAATGATAACAAGTTTTTCAGGCATTGTAAGCAATTTAAGTGGTTGATGATTAAAATTACCTATATAACTTATGGTGAAATACTGGTGTAAATATCAATATTATTGTTGTAATCGCCAAAGGAGACTAGGGTGTTCCAAGCAAAATCTGTTGATAGTCAGATTCTTGTTTTAATCTTTGTTAAAAACGTTAATATTTTTTTAAAACATTTGGTACAAAGGGTCTCCTATCCTATATTTGCATCCGCTTTCAGCGAAAAAAATGTTCTCTAATATAATCGCAAAATAGAGTCTCCAGTGCGAGACAATCTCAAAAAAAATTAAATCGAAAAATTTCGAATAATTTTTGGAGGTTTCCGAAAAGGATGTATCTTTGCACCCGCTTCACCAAATCACTAGTTGTTTTGGTGGACAAAACGGGATGAAAGTTCTTTGAATGGTTGGGAAATAGACAATTTTGTTGAACAACAAAATAATAGGATAGTAGCACTTTTAAGTCAGGATAGTAAACGCTAAGAATACTAAATTTTAGGAAAAACTTTTCACAACGAAGAGTTTGATCCTGGCTCAGGATGAACGCTAGCGGCAGGCCTAACACATGCAAGTCGAGGGGCAGCGGGGGCAGCAATGCCCGCCGGCGACCGGCGCACGGGTGCGTAACGCGT
>Ga0307375_10000164_pt1 | contig 90098 bp, 84 predicted proteins | sample TR1MG_FD_202531 | JGI IMG/M metagenome (GOLD analysis project Ga0307375, IMG submission 202531) | Soil microbial communities from Risofladan, Vaasa, Finland - TR-1 | ecosystem: Environmental > Terrestrial > Soil > Coastal area > Acid sulfate soil | place: Finland: Risofladan, Vaasa | collected... | reverse complement strand
AAGCGGTCGTCGCACTCGCCAACAATCTCAAGGTCGCGACCATCGGCGAGGGGATCGAGACCCCCGAACAGCTTGAACGGATGCGCGGCTTGGGGTGCCAGATGGGCCAGGGCTACCTCTTCTCACCCGCAGTGCCAGCCAGCGAAGTGCCAGGACAACTCGCAGAGCGTCGGCTGGAGTCGGCCTCTTAACTGTTGGGTCGAGTCGGTCAGAACCCCATAAATCAACAGGTTTCGGCCAATCTTCGACTATTGCGCCAGCCAGAGCGACGTGTCGGACGATCAGGTGCCGAAAAGGCCCCCTATGGCTCGTCTGACGGGCATCCGTGGGCAACCGAGCCTCGGCAAAACCTTGGTGTTTACTCCAAAATAACCGGTTGCTGCATTTATGGAGCGCGATGATGTATACTTGCAAAATGAACATCGACATCGGTAAAGAACTCGCGGAGGTCAGGTTCATGCGCGGGCTGTCCAAACGACAGCTCGCGGCCATGGCCGGGGTCTCGGACTCCACGGTCATGAGGATCGAGAACGGCGACGTTGACCCGTCGCTGCGAACGATCACCAGGATCTTCGAAGCCGCCGGATGCGACTTTCGCGGCGAGGTCGTCTGCCGATCTGTACCGAGCGCCGTCGCGGCGGCTCGGTCGGTGCTGGACCCGGAGAGCGGGCTGGGTCCCTATCCCGGTGCCCAGGTCTGGCTGGATCGCTGGACGGCGGCCGGGATAGTGAAGGTAGACGAGGACGGATCACTCAGGGCGCGCGTCCCGAGAGACCTCGCCGAGATCGCCGGATTGACCGCACGTTTGTCGAGTCGTCCGGGGATTGCCACGTTCCGCCGAGAGGGCTCGTTCGATGAGATAGTTCGCCGGATCGAACAATCTGGTGTTGCGTGGGCGGCGACCGGCTCATGGGCGGCAAACAGACTCACCCAAAGCGCAGACGCTCCGTGGCCGGTGTTCTACGTCGCCGATGTTGAGGCTGTCGTCGAGTCGGCGGGGTTCGTCGAACGAGAGCCCAAGACAATCCAAAATGTTATGAGTTTGATCCCGTTCGACGGCGTCGCCGACGTCGGCGTGAGTGAAGACGATGTGGGATTTCGTTGGGCAGACCCACTCCAGGTGACCATCGACTGCTTCGGTGGCACCGGACGGATGCCCGACCAGGCTGACGCTCTGGCGGACTACTTCGACTTCATGGCGTCGGCGAATGCCTAGGGGCCCTTGGGCCGTTGGCTCGAACCAGTATCAAAAGAGGCCTGGAAAAGGGTTAGTGGAGAACAACGAGTCGACACTTGAACTCGAACCTGAGGTCGACCAAATCAGACAACCGAGCAATTACAGTCCAGATCTGGTCGAGGCCCGCAACACGCTCTTGGTCGTGCTGCAATCTCTGGAACCGCACCGCGACGCGCTCGTGCTCATTGGTGCCCAAGCGGTCCACGAGAGAACGAAGGGACTGGTCGACGTCATCTCCACCGCCACCAGCGACGCCGACATCGGCGTCGATCCTGCGCTGCTGGCTACGGGTCCCGACTTGTTTGAAGCAATGCTGGCTGCTGGATTTGAGAGGGCGTCGAATGATCGCCCCGGCATTTACTCGTTGGGAGGTGCGTTAAACAAGGAAGGTCGCCCACTGCCGCCGAGTATCGACCTCATCGCCCCCGAGGCTTCCGCCGGCAAGGGCAGCAGGGCGGCCACGCTGTCTGGGCACCGACGCGGTTCGGTGAGTCGAGCGAACGGGATCGAGATGGCGATGCTCGACAAGGACGTCTTCGACCTCGGACCAATCGGTCAAGAAGACGGGCCAACGATTCGAGTGAACGTGGCGGGAACGGGCGCGTTGCTCGCCGCGAAGGCATGGAAGCTGTCGGACCGTCTCGCGGATGCCGCCGCGGGAAAGGGCCACCGGGTCCGTCCGAAGGATGCGGGCGACGTGTGGAGGCTGATGGCAACTTCAGATCCTGCCCATGTGCGAGAGACATTCGACCGATGCGCTCGAGACGGGCTGTACGGGGCGTCCGTCGAACAGGGCTGGCGATTTCTTGTAGACCAGTTCGGTAGCGGCGGACGTGGTGTCGGGCTCGCCGTCCGGAGCATGGACACGGAGGTCGATCGAGAGTCCGTGACTGAGACGATCGGCAACTGGATTGAGGCGTTCGTTCGCCCCTGACCAAACCGGAGCATCCAGGCAGACCGAGAGCCTCGGCAAAACAGCCGAATTCGGCTCCAACCTTGGAGAATCGGGTTCGTCGAGAGAGCCGCGGGACAACTTTCTTGAAGTCGGGGCACAGAGCGTGGAGAGGACGCGACGTGTCCAGGCAAAGGCAGGCAGCATGACGAAGCAGAAGACCCGAGCGGGCGCAGCGGCCACGAAGACGCCCACAGCGACATCTGTGACGGAGCAGTCCACGTCGAAGCCTGTCTCGGAGATGATGAACCTCTCCGAGGCCGCCGCGGTACTCAATATCCATCGCACTACGGCGTACGGACTTTACCATCGTGGCGAGTTCCCCGTGCCGGTCTTGAAGGTCGGCGCGAATCTTCGCGTCGTCAAAGTCCACCTTCAGCGGTTCTTGGACACCGGCGAGCCGGTTACGTTGCCATTCCACGCCGCGGACGACTCACGATCGATTGCCAGTTGATTTCTTCGGCTTCGCAGACGGGTCTTTAGCGGGCATCTTTTTCGACTCCGCCATGATGCGGCCCATGATTCCGGCGGCGACGTGGTCACTCGCCTCGACGAAGTGGGTGTAGACGGACAAAGTGGTTGAAGGATTCGCGTGGCCGAGCCGTCCCGAGACTGTGCGAATAGGTACTCCCTCGGCAATGAGCCGAGTCGCCGCGAAGTGACGAAGATCGTGTAGTCGCATGTTGTCGTAACCAAGGCTGTTTCTCAACGCCGTGAAGTGGTTTGTCATGCTGCCGGGAGTCCAAGGGATGGACCCACTCGGTTCGTGTGAGAACACGTAGGCATCCTTCGACACTTCCGCACCTATCAACGCAGCTCTATCTTGCGCGATGAGTCGCTGCGACTCGAAGACCTTCAACGTGTCGTCGTCGAGTGCCAGGCGACGATTGGAATGGGTCTTAGTGTCCCTCTCCTCGATGCCGCCGGGCACCTCAACGATCGCACTCTCAATGGTGAGCGTCTTGAGCTTCGTGTCGATGTTGCGCCAACGAATGGCGCAGATCTCGCCACGCCTCGCCCCGGTCGTGGCGGCGACGTGGAGGAAGTTTCCAACCTCGGGATCTCGGGCGTACGCCGCATGGACAAGTTCGCCGACCTGTACCGGGCTTGGGGGAGAAAGATCGTTCTTGGCTTGACGCGGGGGCGTCGCGTTGGTCGCCGGATTGACCGTAACCCAGCCCCAGAGAATCGCTTGACGAAACGCCCTTCGGACAATGGCGTGCACTTGGCGAACGGTCGATGGCGACAGATTGAATCTGTCGCTGAGTCCTCCATAAAGTTCATCTAGGTCGGAGGTCTGGATGCTGCCGATCGAGCGATCCCCTAGAGCTGGCAACGCCCAATTCGAGAGAAGGCTCTTGTACGTCCTCAGTGTGGTTGGACTCAGGTTCTTCTTGGCGGTCTCTAGCCACTTGGCGACCAGTGTCTCGAACGTGACCGCCGAAGTGCCAACGAACCGACCCGCATCGGCTTCGCTCGCCAAAGAGTTGAGAAGCCGCTGGGCGTCGCGCTTACTGCCGTGAACCCTGCGACTCAACTGGCGCCGGCGTCCAGTCACGGGGTCGCGACCAGCCTCGATGCTCACTTCCCAGACGCCTTGACCTCTCGATCTGATGCGTCCGCTCATTGTTGGAGGTTACACAGATTTCCTACTTGCGTGGGTTCTGCGTGGGTTTCCCTCCGGGCTTGGAGTCCCAATTCGCTCCAAAATCCCTGGTCAACCTTGGTGCGCCGGCCGGGACTTGAACCCGGAACCTGTTGATTAAGAGTCAAATGCTCTGCCAATTGAGCTACCGGCGCGAATCGAGTCTATACCACTGATGCGCCGGTTCCCGACTACGGGTGTTGGATCGCCTTGACCTCTAGGAACTCCTCGAAGCCGTACTGGCCAAGTTCGCGTCCGATCCCCGACTGCTTGTAACCCCCGAAAGGGGCGACCACGTTGAAGGCGCCGCCATTGATTTCCACCTGACCGGTGCGGATCTTGCGCGCGACTTCGAACGCCTTCTCGTCGGTCGAGGCCCACACCCCTCCGGCCAGGCCGTAGCGCGAATCGTTGGCGATGGCGATCGCCTCCTCCTCGGTGTCGTAAGGGATGATTGACAAGACGGGACCGAAGATTTCCTCCTGGGCGATCGTCATGTCGTTGCTGACGTCCGAGAACACCGTGGGTGCCACGTAGTACCCCTTCTCCAATCCGGGCGGGGGCTCCACCCCGCCACAGAGCAACCTGGCGCCCTCGCCAATTCCGGTGACGATGTAGTCGCGCACCCGCTGTTGCTGGGCAGCGCTGACGAGTGGACCCAAGAGGCTCGTGCCGGTGATTGGGTCGGCGGGCTGGAAGCCGGCGGCGGTGGCCACCGCCACGTCCTCGACCTCGCTCAAGCGCGATCGTGGCACCACCATCCTGGTGAGCGCCGAGCACGTCTGGCCCGAGTTGAGGTAGCACTTGAAGACGCCGTCACTCACCGCCTTGGCGATGTCGGCGTCTTCGAGGATGATGTTGGCGGACTTGCCGCCCAACTCGAGTGACACGCGCTTCACCATCTCTGAGGCGATCTGCATGACCCGCTTGCCTGCTCGTGTGGAACCCGTGAACGAGACCATGTCAGTCTTGGGATGGGCGACAATGGCCTCGCCCACCACCGGCCCGAGCCCGGTGATGATGTTGAATACGCCATTGGGCAGGCCCACTTCATGGATGATGTCAGCCAGCAAGAAGGCATTGATTGGTGCTACATCGCTTGGCTTCAGGACCACCGTGCAGCCAGCGGCGAGCGCCGCCGCCACCTTGTTGGCGATTTGGTGGAGCGGATAGTTCCACGGCGTGATTGCGGCCACGACACCGACGGGCTCGTGCACCAGGGTGGAGTTACCCACCTCCTCTTCCCATACGTAGTCCGCAGCGCGCTGGGCGTTGTCGGCGAAGGTCATCGTGGGCAAGCCAACTTGGATGCCCTTGGAGAGCATCAGCGGCATACCGACCTCGTTCGCAACCACGAGGGCGATCTCGTCGCTTCGTTCCGCGAGCTTCTCTGAGATTCGGCGAAGGAGTTCGCCTCGCTCTTTGGGGCTCGTGTTGGACCAGGAGGTGAAGGCTGCCGCGGCCGCCTCGACGGCGAGATTGGCCTCTTCGACGGTACCCTCGGGAATGGTGGCGTAGAGTTCCCCCGTCCCCGAGGTCGTTACCTCCAAGGTGCCGGTCGACGTGGCCTTTACCCACTCTCCGTCGATGTAGAAGGAATCGCGAACGATCGTCATACTGCCCCCTCTCGTGTCCCAAAGAAGACTTGAGACCATGAGGGAAATCTACTCGCCGGGCGAATGACTTGTCACGCGTGTTGCCACGCCGGAGTAGCGGTGCTACATCGTGGGGTGAGCGACGGGGGTCGAACCCGCGACCTCCAGGACCACAACCTGGCGCTCTAACCAACTGAGCTACGCCCACCAAGCCTGTCCAGTATGACACAGTTGCCCCGTACGGCCCAGGCGTTCACTACCATTGGGGCACGCCCCTGTAGCTCAACTGGATAGAGCAGACGGTTTCTACCCGTCAGGTTGCGGGTTCGACTCCTGCCGGGGGCACGAGGGGCGACGCTGGGCCGTTTGCCTCTGACGTTGTCGTCGTGGTCCCTCGCACAGCGAGTCGCCGAGTCGCCGCGTCGTTACTCGATGGTGATGGGGCCGAACGTGTCACGTGTACGGTGCGTCGGCGTGTTTCGTACTCATTAAGTTAGATCGAACCACGAAATCCGCACGTGAGGATCGACATCGCTCGAGGTGGCGCGCGCGATGTCGGTGCGTGCATGCGTTTCGCTGCGATCCCGTAGGAATCGTGAAGCGAGAGCTCAAACCTTTTCCCTTGTGAAACGTTGTATCTACATCCACTTCCGAGGTCGGAAACCGTGAGTGTCCGAGTATCACCACCCGCGATGATTCGCGCCTTCGCGCAAGGTCCAAGGCGCATGATTGCGTCAAGTACTGGCATTGACGCAACGAATATCGGCGCCCAGTAGGTGTCGTTTGACTTGAATCACGCAAAGGTGGCCGCTATGGTTCGTGCGTGACTTGGGGGATAAGAAGCGCGCGGGCACCGCACGCGGCGTTGCGATCACCGTGTGATGCAGCGGGGGTGTGAGAGTTGCGCGTACGCAGTGAACTCGAGGCGGGCGCGTTGCGTGGCGACTCTTGGCTTCGACCGACGGTCGCCTGGATGAAGTGGGCAGGGCTCTCGAAATCGCTCCGATGTGAGTGGATCATGCGAGGACTGGAAGTTTCGAGGGAGGTTATAGTCATCGCATGACGAGCGGTTCCGTAAACACCAGCGACCATACCGACGTCGAGGGCGCCCAGGGTGCCGACGGACGCAAGGCGATCGTGCAGATTGATCACGTCACGAAGATCTTTGACGAAGTGCCGGCCGTTGACGATCTGAATCTTGAAGTGTACGAGGGGGAGTTCTTCAGTCTCTTAGGGCCGTCGGGCTGCGGCAAGACGACGTCGCTGCGCATGTTGGGCGGCTTCGAGGAACCCACTTCGGGGCGGATACTCCTCGGCGGGCGTGACGTGACGTACCTGCCCCCCTACCAGCGTGATGTCAACACCGTGTTTCAGTCTTACGCACTGTTTCCCCACCTGGATGTCGGCGAGAACATCGCTTTTGGACTTCGCCGTAAGAAACTCAACAAGACTGAGTTAAAGCGTCGGGTGAGCGAGATCCTCGAAATCGTCGATCTGCCAAACTTCGAGCGGCGAAAGACTTCCCAACTTTCGGGTGGTCAACAACAGCGCATCGCGCTCGCGCGGGCGCTCGTCAACGAGCCCACCCTGCTCCTGTTGGATGAGCCGATGTCGGCGCTAGACGCGAAACTACGCCATCAGATGCAGATTGAGCTCAAGCGGATCCAGACCCGGGTGGGCATCACGTTCCTGTATGTCACTCACGACCAGGAAGAAGCGATGACCATGTCGGATCGCCTGGTGGTGATGCGACAGGGCAAGATCGAAGGGATTGGGTCGCCCCGAGACGTCTACGACAACCCGTCAACCGAGTTCGTGGCAAGTTTCCTTGGAGCGTCCAACTTGCTCACCGGCGACGTAGCAGGTACCGAGGGCTTAATCGCAACGGTTGCGGTCACCGGCGGTTCGACACTGCACGTACCACTTGAGCGCCTGCCCGACATCGGCGGCTCGAAGTCCGTCAAGGTCGGTGTTCGACCAGAGAAGATCACGATCAGCGCCGCGGGTACAACCGTGGCGTCGGACTACAACTCACTCGACGGCCGCGTGCGCGTCTCGACGTTCACTGGTGTCGGCAATCAGTACATCGTGGAGATGGCCTCGGGCGTCGAGATGACCGTGTACGCCCAGAACATCGGGCAGGAACTGGCACCACGAAGCGGGGACAACGTGACGTTGACGTGGCCGGTGGAACACACATTCGCCGTCGTGCCGATGCAGGGCGGAAGCATTGATGAAGATTCAACAAATGACAATGAGGGGGAATAACCATGAGTGAGTACGAGAATGAAGCGACCCAGGGCGCGGGCATTGATCCGTCGTTCTTCCGCGGCATGACCCAAAAGCGCCTTTCGCGGCGTCAGGCGTTGACCGCAACTGGCGGTGGACTGGCCTCCGCGCTGTTCCTCGCGGCGTGCGGGGGAGGCTCGTCGAACAACTCGAACAACTCGGGTAAGGCCGCAGTGGGCACCGCGGCGTGGTGGGCCAATCAGAAGTTGCACCACAAGCTGGAATTCGCCAACTGGCCCTACTACATCGACGTGTTGAAGGGCAAGCACCCGTCCCTCGAGCACTTCACCGCGAGCACGGGCATCAAGGTCAACTACTACGAAGTGATCCAGGACAACGCGTCGTTCTACCAGAAGATCCGTCCGTCGCTCGCGGCCGGCCAGGCGACGGGCTACGACATCATCGTCATGACCAACAACAACCCCGAGCTCGGTTACCTGATGGACCAGAAGTGGTTGATTCCCCTTGACCGCTCCAAGATGACCAACTTCGACAAGTACGCGGGCCCGCTGATCAAGAACCCGTCGTGGGACCCTGGCAACAAGTACACGATGGCCTGGCAGTCGGGCTGGACGGCGATCGCCTACAACGATCAGCAGGTCACCAATCCGGGTGACAGCATCGGCATCTTGTTCGACAAGAAGTACGCGGGTCGCGTCGGCATGCTGAGCGACGCCTTCGAGTTGGGCGCCGTGGGCCTGCTCGCCATCGGGGTCGAGCCCGACAAGTCCACCGAGTCGGATTGGGCCAAGGCGGCTAAGAAGCTCCAGCAGCAGAAGACCGACGGCATTGTGGCGGCCTACTACGACCAGAGCTATATCCAGCACCTCAAGAACGGCGACACGTGGGTGTCGATGTGCTACTCGGGTGACATCTTCCAGGCCAACCTCAACTCCAAGTACAAGAACCTGCAGTTGCTCCTTGCCAAAGAGGGCGCGATGCTCTGGACTGACAACATGTGCATTCCGAAGTACGCGGCGAACCCGGTGGATGCGATCACGGCCATGGACTACTTCTACGACCCGATGACCCAGGCCGTGGTGGAGTACTACAACGACTACATCTGCCCCGTGCCTGACGCCAAACAGCAGTTGCTGCACCCAACGGGATGGGACAAGGCCGCGTTGAAGGAGTTGGCGCCCGAGATCGGACTTCCCACGTCGGTCACCGCGGACTCGCCCAGTGTGTTCCCGACGCCTGAGCGAATCAAGGCGTCGCGGAGCTACTACAACTTCACGAGTCAAGAGGAGATCAATACGTGGAACGGGCTGTTTCTGCCGATCATCCAGGGGGCGTGAGCCGTCATCACGGACGCGCTGCGTGGAGGAAGAAGCTTGCACCGTATCTTCTGAGTCTGCCGGCGGGAGTGTGGCTGCTGGTGCTGTTCATAGTCCCGCTGGTGATCATGCTGTCCACGACGCTCGAGACGTGCAGCCCTGCGTCCGGACGGTGCGTGATGACCTGGAACTGGGGCGAGTTGCCCCACGTGGTCAACATGTACCGCCCGCAGTTCTACACGAGCCTGCTGTTTGCGGCCTCGGCGACGCTGATCGACCTCGTGATCTCGTTTCCCATCGCCTACTGGATCGCATTCTACGGTGGCCACAAGAAGAACTTCTTTCTCATCATGCTGCTGGTGCCGTTCTTCGTGTCCTTCATCATCCGCACCCTGGTGTGGGAGTTCATCCTTTCGGATAATGGCTTCGTGCTGCACTTCTTGAAGGGCGCGCACCTCGTGACGGCGAACTTCCACGTACTGGGCACCGGGTACGCCGTGATCGCGGGGCTCGCATACAACTACCTGCCCTTCACGGCGTTGCCGCTGTACGTGGCCATTGAACGTATTGATCATCGCGTGTTGGACGCCGCCTATGACCTCTACGCCAACCGGCGTGCCGCGTTCTTGCGTGTCGTGTTGCCGTTAACGATTCCCGGCATCTTCGCCGCGTTCCTCTTGACGTTTATCCCCGCCTTCGGTGACTACGTGAATCAGGAGATCCTGGGCGGCACCGCCAACACCATGATCGGCACGGTAATCCAGAACTCGTTCCTCGTGAACTCGGACTACGCCGGCGGCTCCTCGCTGTCGGTAGTGCTCCTGGCGGTTTCACTCCTGGGGATCTGGCTCTACGCCCGACTTCTCGGCTCGCGCACGATTGAGGAGTACCTGTGAGCGTCGACACCACCCCCGCATCGGCCACCGGGCGTCCGGCGCGTGTCGCGCACCGACGCCGCGTCGGTAAGTTCGTCTTGCCGACGTACTCGTGGCTGGTCATCGCGTACCTGGTCTTTCCCATCATCGTGATGATCGTCTACAGCTTCAATCGCGTCGTGGCGGGCCTGCAGTTGGTGAGTTTCACGTGGAATGGCTTCACCACACAGTGGTACCAGCAGTGGAGCAATGTGCCGGGACTCACCTCGGCGTTCTGGCTCTCGATTCGCCTGGGCATCGTGAGCACGATTATCGCCACCATCTTGGGAACCTTCTTGGCGATAGCGCTGGTTCGCTACCGCGGCAGGGCGTTTCGCGGCAAGGTCGTGATGGAGCAGGTGCTCTTCTTGAACATTGCGGCCCCCGAGATCGTCATGGGCGCGTCGCTCCTGGCGCTCTTCGTGGCGATGAACGTCTCGAGGGGATTTCTCACCCTGGTCGTTTCGCACGTTATGTTTTCGATTGCCTACGTGGCGGTCACCGTGCGGGCTCGACTCTCGGGTTTCGATCGCAGCCTCGAAGAGGCGGCCTACGACCTAGGAGCGAATCCGGTCACAACATTTCGCTTGGTCACGTTACCCCTGATCATGCCGGGTGTTATGGCCGGTGCGCTCATGGCGTTCGCGTTGTCGATCGACGACTTCGTCACGTCGAACTTCGTGAGTGGCACCAGTGCGCCGTTCCCCGTGTGGGTCTACGGCGCCTCGCGCGTTGGTACGCCGCCCCAGGTGTTCGTCTTCGGGACTGTTATCTTCGCGGTCGGCATCGTGTTGGCGCTGACGAGCCTGGGCCTGTCGAGGAAGAAGGCGTAGCGGGCGTCGTTCGCGACGCTCGTAGGCTCAGTCGGTGCGGTTGAGCCCCCAGATCGCCAGTACGAAGAAGACCGCGGCGAACGCCGCAACCAGTCCCAGTTCGACCACGGTGGGCAGGTTGTGGCCCGCGATGGAGACGCCCGTGGGAAAACGCGCCTGCGCCAGCGCGTTCATGTGCTGGGAGGCGAAGATCACTTTGCGCAGTGGATCCACCGCGTAAGTGAGCGGATTGAGCCGCGTGATGACCGTGAGCCAGTTGGGTAGGTTATTGAGGGGAAAGAGGGCGCCCGAGAGGAAGAGCATCGGCATCATGAGCATCTGCATCACGACGCCGAAGGCCTCCATGCGCTGAATGCGACTGGCGATGAACACGCCGAAGGCCGTGATGGCGACCGCCATGAGTAGTTCCAATCCGATGACCTCGAGTACGAGCAGAGCGTTCAGATGCACGCCGACCAGGGGAGCCAGAATCAGCATGATGGCGCCCTGGGCCGAGGCGACCGTGGCGCCACCGGCAGTCTTGCCCACGACCAGGGCGCTACGGCTCACCGGTGCGATGAGCATTTCACGCAAGAAGCCGAACTCGCGGTCCCACACAATGGAGATCGCCGACATCATCGCGGTCATCACCACCGACATGGCCACCACCCCGGGAAAGACGAACTGGCGGAAATTGAAGCCACCGCTCGTGCCGACCAGACCGCCCATTCCGTAGCCGAGCACGAACAGGAAGAGAATCGGCTGCATCAAGCCGCTGACGATCCGCGTGCGATTGCGAACGTAGCGTATGAGCTCGCGCTGCCACACCATGACCGCCACCCGTAGCTCGTCGGTGAGCCTCGTGTCGAGCGAGCGCTCCTCGGTGCGGGCGAGCTCGCCCATCGTCAGTGCCTCGCGCTTCGCGCGCGCACCATCATGGGTATCGCCTCGCCCGCGTGTTGTTCTCGGATCGCGCGTCCGGTGAAGTGCAAGAAGACGTCGTCGAGGGTGGGCTGGTGGGCGCGGACCGTGCGTACCACGGGGGTGAGCGCCGCCAGCAGACGACCTAGCGCGAGGTCCGCATTGTCGACGAAGGCGGTCATCCCTTCGCCGGTTGGTTCGACTCGAAGACCCAGCGCGGCGATCTCGCTCAGCGCCGTCACGTTGTCGGAAGTTTCGAGGTAGACGGTGTCCATTCCTACCGACGCCTTGAGTCGGGCGGGAGAGTCGAGCGCGATGATATGCCCGCGGTCGATGATGGCGATCCGGTCCGCGTACTCGGCCTCATCCATGTAGTGGGTCGTGAGAAAGATGGTTACGCCTTGTTCGCTTCGCATGCGCAGAACGTCGTTCCACATCAATGAGCGCGTCTGGGGATCCAGGCCAATGGTCGGTTCATCTAAGAACAGGACCTTGGGGGTGTGCAGCATGCCTCGCGCGATCTCGAGGCGCCGGGCCATGCCGCCCGAGAAGGTCGACACGAGGTCGCCGCGGCGATCCGAGAGCGCCACCAACTCGAGAACTCGAGCGATGCGACTGTCGACCTCGTCGTGCGCGACGCCGTAGAGCACGGCGTGAAAACGCAGGTTCTCCTCTGCGGTCAATTGGTCGTCGAGCGTCTGCTCTTGGAAGACGAGACCGATCACTCGGCGCACCGCCTTGGGGCGTTGGACGACGTCGTAGCCCGCGATGAGCGCGCGACCCGCGCTGGGGCGAGCCAGGGTGCACAGTACGTTGATCGTTGTCGACTTACCGGCACCATTGGGGCCGAGGAACGCAAAGACCTCGCCTTGATGGACGCGGAAGGTCACGTCGTCCACCGCGGTCAGCTTGTCGAAGCGCTTCGTCAGGTGTTGGACGTCGACCGCAGCCACGGTGGCGCCATCGTCCAGTTCGTCGTGCGCAACTGTTGTCACCGCCACACCTGACCTTCGAGGTCGCCCGCAACCGCCTTCGAGTGGATCATGGCACCCTGGGGGGCCACGGGCGTAGGGGCGATGGTCACTACCTGGCGAATTCACCCGCGGCCGACGTGGCCGAAGCGGTGCTGCGTCGGGGCGCCCGGATTTGAACCGGGGACCTCCTGGTCCCAAACCAGGCGCGCTAACCAAGCTGCGCTACGCCCCGCTTTGACTACTTCACCTCGACGACGCTACTACGTGGCGTTTCGCCCGTCATCGGTCGGCTCGTCGGCCCCGAGCGCCATCGACGCGCACGGTGCGCGGCGGTAGTTTCTTGTAGGCGGTGAACGAGCGGCAGGGGTACGCGATGCCTTACGACTGGATAATTGACGCACTCGAAGAGACGTGGAACTCGATCGACCGGCTCGTTCGCCCCCAACCACCCGAGGCCTACGACGCCCCTACCCCATGTCCGGGCTGGAGCGTTCGCGACGTGGTGAGCCACCTGCTGGGCTTCGAGGCGATGTTGGGGGGTGCGCCGACACCCGAGTACGAGGGTTCGTGGCCCGACTACGTGCGCAACTCGGTCGGCGAGATGAACGAGGCCTTCGTCCAGGCGCATCGGGGCGAGCCGGGCATCGAGGTGCTCAACCAGTTTCGCGACGTCGGCCGACGTTCACTTGAGGCACTTCGTCGACTCGACGTCGACGCCTGGGAGAAGGTGGGCTGGAGTCCCGAGGGCGAGCGGCCCTACTACCGCTTCCAAGAGACCCGCGTGCTCGACAGCTGGATCCACCTCCAAGACATCCGTGACGCCCTCTTAGAACCGGCCGACGATCACTGGGTCGGTGAGGAGATCGTGGTCAACCGTTTCGAGGCGGCGTTGCCCTATGTCGTGGGAAAACGGATGCGTGCACCTGACGGGACCCTGATCCAGCTCAACCTGAGTGGGCGCCTAGCGCGTACGGTCCTCATCGGCGTCCAGGCCGGGCGCGCCGAGGCGCTCAGTGACTCGGCCCAGGCCCCCAGCATCGAAGTAACGACCCCGGTTGCCCTGTTCTGGCGCCGAGCGGCTGGACGCATCAGCGCCGAGGCTTTCTTGCGGGCGTCGGCCACTGACGTGCGCGGTGACCCAGCCCTGGCGCGGGCCCTGGCCGAGAGCCTCAACATCATGATTTAACCAAATACCGGCGAACCGGTAGGCTGGCATCTCTTATGCACGCCACCATCACCCCTCTGGACAACAACCGAATCAGGCTCGTCGTTGAAGTCGACGACGCCGAGATGGACGAGGCGATCGACGCCGCCGCCACGTCACTCGCCAAGCAGATCAGCGTCAAGGGATTTCGCAAGGGCAAGGTTCCCAAGAACGTCCTCGTCGCCCACCTGGGCGGACCTCAGGCGCTTCGTTCCGAGGCCATTCGCGACGCGCTGCCCAACTTCTACGCTCGCGCCGTTGCCGACACGCTGATCGATCCCATTGGTCAGCCTGAGATCACGATCACCTCGGGCGAGGAAGATGGCCCCTTCGCCTTCGATGTCGAGGTTGAAGTGCGCCCTGAGGTGGCGATCAGCGGCCAGGGCAACTTGCGCGTGACAATCCCGTCGCCACAAGTGAACGACACCGAACTCGAACTCCAGATCGACCGGTACCGCGAGACCGACGCGGTCTTGAAGGAGGTGGATCGGCCGATTGTGACCGGCGACCTGGTGACCATGGACGTTCGTGTGAGCGAGATCGCCACCGAGGCCGAACCGCTCGAGATGAGTGACTTCATGTACAGCGTCGGTTCGGGCACCATTACCGAGGGCGTGGATGAACTCATTGTGGGCCTGCGCTCGGGCGAGGATCTCACGCTCAACGGCTCGCTGGATAATGGTGTGGTGGCCACCTACCAACTGACGCTTAAGCAGGTGAAAGAACGCGAACTGCCCGAGTTGAGCGACGACTGGGTCGAGGAGAACACCGACTGGGCCTCGGTCGACGAGATGCGCGAGAGCATCCTGCAACAGATGCGCAGTCGCAAGGTCATTGAGGCGCAGATGTCCCAACGTGACGCGATGCTCATCGCGCTCAGCGATCTAGTCAACGCGGCTGACGTACCCGAGGTGCTGGTCGCCAGCGAGACCGAAGAGCGTCTCCACGACCTCGGTCACCGTCTCTCCGAGCAGAAGCTCAATCTCGAGACGTTCTTGCAGGTGACGAACCAGTCACCCGACCAACTGCTCGAGAAGTTGCGCGCTGACGCTCAGCGCGCCGTGCGCATCGACCTCGCCCTTCGTGCTCTGGCACGAGAGGAGCGCCTGGAACCGAGTGACGACGAAGTGCAAGAGGAGCTCGAACGCACCGCTGAGGCGATGGGTGTCACGCCCGAAGCGCTACGCGACAATCTGCGCGAATCAGGTCGCACCGTCGCGTTTGTTGCCGAAGTGGCCAAGATGAAGGCCTCGAAGTGGTTGAGCGAGCACGTCACATTTGTCGACCCTGATGGTGTGGAGATTGACCGCGAACTGCTTCGAGTCGATCAGTCCCAAGAACTCGACGCGTAAGGTGGTTGGCGTGAACGACAACTTTCGAGCCCAGAACTACCTCGTGCCCACCGTGGTCGAGTCCTCGAGTCGCGGCGAGCGTGCCTACGACCTCTACAGTCGCCTTCTGCGCGAGCGGATCATCTTTCTCGGTACGCCCATCGACGACACGGTTGCGAACCTGATCTGCGCCCAGATGCTCTTTCTCGAGTCGGAGGACCCTGACAAGGACATCAACTTGTACATCAACTCACCCGGCGGCGACATCACCGGACTATTGGCGGTCTATGACACCATGAAGTACATCAAGCCCGATGTATCGACGCTGTGCTTTGGCCAGGCGGCCTCGGCGGCGGCCGTGCTCTTGGGCGCGGGAGCGAAGGGCAAGCGATTTGCCCTTCCGCACGCGCGCGTGCTTCTGCACCAGCCGTGGGGTGGCGTGGGTGGCCAGGCTTCGGACATTGAGATCCAAGCCCGCGAGATCTTGCGCATGAAGGACATGCTGAACGCGATGCTGGCCCACGATACCGGCCAGACCGTCGAGCGCATCACCAAGGACACCGATCGTGATTTCATCATCGGTGCTGATGAAGCGGTGGAATATGGGCTCGTCGACGAGGTGCTCTCACCTCGCGTGTAGGTGCCTCGTTTTGAGGTCGCCAACTCGTAGGATGGTGAGGTCGCAGGTCGTGTCGGAGGTTATCCGTGGCAAAGTTTGGCGAAGGCAACGACCTTATTAAGTGCAGTTTCTGCGCTAAGGGTCAAAAACAGGTGAAGAAGCTCATCGCGGGACCCAGCGTGTACATCTGCGATGAGTGCATCGAACTGTGCAACGACATCATCGCCGACGAGTTCGGAGATCGACCCGAGTTCGTGTTGGAGGACCTGCCGACGCCGCGAGAGATCTCGGCTTTTCTCGACGAGTTCGTCATCGGTCAGACCGACGCCAAGAAGATCCTCTCGGTGGCCGTCTACAACCACTACAAGCGTATTCAGTCGGGCCCTTTGCACGACGACGACGTCGAGGTTGCCAAGTCGAACGTGCTCCTGCTCGGACCGACTGGCTGCGGCAAGACATTTCTCGCCCAGACGCTGGCGCGAATGCTCAATGTGCCCTTCGCCATTGCTGACGCGACCGCACTCACCGAGGCCGGCTACGTCGGCGAGGACGTGGAGAATATCTTGTTGAAGTTGCTCTCGGCGGCTGACTTCGACGTGAAGCGCGCCGAACGCGGCATCATCTACATCGACGAGATCGATAAGATCGCCCGCAAGGCCGAGAATCCATCGATCACCCGTGACGTGTCCGGTGAGGGCGTCCAGCAGGCGCTGCTCAAGATCCTTGAGGGAACGGTGGCGAGCGTGCCGCCCCAGGGTGGCCGCAAGCACCCGCACCAGGAGTTCATCACGATCGACACCTCGAATATCTTGTTCGTCTGCGGCGGCGCGTTCTCGGGCCTCGAGCAGATCATCGAGAAGCGCTTGGGCAAGAAGTCGATGGGTTTCAACTCACCAATCGAGTCCAAGCGCGCCGGTGATATCGAACTCTTCCGTCACGTGCTGCCCGAGGATCTCATGAAGTTCGGCCTGATTCCCGAGTTCATCGGTCGGCTTCCCGTCGTGGGCGCAGTCCAGCAGTTGGACCGCGAGATGCTCATCAGCGTGCTCACCGAGCCGAAGCACTCACTGGTCCGACAGTTTCAGCAGGTGCTCGCGATGGACGGCGTGGAGTTGGTCATCGAACCCGACGCGCTCAGCGCGATTGCCGATCTGGCCCTCGAGCGCGGTACCGGTGCGCGGGGACTGCGTTCGATACTCGAGCACGTGCTGCTCGAGACGATGTACGACGTACCAGGTCGCGCCGACGTGGTGAAGTGCACCGTGACCGGCGATTCAGTGCGCGACCATGTCACGCCGACCTACGAACTTCGAAAGGCGACGCGAACCCGTCGCGCTAGCTAGACCGTGCGTTTCGCTTCGTATGTGGAGGCCCTCACGTGGCTGGAGTCGCACGTTGACTTCGAACGGGTGGCGCCCAACCGTCTGGCTGTGCCGACACTGGCGCCGATCGTCGACACGCTGGCGCTCTTGGGCGATCCCCAGCGCGACTATCCCACGATTCACATCACCGGCACCAATGGTAAGGGAACCACGACGACGCTCGTCAGCGCTCTCTTGAATGCCACCGGTCTGCGGGTCGGTACCTTCACCAGCCCCGATCTGCACGCGGTCAATGAACGCATCGCGGTCAATGGAGTACCCATCGACGACGAGGCGTTCGTGGCGTTGCTCGAACGCATGTCCGACGTGGAGGCCGTGAGCCACGTCTCGCTTACTCGCTTCGAACTGCTTACGGTGGCGGCGCTCCTGCACTTCTCCGACGAGGGCGTTGACGTGGCGGTGATCGAGGTGGGCATGGGTGGCACGTGGGACTCGACGAACGTGATCGATAGCGACGTGGCGGTGCTCACCAACGTGGACCTCGACCACACCGCGGTGCTGGGCGGAACGATCTCGGCCATCGCGTTGGACAAAGTGGGCATCTTTCGTCGCGACGGCATCGCGATCGTGGCGACGACCAACGCCATCGCGGTGCAGATTGCCATCGACCGGGCCAACGCGATCGGTGCGACGTTGTGGCGTCTCGATGACGAGTTCGCACTCGAACATAATGAACTGGCCCTTGGCGGGCGGTCCATCACGCTGCGCACTCCCTTCGAGCACTACGAGGACGTGCTCGTGAGATTGCACGGCATTCACCAGGGGGTGAACGCCGCTACCGCCATCGTTGCCGCCGAGGCGTTCCTCGGGCGCGCACTTGGCGAAGAAGTGGTCACCACGACCCTGGCACACGCGACTATGCCGGGGCGGATGGAGTTGCTGGCTCGTCACCCCATGATCGTGGCCGACGGCGCGCACAACCCCGCGGGGATGCGCGCGCTTGCCGCGACGCTCGACGGTGCCTTTCACGTCGAGGGCGCGCGACGGTGCGTGCTCGGCATGCTGAGTGGGCGAGAGGTGACTGACATGGTCGAGCCGCTCGTGTCGCTCGGCTTCACCGAGTTTCACTGCTGCGCCCCGACGTCACCACGAGCGATGCCCGCGAGCGCCGTCGCCAACGCGGTGCGCGCACTCGGCGCCACCGCCTACGAGCATCCGAGCGGCGCCGCGGCCTTGGCACACGCCCGCGAGCGTTCCGCCGACGAGGATCTGATCGTGGTGGCCGGAAGCCTGTACCTGGTAGCCGAGGCGCGCGCCGAGGTTCTCCACCTGAAGTCACGGCACCTCGTCTAGGACTGTTAGATTGCTTCGTCGTGAATAGAACCCTGGTGATTGTCAAGCCTGACGGCGTGGAGCGCGGACTGGTCGGCGAAATCGTGTCCCGACTGGAGCGCAAGCAGTTGCGGGTGGTGGCCGCGCACTTGCGCACCATCGATCGCGCGACGGCTGAGTCCCACTACGCCGAGCACCGGGGACGTGACTACTTTGAGCCACTGGTCAACTTCATCACCCGTGGGCCCTCGCTGGTGGCAGTGCTGGAGGGCTCCGACGACACCTGGCAGGTAGTGCGCACCCTGATGGGAGCCACCAATCCTCACGAGGCCGCTCCGGGCACTATCCGTGGCGACCTGGCGCTGCACATGACCGAGAACCTGATCCACGGCTCGGATTCAGCCGAATCGGCACGCCGAGAGATTGGAATATTCTTTCCCGGCCTCGATTGAGAGAACTGTCTGGTTCGACGCCTCCTTCTTGCCCTAGCCTTGTACCAAGCAGAGGGTGCGCGTCGACTCCCTCGATAAAGGGTTCGTATGGTAGATAGTCGCTTCTCACTGTTGGGCCGGGACATGGCGGTAGACCTCGGCACGGCCAACACACTGGTGTACGTACGCGGTCGCGGCATCATCTTGAATGAGCCCTCGGTGGTCGCCGTGGACGTGAAGGATGGCAAGCCGCTCGCCGTCGGCGCGGAGGCCAAACGGATGATCGGGCGTACCCCGAGCAACATTCAGGCCATTCGACCGTTGAAGGATGGGGTGATCGCGGACTTCGAGATCTGCGAGAAGATGTTGCGCTACTTCATTCACCGAGTGCACCAGCGTCGTTTCGCCAAGCCTCGCATGGTCATCTGCGTGCCCTCGGGCATCACCGGCGTCGAGCAGCGCGCGGTCATGGAGGCCGCCGAGTTCGCTGGCGCTCGCAAGGCCTACATCATCGAGGAGCCGATGGCGGCCGCGATAGGGGCCGGACTTCCGATTCATGAGCCGAGCGGCAACATGGTCGTTGACATCGGCGGCGGTACCACCGAGGTGGCAGTCATCTCACTGGGCGGCATCGTGACGAGCCAATCAATCCGCGTAGGTGGCGACGAACTTGACGAGGCCATCGTGGCCTTCGTGAAGAAGGAGTTCCAACTCGCGCTGGGTGAGCGTACGGCCGAGGAGATCAAGATCCAACTCGGCTCCGCGTACCCGCTCGAGCAGGAGTTGCGCGCAGAGATTCGCGGCCGCGACCTGGTGACCGGGCTGCCTAAGACAGTGATCATCTCGACCGAGCAGATCCGTCAGGCCATTGAAGAGCCAGTGCAGGCCATCGTGGACGCGGTGAAGGTGACCCTGGACCGCACCCCGCCCGAACTGTCGTCGGACCTGATGGAGCAGGGGATCGTGCTGACGGGTGGTGGCGCGCTGTTGAACGGCATTGCCCAGCGACTGGAATTCGAAACGAACATGCCCATCATTGTGGCCAACGACCCTCTGAACTGCGTGGCTTTGGGCAGCGGCATGTGCCTCGAAGAACTCGAAACGTTCTCGCGCATGTTGAAGTCCAGCCCTTCTCGTTAACACGTGGCGACGGATCGTTCGAGGCGTCGTGCGTGGACGCTGGGCGCCATCATCACCTTGGTCATCACGCTCTTGTACCTGACGGTCGGCGTCGTGTCGGGCCTGCGCAGCGCGGCCAATCTGGTGGTAGCCCCCTTCAGCTGGACCATCAATGCGATCGCACGTCCGATCGGACACCTCTTCGCGGGCGCGATCAACTACAGCGATGTCGTGGCGCAGAACCAGAAGCTTCGCTACGAACTTGGCAAGGCGCAACTTCGCATCAACGAGAACTGGGCATTCGACCGTGAGATGCAACAACTCACCACTCAGTTGAAGGTGCCCTTCGTGGGCTCGATGCCCGTCGTCACCGCCCAGGTCACCACCATTTCACCGACGAACTTCGCCGCCACGGTGGACATCTCCAAGGGGCGCGACGACGGCGTGCTCGTGGGCATGCCGGTCGTGGCGAACGGGGGACTGGTTGGCATGGTGATCTCCACGACACCGCGGGGCGCCACGGTGCGCCTCATCACCGACGTCAACTCCTCGATCGGGGTGACCTACACGGGCTCGAACAACTCGATGATCGTCAGCGGCCGTGGGGTCAACAACGGCCTCGGGGCCTCGGCGGTGTCGCTCACCACGACGCTCAGGCCCGGCACGATCCTGAGTACTGACAGCCAAAACGGCGGTATCTTCCCTCCCGGTCTGCCCGTGGCGAAGGTGTTGAGCGTGAGTCTGACCCCCGGGGCATCGACCTACGACATCACGTTGCAGCCCACGGCTGATTTGCACCACCTCTACTACGTCGACGTTGTGTTGTGGGAGCCCTCTACGTGAGCAGGGCGCTGGTCCCCGTGACGCTGGTGACGCTGTTCTTCGTGGGCCTGCAGCTCTCGCTCCTGTCGACGCTGCGCGTTGACGGCGTGGTGATCATGTTGGTGTGGCTCTGGCCGTTCGTCATGGGCTTGACCGGCGTCACGTCACTGGCGGTCGTGAGTGCGATCATCGCGGGCCTTTTCTTCGACACCCACACGGCGACGCCCTTCGGGCTCACCGCACTCGTGGGCGTCGCCCTGGGGTATGCAACGTCGCGGTTGGGACGCGAGGGCGTGGGTGACCTCGACTCCGCGGCGTGGTGGGTGACACCACTGCTCGCGGCGGTGGGTGGCTTCGTTGCCCCGGCGCTCTACATGACCCTGGGCTTCGTTGAGCTGAACTTCACCCTGTGGCGCGGGAGCGTGCTGGCGATGATGGTGGTCAACGCGGTGGCGTTCATGGTGTTGGCCCGGCCAATCGCGCGCGTGGCGAGATTCGTCGCACGGGTGGGCGAGCGGGGGCGACGATGAGCCGGCGATCGTGGCGGGATCGTCCGACGGGCTCGCTCTTCTCGCGCCTGTGGCGACCATGGGTGTCGCTCAACCCGCTGCGCGGTCGAGGCCGGAGCATCAACGAGCCCAAGTCCGTAGGCATCCGCGACCTGGTCGTCTCGCCCGACGAGATCCAGGCGCGACCCGAGCGCCGCTGGATGGTCATCGGCGTCTTTTTCGTTCTGCTTCTGACCCTGCTCATCGGGCGCCTCTTCACGCTGCAGATCCTGAATCACAAGTCCTCGGTGCAGACGGTCAACTCGAATTCGCTGCGAGTGAGTACGATCCCCGCGTCACGAGGCTTGATCTTGGACCGTAACGGACGACCCCTGGTGTCCAACGTCACGACGACCGAAGTGCAGCTCTCACGTGCCGAGGCAGCCCTTAACCCCTCGATCAAGGGGGCACTGTCCTCGCTCACCGGCATCAGCGTGAAGCAGATCAATGCGAACCTCAACAACCAGCAGTACGACCCCTACCAACCCGCGCCGATCATGGACAACGCCCCCGCGCGGGTCGTCAACTTCATCAAGTTGCACCCCGGCGAGTTTCCCGGCGTCACCGTGCTTGACGTCGCCAAGCGCTCGTATCCCTACGGCGGCACCGTGGGTTCCCAGGTGCTCGGCTACGTCGGCCCGATCACCGGCGCCGAAATCCAGGCCCACCCTAATCACGGCTATCAGACCGATTCACAGATTGGCAAGACGGGGGTGGAGTCCTTCTACGAGCAGTACCTGCGTGGACACGACGGCACGCGAACCCTCGAGGTTGACGCCTTCGGTAACATTCTCGGCTCGGTCCAGAGCACCCAGCCCATCGGGGGCAACTCACTGGTGCTCAACATCGACGAAGGGTTGCAGAAGGCACTCGACAGTTACCTCGCCCAGGACATCCTCGCCGTTCGACAGTCCATCGACCCGGTGTCGCACGTGCACCCCAAGGCGCCCAACGGCGCCGCAGTCGTGCTGGATGCCCAGACCGGTGCCGTGCTGGCGATGTCAAGCTACCCCTCCTACAACCTCAACTCCTTCGTGAACGGACTGTCCGAGACGACCTTTCACCAACTCTTGAACGACGGGGCGTTCAACAACTACGCCATCCAGGGTCTGTATACGCCGGGCTCCACGTTCAAGCTCATCACGGCCACCGCCGAGTTGCAGACCGGGATCTTCCCGGCCACCAAGGTGGTCGACGACACGGGCGTCTTCAAGGTGCCCGGCTGTCTGCAGGGCAATCATGGCTGCTACTTCCACGACGACCTCTCGCTCGGCGCGGGGCTCATCACGCTGCCGACCGCTCTGACGGTCTCGTCGGACTACTACTTCTACAACCTGGGCTACCTCTTTTGGAGCCAGCAGAAGAAGTATGGTCAGACCCCGATCCAGAACGTGGCCGCCAAGTACGGGCTGGGCCAGTACACCAACATCGACCTGCCCAATGAAGTGCAGGGCCGCGTGGACTCACCCAGCGTTCGCCGACAGCTGCACGCCCAGGCGCCCCAGGCGTTTCCCAACGTGAGCTGGTACACGGGCGACAACATCGAGATGGCCTTCGGCCAGGGCACGACGGCCGTCACTCCGATCGAAATGGCCCAGGCCTATTCGACCTTCGCCAACGGGGGCACGCGCTACGCCCCCGAGGTGGCCGCGGGCGTCGTAAGCCCCTCGGGCAAGGTCCTTCAGCGCTACATGCCCCGTGTGCTGGGTCACGTCAGCCTGCCCCCGGCGGTACGCAATCCCATTCTCCAGGGACTCACCGGCGTGATCGAGGATCCGCGGGGCACCGCGTACGGAACCTTCCACTCGATCGTCAACTTCTCGCTGGCGCGCTACCCGCTGGCCGGTAAGACCGGAACGGCATCCAACGCGCCGGGCCTGGCGCCTAATTCGTGGTTCGTCGGCTTCGGCCCGACCTACAAGCCCAAGTACGTGGTGGTGTGCGTCCTGGCCCAGGGCGGTTACGGCTCCGAGGCCGCGGCGCCGGTCGTCGCCAAGACGTTCAACTACCTCGTGGCGCACCCGGTCAAGCCCGTGCGCTTGAAGGCGAACCTGAGCCTGCCCTCGGTGTCGACCACCACCAGCGTGGCCTCCGCCAACTCCACCACGAGCACCACGGTGGCCAATAAGCAGGGTTAGGGCGCATCGGCGAGTAACCTGTGTGTGTTGGGCGTAGATGTGCAAACGGCACAGTGCGCGAGAAGAACGCAGCAGGATTGCAGTGCAGTGTCACTCCGGTCGTGCAGGCATTGAGGACAAACGTGGTACACGCCAGCGCAGCAAGCCAGATCATCGTATGGTGCTGGGCACTCGGCGTGGTGAGTTTCTTCGCCAACATCCCTTCACCCCATCACGACACCGCACAGGTTCGGCGCGTGACCATCAACGGTGGCGCCTTGAGGCGCCCCTCCACCAAGAACGCAAGGAGTACCCGTCGTGAGCGACGAGACCAGCAAACCATCCGCTTCACTACCAGCTAGCCCCCGAATTGGCGACACCCGTCCCGCACCCCAGATAGGCGACACCCGACCGGGTTCTCCGACGTCCCCGCCACCCAGTGGCAACGGCGCGTCGAGCTCCCAGGGGCAGGGAAGCCGTCGACGTCGCGGCGGCCGCGGTCGCGGCGGCCAGGGTCGCGCTGGCCAAGGTCGGGGCGATCAGGGCAGTCAGTCTCGCCAGAGTTCGCGGCCCCAGGAGGCGCCCGTCGAGGCCTCGGCACCCGAGGCAGGGATGGACGCGGGCTCTGAGCGTCAGCGCGGGCGCAAGCGTCGCGGCGGCGAGCGGCGTACCCGCGCGCAGGGTCGCTATCTGATGTGCGTGCACTCGACGAGTGACGCCACCCACATCGCCACCCTCGAGGGCCGAATGATGGTCGAGTACACGGTCGCCAAGGCCGCCGACGAGACCAACCAGATTGATGGCAACATCTATGTTGGGCGTATCCAGAACGTTCTGCCAGGCATGGAATTGGCCTTCGTGGACATCGGCATTCCCAAGAACGCCGTGCTCTATCGAGGCGACGTCTCCTATGACGCCGACGACGTTGACGGTGCGCCTCGTAACGACAAGCGCATTGAGGAGATGATCCGCTCAGGACAGACCATCGTGTGTCAGGTGACCAAGAACGCGATCGGCGCCAAGGGCGCCCGTCTGACCCAGGAGGTCTCGATTCCGGGCCGTTTCGCGGTGTTGGTGCCCAATTCGAGCACCATTGGCATTTCGAAGCGGCTGCCCGATGGCGAGAGGCGCCGACTGCGCAAGATCATCGACGACGTGAAGCCCGAACGTCACGGCATCATCATTCGAACTGCCGCCGAGGGCGTGTCCGCCGATGACCTGGCCCGCGATGTCACCTCATTGGCTGAGAAGTGGGGCGCCATCGAAGCCGAGGTGGCCAAGTCGAATCAGCCCCGACTGGTCTATCGCGACCTCGACCTCGCAGTGCGGGTGCTGCGAGAGGAGTTGAACGACGACTACCGCGGCGTGATAATCGACGACCAGGATCTCTACGAGAAGGTCCGCGAGTACGTGCTGGCGGTCAACCCCGAGTTGGCTGACCGGATCGAGTTCTACGATCGCAGCGCCGAAGAGTTGCCCCTGTTCGAGCGCTACTTCGTACACGAGCAGTTGCATCGGGCCCTGGATCGCAAGGTCTTCCTGCCCTCGGGCGGATCGCTCATCATCGAGCGCACCGAGGCCCTGACGGTGGTTGACGTCAACACCGGCAAGAACGTCGGTTCGACCAATCTCGAAGAGACGGTGTTTCGCAACAACCTCGAAGCGGCCGAGGAGGTGGCCCGCCAACTGCGCCTGCGCGATATCGGCGGCATCATCGTGATCGACTTCATTGACATGGAGACCAAGGCCAATCGCGAGGCCGTGGCCTCCGCCTTGCGTCAGGCGCTCTCGCGCGACAAGACCCGCACGCAGGTATTCGACATCTCTGAACTGGGCTTGGTGGAGATGACCCGCAAGCGGGTCAATGAGGGGCTCTTGGAGTCGGTCTCGACGGTGTGCAGCGTGTGCGACGGCCGGGGCTTCGTCCTTTCGACCGGCCTGTAGGGTCCCGTCGAACGTTGGTCCGTTTCGGCTACTATGGAAACCCTATGTACGCCGTCATCCGTGTAGGCACATCTCAAGAGCGCGTCAGCGAGGGCCAAGTGGTCCGCGTTGACTTGCGTCCCGAAGAGGTCGGTGCCGAAGTCCAGTTCGAACCCGTATTGCTCGTAGATGGTGACAAGGTTGTCGCCGGACCCGCGCTGAAGGGTGCCACCGTTACCGCCACCATCGTCGGTGACGAGAAGGGCCCCAAGATTCGGGCCCTGACCTACAAGTCCAAGGCCAACCAGCGCAAGCGCTGGGGTCACCGTCAGAAGTACTCAACCGTTGAAATCACCGGGATTTCAGCCAAGGCGTAAGGAAGAACCATGTCAAAGACGAAAGGTGGCGGTTCTACCAGGAACGGTCGTGACTCGAATGCCCAGCGCCTTGGTGTGAAGACCTTCGACGGGACCGCCGTGAAGACCGGCAGCATCATCATCCGCCAGCGGGGTACTCAGTTCCACCCGGGGCGCAATGTAGGCATCGGCAAGGACGACACGCTGTTCGCCTTGGCGCAGGGCACCGTCAAGTTTGGCTATCGCCGCGGACGCAAGCTCGTCGACGTACTGGTCGACTAGACCTCGATCTCGCAACAAAAAAACCCCCGGGCCTGCGCCCGGGGGTTTTTCGTTGTGGCTACGAGCCCTTGACTGCCTTCTTGAAGGTCGAGCCAATCGAGACTTTGGGGGCCTTCGAAGCGTTCACCTGGATTGCCTCGCCCGTCTGGGGGTTGCGTGCGGTGCGAGCCTTGCGGTCAACGCGCTCGAACGACAAGAAGCCGGAAAGGACGATCTTTTCGCCCTTCGAAACGTTTGATACGACGACGTCTTCAAAGGCCTTGAGGACTTCAGCTACCGTGTTCTTGGTCGCGCCACTCTCGGCAACAATTGCATCTACCAACTCGGCCTTGTTCACCGGTCGACTCCTTACTCTTCATTAAAACGGACCGGGAGAGTTCCCAGCCACCAAGGCCATCTTTATCGCAAAAGTGGCTGAAAATGGGGATTCCTCATAAATTTCCACACGCCCACATGATTTTTTCGTGACAAAATACCTGTTCAAAGTGTATTTGGGAGAAGCGTCCGTTCCTGGGAACCCCCGAATCCCTTCTACGATGCCTACGTGAACTCTTTCAATCGCCAGCATTTGACTGCATTGGTGGCCCGCGAGCAGGGTCGATACAACGCCGAACACCCCAGATCACGCGAGCTCTACGACCGCTCCACGCACCTGTTCGCGCGCGTGCCGATGACCTGGATGAACAAGTGGTCCGGGGGGTTCCCATTGGGCTTCTCGGGCGCCTCGGGCGCCCTCGTGACCGACCTCGACGGTCACGAGCTGATCGACTTCGCCCTGGGTGACACCGGGGCGATGGCCGGACACTCACCGGCGCCGCTCGCGCGTGCGCTCAACCAACGTGTGGGCGTTGACGGCGGGCTGACCACGATGCTGCCCAACGAAGACGCCCAGTGGGTCGCCGCGGAACTGGCCCGACGATTCGGTCTGGCGCAGTGGTCCTTTACGCTGTCGGCCACCGACGCCAACCGGTGGTTGTTGCGCCTCGTGCGCCTGGTGAGCCGACGCCCGAAGGTCCTCGTGTTCTCGTACTCCTACCACGGCTCGGTCGACGAGACGTTCGTTGTCTGTGACGACCAGGGCCGGGCCCGCTCGCGGCCGGGCAATGTTGCGCCGGCCGTCGATCCCACGACCACCACACGCGTCGTCGAGTTCAATGACCTGGCCGCGCTGGAGCGCGAACTGGCCCACGGCGACGTGGCGGCCGTACTCACCGAGCCCGCGCTCACGAACGTCGGGATCGTGTTGCCCGAGCCGGGTTTTTTGGAGGGGGTGCGCGCTCTCTGCGATGCAACCGGCACGCTCTTGATCCTCGACGAGACCCACACGTTCTCGGCGGGACCTGGTGGGGCGACGCGTCGCTTCAACCTGCGCCCTGACGCCCTCACGATCGGCAAGTCGCTCGGCGGTGGCGTTCCCTGCGGAGCCTACGGACTCAGCCAGGACCTGGCCGACCGGGTGCTCGCGGCGGTGTCCGAGGGTGCCGACATCGTGGACGTGGGCGGCGTGGGCGGTACGCTGGCCGGCAACGCGCTCAGTTTCGCCGCCATGCGCGCGGTGCTCGGCGAGGTGCTCACTGACGAGGCCTTTGCACCCATGGAGATGCTGGCGACGTCCTTTGCTCAGGGCGTCCAGCGCACCATCGACGCCCACGAGCTGGACTGGTCCGTGAGTCAACTCGGTGCGCGCTGTGAGTACCGCTTCGCGCGACCCGCGCCCACCAGCGGCGGCGCGTCGATGAAGAGCGCCGACGGCCTGCTCGAGGAATACCTGCACCTGTACCTGATCAACCGCGGCGTACTGCTGACCCCCTTTCACAACATGGCGCTCATGTGCCCGGCGACCACGCCCGGGCAGGTCGCGCGTCACCAGGTGCTCTTTGACGAGGCCGTCGACGAGTTGTTGGCGTAGGTGCTCGTCGACGCCCGCCTCGTAGGATGATGGAGTGTCCGTCTTCGTTGATTCTGCCCAACTTCACGCGAAGGCGGGTGACGGCGGCGCCGGTTGCGTGAGTTTTCGCCGCGAGGCCCACGTGGCCAAGGGTGGCCCCGATGGGGGCGACGGCGGACGTGGAGGCGATGTCTGGCTCGTGGCCGACCCCAATCAGGCTTCGCTGCTCGGGTTCCGCGATCACCCGTTTCGTCGTGCCAGCGACGGCCAGCACGGGACGTCGAAGCGCCAGCACGGCGCGCGCGGCAAGGAGACCGTCGTGTACGTGCCGGTGGGCACCGTGGTCTACAGCCGAGAGGGCGTCCAGTTGGTGGACCTGAGCGGTCCGGGTGACCGGTGGCTTGCGGCCGAGGGGGGTCTCGGCGGCGCGGGTAACGCCCGATTCTTGTCGAATCAGCGCCGCGCCCCGGCCTTCGCAGAGCAGGGTGAACACGGTGAGGAGCACTGGTATGACCTGGAGCTCAAGCTCAAGGCGGACGTGGCCCTCATCGGATTTCCTAACGTCGGCAAGTCAACGCTCATCGCCCGGGCCTCGGCGGCGCGGCCCAAGATTGCCGACTACCCGTTCACGACCCTGGTGCCGAACCTCGGCGTCGTGCGCGTGGGTGCCCGATCGGGCCGACCCGATGACGCAACCGAGTTCGTCATGGCCGATATCCCGGGACTCATCGAAGGTGCGGCGCAGGGCCGCGGCCTGGGTCACGACTTCCTCCGCCACGTCGAGCGCGCGCGGGTGCTGTGCGTGCTGTTGGACCTCTCCGAGACGGCTCCGATGTCGCCCGACGAGCAGCTCGAGATCCTCCTGGGTGAACTCGGTGACTACCAACGTGACTTGTTGGACCGGCCCCGCGTAATCGTGGGCTCGAAGGCTGACGTCGCGACGAGCGAGGTTCCGGGCGTCTTGCCCATCTCGTCGGTGACCGGCGAGGGGATCGCGGCGCTGCTCGCGCGCTTGGCCCAACTGGTGAGCGAGGCGAGGCGCGAGGAGATGCAGGCGCTCGAGCACGAGGTCGTGGTGCACCGACCCCTGCCCGAAGAGATCGGCGTGGAGCGCGTCGGGCCCACTGCGTGGCAGGTGCTGGGACGACCGGCGTTGCGCGCGGTGCGTTTCCAGGACCTGACCGACGACGAGGCCTTGGCCGAGATCGTGCGACGCCTGCGCGCGTTGGGGGTGGACCGTCTCTTGACCCGCGCGGGGGTGCGCGACGGGGACCTGGTGAGCGTGGGTCCATTGTCATTCGAGTGGTGGCGCGACGACGTGGGCGCCGGGCTCGATCGTGGCGACCACCACCGCGCCACGCGCCGCGAGCGCCTCGCGCGACACGGACGTCTGGACCTGGGCGAGGGTGACGATGACGCGTAACGTCGTCGTCAAGATCGGCACCTCCTCGGTCACCGATCCCGAGGGTGGGGTCGACTACTCGGTGCTGGTCAACATCGCCCAGGACGTTGTAGCCCTGCGCGAGCAGGGTTGGAACGCCGTCGTGGTGACCTCGGGCGCGATCACCGCCGGTTGGGCGGAGGTCGGCGGCGGTCGGGCGCGTCCCAGTGATGCCGTGACCCTTCAGGCGGTGTCGGCCGTGGGTCAGCCGCTCTTGATGCACGCGTGGCGCAATGCCTTCGGCGAGCTCAATGTGACCGTGGGCCAGGTACTGCTCGCGCCACTCGACTTCAGCCATCGGGGTCAGTACTTGCACGCGCGCGGCACCCTCGAAGCGCTACAGGCACTGGGCGTGGTCCCCATCGTGAATGAGAATGACGCAGTTGCCGACGAGGAGATCCGCTTCGGTGACAACGACCGCATCGCCGCGCTCGTGGCCAACCTGATCGGTGCGACCCACCTGGTATTGCTCACCGACACTGAGGGACTATTGACCGCGGATCCGCGCATCGACCCGACGGCGACCCTGATCGAGGAGGTGACCGCCTTTGACGCGGCGCTGCTCGACGTCGCGGGCTCGAGCCGTTCGGGTGTGGGAAGCGGCGGCATGGCCTCCAAGCTCGCGGCTGCGCACATGGCGACCTGGTCGGGGGTGACCACCGTGATCGCGCCGGCGCGCGCCGAGCACCCCGTGGTCCAGGCCCTCAGCGAGACGCCGGGCTTCGGCACGATCTTTCATCCGCGACCCGAGCGACTCTCGGCGCGTAAGGCGTGGATCGCCTTCGCGGTGCCCAGTCGTGGCACCTTGCACATCAATCAGGGGGCGCTCCAGGCGCTGGAGCACCAGGGACGAAGCCTGTTGCGGGTGGGGATCGAGTCCCACGAAGGCGAGTTTGTCGAAGGTGACGCCGTGGACGTCAGGGGACCCGATGGCCGCGTTGTCGCCAAGGGGCTGGTGCGGGTGAGTGCCGAGGTGTTCGCCGAGGGCGACGACGTGACGATCCATCGCGACGATCTGGTCCTGCTTCGACGGGTTTAGGCCGACTCCATTACGCTTGTTGAATGACGATGAGAGAACTCGAGGCCCAGGGCCAGGCCGTGCGCGCGGCCGCGTCGGTGCTGGCCCAGGCGAGCGACGCGAAGCGGTGCACGGTGCTGCGCGACGTGGCGGACCAGTTGGACGCCAAGTGCGACGAGTTGCTCGGTGTCAACGCCCTTGAGGTCGCCGCTTACGACCAGGGCGGTCCGGGTCGTGACCGCCTGGTGCTCAACGCCGCGCGCGTCGCCTCGATGGCCGAGGCCCTGCGCACCATTGCGAGCCAACCCGACCCGGTGGGCGAGTCGCTGGACCACGACGTGCGGCCCAATGGGCTGATCGTGGAGCGGGTGCGCGTGCCCCTGGGCGTGATCGGGGTGGTCTACGAGAACCGACCCAACGTCACGAGCGACGTGGCGGGGCTGTGCGTTCGTAGTGCGAACGCGGCCTACCTGCGCGGTTCGTCCTCAGCCCAGGCGACCAACGAGTTCATCGTCGCGTTGTGGCGTGACGCCCTCGAGCGGGCCTCGTTGCCGGTGGACGCGGTGGCACTGGTTGCGGACCCCTCGCACGAGGCGGCCGTTGCGTTCATGCAGATGGACGACGTCCTGGACTGTCTCATCCCCCGTGGCGGCCCCAGCCTCATCGCCGCCATGCGCGAGCACGCCCGTGTGCCCTACGTCCTCGATGGTGATGGCAACTGCCACATCTACGTCGACGAGTTCGCTGACCTTGACATGGCCTTGGCCATCGTAAGGAACGCTAAGACCTCGCGTCCAGGCGTGTGCAACGCGGTCGAGACGGTGCTGGTGCACGAGCGGGTGGCCTCGGCGTTCCTGCCGGCAATGGCCGCCTCAATGCCCGAAGTCGAACTTCGCGGCGATGCGCCCACGTGCGCGCTCGTCGCGGACGCGCACGTGGCGAGCGAGAGCGACTACGCGCGAGAGTTCCTGGACCTGATCCTGGCGGTCAAGGTCGTCACCTCGCTCGATGAGGCGATCGAGCACGTGGCGCACTACGGCACCGGCCACAGTGAGGCGATCATCACGGAGAACACCGAGAACGCCGAGGCCTGGGTGCGACGGGTTGACGCGGCAGCGGTACTGGTGAACGCCTCGACGCGCTTCATCGACGGCGGTGAGCTGGGACTGGGCGGCGAGGTGGGGATCTCGACCCAGAAGCTGCACGCGCGGGGGCCGATGGGCCTGCGCGAACTGACGTGCCTCAAATGGGTGGTGCGGGGAGAGGGACAGGTTCGATGACGTCGCTGGATCCACGACACGAGTTGGCGCAACGTTTGGGACTCGCTGACGTGCCGCCGGTGCACTTCGACTCGCCGGCCGAGGTGCGCGCGCTACTGGCCGAGCACGACTACCTGAGCGATGACGCCATCGCCTCAGTGGTCTTTCTCGCTGACCGGCTCGCCAAGCCCGTTTTGGTTGAAGGTCCCGCCGGTACCGGCAAGACCGCACTGGCCCAGGCCGTGGCTGACGCCGTGGGTGCGAGGCTGATCCGATTGCAGTGTTACGAGGGACTCGACGAGTCCAAGGCACTCTACGAGTGGAACTACCGAAAGCAACTGCTGCGCATCCAGGCGGGACGACCCGAGGGATCGGCCGCCGAAGACTGGTCGCACCTCGAAGAGGACATCTTCGCCGAGGAGTTCCTGCTCACTCGGCCGCTTCTCGAGGCGATCTCGGCCACTGACCCGGTCGTGCTGCTGATCGACGAAGTGGACCGCGTGGAACTCGAGACCGAGGCCCTGCTGCTCGAGATCCTCTCGGAGTATCAGGTGTCGATTCCCGAGTTGGGCACCGTCAAGGCCCACCAGATCCCGATGGTCTTTCTAACCTCGAACAATACCCGTGAGCTGTCCGAGGCCCTAAAGCGACGCTGTCTCTACCTCTACGTGGGCTACCCGGACGTCGAACGCGAGCGCGACATCATCGTCTCGCGCGTGCCGGGCATCTCGACGGCGCTGGCCGAGCAGATCGCCCAGGTCGTGCGCTCACTGCGCGCGCTGGACTTGAAGAAGGCGCCCTCGGTGTCCGAGACCCTGGACTGGGCACGGACCCTGGTCCTGCTCGGGCGTGAGGAGATTGGCGACGAGGATACCGCGGCGACGTTGCACATCCTGCTCAAGTACCAGTCCGACATCGAGCGTGCCACCAAGGAACTGCTGGGTCGCACGAAGTCCATTGCTTAACCTGCTCGGCGACTTCATCGCGGAACTGCGCGCGGCGGGCATTCCCGTCTCGATGAGCGAGCACGTCGACGCGGCGCGCGCGATGCAGGCCATCGACCTCGGCGAGCGTTCATTGGTGCGTAGTTCGCTCGCCGCGACCCTGGTCAAAGATGGAGATCATCTGCCCGTCTTCTACAGCGCCTTCGACGTCTTCTTCTCGACACGCTCCTGGGCAGCCGCCGAAGAGCTGCTCGAGCACCCCGGGCGCGACGACGAGTCGCCCGAGGGGGCGGCCGGCGCCAGCGGACCCGGGCAGTTGCGTGGCCAGGGCGGCGGAGCGTCGTCGTCGATGTCCGCCGAGGAACTAGCCGAGCTCTTGTTTCGCGCCCTGCGCGACGCCAACCGAGAGGCGTTGCGCCTGGCGGCGAGCGAGGCCGTGACACGCTACGCCGGCATGGAACCCGGTCGGCCGGTGGGCGGCACCTACTACCTATACCGCACGTTGCGCAACCTCGAACTGGACCGGCTCGAGGAACGTCTCAGCCTCGGTGCCTCGGGGGGTGACTCCGAGATCGTCCAACGCCTCGCCCACGATGAAGCACGCGCGCGCATCGAGTTGTTGAAGCGCGAGGTCGAGCGCGAGATCCGTGAACGGCTGGTGGCGGACCGAGGTTCCCAGGCCCTGGCCAAGTCCGTGCGTCGACCCCTGCCCGAGGACCTCGACGTGATGCACGCCAACCGCGACGAGATGGCCCAACTGGAGCGAGCACTTCGCCCCCTGAGTCGAAAGTTGGCTGTGCGCCTCGCGCGTCGACGTCGACGTCGGCGCCGCGGTCCGGTGGACCTGCGCCATACGGTGCGGCGCAGCCTGTCCACCGGCGGTGTGCCCATCGACCTGCGCTTCAAGCCTCCGCGCCCGGCCAAGCCAGAGATCATCGTCATCGCCGACATTTCGGGTTCGGTAGCGTCCTTCGCCCGATTCACCCTGCACCTGGTGCACGCGATCAGTTCGCAGTTCTCCAAGGTGCGCAGCTTCGTCTTCGTGGACGGGCTCGATGAGGTGACGCGGTTGTTCGAGGGCGTGGACGACCCGGCCGTCGCGGTGGCGAGGATCAACGCCGAAGCCGACGTCATCGCCTTCGACGGGCACTCGGACTACGGCCGGGCGCTGCTCAGCTTTCACGAGCGCTTCGCCGACGAGATCACCCGACGCGCCACAATCTTGATCCTGGGCGACGCGCGCAACAACTACCACCAAGCCCACGCCGAGGTGCTCGCCGACCTTCAGTACCGGGCCAAGGCCGTGTTCTGGCTGAACCCCGAACCGACCGCGTACTGGAACAGTGGCGATTCGGTGGTCAATCAGTACGCGCCCTACTGCGACCGGGTGATCGAGTGTCGCACGCTGCGCCAACTGGAAGCCTTCGTCGGGGAGCTCGCGTGAGCGACGATGCCGGTTTCGCGAGCGGCTACTTTACGCGCGGCGCGCCGCCCACGGGCACCAGGCTCGTGTTCGTGCGTCACGGCGAGGCGCACTGCAACGCCAATGGTGTGGTAGGTGGGCCGCGGGGCTGTGGCGGGCTCACCGCGACGGGCGAGGCACAGGTGCGCGCGCTCGTCGAACGCCTGGCGCGCACCCGCGAGCTCGATGACATCGTGGCCATCTACACCTCGGTGCTGCCGCGCGCGATCCAGACCGCCGCGCTGCTGGCGTCGGCGCTGCCGGAACTCGAACGCGTGCAGGACTGCGAGTTGTGCGAGCTGCACCCGGGTGAGGGCGACGCACTCACCTGGCAGGAGCTACGGGCGCGCTACGGCGTCGTGGATTGGAACAGCGATCCGAACCAGCCGTTTGCGCCGGGCGGTGAGTCGTGGACCGGCTTCTACGAGCGGTGTGCAACGACCCTGGGGCGGCTCGTCGATCGGCATCCGGGCCAGCGGGTCCTCCTGGTGGTCCACGGCGGCGTCATCGAGCAGGCGATGAAGATCTGCGCGGGCGACGCGGCGGGGGTTCGGCTGGGACTTCGCACCGAGCACTGCTCGATGACCGAGATCGAGTTCGACGTCGGGCGCCGACGCCTCTTGCGCTACAACGACTCGGCGCCGCTGGGGTTCGAGTAGCCGCGCAGGAACTCCGCCACGTGAAAGGCCAGGTCCAGACTCTGGGTGGCGTTCAGGCGCGGGTCGCAGATCGAGGTGTAGTTGAGCTCGAGGTCCTCTTCGTCCAGGCGTGAGCCGCCACCCAGACATTCGGTGACGTTGTCGCCGGTCAGTTCGACGTGCAGGCCGCTCGGCCAGGTGCCCAGGGCCTGGTGAACGGCGAAGAACTGGGAGACCTCGGACATGATGTCGTCGAAGTGGCGCGTCTTGAGCCCGCCCGAGGCCATGAAGGTGTTGCCGTGCATGGGGTCGCACGTCCACAGCACCGCGCGGCCCTCGTCGCGCATTGCCTCGATGAGTGGGGGCAACTTCTCGCTGATCTTGTCCTGACCCATGCGTGAGATGAGGGTGAGTCGGCCCGCGACATTGTCGGGATTCAAGACGTCGACCAGGCGGCGCAACTCGTCGACGTCGATACTGGGTCCGACCTTCAGACCCAGTGGATTGCCCACGCCGCGCAGGAACTCGACGTGCGCGCCGTCGAGTTGTCGGGTGCGGTCGCCGATCCACAGCATGTGCGCCGAGCAGTCGTACCAGTCGCCGCTTAGCGAATCGCGCCGGGTCAGCGCCTGCTCGTAGGGCAAGATCAGCGCCTCGTGGCTCGTGTAGAAGTCCACGCCCTGCAGGGCGCTGTCGTCGTGCAGGTCGATGCCACAGGCCTTCATGAACTGCAGGGCGCGTTCGATCTCGTCGGCGATCATGGCGTAGCGCTTGCCCTCGAGTGAGTTTGCAACGAACTCCTGGTTCCACGCGTGCACCCTCGAGAGGGCGGCGAAGCCGCCCTTGGTGAAGGCGCGCAGCAAGTTCAGGGTCGCCACGCTCTGGTGGTACGCAGTCAGAAGGCGTTCGGGGTCGGGCCGGCGCGCCTCGACGGTGAACTGCTCGGCGTTGACGATGTGGCCGCGAAACGAGTCGAGGGTGACGCCCTGGTGCTCCTCGAAGGGTTCCGAGCGCGGCTTGGCGAACTGTCCGGCGATGCGGCCCACCTTGATCACCGGGACACCCGAGGCGTAGGTGAGTGCTACCGCCATCTGGAGAATCACCTTCAACTTGTCGCGAATCGAGTCGGCCGACCCCTCGTCAAAGGATTCGGCGCAGTCGCCCGCCTGCAGCAGAAAGGCCTTGCGCTCGACGACCTCGCCCAGGTGGTCTTGGAGTCGCCGCGCCTCGCCCGCGAACACGAGCGGTGGCTTGGATGCCAGCTCGGCCTCGACGCGTGCGAGTTGGGCGTCGTCGGGCCAGGTGGGACTTTGGGCGGCGTGGCGCGTGCGCCAGGACCCGGGTGTCCAGTTGTTCAACGACTCGGTCATGGCTTCAGCGTAGGGGCTGGCGTGTGCGACGGGCAATGTGGGCGGGCGTGAAGGGGCGCTCGGGTTCGCTCCAGTTAGGCTCTCAGAGTGAACTTCAGGCGCATCGGTCTCTTCGGAGGGACCTTCGACCCGCCTCATCTCGGTCACGTGGCCGCACTACACGCGGCGCTGCACACTGGACGCTTCGACCTGATCGAGGTGACCGTGGCCGGCGATCCCTACCAGAAGCGCGCCCACGGCGCGGTGCGCCCCGCGGCCTCGCGCCTCGCGATGGCGCGCGCGGCTTTCGGCGACCTGGAGTTGGTAGAGGTGTCTGATCGCGAGATCCAGCGCGAGGGACCCTCGTACACGATCGACACCGTGCACGAGCTGCTGGCCGAGGCCGATGAGGTCGATCTGCTGATCGGGGCCGATCTGGTTGCCCAGATCGATTCGTGGCACGAAGCGGACGTGTTGCGAACCATGGTGCGCGTGGGCGTGGTGCCTCGCCCCGGTGGAGGGGCCGAGACGCCAGCGGGTTGGGACAGTTACGTGATCGCAATGGATCCGGTGGATCTCTCGAGCACCTACATCCGAGAAATCCCTCGATCACGCGAGAAACTCGGAAAATTTCTCCCGGCGGCGGTAGTGCCCCTCTACGAAGAGTTCCGAGGCTAGAGTCGTGGCGTAATGGCGGTTCGAATATTCGACCTGACCGAACCGCAGTCCTCGAGATTGACGGTTGTGGAAGCGGCGCCGCGAAGGCGCCGGGAGTTGCGACGTTCGCGCCACCGTTGGGCCATCGTGGCGATCGTTTCACTCAGCGTTCCCTTCGTGGCGGCGTTGTTCGTGCTCGGGGTGGCCCACTGAGCGAGCTCATCACCAGCGGCGAGTCGGCCCGCGGCCCACTGGACGGCTTCGTCGCCACCTTGGTGGACGCGGCGGTGCGCGGTGCCGAGGAGAAGTTGGGCATCGAGGTCGTCGCTTTGGACCTTCGCGAGCTGGTGGACTCCTTCGACGTGCTGGTGATCGCCTCGGGCCGCAACGATCGACAGGTTCGCGCGATCGCCGAGGAGGTCGAACGTTTCGTCGATCTGGCCCTGGGCATCAAGCCCCTGCGCGTCGAGGGGATGGCGGGCGCGCAGTGGATCGCGATCGACTACGGCGACGTGATCGTTCACGTGTTCGACGAGGAGACGCGCGGCTACTACGACCTCGAACACCTGTGGAACGCGGCGCGCGTGCTGCGCCGCGAGCCCACCCTCTAGTGGTTCAACAGGCTCTGGTAGTCCTTCACGGTGACGAGTCTCTGGGTGGTTCCGTCGGGCAGCAGTGACAGCTGGGCGACGCCCGCCACGGTGATCTCAATTCCCTTGGTGGCACCGACGTCGTAGGCCGTGAAGACGAGTTGACCAATGGCGAGCGCCTCCTGGCGTTGGGGTAGCCCCGAAAGGGGGTCGGCCACCGCGATGTAACCAACGCCCTTGCGCACCTTGGCCTGCAGGATGACCAGATTCTTGGGCAGGGCGCTCGAGTAGCCCGTCGAGACTTCGATGTCGGTGGGACCGATGACCAACTCGCGCAGCACCGAGGCCAGCGACGGCGGGGTCGGCACGATGCGGCTTGAGGGCGTGAGGTGGCCGGTCGCGTCGACGATGTACACGGGCTGGGTGATGAAGCGCACCTGGCCATGGTTGGTACCCGGGATGGTCTTGCCGAGCAGGCCGAAGGGCACCGTACGGGGATTGACGAGCACGGGTGCTGACGTGGTCGGCACGAGTGTGCAACCACTCAGGGCGAGCGACGCCAGCGCGATCGCGCCGATCGCGCGTGACATCCTCACTGGTCGAACCCTTCGCGAAGGGGCAGCAGGATTTGGAATCGGGCGCCCCCCTCGGGGCTCTCGAGCGTGTTGATGGTGCCGCCGAAGGCCTGAACGTGGTCGCGCACGAGCGCCAGGCCGAGCCCGGTGCCACGAGCCATGCCGCGGTCGTGCGCGGCGCGTCCGCGAAAGAAGCGCTGGAAGATCTGCTCTCGCTCCTCGGGCGGCACACCGGGTCCCGCGTCGTCGACGTTGATCGCGAGCTGGTGGTCGTTGGTGGCCACGCGAACCGCCGTGACGCCGTTGGCGTAGCGCTGGGCGTTGGTCATGAGATTGGTCATCACGCGCTCGAAGCGGCGCCGGTCTACGCCGACGTACGCCCCGTCCACCTCGCCGGCCACTTCGATCGGGGGCACGGTGAGACCGTGGCGCTGGGCGGCGCTGCGCACGGACTGACGCACGAGCTCCACCGCGGGCACCACTTCGATCAGGTGCGCGAGCGAGCCGGCGTCGCTGCGCGCGATCTCGAGTAAGTCCTCCACGAGGGACTTGAAGATCGACAGGTCTGCGGTCAACAGGTCGAGGCTCTCGCGACCGGCGATGGACAACTCGTCGCGGTGCTGCTGGAGCACCGTGGTCGTGGTGGCCAGTGTGGTGAGTGGCGAGCGCAGTTCGTGGCTCACGTCGCTCGCGAAGCGCGCGTCGCGCTCCATGCGGTCGACGAGTCGGCTGACCATGGTGTTGAACGACTCGGTGAGCTGTTGCACCTCGCGGTCCGCCTGGCGCACTTCGAGGCGCGTGGTGAGTTCGCCTTCGGCGATCAACGCCGCGGTGGCCGACACTTTCTCCAGGGGGCGTACGGCGCGTCGCGAGACCCATAGTCCGCCGCCCACTCCGATCAGCGAGGTGAGCAGCGCACCACCGCCGAGCACCAGCAACAAGACGCTGAGTGAGTGTTCCAGCCGACTGAGGCGAAAGACTTCGAAGACCTGGGTCTCCACTGCGGGGATCGGCACACCCACCACGTAGATGAGTTCGCCGTCGACGCTGAGGCGCTGCTGGGCTACCTTGCCGCTGTCGACCAGCGAGACGATCGACTCGGCGACGTCGGCGGTGGCCGCTCCGTGGCTGGTCGAGAGCCACTGGTGGTGCGTGTGCACCAGCACGCTCGAGTTGGTGGCGCTCTCGATCGAGTTGAGCAGGTTGGCCAGTTCGGGCGGCGAGGTGTAGAGCGTGCTGCGAACGAGCGCGGCGTTCGCGTACGTCTGTCGAAGATCGGTCTGCTGCTGGTTGTCCAGCAGCAGGTGCTGGACGCCAATGTAGGTGAGCGAGGCGAACAGCGAACTGAGCATGAGCGCCCCGATCCCGAAGGTGATGAGCAGTCGAAGTCGCAGGCTCCTTCGATGCACTACAGGACCAACTTGTAACCCGCGCCTCGAACCGTGACGAGAAAGGTGGGATTGCTGGGATCGGGCTCGATCTTCATGCGCAGTCGGCGGATGTGCACGTCCACGAGTCGGCTGTCGCCGAAGTAGTCGTAGCCCCACACCCGCTCGAGCAGGTCCTCGCGCGAGAGGACCTTGCCGTTGATCGACGCGAGATCGGTGAGCAGGCGGAACTCGGTCGAGGTGAGGTGCAGCTCGGTACCGTCGTCGTGACGCACCACGCCCTCGTCGGGAATCACCTGGAGGCTGCCCAGTTTGAAGGCGTTCGCGCTCTTTTCGGGGCGACGTCGAAGGTGCGCGCGCACCCGCGCGAGCAACTCCTCGGGGACGAATGGTTTGGTGACGTAGTCGTCGGCGCCCGATTCGAGGCCCAGGACGACGTCGGCCGTCTCGTCGCGAGCCGAGACGATGACGATCGGGATGTCACTCGTCGCGCGGATGGTCTGACAGGTCTCGAATCCCGTCATGCCGGGCAACATGACGTCGACGATTGCCACGTCCGCGGTCATGCGCGCGAACATGGCCACGCCGATCTCACCGGTCGGCGCGTCGTCTACGCTGAACCCCTCGCCCTCAAACATGAGACGTAGCGCGGTTCGAATGTGGTCGTCGTCTTCAACGATCAAGATGCGCGACACGCGGTCTCCTTTGCGATCACCGACCACACTACCGAGGTACCAGCGCAAAGTGAGGGTGATCGCTAGCCTTGGGGCGTGACGAGCGACGAGTCCCGCGCCGGGGTCGACGATCTGTGGCACCTCGACGGTTTCATTGCGACCCTGCACGCCTCGGATCGATCACCAGCCACCATCCGGGCCTACCGCAACGATCTCGAGCAGTTCACGCTGTGGGCGTCGCATCGTTCGGTGGTGGATCCCGCCCAGGTGAACCTGAAGACGCTGCGCGCGTACCTGAGTGCAATGACCGGCCGTGGCGCCGCGCGCAGCTCGATTGTGCGATGCCGGGCCTCGCTGCGGCGTTACTTCTCGTGGATGGCGGATCGGGGCCATCTCGGCGACAACCCCGCCGCCCGGCTGTCGGCGCCCAAGGCGAATTCGAAACTGCCGAGCATTGTCGTTCGCGAGCAACTCGACGTCCTGCTCGACGAGGACTGGGGCGATGATGAGTGGGCGGTGCTCGATCGGGCCGTCTGCGAGGTTCTTTACGGCGCCGGGCTGCGCGTCAGTGAGTTGTGTGGGCTCAACCTGGACTCCGTGGACTTCTCCTCGGGGCTCGTTCGAGTGCTGGGCAAGGGCCGCAAGGAGCGCATCGTGCCGTTGCACCAGCTGGGCCTTCGCGCGCTGCGGGTGTGGATCGATGACGCACGCGAGGACGTCGTGCGTCCCCAGTCACCACCCGAGGCCCTGTTCTTCAACCACCGCGGCCATCGCCTGGGACCACGCGACGTGCGCCGGATACTGGACCGACGCGTGGCGCGCGGGCACGTGCATCCTCACGCGCTGCGCCACACCTACGCCACGCACCTGCTCGAGGGTGGGGCTGACCTGCGCGTTGTCCAGGAACTGCTCGGTCACGAGAGTCTGACCACAACCCAGCTGTACACCCACGTTTCGAAGTCGCGGCTCCAGAGCGTGCACCGAGTCACCCACCCGAGGGGCTAGTGGCTCCCATCTACTAACATGGTCTGGCTCTCCCAAGGTGGGGGAGTTTTGGAATGGTCCCTGAGGTTTCGTACGGTCGCCGCTCGCGGTGCACCCCAGGGATGGAGCAACCGAACGGAAGGAAACAAGAACGTGGCACTCGTCACTTTGCAGGAACTATTGGACTCGGGGGTCCACTTCGGGCACCAGACCCGTCGTTGGAATCCCAAGATGCGTCGTTTCATCCTTGGTGAGCGCAACGGCATCTACCTGATCGATCTTCGAAAGACCCTCGCGGGCATCGAACAGAGCTACACCTACGTTCGTGATCTGGTGTCCAATGGTGGCACCATCCTTTTCGTTGGTACCAAGAAGCAGACTCAGGGCCCCATTGCGGATTACGCCCAAGCCTGCGGTATGCCCTTTGTGAACCAGCGCTGGTTGGGCGGCATGCTCACCAACTTCGCAACGGTGACTGGTCGGGTCAAGCGCATGGTCGAACTGCGCGCCATGCAGAGGGCCGGGGATTTCGAGAACATGCCCAAGCGAGAGGCGTTGCGTCACTCGCGAGAGCTCGAGAAGCTCGACCGCAACCTGAGCGGTATCGCCAACCTCGATCGTGTGCCCGATGCAATCTTCGTCATCGACACGAAGAAGGAACACATCGCGGTCACCGAGGCGCGCAAACTGGGACTTCCCGTGGTCGCGGTCGTGGACACCAACTGCGACCCCGACATCATTGACTACGTCATTCCAGGCAACGACGACGCCATTCGTTCCGGGGCGCTTCTGTGCCGGTTGATCGCTGACGCGGTAGCCGAGGGACGCTTCATCCGTTCGAACCGTCCGGTGGTCACCAAGGCTCCCGCCGCACCCGCACCCGTCGCCGAGGCCGCACCCGCACCCGTCGCCGAGGCCGCACCCGTCGCCGAGGCCGCACCCGTCGCCGAGGCCGCACCCGCACCCGTCGCCGAGGCCGCACCCGCTGAGGCACCGACCACTGCAGCCGCAGAGTCGCCGGCGGCCGACGCTGAGTCTGTCTCGGCGCCGAGCGAAGTTCCAGCCGCCGAGGTCGCACCGGTCGCGAGCGAGGCACCGGTTTCGACCGACGACGCCAGCACCACCGCTTAAGTCCGTAGTAGAGATTCAAAGAGGAGAATCAAGGTGGCAATCACCGCGAAAGACGTACAGATCCTGCGCCAGGCAACGGGCGTTGGAATATTGGATGCCAAGAGGGCCCTCGAGGCCAACAACGGTGACATGGAAGCGGCCACCCAGTGGCTGCGCGTGCAGGGTCTCGCATCAGCGGCCAAGCGCGCCGATCGCGAGGCGGGCGAGGGTGCGGTCGCGGTGGTGCGCGACGGCAGCGTCGCCGCCATCGTCGAGATGCGCTGCGAGACGGACTTCGTCGCCAAGTCTGAAGACTTCGTGTCCCTGGTCGATGAGATCGCCGCTCGCGTCGCCTCCGAGGGCGAGGACGCCACGGCTCACTTCCAGGATCGCATTGAAACGCTCCTGACGACGTTGAAGGAGAACATTTCGATCGGGCGCGTCTACCGGCTCGAGGCCGAGCCGGGCGAGGTTGTCGAGACCTATCTGCACCCCCAGGCCGGACGCGGTGTGAACGCGGTCGCCGTCGTGGTTCAGGGCGGAACTGAGGAGTTGGCGCACGACATCGCGGTGCACATTGCCTTCACCAAGCCGTTGTACCTACGTCGAGAGGACGTTCCCCAGGTCGAGATCGACGCCGAACGAAAGACCGTCGAAGAGATCACGCGCAATGAAGGCAAGCCCGAGGCTGCGCTGGCCAAGATCATCGAAGGTCGTCTCAACGGCTGGTTCAAGGAGCGGGTGCTACTCGAGCAGCCGTACGTGAAGGACGAGAAGATGACGATCGAGCAGTTCTTGAACGGCGCCACCATACGCTCGTTCGCCCAAGTGGCAGTCGGAAGCTAGGCGAACCACGTGCGACGCGTCGTCTTAAAGCTTTCGGGTGAGGCGCTGGCCTCAGCCGCGAGTGACGAGACGATTGATGCATCCACGGTGGACTTTCTGGCGCGTGAGATCGCGAGCGCCATGGACCGCGGCGGCCTCGAGTTGGCCGTGGTCGTGGGCGGGGGCAATATCTGGCGCGGCGCTACGGGTGCGATGGCCGGGATGAACCGGGCCAACTCGGACCTCATGGGCATGCTCGGCACCGTCATCAACGCGCTGGCGCTCCAGGACGCCATCGAAAGTCACGGTCGCGCCACGCGGGTCATGTCGGCAATCGGCATGGATCAGGTAGCCGAGCCCTACATTCGCCGGCGCGCTGTGCGCCACCTGGAAAAGGGTCGCGTAGTGATCTTTGCCGCGGGCATGGGCAACCCCTACTTCACGACTGACACCCCCGCCGCCCAGCGGGCCGCCGAGATCGAGGCTGAGATCGTGCTGAAGGGTACCCACGGTGGCGTCGACGGGGTCTACAGCGAAGATCCCCTGCTGAACCCTGAGGCGGTGCGCTTCGAGGAGATCTCCTTTGACGAGGTCATCGCTCGTGATCTGCGCGTGATGGACATGACCGCGATCACCTTCTGCAAGGACAACCGTTTGCCCCTTCGCGTATTCGACCTGATGGCGGCTGGCAACCTAGGGCGCGCGCTCGACGGGTACGCCGTCGGTACGCTGGTGAGGTAATGGAGAACGAACTCGTCGACCTCGTGATGGACGACACGCGCGAACGAATGGCCCGCGCGGTCGAGCATGTCAAGAGCGAATTCGCCACGGTGCGTACCGGGCGCGCGTCGTCGTCGCTCATCGAGAACCTTTCCATCGACTACTACGGAACCGAGACGCCGCTTCGTCAGTTGGCGAACTTCTCGGTGCCCGAGCCACGACTGCTCGTCGTTTCGCCCTTCGACAAGGGGGCCATGGCTGCGATCGAAAAGGCGATCGGCAATGCCGATCTCGGCCTCACGCCATCCAACGACGGTCAGGTGATCCGCCTGGTGTTCCCGTCACTTACCGAGGAGCGGCGCAAGTCGTTCGTCAAGATCGTGCGCACCAAGGCTGAAGAGGGCAAGGTCGCGCTGCGCGCAGTGCGCCGTCACGCGCGCCAGGAGCTTGAGGGCCTGGAGAAGAACGAGGGCCTGCCCAAGGACGAGATCGAGCGACTCGAGAAGGTCCTGGACAAGATGACCCAAGATGAAGTGGCACAGGTGGACGCGCTGCTGCAGCACAAGGAGCAGGAACTACTTGAAGTCTGACGATGGTTCCTTCTTTGACGACGACGAGCCGACCGGTCAGATGCCGGCCGTGAAGTCGAGCGATTCGCGCGTCACGATCACCGGCGCGGAGATCGCAGCCGAGGCCGCCGAGGAAGTGGTGACCGCGTCATTGGTGGACGAGTCGACACTGCTGCCCCATTGGACCGACGCTCCGACGGGCCAGGTGCCGATCGTCGTCGCGCGCGAGGCAGCCGAGTCCGACGACCCGTGGGCGTCGATTCCCGCCCCCGCGTGGCGTGAGGGCGAAGCCGACTGGGTGGCCCACGAAGATCAGTTCGACGCCTCGTTTCTCGCCGGTGACGCGCGTGAGGACACGGCGCGACCCTGGGAGTTCGTGCTGAGCGAGGACGTGGTCGCCGAAGAGGAGATCCTGGACGAGACACCCAGGCCCGAACCCACCCACGCGTTGCGCACGCGCCGGCCCGCTCATCACCCGCTGGCCGGTCGCGCGGTGCGCCAGAGCTCGAGTTCGAGTGTGTCGATGGCCACCATGACCGGCGTGCTCTTGGCGCTCATCGTCACGGGACTGTTTCTCGCGGGCACCATACCGGTGGTGGTGTTGGTCCTCGTTGCTCTGGGTCTCGCGTGCGCCGAAGGCTACGCCGCGTTTCGCAGCGTCGGCGCCCATCCAGCGACGATCCTGGGCATTGTCGCGGTACTGACCCTGGGAATCGCGACCTATCAGAAGGGTCCCGAGGCCTTCGGCGCGGTCACGGTACTGCTGCTGGTCTTCGGTTTTGTCTGGTATCTCAGCGCGGAGAAGAAGATCGATGTGCTCGACGGGCTGGGCGCGACGGTCTTCGTCTACATCTGGGTAGGCCTGCTCGGTTCGTACGCGCTCATGATGATCTCGCCGATGTATTCGGTCAACAATCACGGCCTGGCCTACCTGTTCGGCACCATTATCTTGACCGTCGCCAATGACTCGGGTGCGCTGTTCATCGGACGCTGGCTCGGTCGGCGGCCCCTCACCAGACTCTCGCCGAACAAGACCATTGAGGGAACCATCGGCGGCACCCTGGTGACCCTGGCGGCTGGCGCAGTCATCTTGCCGATGATCAGCCCGTGGACGACCAAGACCGCCGTGGAAGTCGCGGTGGCCATGGCCGTCGTGGTGCCCATGGGCGATTTGTTCGAGTCGATGGTGAAGCGCACCCTGGGCGTGAAGGACCTGGGTCGGCTGCTGCCCGGACACGGCGGACTGCTGGACCGCATCGACGGTCTGCTTTTCGCGCTGCCCACGATGTTCTATCTGACCCACGTACTGCACCTCAGTTAGGTGCCGGTGATGCGTCGCAGCGTGGCGCTCTTGGGGGCGACCGGCTCAATTGGTAGCCAGGCCCTCGACGTGCTGCGTCGTGAGCCGGAGTCTTTCGAGGTAATCGCCATCGCCGGCGGGCGAAGGCTTGACCAACTCGCCTCGATCGCCAAGGAGTTCAACGTGACGCGCATCGGCGTGGTCGATGCGTCCGATCGCGAGAAGCTGGCGGCGTTGGTGGGTCCCGAAGTCCAGATTGTGGTGGGCGCCGAAGGGCTGGGCGAACTGGCGCGTAGCGCGGACATCGTGCTTAACGCGGTAGTGGGCTTCGCGGGTCTGCCGGTCACGATGGCCGCGCTCGAGGCGGGCAAGCGTCTGGCACTGGCGAACAAGGAATCGTTGATCGCCGCAGCGCCGCTGGTGGCCAGAGTGCGCTCGACGCCCGGCGCCGAGATACTGCCCGTCGATTCCGAGCACTGCGCCATTCACCAGTGTCTCGCGACCTCAATCCAGCGTGGTCATCCCGACGTGCGCCGACTATTGCTGACCGCCTCGGGCGGTCCGTTTCGAGGCTGGTCGCTCGATCAGTTGGAAAACGTCACCAAGCACGACGCCCTGCAGCACCCCACCTGGAACATGGGTCCCAAGATCACGATCGACTCCTCGACGCTCATGAACAAGGGGCTCGAGGTACTCGAGGCGTCGGCCTTGTTCGGCGTGGAGGTCGATCGAATCTCGGTGGTGGTGCATCCTCAGTCGATCGTGCACTCCATGGTGGAGTACGTCGACGGTTCGGTGATCGCCCAACTGTCGCGACCTGACATGCGCCTGCCCATTGCCTACTGTCTTGGGATGCCCGAGCGACTCGATCACGCCTGGGGGGCAATCGACTTCACCCAGCATCTGAATCTCAGTTTCGAGGCACCGGACCCGGTGGCCTTCCCGGCGTTGGATCTGGCCTACGCGGCGGCGCGGCGCGGCGGCGCGGCGCCGGCGTGGCTGAGCGCGGCCAACGAAGTGGCCGTGGACGCCTGCTTGCGCGATGCGCTGGCCTGGCGCGACATCGTGCCCACCGTGGCCGCGGTGATGGAGCACTACGAGGACGACCCGCTGGACACGCTCGAAGACCTTCAGGCCAATGACCAAACCGCGCGGCGACTGGCCCGCGACATCGTCGAACGCGCGTCATGAGCACCACCGACGCCACCACCTCGGCGAAGCGTTCACTGGTCTGGTTGCTGGCGAGCATCGTGGTCGTGGTCGCCCTGTTGACACTGTGGGCGGGCTGGGCGTTGCCCGTGGTGATCGGCGCGATCCTGCTGATGGTGATGGGCCACGAGTTCGGCCACTTCATCGTGGCCAAGCGCGCCGGTATGAAGGTGACCGACTTCTTCGTGGGCTTCGGGCCCGTTGTCTGGTCGATCACGCGCGGAGAGACTCGCTACGGCGTTCGCGCGCTCTGGCTGGGTGGCTACGTGAAGGTGCCGGGTATGACCTGGAGCGACGAGATCGATCCACAGCTCGAAGGGCGGACCTACCGGGCCGCAACTTACCCGCGCAAGGTCCTGTTCGCCTCGGCGGGCTCGCTGATGCACGTGGTCATGGCGCTCGCGCTGGCCTGGGCGTCGCTCGCGCTGGTGGGGTTGCCCTCATCGAGCCACATCGGCGTCGCCAGCTTCACCCACTGGGACGGCTACCAGCGCAACGCCGCGCAGGTCGCGGGCATCCACGTGGGTGATCGCATCGTGTCAGTCGACGGCCGCCGGATCACGAGTGCCGACACGCTGGTTAACCTCGTGCACCGCAACGTCGGGCACCGACTCACGGTCGTGGTCGAGCGCGACGGCAAGGATGTGACGCTGCACGCGACGCCGGTGGACGGACGCACGCTCAAGGTGGACGGCGTGCCCTACGTCACCGGCTCGGCGCCCCAGGGATTCCTGGGTATCGCGCTGCAGGCTCAGGTGGTGAAGTCCTCGTGGTTCGCGGCGGTGCCTCGGTCGTTCACGCTGGTGGGTTCGATGCTGGCGAGTTCGGTTCACGCGATCGTGCACGTCTTCTCGCCCGGTGAGTTCTCGAGCCTCTTCCACCAGGTGTCCACGCCTGGCGCGGCGGTCAGCCCCTCGGCTCAGCTCAACCGACCGCAGTCGATCGTGGGCGTGGTGCGCATCGCAGTCCAGAGCACCCAGGCCGGGGTGGGCGTGATGCTGGCGATCCTGATGATGGTCAACATCTTCGTCGGGGTGTTCAACATGATGCCGATGCTGCCCCTGGACGGCGGCTACGTGGCGGTAGCGACCTACGAGCGCCTGCGCAGTCGCCGTGGGCGGCGCTACCACGCCGACGTCAATCGCTTGGTGCCGCTGGTCTACGCCTTTATGACCGTGCTGTTGGTGCTGTTCGCGTGCACGCTGTACCTCGACATCGTCCACCCGATCACCAATCCATTCAACTAGCCGATTCGCGGGGCTGCGCCGCACGGCAGAATGGGGGGGTGGATGTCACTGCTAGTTCCCTGAGCCCCCGACGCCTGACGCGTCAGATCGCGGTTGGATCCGTCAAGGTTGGTGGTGACGCGCCGATCTCGGTCCAGTCGATGACCACGACCAAGACGGCCGACGTGGAGGGGACCCTCGAGCAGATCTACGCGCTCGCCGCGGCGGGCGCCGACATCGTGCGCTGTACCTGCAACGAGCGGGCGGCGGCCGAGGGACTCGCCCAGATCGTCCCCCGCTCGCCGGTGCCCATCGTGGCCGACATCCACTTCCACGTGGAGATGGCGCTGGCGGCACTCGAGGCCGGTGTGCACGGGCTGCGGCTCAATCCGGGCAACCTGCGAAAGCCCGAGGAGATCAAGCTGGTCGCGAGCGAGGCCCGCGACCGGGGCGTGCCAATCCGCATCGGCGTGAACGCCGGCAGCCTGCACCCCGACATCTACGAGCGCTTCGGTGGCGCGACGCCCGAGGCCCTAGTCGAGTCGGCGCGCATCGAACTGGCCTACTTCGAAGAGGTGGACTTCTCGGACGTGAAGATCTCGGTGAAGGCCTCGTCGGTCGCGACCATGATCGCGGCGTATCGACTGGCTTCGGCAACCTTTGAGCATCCGCTGCACCTCGGGGTGACCGAGGCTGGGCCGCTGCCGGGCGGACTCATCAAGGGCACGGCCGGCATCGCCACCCTGCTCGCCGAAGGCATCGGCGACACACTTCGATACTCGCTCACGGCCGACCCCGTCGAGGAGGCGCGCGCGGGCCGACAGCTCCTCGAGGCCCTCGGACTTCGCGAACGCAAGGGACTAGACCTGATCGCGTGCCCCAGTTGCGGGCGCGCCGAGGTGGATGTCATCCGGGTGGCCAACGAGGCGCAGGCGGCGCTCTCGCAGCTCGAGCTGCCGATCCAGGTGGCCGTGATGGGTTGCGTAGTTAATGGACCGGGTGAGGCGCGTCACGCGGACCTGGGCATCGCGGCGGGTAAACACCGCGGGCACTTGTTCATCCGTGGCCAGATCGTGCGCGTGGTGCCCGAAGACGAGATGGTGGACGCACTGGTCGACGAGGCCAGGAAGATCGCGGCCGAGGGCGTGAACGCCCGGCTCGCCGCACGCGATGCCTCGGCCGAGGCCGAGGCCGCCGCCGACCGGGCACTGCTGCTCGACGACCGCGGCCTCGACGCCAACCACGCGACTGAGCGAATCGAGAAGATCCGGCGTCGTACCGAGGGCTGAGGCCCATTTCGCTAGGCTGCCTCAACGCCCCAAAGGAGAAACGTGGCTTCACACAGCGCCCTCACACCTCAAGGAGTCGACTTCCCTCGCTGGTACCAGGACGTGGTCGCCAAGGCCGAGATGGCCGACAATGGTCCCGTTCGCGGCACGATGGTGATTCGGCCCTACGGCTACGCGATCTGGGAGCACATGCAGGCCGAGATGGACGCGCGTATCAAGGCGACCGGCGCCGAGAACGCGTACTTTCCCCTGTTCATCCCGCAGAGTTACTTCGCTCGCGAGGCCGAGCACGTCGAAGGTTTCAGTCCCGAACTGGCCGTGGTGACCCACGCGGGAGGCGAGGACCTGGCCGAGCCGATCGTCGTGCGACCGACGTCCGAGACGGTGATCGGCGAGTTCATGGCCAAGTGGGTCCAGAGCTACCGCGACCTGCCGCTCTTGTTGAACCAGTGGGCCAACGTGGTGCGATGGGAGCTGCGCCCGCGTCTCTTCCTTCGCTCCTCGGAGTTCTTGTGGCAAGAGGGCCACACGGCGCACGCGTCACACGAGGACGCTGCCGCGTTCGCGATGAGGATCCATCTCGAGGTGTACAACGACTTCTTGGTCAACGTGCTGGCCGTGCCGTCGTACCTGGGCATCAAGACCGCCGCCGAGCGCTTCGCCGGCGCCATCAACACGTTGACCTGCGAAGGGATGATGCGCGACGGTAAGGCCTTGCAGATGACGACCAGTCACCTGCTGGGCCAGAATTTCGCTCGAGCGTTCGGCATCTACTTTCAAAGTGAAGAGGGCCAGTCCACGCTGTGTCACACGACGTCGTGGGGCGCTTCGACGCGACTGGTGGGTGGTCTCATCATGGCCCATGGTGACGACGACGGTCTTGTGGTGCCGCCGCGCCTTGCGCCGATCCAGACCGTGGTCATCGCGGTGCGCGAGGAGCCCGCCGTGCTCGAGGCGTGCGACGCGATTGTCGCGACCCTGCGTGGGGCGGGCGTGCGGGTCAGCATGGATCGCGGCCGGGGCAGTTTCGGGCGGCGGATCACCGACTGGGAGATCAAGGGGGTTCCCCTGCGAGTCGAGGTGGGACCACGCGATCTAGCCGAAGGCGTGGTAACCCTCGCGCGTCGCGACAACGCCGAGAAGCAGACGGTGCGTATCGACGCACTCGCGAGCCTCGTGCCCGAAGTACTCGAACGGGCCCAGGGTGAGTTGTTCGCGCGCGCCCTGACGCGCCGCAATGACGCCACCTTCGACGTGACCAGCGTCCAAGAAGCAATTGATGCTGGTCAGCAGGGATTCGCCCGACTGGCCTGGTCGGTGGTGGGCGAGGAGGGCGAACGACTTCTCAATCAGCAGGCTCTTTCGGTACGCTGTCTGCAGCGGGCCGACGGGTCGATGCCCGAGAGCCCGGAGGAAAGGGATCTGGTCTGTATCGTCGCTAAGTCGTATTGACGCCTCAGGATTTCTTCGTGGTATCTTCACGAATTGAGGGTTCTGGGGCGGTGCACGCCCGATTGTGACTCGACCTTAGAACTGCTACAATTGTGTTCGACAGTCCGCCAAGGACGTTTGGACTCGTTTAAGCGCGGGCCTCGGGCCCGCGCTTTCTCTTTGTCTGAACGGCCGGTGACGCAGAGAGGAGAACGCATGGAACTTGAGACCCCCTTGCGCTCCCTGCTATCAAAGCTTGGCCTGGACCTGTACGACCTCGAAATCGTCGCCGGTGCGCTCAACGTCACCGTCACCCGTCGCGGGGGCGTCGATCTCGAGTCGCTCACCAGCGCGAATCGGGCGATCTCAGCCTGGCTCGATGAACATGATCCGATCGTCGGGCGCTACACCCTCGACGTCTCAAGCCCGGGTCTGGAACGGCGTCTTCGCACCCCTGGCCACTTCCACTCCGCCATCGGCGAACTGGTCACCCTGCGCGAGCACCGCGAGGGCGAGCCGACGCGTCGGCTCGAGGGCGTGGTGTTGGAGAGTGACGACGACACGGTGACCCTGGACGACGCCGAACGCGGGCGCACGACGGTCGCCCTGGCGAGCGTCGAACGTGCGCGCACGGTCTTCAAGTGGGGCGGCGAGGCGAAGCCGTCTCCTTCGCGTGGTAAGGCCACCTCTTCATCATCGAGCAAGAAAGGCTAATCATGGCGAACTTCGAATTCCTTGAAGCCCTGGGACAGATTGCACGTGATCAGAACATTGACGAAGGGGAGTTGTTGATCGCACTCGCCAACGCACTGCTCGCCGCCTACAAGCGCCGCCCTGACTCGGCCGAGGACGCCGAGGTCGAGATCAACCCCGAGACCGGCGAGATCAAGGTCTGGGGCCTGGAACTGGATCTCGACGGCAACGTGACGCGCGAGTGGGACGCCACACCCGAGGACTTCGGACGAATCGCGGCCCAGACGGCCAAGCAGGTTCTCATGCAGCTCATCCGCGACATTCAGCGCCGTCAGATGTACGAGGAGTTCGCCAATCGCGAGGGTGACATCGTCTCGGGCACGGTGCAACAGAACGACAACCGCTACACGCTGTTGGACCTCGGGCGCGTGGAGGCCCTGCTGCCTCAGGCCGAGCAGATCGCCTTCGAGCGCTACGAGCACGGTGCGCGCATCAAGGTGTACATCGTCGAAGTACGCAAGACCAACAAGGGTCCCCAAATCGTGGTCAGCCGCACCCACCCCGCACTGGTTGCCAAGCTCTTCGAGATTGAGGTGCCCGAGATCGCAAACGGCATCGTCGAGATCAAGGCGCTCGCCCGCGAGCCCGGCCACCGCAGCAAGATCGCTGTGGCCTCCAACGACACGATGGTCGACCCAGTGGGCGCGTGCGTGGGAGCGCGCGGCTCACGGGTGCGCAACATCACCAATGAGCTGCGCAGCGAGCGAATCGACGTCGTGCCTTACAGCGACGACCCGATCGAGTTCATTCAGGCTGCCCTGCAGCCCGCACGCGTGCGCGAGGTCCGCCTGAACGAGGAGGAGGGCATCGCCACGGTGATCGTGCACGATCAGCAACTCTCGCTCGCCATCGGCAAGGAGGGTCAGAACGCCCGACTCGCCGCGCGCCTTACGGGCTGGCGTATCGATATCCGCTCCGAGAACGAGGGTGTGGAAGAAGAGGTCGTCGAAGAGGTGTGGACCGAGGGCGACGTGGTTGTCGACGAGAAGGTGCGCGTCGTCGAGCGGGGCGAGGGTGCCACGACACAGGTGATCGAGGATGTTATTACCGACGCCGAGGGCGACGTGGCCGAGGTCGTTGTCATCGAGGACGTGGACCAGATAGTTACGGAGGACCAGGCATAGCCCCGGTGCGGACCTGTGTGGTGTGTCGTGCGCGACGAGACGATACCCTCATGGTTCGTGCGGGACGCGACGCCGAGGCGCGGTGGTATCTCGGCCGTGGTCCCGGTCGCGGAGCGTGGTGGTGCGCCACCACGGACTGCGTGGGTTCGCTTCGAGCATCGGCGCTCGCTCGGGCCCTTCGGGCCGAGGTGAGCGAGGCCGACGCGCAGGAGTTGCGAGAGTTTGGCCGGAAGCGGTAGCGACCGACAACGGCCGCAGTTGTGGAAGAATGGGTACTCGTGTTTGCGACTTGAGCGAGCACATGAATTAAGGGAACGTTTTGGCGCTGAAGAAAATCCGGGTACACGAGCTCTCTAAGGAGCTCGGCTTGACGAGCAAAGAGTTACTGGCGCTCGCCCAAAAACTAGGCATTGGTGCGTCGAGCCCCTCGGCCTCGATCGAGGACGCCCAGGCGGACCGTATCCGACGGCGCGCTGACGCCGAAGGACTGCGTCGCGTGGTGCAGCCCGAGGAGGCCGCGAAGTCGACCAAGGCCGCCAAGTCAACGAAGGCGACCGGCGCGACGAGGTCCACCGCAACCAGGGCCCCGAGTACGGGTCCCGCGCCGAGTCCGAGTACCGAGACCGCCCCGCCCCCGGTGCGCACGAGCTCGGCGACCGCGCCGAGCGAGGTGGCGCCTGGTGAGGCGCCGAGCGCACCGACTCCGACTCCGACTCCGGCACCGACACCGGCACCGGCACCGGCACCGGCCACCGAGGAGAGCGTGACCAAGGTGGTGCGCAGTCGAGCGGTCGTGCCCAAGCCTGCTCCCACCCGAACGGTATCGCCCGACGGCCCGACGACCATTCGTCCCACTCAGCGACCCAGCGCCGAGGGAGGGACTGAAGCCACCGCTTCCAAGCGTCCGCCGCTTAGTCCGAGCGGCCGTCCGATCCCGCCACCGCCTGGTCGCCCGCTCAGCGCGAGCGGCCGTCCGATCCCGCCACCGCCGGGCATGCGCCGCCCCACCTCGGGATCGCCCGGGCGCACGTCGGGTCCCGGCTCATCGCGACCCATGACCTCACGTCCCACTTCGGGAGCCCCTCGTACCGCAGGACCCTCGCGTCCCGGTGGCGCTCCCGGCGGCTACGGCGGACCACGAAGCACCGGCACCGGCGCCGCGCCCGCGGGTCCGGGTCGCGGCAGCCCCGCGGGGCGTGGCACCGGCGGACCGAGGGGTTCGCAGCGAAAGACCACCCGACGACGTCGACGCAACGTCGAAGAGCTCGAGCCGACCCAGATGACCACCTGGCAGCCCAGCAGCGCCCCGGTACCCGAGGGCGAGATCATCATCGAGCGCGGTTCGACCGCGAAAGATGTCGGTCCCAAGCTCAATCGCAGCGCGGCTGACATCATCCGATTCCTGTTCCTTCAAGGCGAGATCGTCACTGCGGTCCAGGGGCTCACCGATGACATGATCGAGCTGTACGCGGCCGAGGTTGGCGCGTCAGTGCGTCTGGTCGACCCGGGCGAACAGCAGGAAGCAGCGCTGCTGGCGAAGTTTTTCGACGAAGATGACCTGGATGACGAGATTCCCGCGGTGCCCAGGCCGCCGGTCGTGACGGTTATGGGCCACGTCGACCACGGCAAGACCATGCTGCTCGACAAGATCCGAAAGACCAACGTGGTCGCCGGCGAGGCCGGCGGCATCACCCAGCACATCGGCGCCTACCAGGTGAAGTGGAAGAGCAGGATGATCGCGTTCCTCGACACGCCCGGACACGAGGCGTTCACGGCCATGCGTGCTCGCGGAGCCAAGGTGACCGACATCGTGATCTTGGTCGTGGCGGCTGACGATGGAGTCATGCCCCAGACGGTGGAGGCAATCAATCACGCCAAGGCGGCTGGGGTGCCCCTCATCGTGGCCGTCAACAAGATGGACAAGGCCGACGCCAATCCCGACCGCGTGCTCCAACAGATTAGTGAGTACGGACTCGTGCCCGAGAAGTGGGGTGGCGACACGATTTGCGTCGAGATCTCGGCGCTGCAGGGTCAGGGCATCGACGAACTGCTCGAGCAGGTGCTGTTGGTTGCCGAACTGAGCGAGCTCACCGCGCGTCCGAGCGGGCGGGCCATGGGCACCGTGCTTGAGGCCAATCTGGAAGTCGGTCGCGGGCCGGTCGCCACGGTCATGGTGCAAAAGGGCCTGCTGTCGGTAGGCGATCCGGTGGTGGCCGGTGCCGCCTACGGCAAGGTCAAGGCACTCATCAACGATCAGGGCAAGCAGGTGAAGACGGCGGGTCCCTCGACGCCGGTGCAGATCCTCGGCTTCAGCGAACCCCCCTTCGCCGGTGACGAGATGCGCGTTGCCGACGACCTGGCGCACGCCCGTTCCCTCGCCGAGGCCCGCGCGCAGCGCGCGCGCCTCATCGGGCACCAGCCCGTTGCGTCGACCAGCGGCGCGCGCCTCGAGGACCTCTTCGAGCAGATTCAGCGTGGCGAGACCGCAACGCTCAACGTGGTCTTGAAGGCTGACGTGCAGGGTTCTCTGGAGGCCTGCACCGAGTCGTTGCGCAAGCTCGAACGCGAGGACGTGAAGTTGGTCATCGTGCACCGCGGCGTCGGCGGCATTACCGAGAACGACGTGCAACTCGCCAAGGCGTCGGGCGCCACGATCATCGGGTTCAACGTTCGACCGGATCGACGCAGCCGGGAGCTGGCCGAGTCCGAGGGCGTTGAGATACGCGCCTACGAGATCATCTACAAGCTCATCGAGGAGATCGAGTCGGCAATGCTCGGCCTCCTGTCACCCGTCTTCGAAGAGGTGGTCACCGGTGAAGCCGAGGTGCGCGAGGTCTTTCGAGTACCCAAGGTGGGGGCCATCGCGGGCTGCTTCGTGCGCGACGGGGTCATCACCCGCGGCTCGAAGGTTCGATTCCTGCGTGAGGGCACGATCATCTGGAAGGGCTCGATCACGTCGCTGCGTCGCTTCAAGGACGACGCGCGTGAGGTGCAAGCGGGCTTCGAGTGCGGTATCGGTCTGTCGGACTACCAGGACTTGAAAGACGGTGACATCATCGAAACCTTCGAAGAGCGCGAGATCCCAAGAACGGTCTAGAAATGGCCCACTCATCAGGCGGTCACCACCCATACCCGCGTTCGGCACGGGTGAACGAGATCCTGCGCGAGGTGATATCCGATGAGCTCGTTCGTCTCTCGGACATCGACGAGCGACTGGGGTTGTTGACGGTCACGGGGGTCGACACGTCGCCCGACCTGCGCCAGGCGATGGTCTACTTCGACTCGCTCGGCGACGAGGCACGCGAAGCGCTCGATGAGCGGCGATCGCAGATACAGGCGTCGGTGAACGTGCAGACACGCCTCAAGCGAACGCCCCGACTCTCGTTCATGGCCGACCCCGCGGTGGCGCACGGCAACGCGGTGGAGGAGATTCTGCGACGTCAGCCCCATGACGAGCTCTAACGGGCTGCTGCTGATCGATAAGCCGGCCGGCGTCACGAGCCACGACGTGGTGGCGCGCGTGCGCCACGAACTGCATCAGAAGAAGGTTGGCCACGCTGGAACTCTGGACCCGATGGCCACCGGGCTGTTGATTCTCGCGGTGGGACCCTCGACGAGACTCCTGCGTTTCGCCCAGTCTGAGGTGAAGCGCTACACCGGCACGGTGCAACTCGGCGTGACGACCGACTCGTTGGACGCCGACGGCGAGATCATCGACGAGATGGAGGTCCCGGCGCTGGACGCACAGGACGTCCAGCGCGCGGCCACTGCCATGCTCGGTGCGCAACTGCAGACCCCGCCGATGGTGTCTGCCCTCAAGGTCGGTGGTCGTCGCCTACACGAACTGGCCCGTCAGGGAATCGAGGTGGAACGCACTCCACGCGAGGTTACGATCTTCGAGTTTCGCGTGACACCCTCGTCGGACCGCACACGGTGGGACTTCGACGTGAGGTGCTCGGTCGGCACTTACGTCCGGGTGCTGTTAAGCGACCTGGCGGGACGATTAGGTACGTGTGGTCACCTGACGGCGCTGCGGCGCCTCGCGAGTGGTTCGCACGACGTGCGCGAGGCGGTGACGCTCGAGCGGTTGCACGAGCGGCTCGAGAGTGGCGAATCGGTGCTGCTCGCGCCGCGCGCGTTCGTCGAGCACCTCGAACATGTCCAGGTCGACGAGGACGAGGAGCGCCGACTGCGGATGGGTCAGATGCTGGAGCTGGCCGGAAACTTCGCCACGTCCGAGATCGCCGCGGTCAACAGCGCGGGCGATCTGGTGGGGATTCTTCGGCGTCGTGGTGAACACTGGAAGCCCGAACTAGTCCTGCCGGAACGTCCAACGAGCGGTCGCGGGTAGGTTGACGGTCGTGAACGTAGTGCGCGACGGCGATGAGCAGCGTCAACACGGACCATGCGTCGTGACCATCGGGGTGTTCGACGGCCTGCACCGGGGCCACCAACGCGTCATCGAACGTGTCGTTGAACTCGCCCGGGAACGCAACGCGCTGGCGACGGTGGTGACCTTCGATCCCCACCCCGCCCAGGTACTCAACCACGGGCGTGCGCCGCTTCAGCTCGCCACCCTCGATCAGCGTCTCGAAGGCCTCGCCCTGTTGGGGGTGGACCTCGTGCGCGTGGTCACCTTCAACGCCGAACTCGCGAAGGAAAGCGCCTCGCAGTTCGTCCAGCGCGTGCTGGTCAACGAACTCGGTGCGGTCGCGGTGGTGGTGGGCGAGGACTTCAGGTTCGGTCACGACCGCCTCGGTGACGTCGAGCTGTTGCGCAGTGAGGGCGCGCGGCACCACTTCGAGGTGCGTCCCGCGGTGATCTTTGGTGACGGTCAACGTTGGAGTTCGACCGCGGTGCGCCAGGCACTGGCGGTGGGCGACGTCCAGCGCGCCGCCGTGGTGCTCGGGCGCCCCTTTACCCTGCGCGGGGTGGTAGTGCGCGGGGACCGGCGTGGAGGCGACCTGGGATTTCCCACGGCGAACGTGAGTCTGGCGGAGAACCAGATTCTGCCCGAGCTTGGTGTGTACGCCGGCGCGGTTCGCCTCGATGACCGGCGGTGGCTACCCGCGGCGATTTCGGTCGGCACCCGTCCCCAGTTCTACGAGAACGGCGACGTGCTGGTCGAGGTGCACGTGGTGGGCTACGCGGGCGACTTGTACGGCGCGTCCCTCGATGTGGCATTTCTGGCGCGCTTGCGAGCCGAGATGACCTTCGAGCACGTCAACGCGCTCGTCGCCCAGATGGAGCGCGACGTGCTCCAAAGCGTAGAGATTTTCGAGAATTTCTCTCCCGAGAGCTTGATCCTGCTAGGATAGGACTTCGGTCAGCGACGCTGATCGTGTGGGTCGTCAAGTGGGCGACTCGCAACGGGACCCCCGACTCATAAGGCACACAACGTTATGGCTGAGAAGCAGCAGATCATCAAGGACTATCAGGCTCACGCCACGGACACCGGCTCGCCCGAAGTTCAGGTCGCGATTCTGACGGACCGGATCTCGCACCTCACCGAGCATCTCAAGGTTCACAAGGGCGATCATCACACCCGACGCGGACTCATGAAGCTCATCGGCCAGCGCCGCCGTCTCCTGGACTACGTCCAGCGAGGCGATGTCGAACGCTATCGCGCACTGATCGGCCGTCTCGGCATTCGTCGCTAGCCGAGATCGCACGCCGACGTCGTCGGCGTGCCAACACATCCGAGGCCTCGGAGGCCAGTGGAGAACAGTCGCGGAGTGCGAAGGTTGCCCACTGGGATCCGGGCGGAGTGTTGCTAACCGTATAAGGAGCCATTCCATGACTGACGCAATCCGCGTGAGTAGCCCAATCACGGGCACCGACAAGACCCTGAGCCTCGAGGCCGGACGCCTCGCGCAACTCGCCGACGGTGCCGTGCTGGCCCGCATCGGCGACACGATGATGCTCGCCACCGTCGCCGCCGCGCGCAACGTTCGCGAGGGGATGGATTTCTTCCCCCTCACCGTGGACATCGAGGAGCGCGCGTACGCGGCGGGCAAGATTCCCGGGGCGTTCTTTCGCCGTGAAGGCAAGCCGTCGGATCAGGCGGTCCTGCTGTGTCGTCTGATCGACCGTCCCCTTCGCCCGTCGTTCCCCAAGGGGTTTCGCAACGAGGTGCAGGTCGTGGGCACGATCTTCAGCGCCGACCAGGAGAACCCGCACGACATTCTGGCGATCAACGCTGCCTCGGCCGCGTTGATGATCTCGGGCATCCCCTTCGACGGCCCCATTGGCGCAGTGCGCATGGCCTACACCTTCGACGGCGAGTGGGTGGCCCACCCGACCTACGCCGAGGGTGACGCCGCGACGTTCGAGTTGGTCGTCGCCGGCCGTGCACTGAGTGACTCGGTCGAGACCGACATCGCCATCATGATGGTCGAGGCCGGCGGCACCGAGGGTTCATTTGAGAAGTACGCCGACGGCGCACCCAAGGTCAGCGAGGAGGTCCTTGCGGCCGGTCTCGAGGCCTCGAAGCTTTGGATCCGTGAAGCGATCAATCTTCAGCGTGAGTTGGTCAAGGCCTACGTCGCTGAACGCGGTCCCATCAAGACCATGGAGTACCAGACCTTCAATGACTACCAGGACGACGTCTACGCACGCGTCGAAGCGGTGGGCGCGAGCCCGCTGGCCGCGGCCAACCGCCTGACGGCCAAGCAGGAGCGCGCCGAGGCACTCGATGCCGCGACCGCCACCATCCAGGCACAACTGGCTGACGAGTTCGAGGGTCGCGCCGGCGAGATCAAGGCGGCCGTGCGGTCGATGACCAAGAAGCTCGTCCGTCAGCGCATCGTGGAAGAAGGCGTGCGAATCGACGGACGCGGCATTGGCGACCTGCGTCCCCTGTCGGCCGAGCTCGACCTGTTCCCGATGACCCACGGCTCGGCGCTGTTCCAGCGCGGCGAGACCCAGGTCATCAACGTCACCACGCTGGGCATGCCGCGCATGCGTCAGCAACTCGACACGATCACGCCTGACGAGTTCCGCCGCTACATGCACCACTACAACTTCCCGCCCTATTCGACGGGCGAAACCGGTCGCGTGGGCATGCCCAAGCGCCGCGAAGTCGGACACGGCATGCTGGCCGAGCGAGCGCTCATTCCTGTGCTGCCGAGCGAGCAGGACTTCGCGTACACGCTGCGCGTGGTGTCCGACGTCATGCAGTCCAACGGCTCGACGTCAATGGCGTCGGTCTGCGGATCGACCCTGTCGTTGATGGCCGCCGGCGTGCCGATCAAGGCGCCGGTCGCGGGCATTGCGATGGGCCTCGTCTATGACGAGGGCAAGTACGTCACGCTGACCGACATCCTCGGCGCGGAGGACGCGTTCGGCGACATGGACTTCAAGGTCGCCGGCACGGCCGACGCGGTGACCGCGTTGCAGTTGGACACCAAGATCGATGGTCTGCCCGCCGACGTCCTGTCCAAGGCATTGCACCAGGCCAAGGCGGCCCGACTGGCCATTCTCGACGTGATCACCTCGGCGATCGCCGAGCCGCGCGGCGAGGTCGCTGCCGTGGCGCCCAAGATCGTCTCGATGGAGATTCCGATCGACAAGATCGGTGAGGTCATCGGGCCCAAGGGCAAGGTCATCAACACCCTGCAGCAGGAGACCGGCGCGGACATCGCAGTCGACGACGACGGCGTGGTCGGTACGGTCACCATTGGCGCGAAGGACGGCCGGGCCGTCGAAGAGGCGCGTCGTCGCATCGCGATGATTCTCGACCCCCCGACCGCAGAGGTTGGGGCGACCTACCAGGGTCGTGTCGTGAACATCGCCAAGTTCGGCGCCTTCGTCAGCATCATGCCGGGTCGCGATGGACTACTGCACATCTCGAAGATGTCGCCGCTCAACGCGGGCAAGCGCATCGGTCAGGTGGAAGACGTCCTCGAGCTCGGTCAGGCAATCGAAGTGCGGGTGGACGACATCGATCCCCAGGGCAAGGTTTCGTTGTCACTGGCGGGCGAGTACGCCGACATGGCAGTCGACGAGGAGCCTCGTCAGCGTGCTCCGCGTGAGCCTCGCGAGCGCGAGGGCGGTCGCGACCGCGACCGCGAGCGTCGGGCCCCGCGAGAGCGTGAGAGCGCTACGGCGCCGGCGACCTCGTCGTTCGAGGCATCCTTCGAAGCCGAACTCGCCGACGAGATCGGTGACCTGGGTCCGGGCGGACCGTCATTCAGTGACGCTGAGCCGGGCCGACGGGGTCCTCGACCGCGCCGTCGCTAGATTCCTAAGGGCCGTGGTGGGCAGTCTTTCGAAGGCTGAGCGCCACGGCCCCTTGGTTCTTTCGTAGCGTAGGAACAATGACCACCACGCTGGCCGCACCCCGTTCGAAGTGGTGGAGGCCCCTCGATCGCGCCGATCGGTTGGCGATCGTGACGATGGTACTGCTGCCCACCTTGATCTTCGCCGTGCCCGCGATGGTGGGCCACCCGGCGATCGCAGCGGACAATCTGATCCAGAACTTCCCGTTGCGTGCGCTGAGCGGCCAGCAGATGGCCGGTGGCCACCTGCCGCTGCTCAACCCGCTGGCCAATTCGGGCACCCCCCTGCTCGGAGGTATGAACGCCGGCTCCTTCTTTCCCCTCACGTTCCTTTTCGTTGGCCTGCCCGCCCTCGTGGCGTGGGTGCTCAACCTGATCGGGGTCTACGTCGGCGCCGCCCTCGGTCTGTACGCGCTGATGCGCTGGCACCGCGTTGGCGTGCTGGGCGCACTCGTCGCCGCGCTCACCTACGCCTACAGCGGCGCCATGATCGGCCAGATGGTGCACCTGGGCGTCATCCAGGGCTACGCGCTGCTGCCGTGGACGGTGCTGGCCATGCTGGCGATGGCGCGTGCGCTCGAAGGTTTGGGCCAGCACGCCTCGTGGGGCGAGCGCTGGAGAACGGCGAGGCCCACCGTGGTCGCGACGGCCGTGCTGTGGGGGCTCGCGACGCTCTCGGGAGAGCCGCGAGCGATCGCCGAGATTGAGTTGCTGACGCTCATCGTGGCGGCGGGCGTCGTGATGCTGCGCAGCGAGTTCCAGCCCACGACCTGGCGCGCCCGCCTTGACTTCGTGTTCGCCGTCGGCGTTGGCGTGCTCTGGGGCAGCCTCGTCGGGCTGGCGCAACTGCTGCCGGGTTGGTCCTACATCAATGTCTCACAGCGCACACATCTGACCTACTGGTTCTACGGAGCGGGTTCGCTCCCGGTGCGCTGGACCAGCATGCTGCTCATCCCCGACATCGTCGGCGGCAACGGCAGCCTGCACCAGCCCCGCTTCTTCACCCACTACAACCTGCCCGAGGTGACCGGCTACGTCGGCGTGCTGGCGCTGATCGCCGGCGCAGCCTACCTCGCCCAATGCACGCGGCGCGGCTGGCGAGGCGAGCACCGCAACTTCACGATCTACGTGGCGATCTTCATCGTGGGCCTGCTCGCGACGTGGGGCAACTTCACCTCGTTCGGTCACCTCTTCCACGTGATTCCCCTCTACGGCCACACCCGTCTACAGAGCCGCAACGTCATTCTCGTGGACATGGCGCTGTGCGCGCTGCTCGCGTGGTGGCTCGATCGCATCGTTCGCCGCGACTACCGCGGTGCGTCGCTGGTGGGTGTGCGACGTTGGGTGACGGCATCGCCCGCACTGGTGGTGGCGGCGCTCGCGATCGCGCTCCTGGTGGCGGGCGAACGCATCGTCGCACGCTTGGGTGCGGACGCGCGCCACGCCCTGCTCGCGCAGTATCAGGTGCCCACCCTGGTCGCCCATCTGCTGGTCGCGTTGGGCTTCGTGGCGGTGGTGGTGCGTGCGGGCGCGGCGCGACGCCCGACGCGGTGGCTGATGGCGCTGAGCGCGATCGACCTCACCCTGTTCTTGCTGTTCTGCTCCACGGGTTTCGTCGCGGGCAACGCAAACGTCATGCCCTCACGGGCGAACGCGGTTGCCCACCTGGGCGCCACCGGCCGCTTCGCACTCGTTGATAACACTGGCCGCCAGGGCGACGTCTACGAGAGTCTGGGCCTGCCGAACATGAACGTGTTCACGGGTTTGGCGAGTGTGCAGGGATACGGGAGTCTTATCGACTCCTACTACGGCGCGATCACGGGCACCCATCCGCTGTTCAGCCTGGACGCGTGCGAGTTCCAGCGCGGGACGTTCGCCCAGCTGCGCCTGAACTCGCTCGGTGTCGCGACGACCGAGCTGATGCGACCCCTCACGGCATCGGGCCTGCTCACCCCGTGCGCGCCGCCGCCGGCGGCGACCTCGTCACGTGACTACTTCGGCGAGCTCGTGCACGCGCCCACGATCATCGTGAAGCAGTCCGTGGCCGCACGCGGTACCCTGAGCGCGCAACTGGTGAACGCCGACGGCCGGGCCGTCGGTCCCGTGCTCACGAGGACGAATGCCAAGCTGATTCGGTTCGACTTCGCCGCCGTTCACGCTTCGGGCATCGGCGTGGAGCTGCGCTCCACGGTGGCGCTGCGGGTGGACTCGCTGCTCGCCAAGTTGCCCGGCAGTGTCGTGGTCTACCAGTTGAACACGCCGTTCCAGGAGGCGATCGCGGCTCGTCACTGGATAATGCACGCCACCCTGGGCTCGGTGGCGTTCTTCCGGGCGCTACGGACACGGCCTAGTGCCTGGTTCACGGGAGCCGCAGGCTCGTCGGTGGTGACCCACGTGCGCAGTGCCCCGTGGGGCGACTCGTGGATCAGCGTGCGCGTGGACCGCACGCGAACCCTAGAGCGAGCGACCGCGTGGCTGCCCGGATGGCGCGCTACCGCGGTCAATGACGCCACCGGCCAACAGATCGCGCTCGAGGTGCGTCGATCCGGTTTGATTCAAGCGGTGGTGGTGCCACCGGGAAACTGGACCGTGCACTTCCACTACCACGCGCCCCACATCGAGCTGGGTCTGGCGGGATCGCTGGTGGGCACCGCCGCCCTGCTCGCGACGCTGGCGGTCGATCGCGGGTGGGTCGCGCGCAGACGGAGGGGTAGGGTACGGGTATGAGGCGCATCGCGATCGTGGGTGGCGCTGGACGAATGGGGCAGGTGATGGCCCTGGGCCTGGGGCTGCTGGATGATGTCTTCGTCGCGGCCCTCGTGGACACCTCCCAGCCACGCGCGTTGTTCGGCGCGCGCTACGCCGCGTCGCTCGATGAGCTTGAGGCCGCTGACCTGGACGTGGTGGTGGATTTCTCGACGCCTGTGGGCGCCGTGCGCTCGGGTGCGTGGTGCGCCGAGCACTCGGTGGCGCTCGTGTTGGGCGTCACCGGGTTGAGCGACGAGCAGCGCCGCCAGATAGAGGCCGCGAGCGAGCGGACCTCGATAGTGATGGCGTCGAACTTCTCACTGGGCGCGGTCCTGTCAGAGCGCTTCGCGGTTATAGCGGCTAAGCACTTCGAGCGCGTCGAGATCATTGAGTTTCACCACGACAGCAAGGTCGATGCACCGTCGGGGACCTCGCTCAGCACCGCGCACGCCATCGCCGAGGCCCGCGCACGCGCGGGCCTCGGCCCACTCGTCGAACCGACCACGCGATTCAGCGTGGCGGGGGCCCGCGGCGCCGACGCGGGCGAGGGAATCGCGGTGCACTCGGTGCGCCTGCCCGGTCTCGTGGCCCACCAGGAGATCCTCTTCGGATCGCCCGGTGAGGGCCTGACGATTCGCCACGACTCCTACGACCGACAGAGCTTCGTGCGCGGCGTGGAGCTCGCGATCCGTTCGATGTCCACCGCGCCGGGCTTGGTGCTGGGCATCGATTCCTTCCTCGACTAGTTGACGTCGTGGACCAGAGCATCGCCGACGCGCGGCGACGCTGGTAACTTCGGACCATGACCTTCGCACAACTGGGTACCGTGCTCACGGCCATGGTGACTCCCTTTGGGCCCGATGGACAGGTGGACTTCGACGTGGCGGCCCGATTGGCTCGCCTGCTCGTCGACGAGGGGAGCGACGGCATCGTGGTCGGTGGCTCCACCGGCGAGGGGACGTCGCTCTCGGACGAGGAGAAGATGGACCTGTTCTCGTGCGTCGCCCAGAGCGTGAGCGTGCCGGTGCTGGCGGGTTCGACCTCGTCGGACACCGCGCGCTCGGTGGCCCTGAGTGCACGGGTGGCTGACACCGGCGTGGCCGGAGTGTTGGCCACGACGCCGGCCTACGCCCGGCCGAGCCAGTCCGGGATCGGGGCCCACCTGGGCGCGGTCGCCGAGAGCACCCGGTTACCCGTGATGCTCTACGACATCCCCTCACGCACCGGGCGAAAGATCGCGTCGGCGACCACGGTGGCACTGGCGCGCAGTCACAGCAACATCGTCGCCCTGAAGGACGCCTCGGGCGACCTGGTGTCGGCGGCGCACACCAAGGCGGTGCTGGGTGATCGGTTCGACCTCTACAGCGGCGACGACTCGCTCTTGTTGCCCTTCATGGCCGTCGGCGCGGTAGGCATCGTGTCGGTGGCGGCGCACTGGGCGGGGCCCGAGTTCTCCGGTCTGGTGCGCGCGGTCGAAGCGGGTGAGTGGGACCGGGCCCGGGAGTTCAACGAACGACTGGCGCCCAGTTGCGCCTTCGAGAGTAGCGAGGCGTATCCGAACCCGGTACCCTCCAAGGCGATGATGCGTACACTCGGGCTTGCCGTGGGCCAGTGCCGCCTGCCCCAGGGACCCGCGGATGAGGCGCTCGAACGTGAGGCGGCGTCAGTGCTCGCCGCGCTGAAGGCAACGCGTGGCTAAAGACAGCGTCCGCGTCACGTTTCTCGGCGGACTCGGCGAAATCGGAAGAAACTGCATGGCCATCGAACAGGATGGCCGCATTGTCATCGTCGACGCGGGCCTGATGTTTCCCGAGCCCAACATGTACGGCGTCGATCTGATCCTGCCCGACTTTCGCTGGTTGATCGATCGGCGCGACCGGGTGGACGCAATCGTGCTCACCCACGGGCACGAAGACCACACGGGCGCGTTGCGCTACCTGGTGAAAGATATCAACGTCCCCATCTACGGATCGGCACTGACCCTGGGTTTCGCCCGTCACCGGCTCACCGAGGCCCGGGTCGCCCACGATCTCACGTTCATCGAGGTTTCCGACGGCGAGCGTCGACGTATCGGCCCCTTCGAGGTCGAGTTCATCCCAGTGACCCACTCGGTGCCCAGCGCGCACGCGCTGGCCTTTCGCACCAAGGCGGGCATCATCGTACATTCGGGCGACTTCAAGCTCGACCTCACGCCGATCGACGGTCGGCGAACCGATATGTCGCGCCTGGCCGCGCTGGGTGACGAGGGCGTCACGCTCTTGATGTGCGACTCCACCAACGCCGAGGAGCCGGGTTTCACCGCCTCGGAGCGCTCGGTGGGCGGCGCGCTGCGCCGGTTGTTCCTCGAACGGCCGGACCGACGCATGGTGGTGGCCTGTTTCGCAAGTCACATCCACCGCGTGCAGCAGATCATCGATGTCGCGCTCGAACAGGACCGCAGAATCGCGCTCATGGGTCGTTCGATGGAGGCCAACGTGAAGCTCGCGCGCAAGCTGCACATGTTGCACGTGGACAGCGCGGACTTCATCGACGTCGAGAACGTGGGGAACTACGAGCCCGGTGAGGTGTGCGTGATCTGCACCGGCAGCCAGGGTGAGCCGCTCGCCGCGCTCTCGAAGCTCTCGCGTGGCGACGCGCGCTTCTTGAAGGTCACTGACGAGGACACCGTCATCTTGAGCTCGCACCCGATTCCGGGCAACGAGTGGTCCGTCGGACGTGTGATCGACGATCTTCACCGCGCCGGCACCGAGGTGATCCACTCGGCCAACGAGCCGGTGCACGCCTCAGGCCACGCCCGTCAGGGTGAGTTGCGCACGTTCCACCAGTTGCTGCGCCCCAAGAACTTCGTTCCCATCCACGGCGAGTATCGCCACATGGTCCATCACGTCGAGCTCGCGCTGTCGATGGGCATCGCGGCTAAGCACGTGGTGCTGTGCGAGGACGGGGATCAGATCGAAGTGAGCGCGAAGAATGCGATCCGGCGCGCGGGCCAGGTGCCAGCTGGTCTGCACTACATCGATGGCAGCGCGGGCGACCTGGACGAGAAGCCGCTCGAGGAGCGGCGCATGCTGGCCGAGTTCGGCGTGCTGCAGATCTCGGCCGCGATTGACGCGGCGCGTGGGGTGCTCGTGCAGCCGGTGCGCATGGTGTCGCGCGGATGGTTCGACGCGGAGGGTGACAAGTCTCTGGTGGTCGCGGTGACCAGAGCGGTCAGCGACGCCCTGGAGGCGGCGTTGCGCGACGGCGAGCGTGATGAGACGGCACTCAACAAACTCGCCCAGCGCGCCGCGGGTCGCCTGCTGGGACAGAAGTACCGTCGCCAGCCGGTGCTGTTGACCGCGGTGGTGCTGGTCTAGTTCGTGCTCTTGTCGGGTTCGCCGTGCGCGGCGTTGCCCCGGCCGAGGCGCCAGAAGGCCTTGTGGCTGATTTGCCCGTCGTCCAGTCCACGATCAATGAGCGCTTGGCGCACGACCTTGATCACCGAGAACTCGCCGAACAGGTAGGCGTGACCGCGATCGGCGGGGAATTCGAAGGCCGCCAGACCGCTTAGGAGTCCCGCGGGGTCGTTCGGCGCACGCCCCTGGCGGTCGACGAAGATACCCGTCACGCCGATACCCTCGTCGAAGGCGGCGGTCACCGCGTCCTCGCCGTGGTCGATCTCGACGATGAAGATGGCGCGACCGGGCGGCTCGATGCTCTGGGCGAGCCGGTAGAACGCGCTGAGCCCGCTCACGTCGCCGACGAACAGGTGCCAGTCGGCACGAGGATCGAGGGGAATTTTGCCGCGAGGGCCCACGACGTCCACCTGGTCACCCTCGTGCGCGTCGCGGGCCCAACTGGCTCCGGCGCCGTCGTGGGCGCCGGTGATCCATAGGGTGAAGCGATCGGCCTGCTCGTCGAGCGCCCGTACGCTGTAGCGGCGTCGAAGGATGTGGCCGTCGTTCGTGCCCACGAGGAGCATCACGTCGTTGCCAGCGACCCCGGTCAACTCGCGGGCGTGGCCGGCCAGGACGACCTCGCGAAGCGTGGGGCTGAGCTGGGTCGATGACACGACCTCGCAGACAAACGCATTCGCGCCGAGACGTTGGGCGAGTTCGGTGCTGGAGGGCTGGGGCGTCGTTGTCACGCGACAAGCCTAACGAGTGGCCCGCGAAGCGAACTTGCGTTCGGTAAGTTGGATGGTTGTGGCGACCCCTCGAAACTCCAAGAAGCCCGCCTCTCGGGGTGCGAAGCACTCGTCGCGTGAGCCCTCGCTATGGCGACGTCACGAGCGCGACCTCTGGGTCGTCGCGCTGGTCGTGGCGGGGTTGTTCGTCGCACTGGCCGAGGCGCGCGCGCTGGGGCCGGTCGGACGCGCGATCGCCGACACGCTCGCCGTGGTGTTCGGAGTGGGGCGCTTCGCGCTTCCGGTAGTGCTCGTGGGCCTGGGGGTGGGTCTGGGTTGGGGCCGAATCGATGTAGATCGAGCTCGCTTCGCCTGGGGCATCGCGCTGGGGTTGGTGGGCGTCTGCGCGCTGGGCCACCTGGGCGGTGGTCGACCGGGTCTGCACGCGAGCAGCGCGGCGCTGGGCCACGCGGGCGGCTGGGTCGGTGTGGTGGTGGCCGGGGCACTCACGCACGCCCTGGGCCTGGCGGGTGCGCTGATCGTGGTGCTCGCTACGTTGGTGGTCGCGGTGATCGTGCTCACGGGCATCGGCCTGCGCGCACTGGTCGCGGGTGCGGGGGCTCTCGCGCGCGCACTGGGCTCGAAGGTGGCGCGATGGTGGTCGTCGCGACCCCGCGACGAGCGCCAGGTGGAGGAACTCGCGGCTTCCTCGACGCGCCCGCCGCGCTCGAGGCTCAAGCCCGAACCCGAACCCGATCCGGACGCCGTGAGCGAGCCCGCGACGCCACTCGCGCCCCAGGCGCTCGAGCCGGCGAAGCTCGCGGACGCCAGCCAGGCCGGGCCCGAGGCGCACGAACCCGTCGAGGTCGTGGGGCCACGATCGCCGTCGGACGCACCCGCCGGCCACTGGGAGTTGCCGCCGCTGTCGCTGCTGGCCAAGACACGTGAACAACGACACGACCGAAGCGCCATCGACGAGGCCGGCCAGGATCTGGTGGAGGCACTCGCCGCGCACGGCGTCGCGACGACGCTCGTTGGCTACACGATGGGCCCGACGGTCACCCGCTACGAGCTCGAGCTCGGCCCGGGAGTGAAGGTGGCCCGGGTGACCTCGCTCAACCGCGACATCGCCTACGCCATGGCCACGGCCGACGTGCGTATCGTCGCCCCGATTCCCGGGCGTTCGGCGATCGGGGTCGAGGTGCCCAACCGCCAGCGCACGCTCGTCGCTCTGGGTGACTTGCTCGCGAGCGAGGAGGCGCTCTCCGCGCACCATCCCCTTGACGTGCCCATCGGCCGTGATATCTCGGGTCGCGCGGTCATCGTGAACCTCGGCGAGATGCCCCACGTGTTGATCTCGGGCGCCACCGGTGCGGGCAAGAGTTCGTGCATCAACTCGCTCATCACCTCGCTGATGATGCGCTCGACACCCGAACAGGTCCGACTCATCCTGGTGGATCCCAAGCGCGTCGAGATGGGCCAGTACAACGACCTGCCGCATCTGCTGGCACCGGTGGTCGTGGACCCGAAGAAGGCGGCTGGCACACTGGCGTGGGCCGTCAAGGAGATGGAGCGACGCTACGACATCCTGGCCGAGAGTGGCGCGCGTGACATCACCAGTTACCAGCAGATGATCGAACGCGGCGAGCTGACGCCCGAACCTACGGTGCGCGAGCAGGTCGCCGAAGCCATCGAGCGGGTTACGGGACTGGCGACCGAGCACGAGGAGCCCCGTGGTCCCGAGCCGCTTCCCTACATCGTCATCGTGGTGGACGAGTTGAATGACCTCATGATGGTCGCGGCGCGCGACGTCGAGGAGTCGGTCGTGCGCATCGCCCAAATGGCCCGCGCGGTCGGGATTCACCTCGTGCTCGCCACCCAGCGGCCCAGCGTTGACGTGATCACCGGGGTCATCAAGGCGAACGTGCCCAGCCGCATGGCCTTTGCCGTCTCGTCGCTCGCCGACAGCCGGGTGATCCTGGACCAGGCGGGGGCCGAGCGGTTGATCGGCAAGGGCGACATGTTGCTGGTCACGGCGTCGAGCAACGTGGCGCGCCGGCTGCAGTCGCCCTGGGTCAGCGAGGACGAGGTCCGTCGGGTGGTGGAGTTCTGGCGTGCCCAGGGAGGGCGCGCCGAGACGGTGGTCGCCCTCGACGTGCCCGCGACGCGCACCGGCGCGGGCGCCGGTGGTGCGAGTGACGACGACGACGAGGTCTTGGAACGGGCCCGTCACCTGGTGCTGCAGTTCCAGTCGGGTTCGACTTCGATGCTCCAGCGCAAGCTGCGCGTGGGGTTCGCCCGCGCGGGACGGCTTATGGACCAGCTCGAAGAGGAGGGCATCGTCGCGCCGGGCGACGGCTCCAAGGCGCGCAAGGTGTTGAAGACCCTCGAAGAGTACGAACAGCAGTCGTCGCAGTAGTTCATGGCCCGACGTACCCGACACCCCGCGCGCCGCGGACTCATCACGCGCCTGTTCTCAGTGCTGCTCGGCACGGCGCTCGCGGCGGCCGTCATGGTGTCGATGCAACTGCCGTTGCTTGATCAGCCCGCGAGCGCGACGGTGGCGCTGACGAGGGTGGGCTCGACGAATAGCGCTCAACTGAGCTGGCCGAGCGTCGGCAGCGCAGCGCTCTTTGTGCCGTCGCTCGGGGTGACGCGAAGTTGGCACAACGCCGTGGTGCCCATCGCGAGCCTGACCAAGATGATGACGGCCTACGTCACCCTGCGGAAACTTCCCTTGAGTGCGGGACAGAGCGGACCCTGCGTCACCGTGAGCGCCAGTGATGTCTCGACCTACGAGTACATCAAGGCGACCGATCAGTCAAACGCCGCGGTAAGCATCGGCGAGAACCTCTGCGAGATTGACCTGTTGAACGGTTTGCTCGTGCACTCGGCTGACAACTACGCGGCGATGCTGGCCAATATGGTGGCGGGCAGCATGACCAACTTCGTCACGCTGATGAACGAGACCGCGCGCTCGCTGGGCATGGACTCGACCCACTACGCCGATGCCTCGGGTTTCGACTCCGCCTCGGTGTCGAGCGCGCGTGACCAGGCGCACCTGGCGGCACTGTTGATGCAGTCCGCGCTCGTGCGAGCGATCGTGCTCCAACCGAGCGTGACCCTGCCGGTCGCGGGGACGCTCGCCAGCTACACGCCGTTCGTGGGCACGGACAACGTGATCGGGGTGAAGTCGGGCCGCACCTCGGAGGCGGGTGGCTGCGACGTGATGGCCATGACGTTCAACCAGGGTTCCACCACCGAGGTGGCGTACGCGGTGGTGCTCGGTCAGCGCGGCGGGGACCTGCTGGGACCGGCCGGGGACGCGGCGCTCGCCCTCGCGCAGTCGGCACTGCGCCTGGTGCACCACGTGACCCTCGCCAAGAACACGATGGTGGCCCACCTCGGTTGGGGAACACACGTCGCGCCGGTGCGCCTGGCGCGCGACAAGACCCTCTGGTGGTGGTCGAGCTCGGGTTCGCTGCCGCTTCGCGTGCACCTGTATCACGTCACCGACGCGGTGCGCCGCGGCGAGGTGGTTGGTTGGCTCCACGTGCGCGGGGTCCGCTCGGGACGTGTGGCGCTCACCGCGGGCGCGTCGGTCGCCGCGCCCACGCTCTGGCAACGCCTACGCTGAAGCCATGCGCGCACGTGTGCCGGCCAGTTCGGCCAATCTGGGACCCGGCTTCGACACCCTGGCGGTCGCGCTCTCACTGTACGTTGAGGTGAGCATCGAGCCCGCGGACTCGTTTTCGATTTCGAGCGCGGGCTACGGTGCCGGCCTCTTCGACGACGAGCGACACCTGGGCGCCCAGGTGGCCCGGCGCGTGCTGGGTCACTCCCGATTCGCGCTGCGCGTGGATTCCAACATCCCCGTGTCACGCGGACTGGGCTCGTCCGCGGCGCTGGCGCTGGCCGCCGCTGCGGCGGCGGGGGCCGAGGATCCACTAGCCCTGGCGACCGAGATTGACGGCCACGCGGAGAACGCCGCGGCCTCGATGCTCGGAGGTTTGGTCACCGCGAGCGTCCTCGGCCCTCGGGTGCTCGCTCGCCCGCTCGCGCTCGACGCGCGCTGGCGCTTCGTGGTGGTCGTGCCCGAACAGGAGCTGGCCACGGCCGACGCGCGCCGAGTGCTGCCCGCGAGTGTGCCCTTCGCCGACGCGGTGCACAACCTCAACGCGTTGGGGCTGCTGATCGCGGGACTCGCCGACGAGGAGGCGTTCGTGGCCGAGGCGATGAGCGACGTTCTGCATCAGCCCTACCGCATGGGCCTGTTGCCCTTCGCGGCGCCCCTGCTCGCGACCCTGCGCGACGCCGGCGCGCGGGGTGCCTGTTGGTCCGGCGCGGGTTCGACGATGCTCGCGCTCTGCACGAGCGAGACGGAGATCGCGGTGGTGCACGCGGCGAGGTCGTTCCTCGCCGATCAGGGCATCGCGGGCGGCGTCATGGCCCTGGAGGCGGATCGCACCGGCCTGGTTGCCAGTTGAGCCGCGTCGGCGGCTCTCGCAACGCGCTGGCCGGCGTGAGTTTTGTGCTCGTGGGCGCCCTATTTATCCAATGGTCGGCCGCCGTGGTCGCGCCCGCCTTCGTGCGCATCGGTCCATCGGCGGCGAGCGCGTGGCGCTTCTTGCTCGGGGCAATCGTGCTGGCGGTGGTCACGCGTCCGCCCCTCGGGAGCTGGACGCGTCACCAGTGGGTCGGCGCGATCGCGCTCGGTGCCTCGGCCGCGTTCATGAACCAGGCCTTCTACCAGGCGATCGCCAGGATCCCGCTGGGCTCGGCGGCGGCGATCGAGTACCTCGGGCCATTCGTGGTCGCCGCATTCGGCAAGCGCTCGTGGCGCCACCTCGTGTTCGTGGTCGTCGCGGCCATCGGCGTGCTGGCGCTGACGCGACCCGGTGGCGGCATCACGCTGGTTGGCGCGCTCTTCGCCGCGGGTTCGGGGCTCGGTTGGGCGGCCTACGCGTTCTCCTCGCACCGCGTCGGCGGCTCGACCACCGGCTTCGGCGGTCTCGCGGTGTCGATGATGTTCTCGGCGTTGTTCACCCTGCCGATGGCCCTGGGTTCGGCGCCGGTGGTGCTGGGTCACCCCCTGCTCCTGGGACGTCTGCTGATCGTGAGCACGATGGCGATCGTCATCGGCTTCGGTGCCGAACTGCAGTCGCTGCGCCGACTCAAGCCGACGATCGTGAGCGTGCTGTTGTCGCTCGACCCCGCGGTCGCCTTCGGCGTGGGATTCTTCCTCTTGAACCAGCACGTCACCCGATGGGACCTGTTCGGATTGGGGTGCGTGGTCGTCGCGGGTGCGGGGGTCACCTTCGATGTCGCCGGGAGCGATCTGGGGGCGCCTCGGTAGGCTGGTGAGGTGCCAACGCCCAGGACTTTCGCCATTCGAACCTTCGGCTGTCAGATGAACGAGCACGACTCGGAACGTCTGGCCGGGCTCATGGTGGCCGACGGTCTGGTACCCGCATCAGATCCGCTCGAGGCCGACGTGGTGATCTTCAACACCTGCACGATCCGCGAGAACGCGGACCTGAAGCTCTACAGTGCGCTCGGACACCTCAAGGCGCAAAAGGAGCGCCGACCCGACATGCAGATCGCCGTGGGTGGCTGTATGGCCCAGAAGGACCGCGGTCAGATCCTCGAGCGGGCCGGTTGGGTCGACGTGGTCTTTGGCACGCACAACCTCGCCGCCGCACCCGCCCTGCTCACGAGCGCGCGCGAGCGGGGCCCACTGGTCGAAATTCTCGACGCCCCTGATCCCGAGGCAAGTCGTGACATGGCACCCGCCCTCTACGCGGTGCGCGAGGTGCCCTGGGCTGCGTGGATGACGATTCAGACGGGCTGTGACAACTCGTGCGCCTACTGCATCGTGCCCGCGGTGCGCGGGGGCGAGATCAGCCGACCCCTGGAGGATCTGGTGGCCGAGGCGACGATGCTCAGCGCGGCCGGGGTCAGCGAGATCACCGTGCTGGGTCAGAACGTCAATTCCTACGGTCGCGACATCACGAGGCGCCGCCCGCTCTTCGCCGAGTTGCTGCGCGCGCTGGGCGAGGTGGAGGGCATCGAGCGCATTCGCTTCACGAGTCCGCACCCCAAGGACTTGCGACCCGAGACCATCGCCGCGATGGCCGAGACACCGAGCGTGTGCCCGCAGTTGCACCTGCCGCTGCAGTCGGGTTCGAATCGGGTGCTGAGCGCCATGCGACGCGGCTACAGCGCCGAGCGCTACCTCGAGCGCCTCGCCTCGGCGCGCGAGGCGGTCGAGGACCTGGCCGTGACCACCGATCTGATCGTGGGGTTCCCGGGCGAAAGCGACGAGGAGTTTGACGAGACCCTCGACGTCGTGGCGCGCGCACAGTTCGACTCCGCCTACACCTTCATCTTCTCGCCCCGCTCCGGCACGCGCGCGGCGTCGATGACCGACCAGTTCGTCGACACCGAGGCCATCAAGGAGCGATTCGAACGCCTGAAGGCGGTCCTGGATCGCAGTGCCCTGGCCAAGCACGCGGCCCGCGAGGGCCGACGCGAGGAGGTGCTGGTCGAGGGACCCTCGCGGCGCAACGACGAGATGTTGAGTGGACGCACGCGTCAGGGGAAGTTGATTCACTTCGCGCGTCACGATCAACTGCGGCCGGGATCCCTGGCGCTGGTCGACGTGGTCCACGGCGCTCCCTATCACCTGATGGGCGAGGTCGCCGAGGTCGTGCGCGCGCCGCGTCACAAGGTACGCATCCCGCTGCACAGCTCGTGATCAATCACGGCGGACCCGCCGTCGCGCTCATCGGACCCACGGCGTCGGGCAAGTCCTCACTGGCTCACGAGCTCGCGCTCGAACGCCGTGAGCTCGAGATCCTCGCGCTCGACGCCATGACCGTGTACCGCGGCATGGACATCGCCACCGCCAAGGCCACCCCCGCCCAGCGCGCGCAGGTGGCCTATCACCTGGTGGACCTCGTCGAGCCCAGTGAGGAGTTCTCGCTCGCTCAGTATCAGCGCGCCGCGCGCGAGGCGGCCCACGAGGTCTGGGATAACGCGGGGGCGGTCCTGTACGTGGGCGGCACCGGCCTGCACGGACGTGCGGTGCTGGACAATCTGGAGATCCCCGGCCAGTTCCGCGAGGTGCGCTCGGACCTGGAGGCGCGCGTCGCGCACGAGCGCGAGGAGCTCTTTGCCCTGCTGGTGTCGCTCGATCCGGTGGCCGCCAGTCGTATGGAGCCCACCAACGAGCGGCGCCTGGTGCGCGCGCTCGAGGTGACCCTGGGCAGCGGCCGGCCCTTCTCCTCGTACGGTCCCGGACTTCGCCACTACGCGGCGGTGCGCGTAGTCCAGGTGGGTCTGCGCGTGGAAGCGGACGAGCTGGATCGACGCATCGAGGAGCGCTTCCACGCCTGGATGGACCAGGGATTGCTCGACGAGGTGCGCACTCTCGCCGCGACGCCGGGCGGACTGAGCCGCACGGCCCGTCAGGCCGTGGGTTACCGCGAGTTGTTGGCGCACGTCGAGGGCGGCGAACCGCTCGAGCGCTGCGTGGAGGCGGCGATCACCCGGAGCCGGCGTCTCGCGCGGCGTCAGCGCTCGTGGTTCCAGCGCGACCCTCGCATCGAGTGGTTCGAGGACCCCGGGGCCGCGCGCGCGCGCCTCATCGAGGTTGTGACGAGTCCCGACGGGTTCGTGCGAGACTAGGCACAAGTGACTCTTCGTACTCTGCAAAAGTGGCACGGCGCGGGCAACGACTTCCTCGTCGAGTTGGTCGATGGTGCTGCGTCGCCGTGGTGGAACGCGCACCGCGTGCGCGCCCTGTGCCAGCGCACGACCGGCGTCGGCGCCGACGGCTTGTTGATCGGCGAACTCGGTGACCAGGTGCGCATGACCCTCTACAACGCCGATGGCACACTGGCCGAGATGTCGGGCAACGGCATCCGTTGCCTCGCCGGAGCGATTCACCGCGCGACCAACGCCGACTGGCAGCGTCTCGAGGTTCGAACCGGTGCGGGGCCGCGCACAGTGAGTCTCACCATGGACGGCGACGCGGGCTACGCCAGCGTGTCGATGGGCGAGGTGACCCTCGCCGAGCCACTCACGGGCACCCTGGGGGTGGCGTCGGTGGGCAATCCCCACGTGGTGGTGCGCGACGAGCCGAGTTGGAGCGATGCCCTGCGCGAGGAGCTCGCCCTGGCCTGGTCGGAGCAGGTCGGAGGGGCCAACGTCGAATTCGTGACCGTCGTGGACCGCGCGCACGTGCGCCTACGCGTAATCGAGCGTGGCGTGGGCTGGACCATGGCCTGCGGGACTGGTTCGTGCGCCGTGGCGGCGGTGCTGGCGCACGCCGGTGAGATCGAGCGCGACGTCATCATCGCCAACCCCGGGGGCGACCTGCGCGTGCAGCTGGAGGGCGAGCGGGCGACCCTGAGCGGACCAATGGCGTTCGTGGCGAACGTGGAATGGTTGTCGGCGTGACCTACCAGCCATCGACGCTCATCGATCGCACCTTTCGCGAGAAGATCGTCCTGGTCGGCGTCCAGTTCCCGGACGTCACCGCCGAGCAGCTCGACGAGCAGCTCGACGAACTGGCCCTGCTGGTGGACACGGCGGGCGCCGACGTGGTCGCCCGGGTCGTTCAGCGACGCGACGCACCCGATCCGGCTACGTTTCTCGGATCCGGGAAGGTGCAGGAGCTCAGGGAGATCTGCCTGGCGCTCGACTCGGACACGGTCGTGTTCGAGCACAACCTGTCACCGGCCCAGCAACGCAACCTGGAGAAGATCCTCGGGCGCACCGCCATCGACCGCACCGCGGTGATCCTCGATATCTTCGCCCAGAATGCGCGCACGCCCGAGGGCAAGGCCCAGGTGGAGTTGGCACTGCTCGAGTACCGGCTGCCGCGCCTGCGCCGCGCGGGTGGCTCGCTCTCTCAGCAGGCCGGCGGCATTGGCACCCGGGGTCCCGGCGAGACGCAGCTCGAGGTCGACCGGCGCCGTCTCGTGCAGCGAATCCACCGGATCCGCGCCGAACTGAAAGAGATCGATCGCACGAGACAGGTCCAGCGCCAGGGCCGCGACCGGGGCCGTCACCGTGAGGTGACCCTGGTGGGCTACACCAACGCCGGCAAGTCTTCGATGTTGAACGCGCTGACCGACGCGGGTGTGCTCGCCGAGGACCGCCTGTTCGTGACGCTCGATCCCAGAACGCGACAGCGTCAGTTGCCCGGCGGGGAGACCGTACTGTTCACCGACACCGTCGGCTTTATCTCGAACCTGCCCCACGAGCTGGTCGAGGCGTTCATGAGCACCCTCAAGTCCGTGCAGCTCGCCGACCTGCTGGTGCACGTGGTCGATGGCGCGAGCGAGCACGCCGAGAGTCAGATCGGCGCGGTGCGCGACGTGCTACGCGAGATTGGCGCGAGTGACGTTCCCGAACTGCTCGTCTTCAACAAGGCCGACGTGCCGGGCTCTCGGGCGCGTGACCTGTCCAAGCTGTACGAGGGGAGCGTGTGGGTGTCGGCGCTGACCCACGAGAACCTCGACGAGGTGATCGTGGCGATCGGCGAGCGACTGCGCACCAACGACCGCGTGGTGACCCTGTCGTTTCCGCTCGAGCGCGGCGACCTCGTGGCGGCCGCACATCGTGAGGGTGAGGTGCTCGAGACCGTGGTGGGTGAGGACGACGTGCGCCTTCGCGTGGTGCTCGATCCGGTGGGCGTCGCGCGATTCGCCGAGTGGCGGAGCGCACCGTGAACTTCGCGCCGCCGCCGTATCCCTACGAGCGTCTGGCGGGTCTGAAGCGGATCGGGGACTACCACGAGGGCGGTTCGATCGACTGCTCGATCGGCACGCCCGTGGACGCGCCGCCCGAGGCGGTGCTCGAGGAGCTCGCGCGCTCGGTGGGCGCGCGGGGCTATCCAACTTCGGCGGGTTCGCTGGCGTACCGTCAGAGCGCCGCGTCCTGGTTGGAGCGGCGCTTCGGCGTCGGTGTGGATGCGGAGGACGTCGCGGCGTGCGTGGGGACCAAGGAGTTCGTGGCGTCACTCGCCGGCTACCTGCACCTTCGCAGTCCCGAGCGCGATACGGTACTCTACCCCTCGATCAGCTATCCGACCTACGCCATGGGCGCAACCCTCGCGGGACTTCGCGCCGTGGCCGTGCCGGTGGTCGCGGGCCAGCTTGACCTGGACTCGATCGCGCCCGCCGACCGCGACCGCGCGCTCGTGCTGTGGGCGAACTCGCCGTCCAATCCCACCGGGGCGCTGGATGACCTCGGGCGTATCGCGGCCTGGGGCCGGACGCACGGCGTGTTGGTCGCGAGCGACGAGTGCTACGCCGACTTCACGTGGGCGGGTCGGCCGCGTTCGATGCTCGAACACGGCGCCGCGGGCGTGCTCGTCGTACATTCGATCTCCAAGCGCTCGAACCTTGCGGGACTCCGTGCCGGCTTCTACACGGGCGACCCCGAGACGGTGTCCTTCCTGCGCCTGGTGCGCCAGCACGCTGGCCTGATGGTGGCGGGACCGGTGCAGGCGGCGGTCGCGGTCGCCTACGGCGACGATGAGCACGTGGAGCGACAGCGCGAGGTGTACCGGGCTCGCCTACAACTGCTCATCGACGCGCTTGACCCATTGGGCGTGCACGTACCGTTTCCCGAGGGTTCGTTCTACCTGTGGTGTCACAAGGAGGGTATGGACGGTTGGGCGTTGGCGCAGTGGCTCGCCGAGAAGTCCGCGCTCATCGTGAGCCCGGGCGATCTCTACGGTCACGCCGGTGCGCCCTGCGTGCGCATCGCGGTCGTCCAACCTGATGAGCGGCTCGTACTGGCGGCGTCTCGGCTTCGAAGCACGTAGGGCGTCCTACTACGATGGGCCCATGAGCTCATTGGAAACCCGCATCGTCAAGTGGTACGAGCACATCGAGGAGATGACCCCGCAGCACGTCGAGGCACGTCGCGACGTGGAACTGGTGATCACCAAGCTCGACGACGGGCAGTTGCGCGTGGCCGAGATCGACGAGGAGGGCGAGATCGTGGTGCACGACTGGGTGCGCCAGGCGATCCTGATGTTGTTTCGACTTCGTGGGCTCGAGCGCCTCGAGGTGGGCCCCTTCGAGTACCTGGACAAGCTCGAACTCAAACACGACTACGAACGCCGCGGTGTGCGGGTCGTGCCGGGCGCCTCGGCGCGCCGCGGGAGTTACCTCAGCCCCGGGGTGATCCTGATGCCTAGCTACGTCAACATCGGCGCCTGGATCGGGGCGAACACCATGGTCGATACCTGGGCCACGGTGGGTAGCTGCGCCCAGATCGGCGCCAACGTGCATCTCGCGGGCGGCGTGGGTATCGGCGGGGTGCTCGAGCCGTCCAACGCGGTGCCGGTGGTCATCGAGGATGACGCCTTCATCGGCAGCCGCTGCATGATTGTGGACGGCGCACGGGTGGGTCGCGGCTCAGTGCTGGGCGCGGGCACGATCCTCAACCCGACCATCCCGGTGATTGATGCACAGAGCGGTGAAGAGCTCTCGCGCGGGTACGTGCCCGACTACTGCGTAGCCGTCGCGGCGAACCGCCGGCGCGAGTTCCAGGGGGGCGAGTTCTTCCTGCCGTGCGTCTTGGTGATACGACGCATGCAGGAGGGCGAACGTCACAACAAGGTGGCGCTGAACAACCTGCTGCGCGAGCACGGCGTGGCGACATGAGTCGGCTCGCCGACGCGCTGGAACTGGTCGCGGTCGACTCGCAGAGCGGCCGCGAGGCGACGTTGGCGGGCGTGATCGAACGTCGGCTGCGCACCAATGAGCGTCTCGAGGTCGAACGGATCGGCGACAACGTCGTGGCCCGTACGACCGGACTGCACGCGACAAGGGTGCTCATCGCGGGCCACCTGGACACCGTGCCCGGCGACATCACGACCGCCCACATCGACGGTGACCAACTGCACGGGCTGGGAGCCACCGACATGAAGGGTTCGCTGGCGGTGATGGCGGAGATCGCCAGTCAGCCGGGCGATCACTCAGTGGAGGTCACCTGGGTCTTCTACGCCCGCGAGGAGATCGCCCGCCACGAGTCCGGTCTGTTGGAGATCGCTGAGCTTCGGCCCGAGTTGCTGAGCGCGGACGTGGCGCTGCTCGGCGAACCCACCGGGGGTGCCGTAGAGGCGGGATGTCAGGGCACGATGCGCGTGGGTATCGTGCTCGCGGGACAACGAGCGCATACGGCTCGCCCGTTTCGCGGGCGCAACGCGATCCATCGCATGGGCGAGCTACTCGCTCGCGTGGCCGAGTACGAGCCGCGCCGAGCGACGATTGACGGGGTGGAGTTCACCGAACAGCTCCAGGCCGTGCTCGTCGAAGGTGGCGTGGCGAACAACGTGGTGCCCGACCGGTGCGCGTGCACGCTCAACTACCGGGTGGCGCCCGACCGCTCGCGAGATGAGGCGAGCGGCTGGCTTCGTTCCTACCTGGGCGATCTGATGGATGAGGGTGACCGCTTCGAGGTGCTGGACTGGGCGCCGTCGGCACTGCCGGCAATGATGAATGATCGGCTACGTGCACTCGTTGAACTCACGGGTCGGCCCGTGCGAGCGAAACTGGGTTGGACCGACGTGGCCACCTTCGGCGAACTCGGCATCGCGGCGACCAACTACGGCGCGGGTGATCCCGAATTGGCCCACACCTCCGGCGAGTTTGTCACCGAGCAGGAACTCGATGAGTTCGCCCGCGTGCTGGGAGCGTGGTTGCGCTGAGCAACGCGAGCGTGTCGTTGGCTCGTCAGTAACTGCGCAGGACCGAGATGACGCGTCCGTAGATGGTGACATCACTCGCCGCGAACTCGAGCGGCTCCATGGTGCGGTTCTCCGGCTTCAAGATTACGCGGGCGCCCTGGGCGAAGTAACGCTTGATGGTCGCCTCGTCGCCCGGTATGCCGGCGACGACGATCTCGCCCTTACGCGCCTCGCTCTGGCGCTGGACGACCACGTAGTCGCCGGGCAAGATGCCAGCGTCGACCATCGATTCACCTCGAACTTGCAGGACGAAACTGTCGCCGCGACCGGCGAACTGCTCGGGAATCGACATGAGTTCGTGAGCGCTCTCGATCGCGAGCACGCCCGTACCCGCGGCCACGTCACCGACCAGGGGTATGTGGCGGATGTGCTGATCCGGTACGGGATTCTCGACATCGAGTCGCACAGTCAGCGTGCGCGGCTGCTGGGGATTCTTCTCGATGTAGCCAGCACTCTTCAGTACCTCGATGTGGTTAGCGACGGTGGCGGGCGACTTGAGTCCCACGTGGTCGCCAATCTCGCGAATGGTGGGTGGAAAGTTTCGTTCGCGCTGACACGTGACGATGAACTCAAGGATTTGGCGACGCATTGGGGTAAGCACCTCGGCCATTGGCAACCTTCTCTCTACGAACAGATGTTCGTACTCTAGTGCCTCCGGTCAGGAAAATCAAACACCTGTTCGTCGGAGGTTTTGGTGCGAGCGCCTCGTTTCGGCGGTGTGACGTTTGCCGTGTTGCGCATCCACCCCGCAAACTGGACTGCTACTCTTTCGCGGTGGTCAAAGTGGCCTAAGAAATCTCCAGGTTGTTTGATCGGTTCGTTTCACTACGGTGATGCAACGGTGAACACGTCGGGGGAGTAGAACAACACACAGTTGAGGAGGACGAGCTGATGAAGCTTCGTTTGAACAAGACGGTGGCGGCGGTTGCGTCGAGTGCTCTGCTGTTGATGGCGGTGCCGGTAGTCGGTGCTGCGTCAACTGCGAGCGCTGCGAAGAAGCCCACCTACGTCATTGGATATCAGGGGCCGCTTTCGGGTGGCAACCAGCAGCTTGGTTTGAACATGGTGTTCGCCGTTCAGTTGGCGATCAACCAGGCGAACAGGTCGGGCAAGCTGCCCTTCAAGTTGCAGATCAAGGCCTACGACGACCAGGGTGACCCGACCATTGCGCCGACCCAGGCGCAGGCGGCCATCTCCAACAAGAAGTTGGTAGCGGTTGTGGGCCCGGCGTTCTCGGGTGCCACCGCGGCATCGGAGCCCTACTACCACAAGGCGAAGGTTGCCACTGTGAGCCCCTCGGCGACCAACGTCACCCTGGCGCACTCGGGTTGGAACAACTTCTTCCGCGTCGTCGCTGACGACGGCGTCCAGGGCCCCGCTGACGCGACGTACCTGGTCAAGACGAAGGGCATCAAGTCCTTGTACGTCGTTGACGATGGCACCTCGTACGGTAAGGGTGTTGCGACTGCTGTCGCAACCGAGGCCAAGACGCTTGGCGCCACCGTGGTTGCGACCTCGGTCCCGGGAACCTCGCAGTGCCAGAACGGCACCGCCTCGTCGGCCCAGTACTCGGCCGCGGCGACCCAGGTTGTGGCGAGCAAGGCCACTGGCCTGTTCTACGGCGGTTACTACTGTGACCTTGGTCTGTTCCTCGGCGCGCTGCAGTCGGCGGGCTACACCGGAACGATCATGTCCGACGACGGCTCGCTGTCCCCGGCGCTGATCCAGGGCACCACCCCGGCATCGGCGGCCAATGGTGTGCTGCTGTCGTGCGCGTGCGCAAGCTCCAAGAGCGCGAACTTCAACAAGCAGTACCAGGCTCTGTCGCACTTCAGTGCGGCGAACGCCACGTACGCTCCGGAGTCGTACGACGCGACCAACGCCATCATCAACGCGATGAAGCACCTCAAGAAGATCACTCGTGCCGGCATTGTTGCCAAGTTGCACAAGTTGACCTTCAAGGGCATGACCAAGGTCATCAAGTTCCAGAAGGACGGCAACATCGCTGGTGCCGCCATCTACGTGAACCAGGTCAAGAGTGGCAAGATTGTCCAGTTGGGACTTGAGTAAGTAGTTCAAGTTTCTGGTGTCGGTGCCGGGGGCAAAGGCCCCCGGCACCGACATGTTGGTTACACTTTGGCCCAAACATGTAAGGGGAAGTTTTGGGAGCCTTCGGTCATTATCTGTCTTCGCACCTCGACACGCTCCGACTCGAGTTCTGGTACCTGTTCGTTGGCGGGGTGGCGAACGGGTTCTTGTACGGCATGGTCGCGGTCGGCTACACGCTCGTGTACGGCGTGCTGCGACTCATCAACTTCGCTCACTCTGAGATCTTCATGTCGGGGGGCTTCGCCGGCTACTTCGTGATGAAGGCATTGGTCGGCCCCACGGTGCCCAACGGTCTGGCCACCATAGGGCTCATCGTTCTCGGCATAGTTGTCGGCGGCACGGTGGGAGCGCTCGTGGCCACTTTGGTCGAGCGCGTGGCCTATCGACCGCTGCGCAAGAGAAAGGCACCAGCGCTCGCGTACCTCATCAGTGCGATCGGTGCCTCGTACTTCTTGTTCAATTCCGCGGGCAAGGAGTTCGGTCGCATCTCGGTCGCTACGCCGCAGCCCTACGTCAATCACACGGTCTTCTCGATCTTCGGTGCTCCCGTGCAGCTGTACTACATCGTGATCTTCATCGCGGGAGTGGTGATGCTGTTCGCGCTGGACCGCGTCGTCGCCAAGACGCGACTGGGTCGCGGCATTCGCGCGGTGGCCCAGGACGCCGAGACGGCATCGCTCATGGGCGTCAATATTGACCGCACCATTGCGGTGACCTTCATCGTCGGCGGCGCGCTGGGCGGCGCCGCGGGCTTCCTCTTCGGCCTGGGCACTGGTGTCGTCTACACAATGGGCTTCGTACCGGCACTGAAGGCGTTCACCGCCGCGGTGCTTGGGGGTATCGGAAACCTTCGCGGTGCGATGATCGGTGGACTGCTGCTCGGCATCGTGGAGAGCCTTGCGGTCGTCTTCGTGCAGGCCGCCTACATCGACGTCGTCGCGTTCGGCATCTTGGTGGCGGTGCTGTTGTTCCGTCCTACCGGACTCCTGGGCGAGCGTCTCGGAAGGGCCGCGTAATGAAGGATCTGTGGCAGAACCACCACGTTCGACGACTCTTCAGTCTCATCGGCGCACTCGCGGTCTTAGCGGTCATGACCGGTCCCTCGGGCAGCGCCGCCGATCCAACGGAGGGGTTCCGGGGGTCCTTCATGGAGCACACCTCGTTCCTCGGCCTCTTCACTACCAACCGGTGGGTGCTGTTCGTCTTCTTCGCGCTCGTGATGTGGGGGGTGTGGTCGGGCTGGGAGCTTCGCGGCGGCCAGATTCGTCAGGTCGTGGCACACACCCTCGAAATGCCCAAGGAACTGTCACGCCGACGCCCGGTTCGTTGGGGCCTTCTCCTGGCGTTGCTGCTTCTCGCGCTGTTCCTTCCCCACATCATCAGCGACCCCTTCTGGCAGGCCGCCATGGTCGAGCAGATCGCGGTGTACGTGCTGCTGGCCACCGGGCTCAACGTGGTGGTCGGCTTCGCGGGACTGCTCGACCTGGGCTTCGTGGCGTTCTACGCGATTGGCGCCTACGCGACGGCCTGGGTGACCGGTGCCCTGCCGACGGCTCCGCCGTTTCACATCCACTTCTCGCCGTTCGTAGCCATCCCCGTCGCCATCGGCATCGCCATGTTGGCGGGCATCGTGCTCGGCGCGCCCACCTTGCGCCTGCGCGGTGACTACCTGGCGATCGTCACGCTTGGTTTCGGTGAGATCATCACGATCTTCGCGAACAACCTGTACGGCATTACGGGTGGCGCCGAGGGCACACACCCGATTCCGCACCCGGCAATTGACCTGGGTCCGATCCACTACGACTGGGGGTTGAAACCGGTTCCCTACTACTACCTCACCCTGATCTTCGTCGTCATCTTCCTCGTGGCATTTACCCTGCTCGAGCACTCTCGTGTGGGGCGCGCGTGGACCGCGATTCGAGAGGACGAGGTCGCTGCGGAGTCGGTGGGCATCAATCCGCTCAAGTACAAGGTGATGGCCTTCGCCATCGGTGCGTCGACTGCGGGCTTTGCCGGCGTCATCACCGCGAGCCAGTCCAATAACATATTCCCCTCGAGTTTCACCCTTCAGTTCTCGATCAACATCTTGGTGCTCGTGATCTTTGGCGGGATGGGATCGATCGCGGGCGTCGTGCTGGGCGCGATCATCATTCAGACGGGCTCGATGTACCTGCTGCACACGCCGCCCGCCGGCTATCAGCCCCAGGACCTCTACATCTACCTGGGCGCGTTGCTCATCGTCATGATGATCTTCCGTCCTGTTGGCGTGCTGCCGTCGCGACGTCGGCGCCGTGAGATCAATCTCGCCGAAGCGGGCGAGGGCCACATGAACGAGGTACTGACCGGGGACACACCGTGAGCGACGACAACATCTTTGACGTGCAGAACGTGACGTTGCGCTTTGGTGGCGTCGTCTCGTTGAACGACGTCAGTCTGCAGCAGCGCCGCGGCGAGATTCTGGCGGTGATCGGCCCCAACGGTGCGGGTAAGACGTCGCTGTTCAACTCGTTGACCGGCGTCTACCAGCCCCAGGAGGGCTCGATCACCTTCGTCGGACGCGACAACAAGCCGCTGTCGATCATCGGCATGAAGGCCCACCGCGTGAGCGCCGCGGGAGTGGCCCGCACGTTCCAGGCATCGCGCATGTTCAGCGCGCTCACGGCATTCGAGAACGTGAAGATCGGTGCGGAGTCGCACCGCGGCATCGGCGTGATCGGCGCGATGGTGAGGGGGCCGCACACTCGTCGAGGCGAGCGCGAGTCCGACGAGCGTACCGTTGAACTCCTCGATTTCGTGGGGCTGCGCGAGCGCGCGAACACCATTTCGGCCTCGCTGTCGTACGGTGATCGACGCCGCCTTGAGATTGCGCGGGGGTTGGCGACCAATCCCCAGGTCCTGCTGCTCGATGAGCCCGCCGCGGGCACCAATCCTTCGGAGAAGTTGGAGTTGACCGAGCTGATCCGCAAGGTGCGCGACGAACGAGGCGTGTCGATTCTGCTGATCGAGCACGACATGAAACTGGTGATGTCGCTGGCCGAACGTCTCTACGTGCTGAACTTCGGCGGCGTGATCGCCCAGGGCACGCCCGAGGAGATCCGCGCCAATGAGGCCGTGATCGATGCCTACCTGGGCTCGACGGCCCACGAGACCGAGGAGCGCTCCTAATGCTCGAAGTAAAGGACGCGGTGGTGCGCTACGGCGCCATCACGGCGCTGCACGGCATCAGTTTCGAGGTGCAACAGGGCGAGATCGTCACCCTGCTCGGTGCGAACGGCGCTGGTAAGACCACGACGTTGCGGATGCTGTCGGGGCTGCACGCGCCCGCCGAGGGGCAGATCCTGTTCGAGGGCAAGGACATCTCCAAGACCAAGGCGCATCAGTTCACCTCGCTGGGGATCAGTCACGTGCCCGAGGGCCGACGAATCTTTCCCCAGATGTCGGTGCAGGAGAACCTCGAGATGGGCGCCTTTGGCCGCCGCGGGTCGATCAGCGACGACATGGACAAGATGTACGCGACTTTTCCCATCTTGAAGGAGCGCCGCAAGCAGATGGGTGGCAACCTGTCGGGTGGAGAGCAGCAGATGTTGGCCATCGCGCGCTCGCTGATGGGCAAGCCTCGCTTGCTCTTGTTGGATGAGCCCTCTATGGGACTCGCCCCCATGATTGTCGAGACGATCTTTCGCATCATCGGCGACATTCGTTCCGAGGGCACGACGGTCTTTCTGGTCGAGCAGAACGCCGCGCAGGCGCTGCGGCTCGCGGACCGCGGGTACGTCATGGAGAACGGACGCATCGTCTTTGGCGACACCGCCGAGAATCTCCTGCACGATGAGCGCGTGCGTGCGGTCTACCTCGGTGAAGCGGTCTGAGGTCGCGACAGCGCGAGGGGTCGTGCCAGACAGTTCGGTCCAGTACAGTGCGGTTATGAGCACCCCCGTCGGTGCCGTGCCGAGCGCCAGGGAGCGCATACTCGGCGCGGCGAGTGAGTTGTTCTACGCGCGCGGCATCAACGCCACTGGCGTCGACGCCGTCATCGAACGCGCTGGCACCGCCAAGGCGAGCCTGTACAACAACTTCGACGGAAAGGACGATCTGGTCGTTGCCTACCTCGAGGCGGCGCGCGAGCGCTGGTATCGCGAGGTGAGCGAACTTGATCGACCCGACGCTTCGCGGGTCGAACGGTTGGACGTCGTCTTCGCCGCGCTGGAGCGGCACGTGGCCTCCAAGGATTTTCATGGGTGTCCCTTCATCGCCGCATTGAGCGAGTTCCCTGAGAGCGACGAGGTGCGCGCGGCGGTGGCGCGCTACCGCGCGACGCTGCTCGATCGCTTCGGCGAGATTCTCGGTCTCTCGAGTGGCGACACCCTCGTGGTGGAGATGGGGCTGCTCTATGACGGTGCGCTGACCAGCGCCAAGATCACTCGTGGGCTTGATGGTGTGCGTGTCGCGCGGGCGCTCGCGGGGAAGTTGGCGGCGCATCACGAGTCGGCTGCACTCGAGACGTGTCGGCGCACGAGGGGACACTAGGCGTGCCCGTACTGACCTGTCCGGTGTGCGCCCACGCCCAGGAGGAACCCATGCCCGAACTGGCCTGTCGGTGGAGCTACGTGTGCTCAGGTTGCGCGTCGCGGATCACGCCCGTGAAGGGCGACTGTTGCGTGTTCTGTTCGTACTCGGACACGCCCTGCGAGTACCGCGTGGAGTAATGGTCGGCCCAGCGCCGGTAGGGTCGGGACGGGGATATACTTGCTTATAAGCAAGTAACTTAAATCCTCGGACGGGACGGCATGCTCAAGAGACTTGATACCGTGCACCACGATCGTTACAAGTGGATAGCGCTCACCAACACAACCCTCGGCATCTTCATGGCGACGATCAACGGCTCGATCATCTTGATCTCGCTGCCCGCGATCTTCAAGGGGATTGGCATCAACCCTCTGTCGCCGGGCAACGTAGGCTACCTGCTGTGGCTGCTCATGGGCTACCTGCTCGTGACCGCGGTGCTGGTGATCAGCCTGGGTCGATTGGGCGACATCTTCGGACGCGTGCGCATCTACAACCTGGGCTTCCTCGTCTTCTCGGTCGGTTCGGTTCTGCTCGCGCTCGACCCGCTGCGCGGTGGCCACGGCGCGCTGTGGCTGGTGCTGTGGCGCCTGGTTCAAGGCGTGGGCGGGGCCATGCTCTTCGCGAACTCGAGTGCGATTCTGGTGGATGCGTTTCCACCCGCCCAGCGCGGCCTGGCGATGGGTATCAACCAAGTGGCCGCCATCGGAGGGTCGTTCGTCGGACTCATCCTCGGCGGTCTGTTGTCGATTGGTGATTGGCGTCTGGTGTTCTGGGTGTCGGTACCCTTCGGAGTGATCGGCACGGTGTGGGGCTATCACAGCCTGCGCGACAACGGACTGCGTTCGCCGTCGCGCATCGACTGGTGGGGAAATGCGACCTTCGCGATCGGTCTCACGTCGCTGCTGGTGGGGATCGTCTACGGTATCCAGCCCTACGCGACGTCGTCGATGGGCTGGTTCGCCCCCAAGGTGCTCACCGCCTTCGCGGTTGGCGTGGTCTTCTTGATTGCATTCTTCGCCATCGAACTTCACACCGAGGCGCCCATGTTCAACCTGCGCCTGTTTAGGATTCGCGCCTTCGCCACGGGTAGCGTCGCCGGATTACTTGCGGCGATCGCGCGCGGCGGCCTGCAGTTCATGCTCATCATCTGGCTCCAAGGTCTCTGGCTACCGCTGCACGGCTACGCCTACTCGGCGACGCCGCTGTGGGCGGGCATCTACCTATTGCCACTGACCGCCGGCTTCCTCGTCGCTGGGCCGCTCTCGGGGTACCTGTCGGATCGCCACGGCGCGCGGATCCTCTCCACTGCGGGTCTGATCATCTTCGCACTCAGCTTCGTCGGGCTGTTGACGATCCCGACGAACTTCCACTACTGGGCCTTCGCGGTGTTGGTGGCGCTCAACGGCGTCGGGGGCGGGATGTTCTCGGCGCCCAACTCGACCGCCGTCATGAACTCGGTGCCCGCCGACCAGCGCGGGGGGGCGGCGGGAATCCAGGCTGCGTTCATGAACTCGGGCATGGTGCTCTCCATCGGTATCTTCTTCTCGTTGATGATCGTGGGCCTTACCAAGACCTTGCCGTCGTCGATGTTCAAGGGCCTCAGCGCGCACGGAGTGAGTGTTGCTCAGTCCCACGCCATTGCGCACATTCCCGCGGTGGCGAGCCTCTTCTCGTCGTTCCTCGGCTACAACCCGCTCCAGAGCCTGCTCGGAAGTCAGGCGGCGGCGCACGTGAGTGCGCGCCAGTGGTCAGTGCTCACGGGCAAGCACTTCTTTCCCAGTCTCATCCAGTCGCCCTTCCATCACGGCCTGATCATCGTGTTCTGCACCGCGATCGCCATGTCGGTGGTGGCGGCTGTCTTTTCGGCGTTGCGCGGCAAGCGCTTCGTGCACCAGGAACACTCGCTGGGCGAACACGCCGGTGACGTGGCCAGCACCGTCGGGGCGGTGCCGGGTGAGCCGGCCGTCGAGGGTGAAGTGGTCCGATGAACACCTCCACCCCGCACGCCGATCTGAACGCCCACACGGCGGCCCGACTGCAGGTGGTCGTGTCGCGGCTCATGCGCGCGATCCGGTTTCACGGCGCGGCGGGGCTCACCCCTTCGCAGATGTCCGCGCTGGCCGCACTCAACGAATCGGGCCCGGTGCGGATCAGCCATCTGGCGAGCCGGGAGTCCGTCGGCGCGCCCGCGGCGACGCGCGTCGTAGCGAGCCTGGAGGAGATGGGGTTGGTCAGGCGAGCGGAGGACCCCGAGGACAAGCGAGCGTGGCTCGTTGAGCTGAGCGACCAGGGCCGTCGCACGATCGAGGAACTCTGGAAAGAGCGCACCGTGGGTCTGAGTGCGCGGCTCGCGACGTTGAGCGGCGCTGAGCGCGACGTGCTCGACGAGGCGTTACCGGTGCTCGAGAAGCTGGCTCGCGACTCCGAGGCGTCCCCGGACTGATCCACCCGATGAGGCATCGATTCGGCGAGTGTGCGCACGTCGACGCGCGGCGCGACCGTTGCGGATCCACACGAGGGAGGCCCAATGGAGTTCGAGCAGGTTGATGAGTTGACGCAGTGCTGGCGGGACGTGAGTGACGTGATGGCCTCGGGGTTGTCGAGGGTGCTGCTGTACGGACCGCCGGGGACCGGCAAGACCTTCGCGGCGCTGCACGAGGGAGTGAGCGGTGCGCCCGCAGAGCGTCTGGTCTGCACGGAAGATCTGAGCACCGGCGAGATCACGGGGACCTGGATGCCCGCGGCTTCGGGAACCTGGACGTGGCGTGAGGGGCCCGCCATCCGATCGTGGCGTGCCAACGGCGCACGCGGTGGTCGGCTCGTCGTCGATGAGGTGGACCGCGCATCGGGCGACGCGCTCAGCACGCTGTTGGCCATGACCGACTCGCCCGAATCGGCGCGTTGGCGCAATCCCGAGACCGGCACGTGGGTGGTGCCCGGGGTGGAGTTCTCGGTGGTGATGACGACCAACCTCGAGCAGATCGACGAGTTGCCGGGCGCGCTACGCGACCGGTTCCCGGTGTGCGTGCGCATCGACCAGCCGCACCCCTCGGCGGTGGCGTTGCTGAGCGCCG
>Ga0307375_10000163_pt1 | contig 90381 bp, 74 predicted proteins | sample TR1MG_FD_202531 | JGI IMG/M metagenome (GOLD analysis project Ga0307375, IMG submission 202531) | Soil microbial communities from Risofladan, Vaasa, Finland - TR-1 | ecosystem: Environmental > Terrestrial > Soil > Coastal area > Acid sulfate soil | place: Finland: Risofladan, Vaasa | collected... | reverse complement strand
CTGGGCAAGAGCAAGCTGCCGTTGTTCCCGATACCGGGCGGGATGACCCCGGAAGATTACCTGTGCCAGCGCGCGGCGGAAGGACTGGCCGAGCGCATGGTGACGCTTTATCCCGACGAAGCGGAGCGGGCGAAACAGTATCCCGTCTATACCGATCGGCTCAAGTTCGAGACCGACACCATCATTCAGATGGGCTTCCCCGGCTACTTCCTGATCGTGGCCGACTTCATCAACTGGGCCAAACATAACGGCGTGCCGGTCGGGCCGGGGCGCGGTTCCGGCGCGGGCTCGCTGGTCGCCTACAGCATGGGCATTACCGACCTCGATCCGCTGCGCTACGCCTTGCTGTTCGAGCGCTTCCTCAATCCGGAGCGGGTGTCGATGCCCGACTTCGATATCGACTTCTGCCAGGAAACCCGCTACCGGGTGATCGAGTATGTGCGAGAACGCTACGGCACCGATGCGGTGTCGCAGATCGCCACCTTCGGCACCATGGCGGCCAAGGCGGTGGTGCGCGACGTGGGGCGGGTACTCGATCTGCCCTACAACTTTTGCGACCAGTTGTCCAAGCTGATTCCCGCCGCGCCGGGCAAGCAGTATTCGCTCGACGAGGCGCTGGAAATGGAACCCCAGCTCAAGGAGCGCTACGACAACGAGGAAGAGGTGCGGGAGCTGTTCATTCTTGCCCGCAAGCTCGAAGGTCTTACCCGCAACGTCGGCATGCATGCCGGCGGCGTGTTGATCGCACCTGGCAAGCTCACCGATTTCTGCCCGTTGTACGTGGCTTCCGGCTCGGAAGCGGTGGCGGTGTCGCAGTTCGACAAGGACGACGTCGAGGCTGCCGGCCTGGTCAAGTTCGACTTTCTCGGCCTGCGCAACCTCACCATCATCGAACTGGCGGTGAGGTACATCAAGAAGCTCGATCCGAGCTTCGACCAGCCGCTCGACACCCAGTATTTCAACGACCCCGCGACCTATGAAGTATTGAAGAAAGCCAATACCACGGCGGTGTTCCAGCTCGAATCGGAAGGCATGAAAAAGCTGCTGGCGAAACTCCAGCCCGACCGTTTCGAGGATATCATCGCCGTGCTCGCGCTGTATCGGCCCGGTCCGCTGGGTTCGGGCATGGTGGACGACTTCATCCTGCGCAAAAAGGGCAAGCAGACGATCGACTATTTCCACCCCGATTTGCAGGCCAGCCTCGCCCCGACCTATGGCGTGATCGTGTATCAGGAACAGGTGATGCAGATATCCCAGATCATCGGCGGCTACACGCTGGGCGGGGCGGATTTGCTGCGGCGGGCGATGGGCAAGAAGAAGCAGGAGGAAATGGACAAGCACCGCAGCCTGTTCGTCGAGGGCGCGCTCAAGAAGGGCTACCAGGAGAAGCTCGCCAACAGCCTGTTCGACCTGATGGCGAAGTTCGCTGAATACGGCTTCAACAAGTCTCACACCGCGGCTTACGCGGTGGTTTCCTACCAGACGGCCTGGCTCAAGGCCCACCACACTTCCGCCTTCATGGCGGCGACCCTGTCCTCGGAACTGGACAATACCGACCAGCTCAAGGTGTTCTATGAGGATACCCTGGCCAACGGCGTGAAAGTGCTGCCGCCGGATGTGAATAGCTCCGGCTACCGTTTCGAGCCGGTATCGCGGACTGAGGTCCGCTATGGCCTGGGTGCAATCAAGGGTACCGGCGAGGCGGCGATCAACGCGATCGCCGCTGCCCGCGAGAAGGACGGGCCGTTCACCAGCCTGTTCGATTTCTGCCGCCGGGCGGACAAGCGCATCGTCAACCGTCGCGTCGTCGAATCACTGGTACGGGCGGGCGCTTTCGATGGCCTGAACAGCAATCGCGCCAGCCTGCTTGCCAGTGTCGGCGTGGCGATGGAAGCCGCCGAGCAGGAGAGCCGGGACGCACTCCAGAACAGCCTGTTCGATGCCATGGATGACGGCGGCGCGGAAAATCGGCCGGATACCCTGGTCGAAGCACCGCCTTGGGATTTGCTGGAGCTGTTGCTGAATGAGAAAAAAGCGCTGGGCTTTTACTTCAGCGGCCATCCTTATGATGCTTATCGCGAGGAGCTTTCCGGTTTCATCAAGACACGGCTTGCCGATATTGCGCCGCAGCAGCAGCCGGTATTTCTGGCCGGGGCGATTTATGCGATCCGAACCCAGATGACGCGACGCGGAAAAATGGCGATCGTTACCCTTGAGGACGGCGTCGCTCGGATTGAGCTTTCCGTGTTCAGCGAACTGTTCGATGCGCACCGGGAAATCCTGAAAGAGGATCAGCTGCTGATCGTGGAAGGAAAGGTCAGCCCCGATTCATATTCCGGCGGGTTTCGTGTGGTTGCCGAAAGCCTGCTTGACCTGGCAGGAGCGCGGACGCGTTTCGCCAAGCTGCTGCGGCTGTCATGTGTGGCACCTTCCAGCACCCCAGCGGAATCGTATGCCCCACAAGGGGACTCCGATCCGCTATGGGCTAAAGCCCAGGCGGAATCGTATGCGGAAAAATTACGTGAGATATTGTCCGGTTACCGTGATGAAGCCGGATGCCGGGTGCGGATCGGCTATCGCAACGGCGCGGCAAGTTGCGATCTCGATTTGGGCGACGGCTGGCGGGTCAAGCTCAAGGACAATCTGCTGGTGTCGTTGTCCGATTGGTTGGCCGCAGAGAATATTGCTGTCCAGTATTAACCGGCAAAGATTCGGAACAAGTGCTTGCAAAGAGAATTCTAATATTAGATAATGCTAATAACTTGAACTGCTCATTAATTTGAGTGTTCAGGTGTTGTCTCCTCCATCCTCCTTTTTGGTGGGTTTCAAGCGCGGTCATATTTGAACCGCGCTTTTTTTCGCCTGCATTTTCCTCTTCAATGGTTTCTCAGGGTTCGGGTATCATGGCGCTTTCCATAAAGGCAGGTAAGCATGGATAGCCCTCAACTCATCAACCGCGCACTGCTTGGCCGGGTTTCAGCGGAAGCGAAGGCGTCCCCGCGCCGTCGCAAGAATTTCAATTTTCACTTATCTGAAACCGACGCCAGTCATCGCCTGCTCAATGCGATGGAGCCGGATTCCTACATTCAGCCGCACTGCCATCTGGATGCAACCAAGGATGAATCCATCATCGTGATATCCGGACGGTTCGGGATGGTGTTCTTCGACGATGCCGGGAATGTGGCCGAAACCGTGAGTCTGACGCCGGGTGGCGAGGTCGCAGGGGTGAATATTCCCCACGGCGTGTTCCATTCCGTGGTGGCGCTGGAACCGGACAGCGTTTTTTTCGAGGCCAAGTCTGGACCCTACCAGGTACTCAAACCGGAAGAAAAGGCACCGTGGGCACCTGCCGAGGGCGAACCCGAATCTGATGCCTATCTGACAGGGCTTAGGAGTTTGTTCGCTTAAGCGGTATCCCGCCGGACAAAGTCAGTATATTCGCCGCCGGCTTCACTGATTTCAATACACTCGACCTGAGCCATCTCCGGTCCCGACCGGGCCCAATCGACGATGGCAGCAACAGCCTCCGGATTGCCTTGCACTAAGGCTTCTACAGTTCCGTTCCGGCAATTCCTGACCCAGCCGGTGATGCCGAGTAGGAGCGCTTCCCGGCACATGGATTCACGAAAGAAGACGCCCTGAACCCGTCCGAAAATTTTTAAGTGTTGGGTAACATTCATTGCGATCAATCAGTAATCGGCTGCATTCCGGTTGCGCCAACACGGTTCTTGTTGCTAAAGTTGCACGCTTAAAGAATAAGTATAAAAAACGATGGGGTGTGGAATGCGTGCGCCTGCTATAAAACCAATCATAGCCCGATCCGGTATGCGGGGCCAGAGATGAGCGCGGATCATGGGCTAATGGCCGATAATCCTCACATTGGCCCGTCATCCAGTGCTTCCCTGCGCCAGACCGGGTTGCTGATTCTGCTCCTGACCGCATTCTTCCTTGCGGTTTGGCAGGCGCCTCATTCCCATGCTTTCGAAGGACTTTCCCGGTTTCTTCCGCTGCACAATTTCATGGAGACCTTTGCTGTCGTGGTGGCGGCAATGGTTTTCGGGATAGGCTGGAATACCTACAGTGCCGAGCGTCCTGGCAATATTGTGCTGCTTTCATGCGCCTTCCTTGCGGTGGCCTTGCTGGATTTCGCCCACATGCTTTCCTATGCAGGCATGCCGGATTTTATTTCCCCGTCCGGGGCGCAAAAGGGGATTGATTTCTGGCTGGCAGCCCGGTTTGTCGCTGCCATCGCTTTGCTGTTCGCGGCATGGCTACCCTGGAAACCGTTTGCTGCGGCATGGACGCGATATATCCTGCTTGCCGGCTGTATGGGTTTCACCGCGCTGGTTTATTGGGTGGTCCTGTTTCACGAAAGCGCCTTGCCCCCCACTTTTGTAGAAGGAAGGGGGCTGACACCCTTCAAGATCGGGGCCGAGTACACCTTCGTCCTTATCCATCTGGTGACGGCGGGGATTCTCCTTGTCCGCGGCCGCGCAAAGCAGCCTTACTCATCCGCACACCTGCTGGCAGCCGTGGCCATCATGGCGCTCAGTGAATTGGCATTCACGCTGTATTCCAACGTCACGGATGTATTCAACCTGCTGGGCCATGTCTACAAGGTTCTGGCCTATGTTTTCATCTACCGTGCGGTGTTTGTAAACAGCGTGCAGGAGCCCTACCAGCGGCTGCGCCAGTCCGAACGAGAAGTGTGGCAGGAAAAGGAGCGCGCGCAGGTAACCCTGCTATCGATTGGCGACGGGGTGATTACAACTGACAAGAATGGTCTGATCGAATACCTCAACCCCATCGCGGAAGAACTGAGCGGGTGGCGCAATGAAGAAGCGCAGGGCCAGCCGGTGAAGGTGGTGTTCAATGTGATCAACGAAAATACCCGGCATGTGGTGGAGAATCCGGTAGAGGAATGCCTGCGCAAGGTCGGCGTGGTCGCGTTAGCCAACCATACGATCCTGGTCCGGCGCGACGGGGCAGAACTGTCCATTGAAGATTCGGCCGCACCGATCCTTAATCGGGATGGCGGGGTGATAGGTGCGGTACTGGTTTTTCATGATGTTACAGAAAAGGCAAAAATCCGGAACGAAAAGCAGCAGCTGTCCAGCATTCTCGAAGCTACGCCGGACTTTGTCAGTATCTCGTCCGTGGATGGCAGAAGGGTTTACATCAACCAGGCTGGAAAGCGCATGCTGGGCATTCGGGATAAGGAGGACGTAGCCGGTATGGCTATGCTGGAAGCCTACCCGGAGTGGATCAGGGGGTTTATAGACCAGGAAGCTATCCCGCTCGTCATTGAGCACGGCGTGTGGCATGGCGAAACCGCATTGTTAAACCGTGGCGGCTCTGAAATACCGGTATCGCAGGTCATCATTGCCCACAAGGGTACTGATGGCAAAGTTAAATTTCTTTCGACCATAGCGCGAGATATCAGCGAGCGTAAGCATTTCGAGGCGCAGCTTGTGCACCAGGCGACGCACGACGTACTCAGCGGCCTGCCGAACCGGCTTTTGTTCCATGACCGGCTCGGACAGGCACTGGCCCAGGCAAGCCGTGCTGATCAGATGATCGCCGTGATGCTGCTCGATCTCAACCGCTTCAAGACCATCAACGACACGCTTGGCCATGATACTGGCGACCTTCTGTTGAAGCAGGTCGCGCACCGTCTTGCCGGGTGCCTGCGCGAGAGGGATTCCATTGCCCGTTGGGGTGGCGATGAATTTACTTTCCTGCTTCCTGATCTTGGGCATCCCGAGGAAGCGGCTGAAGTCGCTGCAAAGATACTGGATGCGCTCTCTAAGCCTTTCGACCTGGCGGACGAGGAAATGTACATCAATGCGAGCATCGGCATTTCGCTCTATCCCTCTGACGAACGTACACGGGAGGGTTTGGTCAAGAATGCCGAAGTGGCCATGTACCGCGCCAAGGAGCATGGAGAAAGCGCTTATCAATTCTTTACGACGGACATGAATGCCAGGGCCTTCGAGCACTTGACCCTGGAAAACAGCCTGCGCAAGGCCATGGAAAGAGGTGAGCTGGAGCTTTATTACCAGCCACAGGTAGATCTGGAAACGGGGCGTGTTCCCGGCATGGAAGCGTTGCTGCGCTGGAAGCACCCGGAATTCGGCATGGTATCGCCTTTGCAGTTCATCCCGCTGGCGGAGGAAACCGGCCTGATCGTGCCGATTGGTGAGTGGGTGCTGCGCGAGGCATGCCGGCAGAACAAGGCTTGGCAGGATGCGGGCCTGGGGCGCCTGCGTGTGTCCGTCAATTTGTCGGCGCGCCAGTTCAGGCAGCAGGATATCGTCGAGATGACCGCTACCGCGCTGGCGGATTCCGACCTGAGTGCTGATTGTCTGGAGTTGGAACTGACAGAAAGCTACATCATGCAGAACCCGGAAGCTGCAATCAGTACCCTGAAGCAACTGGAGGCGATGGGGGTTTTCCTTTCCGTGGACGATTTCGGTACGGGTTATTCTTCACTCAGCTATCTCCGGCGCTTTCCAATCGATTGCCTCAAGATCGACCGATCTTTCGTGCAGGACGTTCCGGGCAGTGCCGATGCCGCCGCGATCGTTTCTGCGATTGTCGCCATGGCGAATAGCCTCAAGCTGGAGGTGGTGGCTGAAGGAGTGGAGACTATCGAGCAGTTGGATTACCTGAAGCAGCTCCAGTGCAACCGTATGCAGGGTTTCCTGTTTAGTCGTCCGGTACCCGCCAATGAATTCGAAAAACTGGTCATGAAGCAGTGCAGTCTCGTTGCCGACTGATTGTACTTCTCCATGGTTATCGATGCCTCATCGATAAATACCCCCGCCCGATTTTATTCCGTTGAGGTTGCAAAAATGAGTTAAAGGGATCTATTTGTCCGGATAACCTATTAAAAATTCAATGACTTGAGTGCTTTTGTGCTATTTACAAGCTTGATCTTAGCTATTAGAGTGGAAGAGCGTCATTCGTTCCAAATTCCAATAACGGAGGAGATGGTCATGATAAAACAATATGGGACGTGGTTTCTTGCCGCGATTCTGACTTGCTGGATCAGCCTGGCGGTTGCGCAGGATGAGGAAAAGGTGCTGTACCACATCAATGATAGTACTGTGGCGAGGATGGCGCTCGGCAATATCCGCAACCACCTCAATGCCACTGAAGACAAGGTAAAGATCGTGGTGGTGGCGCACGGCAACGGGGTGGATTTCCTGCTCGAAGGCGCGCAGGACAAGAATGGCAATCCCTACAATATTGCGGTGGAAGAGTTAATGGCGCGGGGCGTAGATTTCAGAGTATGTAACAACACGCTCAAGGGACGTAAAATTGACCCGAAGATGGTACTCCAGGGTGCCAAAATAGTCCCTTCCGGTGTGGCTGAGATCGGCAGGCTACAGGCGAGGGAGGGTTACGCCTACATCAAGCCCTGACACTTATTTCTGGCGCACCGGTTCGGGTCCGGCCTGACGTGGGGAGATCGTAATGGAAACGGTCGATCCATTCAGCGTGGTTGGCTCGATCTGGATCGATGCCACGCGATCGCCACGCATGAAGATCAGGGCGCTGATTCTGGCCTGAACCGCGGTGACTACCGTCCAGCCGAAAGTGGGCATGCCATTGTTAAAGTAATTGTAGGTTTCGGTCGGGGACGCATCCGTCTTGATCACAATACGACCCAGCCAGCGATCCTGGGCGCCCATGATGAGCGAATTCTCGGTGTCCAGACGGGCACCTGCAGGAATCGGGATATCGGAAATCGGCAGTGCGTTGGGTGGTGCCGTGCCGGCTTTCTGGTCCGCCGACGTGGAGCCCACCACCGGCTGGTTGATGGCGGCACAGCCGGCAAGAAGCGAGGCGGTGACCAGCAGTAGCATCAAGACGGAGCGGGGTGTGGCTGTTCTCATTTTTGTTTTCCGGGCTTGGTTTTGATATTTAATATAATTCGCCAGCCTCGGCGCGATGTCAAGCCGACAGGACTCACTTGACGCGCATTCCCGGTTTGGCGCCTTCGTCCGGGCTGAGGATGAACAGGCCGGGCTCGTTGCCCGAGGCGGCCAGCACCATCCCTTCCGACAGGCCGAATTTCATCTTGCGCGGCGCGAGGTTGGCGACCATCACCGTGTGCCGCCCGATCAGGCTTTCCGGCGCATAAGCCGACTTGATGCCGGCGAACACATTGCGCGGATTTTCTTCACCGATATCGAGCGTCAGCCGCAACAGCTTGTCGGCCCCTTCCACATGTTCGGCATTGACGATCTTGGCGATGCGCAGGTCGATTTTGGCGAAATCGTCGATCGTAACAAGCGGCGCGACAGCGCTCTCGTTCGCTCCCTCTCCCGTTGCGTGATAACCAGCGACTTGCCCGCTTGCGGGCTTAGTCGAATGGCTAGTAGTTCCATCAGAGGGTTGGGGAGAGTGGCTTGCAGCATGCGATTGCTTCTCGGCGTGGCGTGCGGGGGACGGTTGCGACGCAGGCGCCAACGTGGCCTTGTTTTCTTCGATCATGGATTCCACCTGTTTGGGGTCGATACGGGTCATGAGGTGCTGGTAGGGCTTGATTTGATGGCCTTCCGGCAATAGTGTTAATGCAACTTGCCATTTAAGCGGCGCGATGTCGAGGAAGGCTTCCACGTCTGCCGCCAACTTCGGCAGCACCGGTTTTAGGTACAGCGTGAGCAGGCGGAAGGCGTTCAGGCTGGTACTACACACTTCGTGGAGTCGCTTCGTTTGGTTTTCATCCTTGGCCAGCTCCCATGGTTTGTTGGCATCAACGTACTGGTTTGCCAAGTCCGCTACCCGCATGATTTCGCGAATTGCCTTGCCGTACTCCCTGTTGTCGTAGGCGGCTGAAATTTCTCCCGTGGTCGCGTGGAGTTGGTTAAGCAACTCCATGTCATCATGGTTTGCACTGAGAGTCACTTTCCCCTCAAACCGTTTAGAGATAAACCCCGCCGCCCTTGAAGCAATATTCACGTATTTGCCGATCAAATCGCTATTCACCCGCGCCGTGAAGTCCTCCAGGCTCAGATCGATGTCCTCAATGCTGCTATTGAGCTTGGCGGCGAAGTAGTAGCGCAATTGCTCCGGGTTGAGGTGCTTGCGGTAGCTGGCGGCGGTGATGAAAGTGCCGCGCGATTTGGACATCTTCTGGCCGTTGACGGTGAGGAAGCCGTGGGCGAACACGCCGGTGGGCGTGCGGTGGCCGGAGAACTCCAGCATCGCCGGCCAGAACAAGGCGTGGAAGTAGAGGATGTCCTTGCCGATGAAGTGGTACAACTCGGTCTTGGCGTCCTTGCCCCACCATTCGTTGAAATCCAGTCCGCTTTTCGCACACAGGTTTTTGAAGCTGGCCATGTAGCCGACCGGGGCGTCGAGCCAGACATAGAAATACTTGCCGGGGGCATCCGGGATTTCGAAGCCGAAATAGGGGGCGTCGCGTGAAATGTCCCAGTTCTGCAGGCCGCCGGCAATCCATTCCTGCATCTTGTTGGCGGCTTCCGGTTGGAGATGGCCGGCAGTGGTCCAGGCTTGCAGGAAGTCGGCGCAGCCGCCGAGCTTGAAGAAGTAGTGTTCAGACTCTTTGCGCACCGGAATGGCGCCGGACACTGCCGAAACAGGGTTGATCAGGTCGGTGGGCGAGTAGGTGGCGCCGCAGGCCTCGCAGGAGTCGCCATACTGATCCTTGGCGTGGCACTTGGGGCATTCGCCCTTGATGAAGCGATCCGGCAGGAACATTTCTTTTTCCGGATCGTAGAACTGTTCGATGGTTTTGGTTTCGATCAGTTTGGCTTCATCGCGTAGCTTGCGGTAGATGTTCTGTGCCAGTTCGCGGTTTTCGTCGGAATTGGTCGAGTAGAAGTTGTCGAAATTGACGTGGAAGCCGTCGAAATCCGCCTTGTGTTCGTGCCAGACGCGTTCGATCAGTGCTTCCGGCGTGATGCCTTCGGTTTGGGCGCGCAGCATGATGGGGGTGCCGTGGGTGTCGTCGGCGCACACATAGTGGCATTCGTGCCCTTGCATTTTCTGGAATCGCACCCAGATATCAGTCTGGATGTATTCGACCAGATGGCCGAGGTGGATGCTGCCATTGGCGTAGGGCAGGGCGCTGGTAACCAGTATCTTGCGTTTCATTGCGGTTTCTGAAGAACTTGAAAGAGTCCAATTGTAACAAACCGTGGTAGCAAGCCCAATTATTCGTTAAACTTTCATTTTCCGGCTCATCTGCCCTCCGGGTATTCGGGCAATAAGCAAAAAATGGTTTCACTCAAGGAGTAAGCATGTCCGTTTCAGAACAACAAGTGCAAGCTGCACTGAAAGAAATAATCGATCCGAATACCAGGAAGGATTTTGTCAGCAGCAAGTCTGCCAGAAACATCAAGATCGACGGCGACAAGGTGGCCCTCGATATCGTTCTCGGTTATCCGGCCAAGAGCGTGATCGAAAGCATGCGTACCCTGGTTGGCGACAAGCTGAAAAGCATCCCCGGCGTGGGCAGCGTCACGGTCAACGTTTCTTCCAGCATTGTTTCCCATAGCGTGCAGCGCGGCGTGAAGCTGATTCCGGGCATCAAGAACATTATTGCCGTGGCTTCCGGCAAGGGCGGCGTGGGCAAGTCCACCACCGCGGTGAACCTGGCGCTGGCGCTGGCCGCCGAGGGCGCGAATGTGGGCATTCTGGATGCCGACATCTACGGACCATCGCAACCCCTGATGCTGGGCATCAAGGATGACCGTCCCGAAACCTCCGCCGACGGCAAGAAACTGGAGCCATTGAAGGCCCATGGCCTGCAGGCCATGTCCATCGGTTTCCTGATCGACCCTGACCAGCCGATGGTGTGGCGCGGCCCGATGGTCACCCAGGCGCTGGAGCAACTCCTCAACGACACCAACTGGACCGACCTCGATTACCTGGTGGTGGATCTGCCGCCAGGCACCGGCGATATTCAGTTGACGCTGGCGCAGCGCGTGCCGGTGACCGGCGCGGTGATCGTCACCACCCCCCAGGACGTGGCCATGCTGGATGCGCGCAAGGGTCTCAAGATGTTCGAAAAGGTAGGTATTCCCATCGTCGGCATCGTGGAAAACATGAGTCTGCACATTTGCACGAACTGCGGCCATGAAGAGCGCATTTTCGGTACGGGCGGCGGCGAGAAGATGTGTCAGGATTTCGACGTCGAGTTTCTCGGCGCCCTGCCGCTGGACATCAATATCCGCCAACAAACGGACGAAGGCAAACCGCCGGTGGTGGCGGATCCGGATGGGCGTGTTTCCCAGATATACAAGGAAATCGCGCGTCGTGTGGCGATGAAAATCGCCGAGCAGGCGCAGGATTTCAGCGCCCGCTTCCCCAATATTGTGATTCAGAATACGTAAAATAACGTTCAACAGTCAGCTTTTAGCGGTCAGCCCTGGTGCTGGCCGTTTTAGCTGGCGGCTGACCGGTCTTGCCAGGGGCGAATGATGAGTATTAAAGCAGACAAATGGATACGCCGGATGGCGGAACAGCACGGCATGATCGAACCGTTCGAACCAGGGCAGGTGAAGGAAGCCGACGGCAAGCGCATCGTTTCCTACGGCACCTCCAGCTACGGCTATGATATTCGCTGCTCGGACGAGTTCAAGCTGTTTACCAACATCAATTCCACCATCGTCGACCCGAAGAATTTCGACCCCAATTCATTCGTCGACATCAAGAGCGACGTCTGCATCATTCCGCCCAATTCGTTCGTTCTGGCGCGCACCCTGGAGTATTTTCGCATCCCGCGCAACGTGCTGACAATCTGTCTGGGCAAGTCCACCTATGCGCGCTGCGGCATCATCGTCAACGTGACGCCGTTCGAGCCTGAATGGGAAGGCTATGTGACGCTGGAATTTTCCAACACCACGCCGTTGCCAGCCAAGATATATGCCAACGAGGGCGTGGCTCAGGTGCTGTTTTTCGAGTCGGATGAGGTATGCGAAACCTCATACAAGGACCGTGCGGGCAAGTATCAGGGTCAGCACGGCGTGACGCTGCCAAAAATTTGAATGGCGTGAGAGGCGAGGAGCCGGGAGTGGGAAGTGAAAAGCACACCGCTTCGCTTTGGCCGTTACCCTCACCCCTCACTTTTCACTCCTTAACTAGGGACACCCATGAGATTCCGTTTCCCCATTGTCATCATAGATGAAGACTTTCGCTCCGAGAACGCCAGCGGCATCGGCGTTCGCGTACTGGTCAAGGCGATCGAGGAGGAAGGATTGGAGGTGCTGGGCGCCACCAGTTACGGCGACCTGACTTCATTCGCGCAGCAACAGAGCCGCGCTTCGGCCTTCATCCTGTCGATTGACGATGAGGAATTCTCCACGCCGGAACTGGCGGAGCAGGCCGTTGCGCAGGTTCGCGCCTTTGTCGTGGAAATCCGCCGCCGCAACGCCGATATCCCGATTTTCCTGTACGGCGAAACCCGCACCTCGCGGCACATTCCGAATGACGTGCTGAAGGAATTGCACGGCTTCATCCACATGTTCGAGGATACGCCGGAGTTCATCGCGCGCTACGTGGTGCGGGAAGCTAAAGATTACCTGGACACGCTGGCGCCGCCTTTCTTTCGTGCGCTCACCCATTATGCCGCTGACGGTTCCTACTCCTGGCATTGCCCCGGCCATTCCGGCGGGGTGGCTTTCCTCAAGAGTCCGGTAGGGCAGATGTTCCACCAGTTTTTCGGCGAAAATATGCTGCGCGCCGATGTGTGCAATGCGGTGGACGAACTTGGCCAGCTGCTGGATCATACCGGCCCGGTCGCGGCCAGCGAGCGCAATGCCGCGCGGATTTTCAATGCGGATCACCTGTTTTTCGTGACCAACGGCACCTCCACTTCCAACAAGATGGTGTGGCATTCCACGGTGGCGCCGGACGATGTCGTGGTGGTGGATCGCAATTGCCATAAATCGATTTTGCATGCGATTATCATGACCGGCGCGGTGCCGGTTTTTCTCACCCCTACCCGCAATCATTATGGCATCATCGGGCCGATTTCGCTGGATGAATTCAAACCCGAGAATATCCGCAGGAAAATCGAGGCCAATCCTTTCGCGCGTGGGGTTAAAACGAAACCGCGCGTTCTCACCCTGACCCAGAGCACCTACGACGGCATCCTCTATAACGTGGAAACCCTCAAAGAAATGCTGGACGGGGAGATCGACACCCTGCACTTCGACGAAGCCTGGTTGCCCCATGCGACGTTCCACGATTTTTACCGCAACATGCACGCGATCGGCCGCGATCGCCCGCGCTGCAAGCATTCGATGCTGTTCTCCACCCAGTCCACCCACAAGATGCTGGCAGGGTTGTCCCAGGCTTCGCAAATCCTGATTCAGGATTCGGAAACGCGCAAACTGGATCGGGATATATTCAACGAAGCCTACCTGATGCACACTTCCACCAGCCCGCAGTACGCCATCATCGCCTCCTGCGACGTGGCTGCGGCGATGATGGAACCGCCCGGCGGCACTGCGCTGGTGGAAGAATCGATTCTGGAAGCGCTGGATTTCCGCCGTGCCATGCGCAAGGTGGATGAAGAGTTCGGCGATTCCTGGTGGTTCAAGGTGTGGGGGCCGGACCATCTCGCCGAGGAAGGCATGGGCGAGCGCGACGACTGGATGCTGCGCGAGGGCGAACGCTGGCATGGCTTCGGCAACCTTGCCCCGGGCTTCAACATGCTTGATCCGATCAAGTCTACCGTCATCACGCCGGGATTGGATGTGGACGGCGATTTTGCCGATTCTGGCATTCCCGCCGCGATTGTCACCAAGTATCTGGCGGAACACGGCGTGATCGTGGAAAAGACCAGTCTTTATTCCTTCTTCATCATGTTCACCATCGGCATTACCAAGGGCCGCTGGAACACCATGCTGACCGCCCTGCAGCAGTTCAAGGACGACTATGACCGCAACCAGCCGCTGTGGCGCGTGTTGCCGGAATTCGTCAGCAAGCATCCGCGCTACGAGCGGATGGGACTGAGAGACCTCAGCGACAGCATTCACGGCATCTACAAGGCCAACGACGTGGCGCGGCTGACCACCGAGATGTATCTGTCCGACATGGTGCCGGCGATGAAACCGGCCGATGCCTTTGCCCGTATGGCGCATCGGGAGATCGACCGGGTCGAGATCGACGACCTTGCCGGGCGCGTCACCAGCGTGCTGCTGACGCCTTATCCGCCGGGGATTCCCCTGCTGATTCCCGGTGAACGCTTCAATGAAACCATCGTCCGGTATCTGAAATTTGCGCGTGATTTCAACGAGAAATTCCCTGGTTTCGAGACCGACATCCATGGCCTGGTGAAAGAACAAATGAATGGGAGAGAACGTTATTACGTGGATTGCGTGAAGCAGTTCTAGCCGGTTTGTTTTTCCTTTTTAACTCGTATAGCTAGAGCATCTCGCCCACTTTCATTTCATCAGGATTTTGAGAAATGCGGCGACAAAAAACCGTTGGTGTTCCCCTGGCGGGAGCAGGGGGCAAAATTTTTGTTAAAACCACCATGCAAGAGAAAGGTAAACGGTTTCCGATGTCGGGCGTTTGCGTGCTGCTTGCCGCCAATGTGCCGCTTTCATTTGCCCAGTCTCCCGCCGTGCCCGAGATAACGGCGGCAACCGCGCTTGAGAACGCCGAGACGGACAAGCTGGGGGAAATCGTCGTCGTCGGCAAGCGAGCCAGCCTCGCCACGGCGCAGGAAATCAAGCGCGACAAGACCGAAATCGTCGATTCGGTGGTCGCTGAGGACATCGACAAGCTTCCCGATTTCAACGTCACCGACGCGCTTTCCCGCATTACCGGCGTCCAGGTTGCCCGCGATCGCGGCGAGGGCGCCGGGGTTGCCGTTCGCGGACTTACCCAGATGGAGACCACGTTGAACGGGCGGGAAACGTTTACCGCCGGCACCGGGCGTAACCTCTACTTTGCCGACATTCCTGCGGAGATGCTGGCGGGCATCGACGTTTACAAAACGCCTTCCGCCGATCAGATCGAGGGAGGCATCGGCGGAGCGATAGACTTGCGGACTCGCCGTCCCTTCGATTTCAAGGGGCAGGAATTAGCCGGGTCGGCCCGGATGATCTACGGCGAACTGGTGGACAAGACCGAACCGCAAGTGTCCCTGCTGGCGAGCAACCGCTGGAAAATGCCCGATATCGGCGAATTCGGTGCATTGATGAATCTGACCTACCAGAAGCGCGGCTGGCGCGAGGACCAGAAAGGCAGCGGCTATCTTCTGGCACGCGCCGATCTGGTTCCAGGCCAGACCGTCACCGCGCCCAACGGGACATCAGAAACCATCAGCCTCGGCAACCGCGAGCGGACCGCCGGCAACCTCGTTTTGCAGTGGCGCCCGTCGAAGGCGCTCGATCTCTATGCCGAAGCCAGCTATGACGAATTCCGCACCCTTCAGGATTCCTACCAAATCAACGTGTCGGCCTCGCCGACCTTCGTCGCCGGAAGCCCGACCTTGTTTCCCGGCACCAACGACCTGAAAAGCATCACCTGGACCAACGCTCCCATCTCCGTCCTCAGCTTTGCCCGCGACACCGTTGACCGCACCAGCCAGGCGGCCGTCGGCGGCACGTGGACAGGCCAGGATCTCACCCTCAAGGCCGATGCCAGCTACACCAAGAGCCACAACTATCTGTTCTTTTCCGGCCTGACTTTGAACGGCACGGCGGCGAACTTTACCCAGGACCAGTCCGGTAGTGTACCGGGCACCGGCGTCAGCGGCACCAACCTGCTCGACCCGGCCAACTACAAGATTGCCAGCGTCCTCTACCGTACCCTTCCCTATGAAGGCGACCTGAGTACGGCACGGCTCGACGGCGAGTATGCGTTCGGCAATGGTTTCCTCGACACGCTTTCGGCCGGGGTGCGCTATGCCAAACGCGGCGCCGACGACGCGCCCGGCCTGATCTTTGCCGACGCCAGTACAGGCAACATCCCGGCCACGGCCATGCCCGGATACGTCATGGCGAACCCATACGGCAATTTCTTTCCCGGCACGTCCAGTATCGGCAACTTCCTCGTCGGCAATCTGTCGACCGCCCGCGACGCCGCCGGACTGCGCAACACCCTCGGCGTCGTTACCCCGGTTCCGACCGCCAATCCGCTCGGCACCTGGCATATCGACGAAGAAACCCAGGCCGGCTATCTCATGGCCAGGTTCAACGTGCCCGGTCTGCCGCTCGACGGCAATGCCGGCGTGCGCGTGGTGCGCACCCATGAAACGGTATCGGGCAACCAGTCCGTGCCCAGCAGCGGCGCCGTCGCGCCCATCGGCATCGACAGCTCCTACACCGACACCCTGCCGAGCATCAACCTGCGCTATGAAGTCAGGGAAGGGCTGGTTTTACGCGCCGCGGCGTCGAAGACCGTCACGCGGCCGGATTTCAGCCAGCTATCTCCCTCACTGCTCCTGATTCGGAATAGCGGCGACCCCACGTTAAACCAGGGCAGCGCGGGCAGTCCCGCGCTCAGGCCGGTCCGCGCCGACAATTTCGACGTGGCGATGGAGCGCTATTTCAACCCGACCACCTCGATGCACCTGACCGGCTTCGTCAAAAAGGTCGATGGTTTCGTGACCACGGTGAGCAGCCCGGAAATCCACGACGGCGAGGTTTATCAGGTCAGCCGTCCGCAGAATGCCAACACCGCGGACATTAAGGGCGTCGAGGCAGGCTACCAGCAGTTCTACGACTTTCTGCCCGGCTGGCTGAGCGGGTTGGGCTTGCAGGTGAATTACACCTACGTCGATAGCGAGACGCTCAACAGCGCCCTGGGTGGAAAGGTGCCGCTGCAAAACCTTTCGAAAAACAGCTACAACCTCGTCGGCATGTACGAGAAAGGCCGGATATCGGCCAGGCTCGCCTACAATTGGCGCGACAAATTCCTCTCCGGCGTCACCAACGTCGTTGGCGTAGGCTCCCTGCCGATCTACACCAAGGCCTACGGCTGGCTCGACGCTTCCTTGACCTATCGATACAGCAACAAAATTTCATTCGCCATCGAAGGCTTGAACTTGCTGCGTACCGTGCGCAGCTCCTATTATGGCGTTGAAACGCGGCCCCAGAGCGTTTGGGCGAACGACCTGCAAATCAGTACCAGCGTGACGGTTCGGTTTTGAAGATGACAATTCGAATGATTCGAGCGCCGATCGGGGCTAAAGCCCCTCCTACAACAAGCCCGCCATGGTTTTGCAGGAGCGGGTTTACCCGCGATAGGGTACTGAAATCGCGGGTAAACCCGCTCCTGCATGGCCTGTTTCTGCTGATTCTCGTCTCTTGCCTGTCGAACGTGGCCCAAGCCGCCGATCCGCTCGACGCTTGGCGCGCCGAAGCAGGCCGGGTGCGCATTCTGGCGGAAAACGACCTGGCGAGTGCTTATCAAGCTGCGCAGCGCTTGCAGGCTACGCTCCCCGCAATAGCGCCGCCCGCCGACCGGGTGCGACTGTTGAACCTGTTCGCGCGCATCGAGCTTTACCAAGCGCAGACCGAGCAGACGGCCAAACATGCCCAGCAAGCCATGGCGCTGGCCAAGCAGTATGGCGACAAGGTCGGCCAGGCCGAAGCAAACCTCAACGTGGCAATGAACGCCATCAACCAGAGCCATGTCGAAGAAGCAAAAACCGCTACCGTCGACGCCCTGGCGGAACTCGACGGCGTGGATCGTCCCGACCTGCTCGGCGAAGCGATGTTGCGCAGCGCCATGATGTACCGCCGCATCGGCCAGATGGACGAATCCGTCATCATGTCCATGCGGCAACTGGAAATTGCCCGGCGCAGCAACCTCCCGCTGGTGAAGACCTACGCCTATCAGGGGCTGGCTATTTCCTACGACCAAAGCGGCCGTACGGCGGAGGCGCGAAAATATTTCACCCTCATGCGCGAGCAGGCGCGGGCGATTCCCTCCAAGCTGCTGGAAGCCGATGCGCTCTTAGGCTTGGGCGGCGTGGTGTCTCATCTCGGCGACATTCGTGCCGGGGAAGGGGATATCCGCGAAGCGATCGCCCTCTATCGTTCGGTCGGCGGCGCTTTCTACCTCAGCCACGGTCGATTCATTCTTGCCGACAACCTGCGTTTGCGGCATCGTCCCGCCGCCGCGTTGCCGCTGTTTGACGAAGCGGCGGCGACCTACGAACAGCATGACAACAAGATCGGCCTGTGGTGGACCCTCATCGCCCGTAGCAAAACCCAGCAGGAGTTGCGCCACCTCGCCGCCGCGCAGGACGATGCCGAACGGAGCCACGCGCTGGCCAAGGAGATCGGCCTGTCGCTGTATCTCGGCGAAAGCGCCAAGCGTCTGGCCGCCGTTGCCGCCGCCCGCGGCGACTATCGGCTGGCTTATCGATTCAACACCGAAGCGACCGAGATGGCGGCACGCGCCGCCCGCGAGAATGCCGGCGCGCGCATGGTCGATCTTGCCGAGCGTTACGAAGCCGAGAGCGAGAAACGCCATATCGAAGAGCTCAGCCGCCGCAACGAGCTACAGGCCGCCGAACTCCGGCAGCGTTCGCTCCAGCAGCGCTGGTTGTGGACCTTGTTCGGCAGCAGCTTCGCCACGCTGGTCGGCACCGCATATTTCTTGCTGCGCCTGCGCCGTTCGCACCGGCTGCTCGAAACAGCCGACACACAGGTGCGTCAATCCAGAAACAAACTGCAAGCCACGCTGGATGCCATCCCGGATTTGTTGTTCGTCCTCGGGCTGGACGGGCGTTACTACGAGTATCATTCCCCGCGCACCGATTTGCTGGCAGCGCCCGCCGAAACCCTGCTTGGCAAAACCGTGTCCGAGGTCTTGCCGCCCGATGCGGCGGATATTTGCTTGTCGGCCTTGCGCGAGGCGCATGAAAAGGGCAGTTCGACCGGAAAACAGTTCGAATTGCCGCTTCCCCATGGCAAGTTCTGGTTCGAACTGTCGGTTGCCCGCAAAATTACCGACCACGGGGAGGAACCTCGTTTTATCGTGCTCTCCCGCGACATCACCGAGCGCAAGCGCATGGAGGAAGTGTTGCACGAGCAGGGGCAGGCGATTCGCGCCGTGGTGGAGAATTCCCCCGACATGATTGCCCGTTATGATACCGAATGCCGCCGCATTTACGTCAACCCCGCCATGCAAGCGCAGTTCGGGCTGCCCGTCGAAGAGATACTCGGCAAGACGCCGACGGCATTCTCGCCATTGTCGGACGCACAGGCTTACATGCAAATGATTCGGGGAGTGTTTGAAAGCGTGCAGAAGGTGGAGACGGAATTTTCCTTCTACACGCCCCAAGGCGCGACGCGCTGGGGACATATACGCATGGTGCCCGAGTTCGGCGCGGATGGGGAGGTGGTCAGCGTGCTGGCTATCGCGCGCGATATCACCTCGCTCAAGGACGCCGAAAACAAAATCGAAGAAGCCTACGCCCAAGTAAAAGAATTGGCCGCCTACCGCGAAGAAGCGCTGGAGAACGAGCGCAAGCGCATCGCGCGGGACATGCACGACGAATTGGGGCAGTACCTGACGGCGTTGCGCATGGGTATCTCCGTCCTGCGCATGCGCTTCGCCGAGGGCAAACCGGAAATGCAGGAGCAGGTGCAAGGCGTGATGTCGCTGCTGGACCGTACCATCCAGGTGGTACGCGACATGGCGACGCGGTTGCGTCCGGCGCCGCTGGAAATGGGCGTGCTGTCCGCGCTGGAATGGCTGGTGGAAGACTTCTCCAAACGAACAGGAGTCCAATGCGAACTGGATGCCGGCAAAGAAGAAATCGGCATGAGCGACAGCCAGGCTACTGCCATTTTCCGCATCGTCCAGGAATCGCTCACCAATGTTGCCCGCTATGCGGGAGCGGGGCATGTGGATATCCGCCTGGGAATCGGTGAAAAAGATTATATGCTGCTGGTGCGCGACGACGGCAAAGGCTTCGACCCCACCGCCTCTCGCAAGAAATCCTTCGGGCTGGTCGGCATCCGCGAACGTGCCGCCATGCTGGGCGGCGAGGCCAATATTTCCAGCGCTCCCGGACGGGGGGTTACAATTGAAGTGCGCATTCCTGTACAGGAACCAAAGGGGAAAACATGATTAAAATCTTGATGGCGGACGACCACTCCATCGTGCGGGAAGGCATGAGGTATTTGTTCTCGCTGACGAATGATATCCAGGTGGTGGGTGAGGCCGTGAACGGCGGACAGGTGCTGGAATTGCTGCACCAGGGGGGAATCAACATGATCCTGCTCGACATGTCCATGCCCGGCATCAGCGGGGTAAACCTCATCACCCGCATCCGTGCCCACGATTCCAGGATGCCTATCCTGGTGCTCAGCATGCACAACGAGCCGCAAATCGCCCGGCGCGCCTTGAGCGCCGGCGCATCGGGCTACCTGACCAAGGACAGCGAGCCGGAAATTCTGCTGGCAGCCGTGCGCAAGGTCGCGCGGGGCGGACGGTTCATCGACCCTGGGCTGGCCGAATCGATGGTGTTCGAGGGCAACAACCATACCGACCAGCACCCAGCCCACGAACAACTGTCCGAACGTGAATTCCAGATACTGAACATGCTCGCCAAGGGCAAAAGCCTCAACGAAATCGCCGACGAACTCGTCATCAGCAACAAAACCGTCAGTACCCACAAGGCGCGGTTGATGCAGAAAATGAACTTCCAAAGCAATGCCGATCTGGTGCGTTATGCCGTCGAGCATGGGTTGGTGGGGTAGCACATGTAGCCCGGAAGAAGGCGCATCGCGCCGGATTCTGGCTTGACTGTCTGCATCCGGACTACTTTTCTGGTTATTTCGTACCCTTCCATCGCCGTCAAAATAGCCTCCGGCATTTCCAAAATCCCTACATTGCTGTCGGTGCCGTCCGATGGTGTGTCAAAGCCGCATTTGCTACCCTTGACCAGCTAAAAATTACCTCATTTCGGCCTGAGCCTGTAGGCGGCTGGCTGTCACGGATTTTTCATGTCGTGGAGTTTCGGGATGTTAATGATCCGGTTATTGATTGCAGAAGATCACACCCTCATGCGGGAAGGCTTGAAGCAGTTATTTGCGTTGTTCGAGGACATCGAAGTGGCGGGGGAGGCGACAAACGGCGGAGAGGTCATGGAATGGGTCGGGAAAGGCGGGTTGGACCTGATCCTGCTCGACATGAATATGCCCGGCGTCAGCGGGGTGGATCTCATCTCCTGGATTTGCGATCGGGATAAACCGGTTCCCATCCTGATCCTGAGCATGTACAAGGAACCCCATGTCGCCATGCGCGCCCTCAGGGCCGGGGCGTCCGGCTACCTGACCAAAGATAGCGACCCGGAAACGTTGATTTTCGCCATTCGCAAAGTGGCCGAAGGAGGTCAATTTATCGATCCCTTCCTGGCGGAACAAATGGTCTTCAAAGGGAACTTGCCCAGCAAGCGCATATCTCACTGGCAACTTTCCGAACGAGAACTCCATATCCTGCGGGAGTTGGCGAGCGGTATCGGCATCAACGACATCGCCCAGAGTCTGGGCATCAGCAACAAAACTGTCAGTACCCACAAGGCGCGCATGATGGAAAAAATGGATTTCGGCAGCTATGCCGACCTGATGCGCTACGCGGTGGCTTATGGGCTGGTGACCTAGGGAGTATCCCCCCCCCCCGGGGCATGCCTGTGGGAGCGGGTAAACCCGCTCCCACATATCGGCACTGCAATTTTCAAATGTTTACTGGCCGGATCAATGGCTTCGCTAACGAATTTCACCCTCCCGGCCGCTCGGCTGAGGAAATCCCTACATCAAAATCAAGATTGCCTGACTAGTGATTTAGCGCGGGGCTTGGCATTCTTCCATACCATGATGACAGATATGTGACGGCTACGTCGGCCTCATGGGAAATATGTGGAGAATGTCGTGACGAATCGGAAAGTGCAGGACGCAAATGTTTGACGGGAAATTCCTTGCCGCCCTGGGGCGCGCCAAGCCGCTCCGGGCCGCCTTGGGTCGCGCGCGCGGGGGGGGGGGGCAGCGGACGGGATGGCGGGCTGCGCGCCTGGTTTTCGAGGCTCTGCGCGGCCATGAACGGAGATGGTCGGGAACTGGAACAACAGCTCGATCTGAAAGAATTCGCCCTCGACCATGCGCGCGAAGCCGTCTACCTGATCGATGCCCAGTTGCGCTTCGTCTACGTCAACGACGAAGCCTGCCGCACCCTGGGTTATCGCCGCGAGGAACTGATAGGCCTCACCCCGTCCGACATCAACCCGGACTATACGCCGGAAGATGCCATGCGTGTCCAGGAGAAAACGCTCGCCACCGGCTCGTGCATGTTCGAAACCCGCCACCGGCGGCGCGATGGCAGCTTGTTCCCGGTGGAAGTCCAGACCTCGATATTCGAGTATCGGGGCCAGGTAATGCATATGGCATTGGTACGCGACATCAGCGTGCGTAAGCAAGCGGAACAAGCATTCGCCGCCCGCGAACGGGATTTCCGCACCCTGGCGGAAAACTCGCCGGACCCGATTTATCGCTACGACCGCGACTGTCGCCGGGTGTATGTCAACCCGGCAGTGGAGCGGATTAGCGGGGTGTCCGCCTCCCTGCTGTTAGGCAAAACCCCCACGGAGACCAGGCTGGTTCCTTCCGCTGAGAGCGTGAAGGTGCTGCAAAGTATCGAGCGGGTTCTGGATACGGGGGTGCCCGATGATATCGAGGTGCTGTTCGTCGCGCCGGATGGTAGCGAGCTTTATTTCCAGAATCGCCATGTTCCCGAGTTCGGACCGGACGGCACGGTGGAGAGCGTGCTATCCATCGGACGGGACATCACCGAGCGTAAACAGAGCGAAACCGTGCTGCGGGAGCGGGCGGAACTGGAGCAGCGCCTGTCCGCTACGACGGCGAACCTTCCAGGATTCATCTTTACCATACGCGTCGGGACGGACGGCCGCACCAGCTTTCCTTTCGCCAGTGCCGGGGTCGAGGATTTGTTCGGGCTGCGCCCGGAAGACATCAGGGACAACGTAGCCGTTCTGCGGGCGCGCTACCATCACGACGATCTGCCGCGTCTTCTCGATCTCATGAAAGAAACCGAGCGGACGCTGATGCCGTTCCGCATCGAAATCCGCATCAGGAATCGCGACAACCAGCAGAGCTGGATCGAAATTCGCTCCATGCCCCAACGGCAGCCGGACGGCGCAACCGAGTGGCACGGCATCATGCTCGACATCACCGAGCGCAAGCAAGCGGAAGCCCTGCTGGAACAGCGCGAGCGCGAGTTCCGCTCGCTGGGGGAAAACCTGCCGGACAACGTCGCCCGCTGGGATGCAGCGGGCCGTTATCTCTACGTCAATCCCACCCACGAAAGCACTCTCGGTATGCCGGCCGCCGACGTGGTCGGCAGACGTATCGGCGATGTATTCCCCGATACGCACACCGAGGTTCAAGCGGCGATTGCGCAGGTGGTCGCCACCGGGCAGCCGGCGCTGTTCGTGCAGCAGCCTGTGCCGGCCGAGAACGGCGAGACGCGCATCCACGACGTCAGCCTGGTGCCCGAACGGGACGCGAACGGGAAAGTCGTCAGCGTGCTGGGCCTCGGTCGCGACATGACCGACATCTACCGCATGCAGGAGACGATTGACGCGCGGGAGCAGGAACTTCGCGCCCTGGCGGAATCCTCGCCGGGCATGATGGGCAGCTTCCATCTCCGGCCGGACGGCTCCGTTTGCATGCCCTATGTTTCGCCGAATATTTGGGAACTTTTCGGCTTGCGTCCGCAAGACGTCGCCGACGATGCCGCGCCGCTCATGGCGCTGAACCATCCCGACGACGCCCAACGGGTGGGCGAGGCCATCGCCGAGTCGGCCCGCACCATGACTCCATGGCGCGAGGAATACCGGATTTTGCATCCCACCCGAGGGGAACGCTGGATGGAAGGGCATACCAACCCGATGCCGCACCCGGACGGCGGGATTGTCTGGTATGGATATGTTCACGACATCACCGAGCGCAAGCGCCTGGAGGCCGAACTGCGCGAGCAGACGGATTTCCAGCAAACCCTGCTGGATGCCATGAACGACGTCGGCATGCAGTTGATGATGATCGAAAACGGCAGGATCGTCCATGTCGGCAATCGTGAACTCGCGCGCCAGTTCGGCTACAGCGACGCGGAACTCGATGCGCATCCTGCACTTGTCGATATCATTCACCCGGATGATCGGGAGCGGGTCATGGACTACTACCTGAGCCGTCTGGCCGGCGAAGCTATGCCCAGCAGCTACGAGGTTGGGCTGGTCACACGGGACGGCGAGCGGCGCGAATACGAAACCGCCGTCGCCGTCGTGCCCGACACCGACCCCGTTCGCATCGTCACCGTCGGCAAGGACATCACCGAACGCCAGCGCTTGGAAGATGCGCTGAACGCTTCTGAAGAAAAACACCGCGTCGTGTTCGAGTCCGCCAACGACGGCATCTTCCTGCACCGGATCGTCGAACGCGACGGGAACACCGAGTTCGTCCTCCACGACCTGAACCGGAAGGGCTGCGAGCTGTGGGGGCACTCGCGGGAGGACATCCTCTCCGGCAATTTCGACCTCCTGGCGATGAACAATCCGCCCTACAGTTTCGAGGAGGCGACCCGCCGCAACCGGCTCGCCGCAGCGGGGCAGCCGCAGTTGTTCGACTGGCAGCTCAAGCGTGGCGACGGCTCGAAAATATGGGGCGAGGTCAACCTGCGCCGCACCCGGATCGGCGGCGAGGATTTCCTGCTGGCGACGATACGCGAACTGACCGAGCGCAAGCGCATGGAGGAAGCCTTGCGGGAAAACCGGGAATCGCTCAACGAGGCGCAGCGTATCGCCCATGTCGGCAGTTGGGGGCTCGACTTGGTGAGCGGGGTGCTGACTTGGTCGGAGGAGATTTTCCATATCTTCGAGATCGACCCGGCGCACTTCGGCGCTTCCTACGAGGCGTTTCTGGCCATGGTTCATCCCGAAGACCGGGACGCGCTCAACACGGTTTATACCGAATCGTTCGAGAAGCGCATCCCCTACGATTTCGAGCATCGCCTGCTGATGCCGGACGGGCGCATCAAGCACGTCCACGAACGCTGCGAGACCCATTATGCCGAAGACGGCAAGCCCCTGCGCTCACTCGGCACGGTGCAGGACATCACCGAACGCAAACGTCTGGAAGAGCGGCTCGTCAAGCGCGAACGGGAATTCCGCGCCCTGGCGGAAAATTCGCCGGACAGCGTAGTGCGCTACGACCGCGACTGCCGCTTCGTCTATGCCAACCCTATATTCGAGAGGATGCTCGGCTGTAGCCTGGATGAGCTGCGCGGCAAGACCCCGACGCAGGTGCCCGGTCTGCAAGATGCGGAATTTTTCGAGAAGCGGGTATGGGAAGTAATGCAAACAGGCGTGGCGGACGAATTCGAGTATCCCGTCCAGGCTGCGACAGGGAACGCTTTCTGGGGGCTGGTGCATATCGTCCCGGAGTTCGACGAGGCCGGGCAGGTGGTGTTCGTCCAGGTGCTGACGCGCGATATTACCGCCCTCAAGGAGGCCGAGCGCTATTTGGCGGAATCCCATGAGCGGCTGCGCGAGCTCGCCTTGCATTGGGATTCCGAGCAGGAAGCGGAGCGCAAGCGCCTCGCCTGGGAGGTGCACGAGGGCATAGGACAGAACCTGATGTCACTGCGCATGAACCTGCAAATGACCGGCAAAGAGACAGCTAAAGACGGCCATGTCTTGCGCAAGCGAATTGGGGAAATGTTGGGGCTGCTCGACAATACGGTCGGCTTGGTGCGCGACGTGACTGTGGCGCTACGTCCCAGGATGCTCGACTTTGGGCTGGCTACCGCCTTGGAATGGCTGGCCGATGAATTCAGGGCGAAACATGGCATCGCCTGCGAAATCGACCAGCCGAAAACAGGAATCACGCTGAACGAGCGGGTTGGCACGGTGCTGTTTCGTGTCGTGGAAGCAGCGCTTTCCCATTTCGCTCGCCTGGGAAGCGCCGAACGGGTAGCTGTGACTGTGGAAAAGGTGGGCTATTCATGCCGGCTTACGGTGCACGAACAGTTGAAGGGATTTGACGAAGCCGCGCAAACGGACGACGAAGATTTCGGGCTGGCCTGGATACAGGAACAAATCACCGCGATGGGCGGGGAGTTCGTGATGTTTACCCTGCCCGGACAAGGTACAACGATAGAAGCGACCCTGCCGATGCGGGATGATTTGTAGGAGGGACTCTTGTGCCATTTGGGTATTAGCTCCGGTCAACGCTGGCAGGGTAGGGGGTAAGACCCGCTCCGTCGGTCGGTGGTTTGAAAGGAAAATTAAGGAATTCATAATGATACGATTGATGATCGCCGACGACCATGCCGTCGTGCGCGAAGGACTGAAACAGATATTTGCGCTGGAAGACGATATCCAGGTGACTGCGGAGGCGGCAAACGGCTTGCAAACGCTGGAGCTGCTGAAAAATATTGAGTTCGACATGGTTTTGCTCGATATGTCCATGCCCGGAATCAACGGGTTGAACCTCATCACACGCATCCGTGCCCAGTTGCCCATGTTGCCGATTTTGGTGCTGAGCATGCACAGCGAGCCGCAATTTGCAAAACGGGCGCTCAATGCGGGCGTCAACGGCTACGTTACCAAGGGGGGCGAGATGGAGGTCTTATTGATGGGTATCCGTAAGGTGGCTGCGGGCGGGCGGTTCATCGAGCCGGGTCTTGCCCTGGAGCTGTTTCTACCGGAAGATGGAGCGCGCCGGGAGCAATTGTCCGAGCGCGAGTTCCAGATCATGCGTCTGTTGATTCAAGGAAAGGGAATCAACGAAATCGCGGACAGCCTGAAAATCAGCAACAAAACCGTCAGCACCCACAAAGCGCGCCTCATGCAAAAGATGAATTTCGGCAGCACTACCGATATGGTGCGTTACGCCATCGAACATGGACTGGTGGATTGATCGCTCTTGCATGAGATGAGCGGCTCTTGTTCCCTTCGGTGGGATCGGGGCTGAAGCCCCTCCTGCAAACGCCACCGTCCCTGTGGGAGCGGGTTCACCCGCGATTTCCTCACTGTTGATCGGGGTTAATACCCTGTAAGGGCTCAAGAGCCTCTCCTACGCATATCAGCCGTACATGACCTCTTCGGCATGTAGGGATTTTCCTACCCCAATCCTCACTCATCCTGATGCACAAATCAAGATTGCCTGACTAGAGGCACGTGGATGATTTCGGCATTCTGTAAGCCAGGTCGCGATGCTCATTGTGGCGACGGCTTCACAAAACGAAATTCAAGGAGGTCCCGTAATGACGGGAGCAAGCGTGTCTGAAAGCGGATATCAAGGCAAATGGGTGACGTTTATGGTGGGGGTGGCCGGGGCGGCCTGTGTGCTTGCCGTCGGCGGGCTAACGCCGCTGTCGCTCGCGCTGGCGGTCGTGCCGGTGGTGCTGGGCGCGATACTGGGCGCATATCTTGCACGTCGGTTCCGTACCCAACTGGATTCAGCCATTGCTACGGTGCGCGACGAACTGGAGCCTGGGCAATGTCCGCACAAGGCTAGCTGCATCAATGGGCTGGATCGCCTTTGTCTGGGGGTGCTGCCGGTCTGGTCGGGGCAGATCGAGATGGCGCGTTCGTATACCGAGGAGGCCATCGGCGCCCTGGCGAGCCGTTTCGGCGATCTTTCGCAGCGTTTGGAAGCGGCGGTGTCGGCCTCGACGAGTTCCGCTGGCGATATTGGCGGCGTCGGAACGAACTGGCTGATCCATCTCATCCAGGAAAGCCATGGGGAAATGGATGGGGTGATCGCCTCGCTGCGCGCGGCCTTCGAAGCCAAGAAAATATTGCTGGACGAAATTGCCGGGCTGGCGCATTTCACCGACGAACTCAAAACCATGGCGCAGCAAGTCGGCAATATCGCCAGCCAGACCAATCTGCTCGCGCTCAATGCCGCTATCGAGGCGGCGCGCGCCGGCGAGGTGGGGCGCGGTTTCGCGGTGGTGGCGGACGAGGTGCGCAAGCTCTCCGCCATGTCCGGTGAAACCGGCAAGAAAATCGCCGCCACGGTGGAAACCGTCAATAAAGCCATCGCCTCGACCTTGCTGGCTTCCCAGCAATACGCCGTGCAGGACGGCGAAACATTGAGCCAATCGGAGCAGGCGATCCAACTGATGATGGGGCAATTCCAGGCTGCCGCCGGCACGCTGTGCGAATCCACCGACAGCATGCGCAACGAAAGCAATGCCATCCGCGAGGAAATTTCCGACGTGCTGGTGGCTTTGCAATTCCAGGACCGCGTCAGCCAGGCGTTGACCCATGTGCGCAACGACCTGGGCAAGCTCGAACAGCGCATCGGCGAACACGAAGGTTTGCCGGGGGAGATCGATGCGGCGGCCTGGCTCGAAGAGCTTTCTCAGACCTACACCATGCCGGAACAGCATGCCGTGCATAACGGCGGCCATTCCAGGGCGGCGGTGGAAACCCCTTCAACCGAAATTACGTTTTTTTAAGGAGAGAAATTATGGCTAAAAGCATCATGATCGTTGACGATTCCGCCTCGCTGCGCCAGGTCGTCAGCATCGCCCTGAAGGGCGCGGGATACGACGTGACCGAGGCTTGCGACGGCAAGGATGCCCTTTCCAAACTCAAGGGGCAGAAACTCCACCTCATCATCAGCGACGTCAACATGCCAAACATGGACGGCATCTCATTCGTCAAGGCGGCCAAGCAACTGCCGGAATACAAATTCACCCCGATCATCATGCTCACCACCGAAGCCGGCGAAGGAAAAAAAATGGAAGGCCAGGCGGCCGGAGCCAAGGCATGGGTGGTCAAGCCATTCCAGCCGGCACAAATGTTGGCGGCGGTATCCAAGCTGGTGATGCCTTAGCGAGGAATGGCGTAGGAAGGGCTTCAGCTCCGATTCGCGGAGAGGAAATCACGGGTAATACCCGAAAGGCACAAGACCCGCTCTCACAGGAATGTGGTTTTTTGTGAAATAACCGGGTTAACACAGGAGAAGCCAACATGAAGGTGAATTCGAAGCTCGACAAAAAAAAGGGCCAATGCCACCTCTCCATCGAGGGGGAGATGACGATTTATCACGCCATGAAATTGAAGGAAGAGCTGCTCTCCCCATTGGTGGATTGCCAGGAGATGGAAATCGATCTGTCCGGCGTCGGAGAAATCGACATGGTGGGCTTGCAGGTGCTGGTGGTGCTCAAGCGGGAAGCGGAAACGCTGGGCAAGTTATTGCGTTTTATCGGCCACAGCCAGTCGGTACTGGAACTGATGGATTTGTGCGACCTGGGCGGATTTTTTGGCGACCAGGTGCTGATCAGATCGAAAGCGTAATTGAGTTTATAGAGTCGGCCGTTAAATGTTGCGATTCCGCGCTGACCCTGTAGGAGCGGGTTTTGTGCCCTTCGGGTATTGCCCGCTCGCTATTGCGGGTAAACCCGATTCACATCGTAACTGGCTGGATCAGGGGCGAATTGCTCGCTTTTCTAGAAGTTAAAGGGAAAAAACATGAATCTCGACGACGCACTGCAAACATTCATTATCGAAAGCCGGGAACTGCTGCAACAAATGGAAGAGGCGCTGTTGCGCATCGAGCAGGCACCGGACGACCCCGACACCGTCAACGCCATTTTCCGCGCCGCACATACCATCAAGGGTTCCGCCGGACTGTTCGGGCTGGATCATGTGGTGGCATTCACCCATGTCGCCGAAAGCGTGCTGGACAAGGTGCGCGGCGGCGAAGTGCGTATCGATTCCGACCTGGTGGCCCTGTTTCTCGCGGTAGGCGACCACTTGGCAATGCTGGTGGATCGCATCGCCGACGGCGGCGCGCTGGACGACCATGCGCGTGAAGAAGGCGATCTGCTGGCGGGGCGCCTCAAAACCTATCTGGGCGCGCCGCAGGCGAGCGCGACTGCTCAGTCCGCCAGTGTACCGGTGACGCACGATCATCCTTTCGAGTCGGAAGGCGGCGGCTCGGTGGAAACCGACAACTGGCACCTCTCCCTGCGCTTCGGGCGCGACATGCTACGCAACGGCATGGATCCGCTTTCCTTCATCCGCTATCTCGGCTCGTTCGGCACCCTGGTGCATGTCGTCACGCTGATCGACGGCATTCCGCCGGTTGCCGAGTTCGACCCCGAATGTTGTTACGTCGGCTTCGAAATCAGCTTCAAGAGCGATGCCGACAAGGCCACCATCGAGGGCGTATTCGATTTCGTGCGCGAAGACAGCCAGATCCGCATCCTGCCGCCACATAGCAAGGCCAGCGAATACCTGGGCCTGATTCGCGACATGCCGGAAGAGGAAATGCGCCTGGGCGAAATCCTGGTCAAATGCGGCACCCTCACCCAGGCGGAACTGGACAATACCCTGCTGTACCAGGCGAAGAGCGGCGAACAGCCGCCGCGCCTGATCGGCGAAGTGCTGGTGGAGCAGAATATGGTGCGCCCCAAGGTGGTGGAGGCCGCGCTGGAAAAGCAAAAGCAGGTCAAGGACAACAAGAGCGCCGACAGCAACCTGATCCGCGTCGATGCGGAAAAGCTCGATCAGCTCATCAACCTCATCGGCGAACTGACCATCGCCGGCGCCGGCGCCAACCTGGTGGCACAGCGGGCCGGTATCGGCGAGCTGTACGAGTCCACCTCCACCATGCTGCGCCTGGTCGAAGCCGTGCGCGACTCCGCGCTGACCCTGCGCATGGTGCAGATCGGCGCTACCTTCAACCGCTTCAGCCGCGTGGTGCGCGATGTATCCAGGGAACTCGGCAAGGACATCGAGCTGGTTATCAGCGGCGCGGAAACCGAACTCGACAAAACCGTGGTGGAAAAAATCGGCGACCCGCTCACCCACCTGGTGCGCAACTCCATGGATCACGGCATCGAATCCGCCGAGATGCGCCTCGCCGCAGGTAAGCCCGCCAAGGGCACCTTGCGCCTCAACGCCTTCCACGATTCGGGCAGCATCGTCATCGAAGTGTCTGATGACGGCGGCGGCTTGAATAAGGAAAAACTGCTCAAAAAAGCCATCGAACGCGGCCTGATCAACGAAGGCCACAATTTGAGCGACCATGAAATCTACAACCTGATTTTCGAGCCCGGCTTCTCCACCGCCGAAGCGGTGAGCAACCTGTCTGGGCGCGGCGTTGGCATGGACGTGGTGCGGCGTAACATCACCGCCCTGCGCGGCATGATCGAACTCGACAGCGAAGAAGGCGTGGGCACCACCGTCAGCATCCGCCTGCCGCTGACGCTTGCCATCATCGACGGATTCCTGGTTACCGTCGGCAAGTCCTCCTTCGTCATCCCGCTCGACCTGGTGGTCGAATGCGTCGAACTCTCGACCGCCGACAGCGCTGCCTCCGGCGAGCGCCATTACATCAACCTGCGCGGCCAGGTGCTGCCCTATCTGCGCCTGCGTGAAATGTTCGAAGAGGATGGGGAGCCGGTGCGCCGCGAAAACGTCGTCGTCATCCAGTACGGCGGCGCGCGCGCCGGCTTGGTGGTGGACAATCTGCTGGGCGAATTCCAGACCGTCATCAAACCGCTCGGCCGTATCTTCACCAACGTCAACGGCATCGGCGGCTCCACCATCCTGGGCAGCGGCGAAGTGGCGCTGATTCTCGACGTGCCCAAACTGATCCAGCTCGTGTCCGAGCGCGAGGAGCGGGGTGTGGCGGTGGGGTGAGGTGTAGCCTGGATGAAGGCCGCAGGCCGTAATCCGGGGAAATTGCGGTGGTTCCCGGATTGCGTTGCGCTTCATCCGGGCTACTGGGGTAAGCATCGCGCACTCCAGCGGAATTGCTGGGGTTCGCAAGCTCACCCCAGCCTACGCGGGTTTGAAAACAGGAGGGAACATTATGTTCAAGAACATGAAGATCGGTGCGCGGTTGTGGTTACTGGTGCTGGTGGCGATTGCGGCGCTGATGCTGACGGTAGGGCAGGCATTGCTGAATCTTCGGCACACCATGCTGGAGGACAGGCAGATCAAGACACGCCATGTAGTGGAAACCGCCTACGGCGTGATCGCCCATTACGGCGCGCTTGCCGCCGCGCAGAAACTGAGCAGGGAAGAAGCGCAGTCGCAGGTTACGGACGTATTGCGCGACTTGCGTTATGAAGGGAAGGAGTATTTCTGGATCAACACCCTGGAGCCGCGCATGGTGATGCACCCCATGAAGCCGGAACTGGACGGCAAGGACTTGTCTGGAATTAAGGACCCAAACGGCAAGCCGGTTTTTGTCGAGTTCGCCAATGCGGCCAAGCGCGGCGGAGCCGGGTTCGTCGACTACTACTGGCCCAAGCCGGGGTCAGACAAACCGGTCGCAAAAGTTTCCTACGTCAAACTCTACGAGCCGTGGGGTTGGGTAATCGGCAGCGGTATTTATCTCGATGATGTCGACAGAGCTTTTATGTCCGAAGTGACCAAGTTCGGCAGTTTAGTCGCTGCCGTGTTGCTGGTTATCGGGCTTGCGGCATGGATTATCAGCCGCAGTATTACGACTCCGCTCAACGATGCGGTCGGAGTTGCCAACCAACTGGCTGCCGGCGATTTGACCGCCAGGATTGAAGTCAATAGCAAGGACGAGACCGGCATGCTGCTGACCGCGATGAAGAACATGGTGGAGAAGCTGTCGCAAGTGATCGGCGAAGTACGCAGTTCGGCGGATTCGCTTTCGAGCGCCTCGGAAGAAGTGTCGGCGACGGCGCAGAGCATGAGCCAGGCATCGAGCGAGCAGGCGGCGAGCGTGGAAGAGACCTCGGCGTCGGTGGAGCAAATGTCGGCGAGCATCAACCAGAACACCGAAAACGCCAAGGTGACCAACGGCATGGCGGAGTCCGCCTCGAAGCAGGCCAACGAAGGTGGTGTGGCGGTGAAGGACACGGTGACGGCGATGAAGTCGATTGCCGACAAGATCGGCATCATCGACGACATCGCCTACCAGACCAACCTGCTGGCCTTGAATGCCGCCATCGAAGCGGCGCGTGCCGGCGAACACGGCAAGGGCTTCGCGGTGGTCGCGGCGGAAGTGCGCAAGCTGGCGGAACGCAGCCAGGTCGCCGCGCAGGAAATCGGCGAAGTGGCGAAAGGCAGCGTCAGCCTGGCCGAGCGCGCGGGCAAGTTGCTCGACGAAATCGTCCCGGCCATCGGCAAGACCTCGGACCTGGTGCAGGAAATCGCCGCCGCCTCGGAAGAGCAGACCAGCGGCGTGGCGCAGATCAACACCGCGATGGGCCAACTCAACCAGATCACCCAGCAAAACGCCAGCAGCAGCGAAGAGCTGGCGGCGACTGCCGAGGAAATGAGCGGCCAGGCCGAACAGCTCCAGCAACTGGTGGGGTTCTTCAAGGTCAGCGCCGCGTAGTGATGTAGGGTGGATGCGCTGCGCTTATTCACCCTACAGGGCTTTGTTGGGCACGGGGTGCCCAACCTACCGAACTGGTGATCGCAGGTAATACCCTGAAGGACACAAGGCCAGCTCCTGCAAAGGCGTAGGTTGGTTAATGTGGGTGATGGAAAAGGACGCCGGGGGCAATCCCCGAGATATGACGAATAACGTATAAACAACAAGGAGGTAAAGATGGGAGCCTTGGTTAAGGTGGACAAAACGGCCGACCCGGTCCAGACGTCCGAGATGCAGCAATATCTCACCTTCGTACTGGGCGGCGAGATGTTCGCCGTCGGGACGTTGAGCGTGAAGGAGATCATCGAATACGGACACCTCACGGTGGTGCCGATGATGCCGGATTTCATCCGCGGGGTGATCAATCTGCGCGGTTCGGTGGTGCCGGTGATCGACCTCGGCGCGCGCTTCGGCCGCGGCGAGACGGCGGTGACGCGGCGCACCTGCATCGTCATCATCGAAGTGCCGACCGGCGAGGAAAAACAGGACATCGGCGTGGTGGTGGACGCGGTGAGCGAGGTGCTTGAAATCCCTGCCAGCGACATCGAGCCTGCTCCGACCTTCGGCGCCAAGATTCGCGCCGATTTCATCCACGGCATGGGCAAGGTGGGCGGCAAGTTCGTCATCCTGCTCGACGTCGGCAAGGTGCTGTCGGTGGACGAAATTTCCACACTGGCGGGGGTGTCCGGCCAGGGTTCAGAGGTTGTCGCAGCGTAGGGATCTACGCACTGCACAATGTTCTTCAGGTTCGAAATTAACTTAGCGGAAAGTAAAGGAAAATCATGTTTAAAAATATGAAAATCGGTATGCGGCTGGGTGCTGGATTTTTCCTGGTGGTCATGTTGATGGCGGCGATTGCTATCGTCGGCATTACCCGCATGGCCACTATCAACGAAAAGCTCGACGACATCGTTAAGGACAAATATCCCAAAACAGCCTGGGTCAACGTGGTCAGCAACAACATCAACGTCATTGCCAGATCCATGCGCAACGCGCTCATCAATATCGACGACAAGGATCGCGTCAAGCAGGAGGTTGATCGTATTGCCGAGGCGCGTAAGAACATCAAGGAGAACCTTGACAAGCTCGACGAGAAAATCAAGAGCGACGAGGGCAAGGCACTGATGAAAGAATTACAGGCCATCCGGGCAATCAACGTCGCTGGGCAGGACAAGCTTATCAAGCTCATCGAGGAAGGCAACAGGCAGGAAGCCGCAAGTTTCCTGACCGGGGAATATCGGGGGCAGCAGAAGGCTTACTTCGATGTCATCAACAAGGTACTGGATTACCAGGGCTCCCTGATGGAGAAGTCTGGCAAGGATGCGAGCGAGACCTATAATTCATCGCGCACATTGATGGTGTCTCTGGCGATAGCGGCGTTTTTGTTTGCTGTCGGCCTCGCTTTATGGGTTACCCGTTCCATCACCAGGCCGCTCAACGATGCGGTCGGAGTTGCCAACCAACTGGCTGCCGGCGATTTGACCGCCAGGATTGAAGTCAATAGCAAGGACGAGACCGGCATGCTGCTGACCGCGATGAAGAACATGGTGGAGAAGCTGTCGCAAGTGATCGGCGAAGTACGCAGTTCGGCGGATTCGCTTTCGAGCGCCTCGGAAGAAGTGTCGGCGACGGCGCAGAGCATGAGCCAGGCATCGAGCGAGCAGGCGGCGAGCGTGGAAGAGACCTCGGCGTCGGTGGAGCAAATGTCGGCGAGCATCAACCAGAACACCGAAAACGCCAAGGTGACCAACGGCATGGCGGAGTCCGCCTCGAAGCAGGCCAACGAAGGTGGTGTGGCGGTGAAGGACACGGTGACGGCGATGAAGTCGATTGCCGACAAGATCGGCATCATCGACGACATCGCCTACCAGACCAACCTGCTGGCCTTGAATGCCGCCATCGAAGCGGCGCGTGCCGGCGAACACGGCAAGGGCTTCGCGGTGGTCGCGGCGGAAGTGCGCAAGCTGGCGGAACGCAGCCAGGTCGCCGCGCAGGAAATCGGCGAAGTGGCGAAAGGCAGCGTCAGCCTGGCCGAGCGCGCGGGCAAGTTGCTCGACGAAATCGTCCCGGCCATCGGCAAGACCTCGGACCTGGTGCAGGAAATCGCCGCCGCCTCGGAAGAGCAGACCAGCGGCGTGGCGCAGATCAACACCGCGATGGGCCAACTCAACCAGATCACCCAGCAAAACGCCAGCAGCAGCGAAGAGCTGGCGGCGACTGCCGAGGAAATGAGCGGCCAGGCGGAGAATCTCCAGCAACTGGTGGGGTTCTTCAAAGTCAATGGCGCGGGAGAAGGCATGTCCACGATGCGCCGCGCCAAGCCGGCAACATCGCACCCGGTCGCGCACCTCGCCAAGGCGGGACATGCAACCGGGCCGGTGGACGAAGGGCATTTCCAGCGGTTTTGACCGGATTGTGGGAGCGGGGCTTACACGCGATTCAGCCACCGTTGATAGGGGCTGAAGCCCCTCCTACACCGTTGAAATGCAAGTGATGTGGGGTGGATAAGTGTAGCGCATCTACCAGCCTGGCAGGATAAACGGTTCATTGTTTCCGCCAGGTTGGTGGATGCGTTGTGTTTATCCATCCTGCAAAACTAACCATATTCTATGGGCCACGGTCTTTTTCGAAGATCGATATTAAGGTTGGATCATGTTGAATACGCTTTCATTAAAAGCAAGAGTGGCATTGCTCGTGTCGGTTATCGTGTTATCCGTCGCGCTGGCGATGGCGGCTTCTGTGGTCAAGTTGCGTGCAGTCGAAAATATTTTCGGGCAATACGACAAAGTGGCTGTGAAGACTCGCACCGGGACGCTGGCTATTGCGCGCGACGTGAATTACGTCTCGCGTTTGTGTCGCTCGATCATGCTTGGCGATGCTTTCGATAAAAATATGAAATCGCTCGATGAGACCATCTGGCGCATTGATCTCGAATTCGGCGATCTACGCAAGGCGGCGCTGGAAATGCAAGACGATCACCAGCGCAAGGAACTGCAAGACCTGATCGAGTTAGCAGCCTCCGATGCTCTTTCTTTCGTGAACGATGGGCGGCGGCAAATGCAGGCACTGCGGGATGCCGATAGCGCCACTAAAACCGGGGCGTGGACGAACTACCACAAGACAGCAACGCCCTTGGCGGAAAAATCGCGGGAGACTTTCGGCAAGCTGGAGAAATTCTCCGAAACCAATATGACCGCACTGCGCGAAGGAACGAGTGACAGGATCGAAAGTTTTCTGCATGTCATGATGGCTGTGACCCTTGTATCGATTCTTGTTTCCGCAGTTCTGGGCGTGTTGGTCGGTCGCTCTGTCCTGAAGCAATTGGGCGGTGAGCCTGCCTTCGCCGCTGAGACCATCGCGAAGATTTCCGCTGGAGATCTGACAGTACATGTACTGACCGAACCAGGCGATACCAGCAGTATGTTGTCCGCCATGAAATCCATGACGGACAAGCTTTCGCGGATGATCGCCGACATGCGGGCAGCGGCGGATAGTTTGGGCACCGCCACGGGCCAGGTGAGTGCCACTGCCCAGAACATCAAACAAGCCGTCGATGCGCAGGCGGCCAGCATGGAGGAAACGTCCGCCTCGGTGGAGGAAATGTCCGCTTCCATCGTCCAGAATTCCGAGAACGCCAGGATAACCGATGGAATGGCAGCCAAGGCAGCCAGGGAAGCCAGTGACGGCGGCCAGGCGGTGCGGGAAACGGTCGATGCGATGAAGAGCATTGCCGAGAAGATCGGTATCATCGACGAAATCGCCTACCAGACCAATCTGCTCGCCTTGAACGCCGCCATCGAGGCGGCCCGTGCCGGCGAGCACGGCAAGGGCTTCGCGGTGGTGGCGGCGGAAGTGCGCAAGCTGGCCGAACGCAGCCAGGTGGCCGCCCAGGAGATCGGCGAAACGGCCAAGGGCAGCGTGGCGCTGGCGGAGAAGGCGGGCGCATTGCTGGACACCATCGTGCCGAGCATCGAGAAGACCTCGGAGCTGGTGCGGGAGATTAGCGCCGCTTCGGATGAGCAATCCGTCGGCGTGGGGCAAATCAACAGCGCCATCGTTCAGTTGAATCAGCTTACCCAGCGTAATGCCACAGCTTCGGAGGGGCTGGCGACTACCGCCGAAATGATGATGGCCCAGGCGCAAGACCTACAGCGGTTCATGGCCTTTTTCAAGGTGGAGGAGACGAAGCTGGCCCTGGCTTCCGCCAAGGCCGCGCATCTTGCGTGGAAGATACGGATACGCGCTTTTCTCGACGGCAAGACGGCGCTTAGCGCGAACGAGGCCATTTCGCACCACGAATGCGCTTTCGGCAAGTGGTACTTCGGCGGCGGCCGGGAAAAGTTCAGCCATGTCCGGGAAATGCACGAGGTGGATGTCCCTCACGCGGAGTTGCATAGAACCATCAAGGAGATTGTGCGCCTCAAGGGTGCCGGCGACCAGGCGGCAGCCGAACGGCTTTACGGGAAAGTGGAAACCCTGTCCCACCATGTGGTGGATTTGCTCGATGAGGCGGAAAACAAGGCGTGATGACGGCTTGGGCGTAATCGCCTAAGGGGCAAAGATGTTGGGAGGATATGCGCAGCGCACCCCCCCTACGAAGCTGGGGCGCTGCATGGTCGCGGGCTTTCCCTGCGCTTTGCCCATTCGGATGCGGGGAAATTCCTACCCTGCCGGTTTCGATCCCTACACAAAAATCAAGATTGCCTGATGGCCGGCTGTCAAAATATTCGCCATTCTGTTGATATGTTTGCGGAGGTGGTACGCCGGACTGGTTAGGGAGAGTCATGTATGAAGAATTCGATATGGGTTGCCGGCTGCCATGCCGCTGGGCCGGGTTTTGCGGGCGAGACGGAACGACGGGACGGATTGGCGACGGTGGCGCAGTCGCAGGAGGAGATCAAGCGCGTTGTCGCGATGGCGGAGGGGGTTAGCCTGACGGCGACCAATGCGCTGTTGGTGGCCAAGCGGGCCGGGACGTCGTCCGTCGGATTCGGTGTGGTGGCGCGGGAGATGCGCGGCTTTTCCGGCCGGCTGGTGCAGACTATGCAGGATCTTATGTTGCGGGTGTATGCCTTGGTGGAGGCGGAGGCGGTGCGTATGCAGCGGGTGCGCAACATGGGCAAGCTGTGCCGGGCCTGCAAGGGTGGCGAGGGCGCGATGCGCCATTTAGACGGTGCCTGCGGGCGCAGCCGGGAGGCATTGCAGATGCAGGCAAGCCGCCTGCTGGCGTTGCAGGCATCGTTGCTGGAGGCGTTGGCCCGAGCGGAGAAACAGTGTGCCATGGGCGTGGCGGTAGGGCGAGGGGCGCGGATAGAGGCGGCCCACAGCGGGGGCTGTGAGCAGGAGTTGCGTCAGATTGCGGCGGATATGGAGGGTGCCGTCGGCGGTTTGATCGAGGGGGTGCGCAAGTTGAGGAAAACGGCGGCGGGAGGGATGGCGTGAAGAAAGCAGAAACTATTTTCGAGTCCGGGCCGCACAAGTGGCTGGTGGTGGCGCGGGACCCGGAGCGTCCGGGATATTTGATCGATACCAATGAGTATCTGGTGGCTCACGGCGACCATGCGTTGCTTACCGATCCGGGCGGGTCGGAGATTTTTCCGGCGGTGTTCTCAGCAGTGAGCGAAGCGTTCAACCCCATGCATATCCACGGGCTGTTCGCCTCCCACCAGGACCCCGACATCATTTCGTCGCTGTCGCTGTGGCTGGATTTCAACCCGGCCATGCATTGCCATACCAGTTGGCTGTGGACATCGTTTATTCCCCATTTCGGCGGTCGGGACGACACCTTCATTCCCATCCCGGACGAGGGCATGGATATCCGCGTAGGCGGGCTGGCGTTGCGGGCGGTTCCCGCCCATTACCTGCATTCGTCTGGAAACTTCCATTTGTACGATGCCAAGGCGCGCATCCTGTTTTCCGGCGATGTCGGCGCGGCGCTTCTGCCGCCGGGAGAGGACGGCCTGTTCGTCAAGGATTTCGACCGCCATATCCGTCACGCGGAGGGTTTCCACCGCCGCTGGATGGGATCGAACGATGCCAAAATGGATTGGTGCGAGCGGGTGAGCAGGATGGAGGTCGATATGCTGTGTCCGCAGCACGGGGCGATTTACCAGGGGGCGGATGTCGGGCGTTTCATCGACTGGTTCGCCGCCCTAAAGGTGGGCCTGCCTACTCACGGCGCATAGGCGCGGATGCAACGCGCGGCGTCGTGGCCTGGATGAAGGCATCAGGCCGGAATCCGGGGTAGGGAAAGTCCTACCCGCCCTATCCAAATCCCTACACATGAACCAAGATTGCCTGATGGGAGGCTTGGGCGGATTTTGAGATGCTTCTTTCCATGGACGATGGCACATTCGAAGCAGGGTCACCAATAGCAGGATGCCGAGTGGTTTCGGCGTTGTCAGGCAATATCGGCGGGAGATTGCAATGCAGCAAAATTTGATTTTATCCGACCAGGAGTTTCATCAATTCCGGAGCATGATCTACGAGGTGGCCGGCATCAGCATGTCCGAGGCGAAAAAGCCGCTGGTCAGCGGACGCCTGGCGAAGCGCATCCGGCATCACAGGATGGGGAGCTACGGGGCCTATTTCAATTTGCTGATGCAGGAAAAGGCCGAATTGCAGGTGGCGGTGGACTTGCTGACCACCAACGAGACGTATTTCTTCCGCGAACCCAAGCATTTCGATTTTCTGCGCGACCGCATCCTGCCTGATCTCAAGTCACGGCCTGTGGTGAGGGTGTGGAGCGGTGCCAGTTCCAGCGGCGAGGAACCATACACCATCGCCATGACGCTGGCGGAATCCCTTGGCGACCGCGCATGGGAAATCGTGGCTTCCGACATCAGCACGCGGGTGCTGGATAAAGCCCGGTCCGGCCTTTATCCCATGGCGGATGCGGAAGGTATTCCCAGACCGTTGCTGTCCAAATATTGCCTCAAGGGCGGTGGCCCGCACGAGGGTTCCTTCCTGATCGACCGCTCGCTACGTAGCCGGATCAATTTCCTCCAGGTCAACCTGAATTCGCCTTTGCCGAATCTGGGCGAGTTCGATGTGATTTTCCTGCGCAACGTGATGATTTACTTCGATATGGAAACCAAGCGCGAGGTGGTGCGGCGCATGTTTCCCCTGTTGCGACCTGGGGGGTATTTCATCGTGAGCCATTCGGAAAGCCTGAACGGCGTCACGGACGACCTCAAGGTCGTTGTTCCTTCCATTTACAGGAAGCCCAATGCTTAAAACCGATCAAGTCATCGAAATCTTCCTGCAACCCGGAGAGCATTTCTTCGGTGACCGGCAGACGCGTATCCGCACGGTGCTGGGGTCGTGCGTGTCGCTGGTGTTCTGGCATCCGCACCAGTTGGTAGGCGGTATGTGCCATTACATGTTGCCGGGCCGGGCTCATGGCGCGGCTGTCGGCCTGGATGGCCGTTACGCCGACGAGGCGGTGGCGTTGATGCTGGAAGAAGTTCGCGCGAGCGGCACCCAACTGCACGAATACCAGGTGAAGATGTTCGGCGGCGGCAACATGTTTCCCACCATATCGCGCATGGATGGCAACCATGTCGGAATGAAGAATGTCCTGGCGGCGCGCGAACTCATGCGCAAGCACGGCTTCGATTGCGTTTCGGAACATGTCGAAGGTTCGGGGCATCGCAACCTGATTTTCGATGTGTGGAGCGGCCATGTTGCGATGAAGCATCTCCCCTTGGGGCAATCCGGGGCGGCCAAGGCCGATGCCATATCCATCAATCCTGTGGCCCGGCGTAATGTGCCGGTGTCTTCCTCCTCACTCTCGCCGCAATTCACCCATAGCGCGCCGGGGAACGCGCCTGTACTCGATCCGCTGAAGATGCCGGGTGCGGCGTTCCGCAAGCAGGCGGTTGTCCGTAACCAGTAGTCAGTCATGTTGAAACACTGGTCTGTGGGAGCGGCTTTAGCCGCGAATTCAAACACCGTTATCGCGGCTAAAGCCGCTCCCACATATTCAGGATGATTGCTTGAAGCCAATTAACGTCTTGATTGTGGACGATTCGGCGGTGGTGCGGCAGGTGCTCGCAGCCACGCTGGGGGAAGATGCCGGGATCGAGGTGATCGGTGCCGCCGCCGATCCGCTGTTCGCCATGGGCAAGATGGCGCGCCAATGGCCCGACGTGATTGTGCTGGATGTGGAAATGCCGCGCATGGACGGCATCACTTTCCTGAAGAAGATCATGGCGGAGCGGCCGACGCCCGTGGTGATTTGCTCCACCCTGACCGAAAAGGGTGCGGAGACGACCATGCAGGCGCTGGCGGCGGGGGCGGTGGGCATCGTCGCCAAGCCAAAGATGGGCCTCAAGCGCTATTTGCAGGACGCTTCCGACGATCTGATCAGCGCCGTGAAAGCGGCGGCGCACGCCAATCTCCGGCGGCTGGCGCAGGTTCCGGCATGTCCAGCTCCCTCGCCCAAGCTTTCGGCGGATGCCATCCTGCCGTCGAAGCATCAAGCCATGGCGGAAACCACCGATTCGGTGGTGGCCATCGGCACTTCCACCGGCGGCACGCAGGCCTTGGAGGCGGTACTCGCCGCCTTGCCCCTGATATGTCCCGGCATGGTCATCGTGCAGCACATGCCGGAGAAATTCACCGAAGCCTTCGCCCAGCGTCTCGACGGGATTTGCCGGATCGAGGTGCGCGAAGCGCACAACGGCGACCGGGTGATGCCGGGACGGGCGCTGATCGCTCCCGGCGGCCGCCACATGCTGTTGAAACGCAGCGGCGCGCAATACCACGTGGATATCGTCGACGGCCCGCCGGTGAGCCGCCACCGCCCGTCGGTCGACGTGCTGTTCCGCTCGGTGGCGCAGTACGCCGGGCGCAATGCCTTGGGCGTGATCATGACCGGGATGGGCGACGACGGTGCGCGCGGCCTGAAGGAAATGCATGATGCTGGAGCCCGCACCGTGGCGCAGGATGAGGAAACCTGCGTGGTTTACGGTATGCCCAAAGAGGCGGTGAAACTGGGGGCGGTGGACAGGGTGTTGCCGCTTGGGGAGATTCCTATGGCGATAATCGGGACGATGGTGGGTAGGTTTTCGGGTAGCCCTTGAACCTGACACGGATTTTATGAATTCGATGAAACCCGACGTAGGAGCGGCTTCAGGCGCGATTGACGGATATCGGGGCTAAAGCCCCTCCTACAACGGTGATTTTGCGCATGAGATGCCGATTTTTCCCGTGGCACACTGCGAAACAATAGACAAAAAAAAGAAATGGGGACGATGATGGACGAATGTCGCGGTATCGATTGGTGCAGGCGGATCGAAGGGGAGTTGCGCGCCGCCAACGTCCATGCGCGCAACCTGATCGAGGCCAGTCCAGACCCGATGATGGTGGTCGATTTGCAGGGGCTTGTCGGCGATGTGAACCGGGCAACGGAAGAAATTTCCGGCATTCCGCGCGAGCAGTTGATCGGCAGCGAATTCACCTGGCATTTTTCCAATCCCGAGCAGGCTCGCGAGATTTTCCGGCGCACCTTGGCGGAAGGTATGTTGCGCGATTGCCTGATGTATTTTCGCCACGCAACCCGCAGGATGGCGGAGGTGCTCTGCAACGGTTCCCTGTTGCGCGACGATGCCGGGGAGGTACACGGCGTCGTCGTAGTTGCGCGCGACATCAGCGATTTCAAGCAAATCGAGTCGCAAATGCTGTTCCAGGCAAACTACGATGCTTTGACCGCGTTGCCGAACCGTATGCTGTTCCGCGAGCATCTCGAACGGGCAACAGTTCTGGCAAGCCGTAACCTGCCTATCGTCGGCGTCATGTTCATCGATCTCGATAACTTCAAGGATGTCAACGAAACCCTGGGTTACGAAATCGGCGACGAGTTGATCAAGGCGATTGCGCGCCGCTTCCGGGACGAGCTGCGCGAGAGCGATGTCGTCGCGCGCATGGGGGGAGACGAATTCGCCATCCTGGTCGAGGACGTTCCAAAAGCGGGTGTGGTCGAAACGCTGGCGCTCAAGCTGCTGTCCCTGGCGCTGGAGCCGCACGTCATCGACGGCCATGAAGTGGTGATCAGTTGCAGCATCGGAATCACGTTTCATCCTTTCGACGGCGACGGCGATGTCGATACCTTGCTACGCAACGCCGATGCCGCGCTGTATCGCGCCAAGGCGGAAGGCAAGAACTGTTGCCGCTATTTCACCTCCGAAATGAACGCCACCATCTGCCGGCGTGTGGAGCTCGGCAACCGGTTGCGCCGTGCGCTCAAGGAATCCGAGTTCCTGCTGCATTACCAGCCGCGCGTGGAGTTGGCCGGAGGGCGCATAGCCGGGGTGGAAGCGCTGATACGCTGGAATGCGCCGGGTATCGGCATGGTTTCGCCGGTGGAGTTCATTGCCATTGCCGAAAACAATGGCATGATCGTGCAGATCGGCGAGTGGGTGCTGTTCGAGGCTTGCCGTCAGGCAAGACAATGGCAGACGGAGTTTGGAACTACCATGCGGACGGCGGTCAACCTTTCGGCGCGCCAGTTCCTCGATGTCGACATTGTCGCGCTGGTACGTCGTGCGCTGGAGCAAACCGGGCTGCCCGCGCATCTGCTGGAACTGGAGTTGACCGAAAGCATGCTGATGCAGGATACCAAGCGGATGCAGCGGGATCTGAACGCTTTGAGGGAGATCGGCGTGACGTTTTCGGTGGACGATTTCGGCACCGGTTATTCTTCGCTCAGCTACCTGAATAGCTTTCCCATCGATTGCCTCAAGGTGGACCGTTCATTCGTTTCCGATATTGCCGTGAATCCGGGCAACGAGGCGATTGTGCGCGCCATCGTCATTCTTGCGCACAGCCTGGGCATGAAGGTGGTCGCGGAGGGCGTGGAAACCACCGAGCAACTTACTTTCCTGCTGGATCAGGATTGCGAGGAAATTCAGGGCTATTACTTCAGCAAACCCCTTCCGCCGGATGCCATGACGACATTGCTGCGGGAAGGCAGGGTGTTCGATCTGTGAATAATCGGGAATTGAAAACATGATTTGCGCAAGGGTACTATAAAGAAAAGAATTTATTGCATTCCGAACTGGAGATGCTGCGCCAGGAACGGAATGCGCTGGAAGCCGATGTCGATGCGCTACGGGCGGAGGTGGAGGGCCTGCGGACAGGATATGCCGCCGCCGAGGGCAAATGTGCCATGCACGGCGAGCTGTTCAATCATACCCTGCTGTTCGGCGATTCGTTCCTGGAGGTGCAAGGTTCGCTGGCCAGTCTCGCCCACACCATGAAGGAGTAAAAAAACCAGGCGGTGGAAGCCTCATCCTCTCTAGGCCTAGGCGCCAATCTGCTCGCCGTCGAGAAAATTTCCGGCAATCTTCGCCATATCTCCGAAAAGACTCGCGAAACCGCTACCGGTGTCGAGCACCTGAACGAGCGCGCCGCCCAGATCGGCGGCATCGTCCAGATGATCAAGGAAATCGCCGACCAGACCAATCTGCTGGCGCTGAACGCCGCCATCGAAGCCGCCCGCGTCGGAGAACAGGGCCGGGGATTTGCCGTGGCGGACGAGAGGCGCAAGCTCGCCGAGCGTACCTCCAACTCCACCAGTGAAATCTCTGCCCTGGTTTGCGCGATCCAGGCCGAAACTTCCCAGCCGGATGGGGCGCGGTGATCTTGAATACCGAGTGGTTATGCCAGGGTGAAATTCGGTTTGGCTGGTAGCCGGGGCAAGGAAGGGAATGGGGCGAAAGATTTTCTACTGCGCGGCATTTTTTCTATCATAGACCACGAAATCGCATTCCAGCCCGCTTTCAGATTTGCATGGGCTGCGCTCGCTCTCCGTCCACTGCACGCGGTCTAATTCCGGGAACCATGCGTCGCCTTCGAATTCTGCCTGGATTTCAGTGAGGTAAATCCGGTCCGCGACGTCCAGTGCCTGGAGGTATAGTTCCGCTCCGCCGATAATGAAAATCTCGTTATCCTGATTGCAGGCGGCAATGGCGTCTTCGATCGAGTTCGCCACGATGCAGCCGGGAAGCTGCAAATCCCTGGAGCGGGTGATGACAACGGATGTCCGCCCTGGCAGCGGTCTGCCAAGGGAGTCAAAAGTTTTTCGCCCCATCAGGATGTGGTGGCCGCTGGTAAGTGCCTTGAAATGCTTCAGGTCTTCGGGCAGTCGCCAGGGCAGGGTGTTGTTGGTGCCGATGACCCGGTTCTTCGCCATCGCGGCGATGATGGAAAGGCGTGGTTTGTTCATGTTGGGGACGTGTTCAATCAAACCTTGAAATGGCTCACCATTCCTTGCAGCGAGTCGGCCAGTTGCTCCATGCGGTGCGCGGCTTCAGAATTTTCCTGAATGGCCGACCGGTTTTCTTCGACCATTTGCGCGATTTTTTCCACATTCTGCGCAATTTCCTGGCTGGCTACTTTCTGCTCATTGACGGACATGGCGATATTGTCTACACCCTCGGTGGTCTCGGTCACGGACTGGTTGCCTTCGCCTAATACCATGGCGACATTTTCCAGGTATTCCTGGCTTGTTTGCAGGGATTTCTGGCTGTGCTGTATCGCATTTTCCACGGCGGCGGATTGAGAGCCAAGCGTTATCGTGACCTGGTCGATCTGGCTGGCAGATTGCGCCGATTTTTCCGCAAGTTTACGCACCTCGTCCGCCACCACGGCAAACCCGCGCCCCTGTTCGCCGGCCCGCGCCGCCTCGATCGCCGCATTGAGCGCGAGCAGATTGGTTTGTTCCGCAATGTCCTTGACCTGTTGCGTCATGTTGGTGATCACCTCGGTGCTGCGAACGAATTCAGCCACCGAATCGGCGATTTCAGCAACGGAAGTTTCCACGGTAGTGATTTCTCCGATCAATTCGGACAGGCTTTCGTTGCCTTTACCGCTCTGTTCCAGGCCTCGCTGGGAAATCTGGTTTACGTTGTCCGCATTTTCTGCGACGGAGGCGATGCTGACGGCCATCTCCTCCACCGATGCCGCCGTGGCTTCGGCCACTTCGCTCTGCTGGTTGGAACCGGATGCGACCTGGTTTGCCGTGGCGGAAAGCCTGGATGCGGTGCTGCAGACTTCTACTGTAATCTCGTTAATCTTGGTGAAGATGCTGCCGAGGTCGGTGCGGATGAGTTCCGCGCTGGCTGCGATATTGCCGATCTCATCCTCGGTGGTGCGGGAAACCGGGGTGGTGAAATCTCCCTTGGCAAGCCGTTCCAGGTCATGAACCAGTTGATTTGCGGGGGTAAGGATGTTTTTTTGCACCATCCATAAGAAGGCGATGAATGCGGTCATCACGGCAAGCGCCATCAGACCGAGGCTGATGCGAATGCCCTGATAGGCGCTTGCGATAGTTTCTTTAACCTGGATATTGGTTGCCGCTTGTGCGGTCTGAGCCTGTTGCGTGCCAGTTTGGAGTTTTCCGATTTCCTGCTCAAAGCCGAGAATGCTGTTCCAGGATAGCCACAAGCCGATTAGTGCGGCAGCGAGAAGGAGCGTGGTCCCGGTTCCGGAAATCAGAAGTAGTTTGTTGCGGATACTGTGGTTGATCCAGTTCATGTTGTTTTAACCTCCGTGTTGATAGGCTGGAAATTCTTTTTTAATTTTTATGGTGTCGATTTTATACCATATGCGGGAAAACTTGCCGCAATAATTGTAACGCCTGATTCTTAATGCGGTGTTGCCAAAGCCGGGCGAAATGAATCCGGATGGACAACAGTTAATTGATTCATACCGCTACCGGCGCCTTGATGGCAGGGTGGGGATCGTAGCCCTCGAGGGTGAAATCTTCGTACCGGAAGTCGAAAATGTTCTGCACCGCCGGATTGAGTTTCATCGCCGGCAACGGGCGCGGTTCGCGCGATAGCTGTTCGCGGGCCTGGTCGAGGTGGTTGAGATAAAGGTGAGCGTCGCCCAGGGTGTGAACGAAATCGCCCGGCTTAAGACCGCACACCTGTGCCACCATCAGGGTGAGCAAGGCGTAGGAGGCGATGTTGAAAGGCACGCCGAGGAAGATGTCGGCGCTGCGCTGGTAGAGCTGGCAGGACAGCTTGCCATCCGCCACGTAGAATTGGAAAAAAGCGTGGCAGGGTGGCAGCTTCATTTTGTCCACATCGGCCACGTTCCAGGCGGAAACGATCAGGCGCCGGGAGTCCGGGGTGCGTTTGATCTGTTCGATCACCTGGCTGATCTGGTCGATATGGCCGCCGTCCGGCGTCGGCCAGGACCGCCACTGGTAACCGTACACCGGGCCGAGGTTGCCGTTCGCATCGGCCCATTCATCCCAAATCTTGACGCCGTTCTCCTTGAGGTACTGAATATTGGTGTCGCCCTTCAGGAACCACAGCAGTTCGTGGATGATGGATTTGAGATGGCATTTCTTGGTGGTGACCAGGGGAAATCCGGCGTTCAGGTCGAAGCGCATCTGGTGGCCGAACACGCTGACCGTGCCGGTGCCAGTGCGGTCGGTTTTCCGGTGGCCGTGACCGAGGACATGCTGCATCAGATCTAGATATTGGCGCATTTTTATTTTATTCCGGTTTTGTCAGTTCCGATTTCGGAGGCAATCGCTGCCAGCGGCCTTCGATCAGCCCTTCCAGCGGTTGATAGTTGATCTTGTAGGCCATCTTGCGGCTTTGCTCTATCCAGTAGCCCAGATACAGGTAAGGCAGGCCCAGCTCGCAGCATAGCGCGGCCTGCCACAGGATATTGTAGGTGCCGAAGCTGGCGCGGGGCAGGTCGGGGTCGTAGAAAGTATAAACCGAGGACAAGCCGTCGCTCACTTTGTCGATCAGGCTGACCATGCGCAGGGTATCGCCCTCGCGGAACTCGATCAGGTTAGTGGTGACATGGCTTTGCAGCAGGAAACGCTCATACTGTTCCCGGTCATCCTGATCCATGCCGCCGCCGGCGTGGCGCGCCGCCTGGTAGCGCAGGTAGAGCCGGTGATGCCCGGCATCGTAGGCCAGTTCGCGCGGCACCGCCCTGAGCCACGAGTGGGTTTTCCAGGCGCGGCGCTGAACGCGGTTCTTCTCGAACTCGCCAACTGCCAGCCGCACCGGCACGCAGGCTTCGCACTGGCTGCACTGCGGACGGTAATTGTATGCACCGCTGCGGCGGAAGCCGAGGTGGATCAGTTCATCATAAATCGCGCTGTCGACAAGCTCGTTGGGTGTGGCCACCAGCGAGCGAGCCATCCGTCCAGGCAGGTAGCTGCATGGGTAGGCGGAGGAGAGGTAGAACTGCACCTCGCGTGTGGAAAAGTCATTCAGCAAGGTCATTATCGAAACGCCAGGGCCCTGTTATTGCGGCCAAGTTTACCAGTTTTGCCAGGTTTCTGCCGAACTCGGCGCGGGGGATTTCGCGCGCGCCAAGAGAGGCGAGATGGGATGTATTCATCTGACAGTCGATCATGCCGAAGCCCCATCGTCCCAGTTGCCTGACCAGATGGACGAGCGCGATCTTGGAGGCGTCGGTGGCGCGGCTGAACATCGACTCGCCGTAGAACATCCGGCCCAGGGCAATACCGTAGAGTCCGCCAACGAGTTTGCCCGTTACCCAGGTCTCGACCGAGTGGGCGATACCCTGTTCATGAAGTTCGGTGTAGGCCGCGATCATGGCGGGGGATATCCAGGTGCCTTGTTGGCCGTCGCGCGGCGCGGCACATTGCTGCATGACCTCGCGGAACGCCGTGTCTACGCGAACTTCGTAATCGTGCTTTTTCAGGGTCTTCTGCAATGAGCGCGACACTTTGAGCTCCGCCGGAAACAGCACCATGCGCGGGTCGGGGCTCCACCACAGGGTCGGCTCGCCGGGGCTGAACCAGGGGAAAATCCCCCTCGAATAGGCATCGACAAGTCGCCGTGGCGATAGATCGCCACCCGCCGCCAGCAGGCCGTTGGGCTCGCGCAGAGCGGATTCTGGCGGCGGGAAAGGCGTGGCGTTATCGAGCCAGGGGATCACTCTTACAGGCTGTCGCGCACCCGTTCCAGGCGGCTTTTTACTTCAGCAGCCAGTTCCTCGACGCCCGGCTTGTCCACCAGCTTCAGTACAGCAGTCGGGTCCATGAAGGCGACCGTGATCTTGCCGTCGGCTTCCTCGCGCACTACCACGTTGCACGGCAGCAACAGTCCGATGTCGGGGTCGGCCTCGATGGCACGGTGCGCCAGCGGCGGGTTACAGGCGCCGAGGATGCGGTAAGGGCGGCCGTCGATGTTGAGCTTGGCTTTCATGGTGGCCTTCACGTCGATATCGGTGAGGACACCGAAACCTTCCTGCTTCAGGGCGTTGATGGTCTTTTCCACGGCTGTGTCGAAGGGCATGCTGAGTTGTGTGCTGAATCCGTACATGGCCTGGTTCCTTGGAGGTGTTGATAAAATGGAAATTATAGCGGATCGGTGTGGTTTCCGCCCCCACCGGTTTTTTTTCAGTTGTTCCTGCCATTTTTCCGTGCAACCCAGGCCGCAAAATGGCGCACGTAAGCGGGCTCAAGTTGGTCGCCTACCTGCGACAACACTTCTCTTCGGCTTCGACATTCCCCATCTCGCATTCCTCTTCGTAATGCACAAACGCCAGACGCAGGCGATCTGCCCAGCTTTCCCCCAGTTGCGCACCGATTTCGACCAGTCTTGCCTCGATCTGTTTGGCTGTTGCCTGGAGCAGGTCATAGGTGATTTCCACTCGATCGCCGTCTACCGATATTTTCTTGATGCCCATCATCGCCTCCAGCGCTTGGGTCAGCACGCCGACCTGTTCGGCAGTCAGGTGTGACGCCAGGTGTAAACGTCGTCGTTTGATGATTTCCAGCCCTTCCTGTTTGGGGGCCTTGTGGCCAGGCCGACCGACGTAGAGATGGGGATTGGAGATGAAGCGCTCCTTGCACTGCTCGGAACAAAATGCGTAGCGGATACCCAGGTATTCGACTGCAATTTTTTGGCCGTCCACCATCATTCCGCATACAGGGTCTAGCCGACGATCATTGCTCATTGTGTCATCTCCTTACGCCCCTGTCCGCCGCGGGTGCCGCAGCCGAAACGCGCCATCATAAAAAAACAACCCGGCAAACAACTGCAACGAAAACGATTCTTCCATGGTTATCCACTCAATTGGCCGTGAAATTCAAAGCGGCTGTTTTCGTAGCCGCAACGCATTCGTAATCACCGATACCGAGCTGAAACTCATCGCTGCGGCGGCGATAATGGGAGAAAGCAGCAAACCGAAAAATGGATACAGTATTCCTGCTGCCACGGGAATGCCGAGCACATTGTAGATAAAAGCAAAGAATAAATTCTGCCGGATGTTGCGCATGGTGGCGCGGCTCAGGCGAACGGCGCGCACGATGCCGCGCAGATCGCCCTTGACCAGGGTGATGGCGGCGCTTTCCATCGCCACGTCGGTACCGGTGCCCATGGCAATGCCGACCTGGGCCTGGGCCAACGCCGGTGCATCGTTGATGCCGTCACCCGCCATTGCCACGATGTGTCCCTGTGCCTGCAATTGCTTGACCACCAGGCTTTTCTGCTCGGGCAGGACCTCCGCCTCGACGCGATCTATGTTCAGTTTGCGTGCGACGGCCTGGGCGGTAATAAGATTGTCGCCGGTCAGCATGATGACCCTTACCCCTTCTTCGTGCAGCGCGCGGATGGCATCCGGTGTGGAATCCTTAATCGGGTCGGCCACGCCGAGCAGCCCCGCTGCCCTGCCGTCAATGGCGACCAGCATTACTGTCTGGCCATCGCCGCGCAGTGTATCGGCCTGCGCGACCAGTTCGCCAGTGTCGATGCCCAGCTCTTCAAACAACTTGAGATTACCCAGCGCGACCTGACGCCCTTCTACCGTTCCCGACACGCCCTTGCCGGTGAAAGAGCGGAACTCGCCAACCGACTCCAGTGCCAGCTCTTTTTCCTGTGCGCCGTTAACAATTGCCGCCGCTAGCGGATGCTCGCTGGCGCGTTCCAGGCTGGCGCCGAGGCGCAATACTTCCTGCTCCCCGAATCCCGCAATGGGAACGACCGACACCAGCTTCGGCTTACCTTCTGTCAGCGTACCGGTCTTGTCCACCACCAGGGTATTCACTTTCTCCATGCTTTCCAGCGCTTCGGCATTTTTGATCAGCACACCGGCCAAAGCGCCGCGCCCGGTTCCCACCATGATCGACATGGGCGTGGCGAGCCCCAGTGCGCATGGACAGGCGATAATCAGCACCGCCACGGCGTTGACCACGGCATGAGCCAAACGCGGTTCTGGCCCCCAGATACCCCATATCGCAAAGGTGACGAGCGCAGCCAGCACCACCGCCGGAACGAAATAGCCGGAAGCGATATCGGCCAAGCGCTGGATTGGCGCCCGGCTGCGTTGCGCCTCGCTCACCATGTGCACGATCCGGGCGAGCAAGGTGTCGCTGCCGACGCGCTCGGCACGCATCAGCAGGCTGCCGGTGCCGTTCACGGTGGCGCCGACCAGCCGTTCGCCCGCCGCTTTTTCTACCGGAATGGATTCGCCGGTCACCATGGATTCGTCCAGCGCGCTTACCCCTTCGATCACCACGCCGTCCACCGGCACCTTTTCGCCGGGACGCACACGCAGCACATCGCCAGGCTGCACCTGTTCAAGCGGAATGTCTTCCTCGCTGCCGTTGTCGCGCACGATGCGCGCGGTCTTCGGTGCGAGACCGAGCAGCATCTTGATCGCGGCGCTGGTCTGGCTGCGTGCCCGCAACTCCATCACCTGCCCCAGCAGCACCAACGCCATGATCATCGCGGCGGCTTCGAAATAAACCGGCACCGTGTCAGCCATGCTGCGCATCGTCGCCGGGAATATACCCGGCGCCAGCATGGCCACCACGCTATATGTCCAAGCCACCCCGACCCCCAATGCGATCAGGCTGAACATGTTGAGGCTGCGATTAACCACGGATGCCCAGCCGCGCCGAAAGATCGGCCAGCCGCCCCACAGCACGACCGGCGTGGCAAGCGCGAATTCCAGCCATTGCAATACCGGCATCGAAACGAAGTCAGGCATTGCTTGCGGAATGATATCCGCCGCCATTGCCAGCAGGAAAACCGGCAAGGCCAGGGCCGTGCTTGCCCAGAAGCGGCGCGTCATGTCGGCAAGCTCGGCATTGTCTTCAATCGGGGCGTTGCGCGGCTCCAGCGCCATGCCGCATTTGGGGCAGTTGCCCGGTTGGCTGCGCACCACTTCGGGGTGCATCGGGCAGGTGTATTCGGTTTTTGTGGCAGGTGCGGGCACGCCCATCGGCTCCAGGGCCATACCGCACTTGGGGCAGGCGCCCGGCCTCTGCTGTTGCACTTCGGGATGCATCGGGCAGGTATAGATACCCGTCGTAATCGCCGCTGTCGGAATCGTATTCTGTTTCAGATACTGAGCAGGGTGGTCACGGAATTTATGCAGGCAATGCTCACTACAGAAACGGTAGGTGACATCCTCGAAGGAATGCTGCAAGGGCGCATTCGCGGCAACTTCCATGCCGCACACGGGATCCGTTTCGGTTTTTGCGGGGTAACTTTCGGGTGATGTACGGAACTTGTTCTCGCATTCTTCACTGCAGAACAGATATGTCTTGCCCAGATGGATGTGGCGGTACTGGGTGTCCTCGGATACCGTCATGCCGCAAACAGGATCGGTTGCCATGTGGTTCTCCTTCATCCAGGTAAGAAAATCCGAGGTTCCGCAGGAGGCGAAATTTCGGGCAGCGGCGGCGCATCGCCGCATTTGAGCGCCACCATCTCGCGCAGCGTCGGCTCTTCCGTCAGAAATGCCTCCACCGCGATGGGATCGAACTGGGTGCCGGACATGCGCCGAATTTCGGCCTTGGCCTCATCGAAGCACAAGCCCTTGCGATAAGGGCGATCTGAGGTCATCGCATCCAGCGTGTCGATGACCGCGAACAGGCGCGCCCACAACGGAATGTCTTCGCCTGCCAGTCCGTGCGGATAACCGGTGCCATCGAAACGCTCTTCGTGGCACAGGACAATTTCCGCCGCCTGGCTCATGAAGGGTGCGGCGGAAAGAATACGGTGGCCGAGCAGTGGATGCGTTTGCATGATCCGCCATTCGTCATCGGTCAAGGGGCCATGCTTGAGCAAAATCGAGTCGGCAATGCCGATCTTGCCCACGTCGTGCAATAACGCACCCCAATACACTTGGCGCAGCACTGAGGCATCGTCGCTGAAACGCTGTGCCAGCACAAGGGTGTGGCAGGCAACGCGTTTGGAGTGTAGTCCGGTTTCCTGTTCGCGCGCATCGAGCGCCGCGGCCAAGGCTTCCGCCAAGGCGACATAGGCGGCATCTACCGCCTCCCAGGCCGGAGTGCGTCCAAGGGCGCCGAGAAAACATGCTTCGCACACACAGCCTTCGGTATGGCGGGCATGGGGCGCATCCTCGCCAATTGAGGCGCCACAGACTTTGCAAGCAGGGCGGCTACCTGTGGCTCCCATATCCATTCCTCAAGAACTCGAATCCGGTGTGTCGTCCCCTCGCCAAGGCGAAGGGGGGCGGCTGCAACACGCACCGCCCCGGGCGAGTGCATTCGATCGGGCGTTCTTATCCAGAAACCGGTTCAAGGCCGATCTGAAACGCCACCAGAGGCTCGTGGGCCGTTGCAGCCCAGCCTCGTCGAGCAGTCGCTCGATGTCGCGAAAATTGACGCCGGATGCGTCGTAACGTACGCGCAGGCGCCGACCATCGACACGAACGTCGTCGAGCCACTCGATCGCCCGAAGCGTCTGTATCGCCTGCTCCAGCTTTTCAGGCGGGATGTCGGCCAAAGGAATTGCGCGCCTCACTTGAAAAGCAGTGGTATCGCGTTCAGGTTTCGATGGTTCCATGCTGGCTTTCCCTTTCAGCCGCCTTCGGGCCGCGCATTTTTCTCCGGGATTCCTCCCGATCAATCTCGCCGCGCGCGTAGCGGTGGCGTTGCAGCGAGCCGTGTTCCGCAGCCGGAGCAGCCATGACCCGCCTTGTTCGGAGAAGGGGTGAGCGCTCGGCCGCTCGGGAAGTTGCTTGCCGGCAGATCAGTAGCCCGGACCGCTTCTGCGCCAATAGCTCTTCAGCTTCTCCTGTTGTTCCTTGGTCAGGACCGCTTCGATGCGTTTCTGGGCGTTGATGGAGGAATCGTACATCTGCTGCTGCATCTGGCCGATGGCCTTGTAGGTGCTGTCGATCGCCGCAGTGTCGCGTTTCGGCGCCGCATAGAGGTCGCGCAGCTTGGCCTGCTGGTCCATCATGGCACCCATCAACGACCAGTGCGCCCTGCGGGTTTCGTCCTGGATCTTGTTGATCTTTTCCTGCTGTGCTTTGGTCAAGTCGAGTGCCCCCAACTGTCCCCCGCCCCAGTCGCCCATCATGCCGTAGCCCATGCCGTAGCCACCCATCATGCCAGGACCCATGCCATAACCGCCCCCGCCACCCATCATGCCGGGGCCCATGCCGTAGCTTCGCTGAGACTGGTCTTGCGCCCGCTGGCCCGTGGCGGCCTTCGAAACCTGGTCCGTGGCGGAGGCGGGCAGGGAGCTCAAGGCCAGGGTCATGGCCGATGCGATCAAGGTGAATTGTGCTGATTTATTCATGGCAAAACTCCTTTCTTGCGGTGAACGTAAAAAACATATGGCCGAAGAATTTCGGGATGGGTTATTTTTCCAGCAGGTCGTCGCGTTTGCGCAGGTATTCGTCGCGGCTGATTTCGCCCCTGGCGTAGGCATCCTTGATGATGTCGAGAGCGGTTTTTTCTGCTTTCTCCTCCCAGGGCGCGCCCTGCCTGGTCTTGCCGAAAAGGTACTTGATCAGGGCGAACAACAGCAGGATGGGAATCAGCCAGACCAGCATCACCCACAGCCAACCGACTATCATCCAGCCGCCGCTCCCGCCCAGCATCCATCCTCCATGATCCCATCCATACATTCGCGGTTCCTTTCTGGAAATATTTCTGCAGCGCGCACATTCGCGCAGCATTGCATAAAAGGCTGTTATGTCTTGAAACTGTCGTGCCCCGGCTTCCCTGCATTCTTGCAAGACGCGGATAAAACGTTGAGGTTTGAGGTAATGAAACTTATTTCAACTATAGACATATTTCCTCAATTGCAAGTTCCCCTCCGTGCGTTCCATACGAGATGTTCGCCGTGCAAGTTAACGCCTTCTGAAAAGCGTCCATTCCTTTACCAGGGCGTAGATTGCCGGGATGACGATCAATGTCAGGATCGTCGATGAGATCATGCCGCCCACCATCGGTGCGGCGATGCGGCTCATCACCTCGGAGCCGGTGCCGCTGCTCCACATGATCGGCAAGAGGCCCGCCATGATCGCCACCACCGTCATCATCTTCGGACGCACCCGCTCCACCGCGCCCTCCATAACCGCGGCATAGAGGTCGGAAGGGACGAGCGGCTTGCCCTCCGCTTCGCGCCTGGATTTGATTTCATTCAGGGCCTGGTCGAGGTAGATCAGCATCACCACGCCGGTTTCCGCCGCCACGCCCGCCAGCGCGATGAAACCCACCGCCACGGCGACCGAAAGATTGTAGCCCAGCGCCCACATCAGCCAGATGCCGCCGACTAGAGCGAAAGGCACGGAGAGCATCACGATCAGCGTTTCGGTCAAACGCCGGAAGTTGAGGTAGAGCAGAGCGAAGATGATCGCCAGGGTAACCGGTATCACGATTTTCATCTTCGCCTTGGCGCGTTCCATGTACTCGAACTGGCCGCTCCAGGTGGCGTAGTAGCCGGGCGGGAATTTCACCCGTTCCTGCACGGCCTTCTGTGCGTCGTGCACGTAACCGCCGATGTCGCGACCGCGGATGTCGACGAAGATGTAGGCAGAGAGCAGCGCGTTTTCGGTGCGTATCGCCGGTGCTCCCCTGGCTACCTCGACCGTCGCCAGTTGTCCGAGCGGCACCATCACGGGCGGCTCACCCCTTTCGCCGCCGATCGGCACCAGTATCTGGGTGGCGATCGCCTGCGGGTCGGAGCGCAGCTCGCGCGGATAGCGCACGCTGACGCCGAAGCGCTCGCGGCCCTCCACCGTAGTGGTGACGACCTCGCCCCCCATCGCGCTGGCGATGATCTCCTGCAGGTCGCCGACAGCGAGGCCGTAGCGGGCCAACTGCTCGCGGCGCAGTTTGATGTTGAGGTAGTAGCCGCCGGTGATGCGCTCGGCGAAAGCGCTGGTGGTGCCGGGCACGGTCTTGACGACGGTCTCGATCTGTTGGGCCAGTTTTCCCATTTCGACTAGATCCTTGCCGAACACCTTGATGCCGATCGGCGTGCGGATGCCGGTGGAAAGCATGTCGATGCGCGCCTTGATCGGCATGGTCCAGGAATTGGATATGCCGGGAATCTGCAGCGCCTTGTCCAGTTCGGCAGTCAGCTTGTCGATGGTCATGCCGGGCCGCCATTCGGCTTCCGGTTTCAGGTTGATCACCGTTTCGAACATCTCCAGCGGCGCCGGGTCGGTGGCGGTGTCGGCGCGCCCTGCCTTGCCGTAAACCGAGGCCACCTCGGGGAAGCTCTTGATGATCTTGTCCTGGGTTTGCAGCAGTTCAGCCGCCTTGGTCACCGACATGCCGGGCAACCCTGTCGGCATGTAGAACAGCGTACCCTCGTTCAGGGTCGGCATGAACTCGCTGCCGAGCCGGGACGCAGGATAGAGGCTGACCACGATAGCCGCCAGCGCAATGACGATGGTCAGTTTCTTCCAGCGCATCACCCAGGCGATCGCCGGCCGGTACAGCCAGATGAGGAAGCGGTTCACCGGATTTTTCGCCTCGGGCATGATTTTGCCGCGCACGAACAGCATCATCAGCACCGGCACCAGCGTCACCGACAGCAGCGCTGCGCCGGCCATGGAGAAGGTCTTGGTGTAGGCGAGCGGGGAGAACAGCCTGCCTTCCTGGGCTTCCAGCGTGAACACCGGCAGGAAGGAGACGGTAATGATCAGCAGCGAAAAAAACAGCGCCGGGCCGACCTCCTTGCAGGCATTCACTACGGCGTTAACCCGCGATCCGTCCTGCGGCAGCCTCTCCAGGTGTTTGTGGGCGTTTTCGATCATGACGATGGCTGCATCCACCATCGCGCCGATGGCGATGGCGATGCCGCCGAGGCTCATGATGTTGGAGTTCATGCCGAGCAGCCGCATGGCGATGAAGGCGATCAGCACCCCTACCGGCAGCATGATGATGGCGACCAGGGCGCTTCTTACATGCAGCAGGAACAGCACGCACACCAGCGCGACGATGGCGCTTTCCTCCAGCAGCGTGTGCTTGAGGTTGGCGATGGCGCGCAGGATCAGGTCGGAGCGGTCGTACACGCTCTGGATCGTCACGCCTTCAGGCAGGCCGCTGGAAATTTCGGCGATCTTGGCCTTGATGTTCCTGATTACTTCCAGCGCATTCTGCCCGTAGCGCGCCATGACGATGCCCGACACCACTTCGCCCTCGCCGTTGAGCTCGGTCAGCCCGCGGCGCTCGTCTGGCCCGAGCTCCACCCGCGCCACGTCGCGCAGCAGCACCGGTACGCCTTTGTCGCTCTTGACCACGAGCAGTTCCAGGTCGCTTTTGCCGCGCAGATAGCCTATGCCGCGCACCATGTACTCGGTTTCCGCCATTTCTATGACGCGCCCGCCGACGTCGCGGTTGGAATCCCGGATCACCTGCTTGACCTTGGTGATATGCACCCCATAGGCCTGGAGCTTGCGCGGATCGACGATCACCTGATATTGCTGAACGAAGCCGCCGATGCTGGCGACTTCCGCCACTCCCGGCGCCTTGGTCAACTGGTAGCGCAGGTACCAGTCCTGGATCGTGCGCAGCTCGGCCAGCGACCTGTTTTTCGCCAGCACGACATACTGGTAGACCCAGCCTACGCCGGTGGCATCCGGGCCGAGCTCGGGCGTGACGCCGCGTGGCAGGCGACCGGAGATCGAGGCGAGGTATTCCAGTACCCGCGAGCGTGCCCAATAGATATCCGTGCCATCCTCGAAAATGACATAGACGAAGGATGCGCCGAAGAACGAAAAGCCGCGTACTACCTTGGATTTCGGCACCGACAGCATGGATGTGGTGAGCGGATAAGTGATCTGGTCTTCCACTACCTGAGGTGCCTGGCCGGGGTAACCGGTGTAAACGATCACCTGAACGTCGGAGAGGTCGGGCAGGGCGTCGAGCGGCGTCTTGATCACGGCGTAAATGCCTGCGCCGATGAGGAGCAGGGTCGCCAGCAACACCAGAAAGACGTTGCGGGCCGACCATTCGATAATGCGGCTGAGCATCTTATCGGTCCTTGCGTTCGGTGGCAGGTGCTGCCGCGGGCTTGACTTCCGGTTTTACCGGCGCGCCGAAACCGCTCAACGCCGCCTTGAGATTGCTCTCGGAGTCGATCAGGAAGTTGGCGGTGACCACGACTTTTTCGCCTTCGCCTATGCCTTCCAGTACTTCGATGTAGTCGTCTCCCCGCACGCCGAGCTTTACCTGGCGCGGTTCGAAACGGCCTTCGGCCAGTTGCACCAGCACGGTCTGCCGGGTTCCGCCGAAAATCACTGCCGAGATCGGAATGGTCAATACTTTTCCGCTGCTCGGCGCGGCCAGTTCGACGTCCGCATACATCGCCGGTTTCAGCAGTCCACCCGGATTGGCAAGCTCTATCCGCACCGGGACGGTGCGGGTCTGGGTGTTGAGCGTGGGGTAGACGTAAGATACCCTGGCGCTGAATTCCTTGCCGGGGTAGGCGTTGACCCTGACCTTGGCACTTTGGCCCGGCTTCACCAGCGCCAGGTCCTGTTCGAACACGTCGGCGATGATCCATATCGAAGACAGGTCGGCAATCTGGTAAAGCACCTCGCCGGGCATGAAGCGCATGCCTTGCACCGCTTTTTTCTCTGTCACGATGCCATTCACCGGTGAGCGGAAGGTGAGGGTGTGCCGGGATTTTTCGCCTTTGCTCAGGGCTTGCAGCTGTTCATCGGAAATGTCCCAGTTTTTCAGGCGGGTCAGACTGGCCTCGGCGAGCTGTTTCATGCTCGCCTGCGCTTCCGCCCCGGCATCGCGCATATCATGCTGGCCCTGGCGGGCAATCGCATATTCCTGCTGCGCCGATACCAGTTCCGGGCTGTAAACTTCCAGCAGGGGTTGTCCCTTGCGCACCGTCTGTCCGGTGGTATTGACGTGCAGCCGCTCGATCCAGCCCTCGAATTTCGGTGCGACGGTGTAGGTCAGGCGTTCGTTTGCTTCGACCCGGCCGACTGCGCGGACGCTGCGCGTCAGGTCGCGCATGGCGGCGGCCTCGGTGCGAACCCCGAGTTTCTGGATTTTCTCGGCGCTGATTTTGACCTGATTCCTGCCTTCGGGAGAAACATCCTCCTCGCCTTCATAGACCGGAATGTAGTCCATGCCCATCTGGTCTTTCTTCGGCGTTTGCGAGGTGTCCGGCAACCCCATCGGGTTGCGATAGAACAGGATTTTACGCGCCTTCATGGCCGGTTCCCCGCCGGCAGCAGTTTGCGATCCGGCCGGTGTGGCGCGGCCGAATGTCCCTGTGCTGCCCAGCCAGTATCCGGCGCCTAGCGCCCCGATCAGGACAACAGTTAAAGCGATTCCCGCTCCCTTGCTCATAAATCTTCTCCCATCAGTCGTTCGATTTCGGCCAGACTCACCTGCTCATCGGTCTGCGCCTTGAGGATGTCCAGCCGGGCCTTGCGGATCTGGCGTTGCGCGTCGAGCAGGGTGGCAAAGTCCACCTTGCCGGTTTCATAGCCGGCCAGCGCCGCCTTGAAGGTCAGCTCGGCCTGCGGCAGGAGACTGGTCTGCGTCAGGGATTCGACCCGGCGCGCCGCATCCAGTGAGGAGAGGATTTCGGCGAGACCGGCAAGAAGCCGGTTCTGGGTCGATTCCCTGCGCGACTCGGCTGCCGCCAGCATCGCTTGTGCCTCGCGTTCCTTTGAGCGCCGGCTTTCCTGTTGCAACGGGATGTTCAGCTCGATCATCAGCCCCCATGTGTTGACCTTGTCGCCGACCTGGGTCGGTGCGAGCCCGAGGTTGAAATCGGGGTAACGGTTTTTGTAGACAAGTTCGCGGTTCTTCTCGGCCGCGGCAACACCGGCTTCATCGGTAAACAGTTGCGGATTGCCGGCGCGCAGCCGTTTTTCCAGTGAGGCATAGTCCAGCCTGGCCGGCTTCGGCATCGGGCGCAGCCGGTCGGGTTCTGCCAGGGGCGCTGCTGCGGGGCGGTTCAGCAACAGGTTCAGCCTGACATGGGCATGGTGATGCTCCGTTTCGATAGCCACCAGGTCGCTGCGGATGCCGGTCTGTTCAACCTGGGCGCGAATGACGTCCTGTTGCGGAACCAGCCCGTTGGCATAGCGGGAGCGGGAGATTTTTTCCAGGTTCTCCACCAGGTCGAGAATTTCCCGCGTCAGCAATTCGGTATGGGCGATCAGGTAATACTGTGCGTAGACTGTTTTGACGCGTGTCGAAAGTTCCGACCAGGTCTCTGCGGCGCGGCCTTTAGCCTGGTTGGCCTCGGCTTCGGCGACTTCGCGCTTCAGGTCGCGCTTGCCCCAAAACGGGATGGGCTGAATGAGCGTGTATTTGGTGTTGCCGATCCTTCCGGGCAGAACATTGGGGCTGGCGTCGATGCCCTGATTGGTGATGTCCTGAAGTTCGGTGCGCAGCGTCGGGTCGGGCAGGGCGCCGGCGGGATAAACCCGCTCCGAGGCGGCATCCTCCTCGTGGCGCCGGGCGGCGAGCTCCGGATTCTGTTTGCGTGCCAGTTCCAGCAGGCTTTCCAGGTTGGCCCCGGGGAGGGGGGTGATGGGTTCGGCCGGCGCTGGCATGGTGACCAGAACCAGGGCGAGCGTAAACGATCGCAGCATTGGATGGCGATGGGGTTTCATTTGACTCCGTCCTTGATGATAAGGAAGCTGAGACAGCGGCGGACGGGGAGTCCTGCGGCCCCCGTCCGAAGGTTTATTTTTTCGCTGGTTCGATGTGCGAAATCATATAACCTGCTGCCGGTTCCTTGACAAGGCCGAAGCTGACTTTCTGGCCGGCTTTGATGTTCGTCAACAGCTTCTTGTCGGCGACTTTGAAATCCATGGTCATGCCGGGCCATTTCAGGGCCGGGATGGCTTCGTGCGAAATGTTTACGGTGGCGGAGGCGGCGTCAATCCTGTTGACCGTGCCCCGCCCCGTGGCCGCATCAGCCGCATACGAGCTGGCGGACCCGGCCAGCATGGCAAGGGCGGGGATGAGGATAGTCAGTTTTCTTCTCATGATATTTTCCTTTTATCGCGTCGTGGAATGGCAGTCGATAGGCGAATTAAGCCATTTGACCATCATTGCCTGAAGGCACCGTGCTGCATATCCGGCGCTTCCATTTACTGTTCTGTGGAGCTAGGAATAAAATCAGGAAAAGCGGGTGAGAGGGGGTCGTTGCGGTTGTTCGGGGAAAAACAGTTGCAGATGTGAATCGAAGGCGAATTTGAAAGAGAACCCGGCGGTGTTGTTCAAGCCAAACAGGGCTGGCAGCAGTGCCGGTGCTCCGCCCAGATGGCAATAGCCGCAATCGTCGCACTGCGTTTGGGATGAAGAAGCGGATGGCGCATCCTGCCCGTGGCTGCAATCACCTCCATTATGATCGTGGTGCATGCCGGTCTGCATCGCATGCGGCGGGGTGTGATCATGGCGGCAGAAAGACATGCCGGTCGCGGCGAATCCCTGCAACGGGAGCCACAATAGCAGAAAGCCGAGAATGAATTTGTGCAACAGTTGCTTCATTTTTTCTTTAGTTATGCCGGTTTATGTAAGCACTGGCTAAATTAGATAGCAAACCCATTGAAACTTCAAGCCCCTAACATTTGTGTAATGAAACTTGTGTGTAGTGATAGCATGTTAAAATCGTCATGACGGGATTTACAGGGCCTGTAAGTGCTAGAAAAATATATAAAATTTTTTAAGGGTGGAACGGCTTCCGCCAAAAAGCCAAGCGAAAAGCTGCTGTCGCCGTCCGCTCCGGCATCTGCCATGGCGCCTCCCTCCTCTCTGGGTAACTCCATCCCCTTGCTCGAACCCCTTTCGCCCGTGGCGGATAACGAATCGATCGATACCGGCCATTTCGCGGCGAATAACGTGGTTGCCAGCGTTCCGGAAATCCAGACCAACGGCCCGCGCACCAATGTGGAAAAACTCCGGCAGAAAATCATCGGGCGCCAGCCGGTACTGGATCGCTCCCAGCACATTGTCGGCTACGAATTGCTGTTGCGCAGCAAAGTATTGCCCACGGCCAGGGAGCCCGACGCAGCCTTGTTGAGGATACAGGATGAAGCCTTGATCCGCTGCCTGGCTGGCCTCAATCTTGAACGCTTGCTTGAAGATAAACTTGCGTTTGTCGCAATTTCCCCCGATATGCTGGAAAGCCGGTTGTTGCTGAAATTGCCCAGCAAGGGAGTGGTGTTGGTCGTGCGTCCGGACCTGGAACGGGTGGAGGACAACCTGCTGCGCTGCCGAGAACTCAGGGATATGGGCTATCAGATTGCGCTCGACGATTTTGAACCGAAACTGGGGTTGGGGCCATTTCTCGCGCTGGCGAGCTTTGTCAGGGTGGATGTTTCCCGGTTTAACGCCATTGAGCTCGGCAAACTGGCAGACCGTTTCCTGGACAAGCCCATGCTGCGATTGATCGCGAAAAACGTGGAAACGGAGGACGATTTCGAGGCCTGTCACAAGATGCAGTTCCATTATTACGAGGGTAATTATTTCACCCGTTTGCGTCCCTCCTTGCCTCCCTGTGTCGACAGCAACCGCATCAGGGTCATGGAATTGCTCGACATGGCGAAAAATCAGGTTGAGGTTTCTCATCTGGAAGAAGGATTCAGGCACGATGCCGTGCTTACCTACAAGCTGCTGCGCTACATTAACGCGCCGGTCAATGGTTTGCAGCAGCAGATCCGCTCCATTGCCCATGCGTTGATGATACTCGGCTACAAACAGCTGTACCGTTGGCTGACGCTGCTGCTGTTCACCAGCGGCACGCAGGATGCGCGCGGCAGGGCGCTGTTGCAGAACGCGCTGGTGCGTGCCCGCATGACGGAACTGTTGGGCCATGACAAGCTGCCTCCTGCCGAGCAGGAAGGCTTGTTCATCGTCGGGATTTTCTCGTTGCTGGACGCATTGCTGAATGTGCCGATGGAGCAGGCGCTGGATCAGATGAAATTGCCGGGCCAGGTGATGGCAGCGCTGGCGCGCCGCGAAGGCATTTATGCCCCCTTCCTGTCGCTTGCCATTGCCTGCGAAGAGGCGGATCAGGAGGCTATCGTTCAATATGCTGCCGCCTGCGGATTGAGCGCCGACGAGGTCAATATGGCTCAGGTCAAGGCGCTGGTCTGGGCGGAAGAACTCGACCGGTAGTATCTCAATCCCCTCCAAGTCTTTATAATCCACGTTTTCTTTCCCAAATCAAGACAGAGAATTCGTATGAACTTGCATGAATATCAGGCCAAGCAGTTGCTGCGTGAATATGGTGTCGTCACGCCGCGCGGCGTGGCAATCGACAGCGCTTCCCAGGCGGACGGCGCAATGGCGGAATTGGGCGGCGAGGCCTGGGTGGTGAAAGCGCAGATCCACGCCGGCGGCCGCGGCAAGGCGGGCGGAGTGAAGCTGGTCAGGTCGCGCGAGGCGTTCAAAGAGGCGGTGAATGCCTTGCTCGGGAAGAATCTGGTGACCTACCAGAATGCGCCAGACGGCCAGGTTGCCTCGTGTTTGCTGATCGAGGAAACGCTGCCGATTGCCCGCGAACTTTATCTCAGCCTGACAGTTGACCGCGAATCCGAGCGCGTGGCGCTGGTGGCGTCCAGCGCAGGCGGCATGGAAATCGAAGAGGTTGCTCACGCTACCCCGGAAAAAATCCTCAAGGAATTCTGCGATCCACTGCTCGGCTTGCAGGATTTCCAGTGCCGTGCGCTGGCTTTCGGCCTCGGCTTGGAAGGCAAGCAGATCGCCGAGTTCGGCAAGCTGGCCAAGGGTTTGTACCGCCTGTTCATGGAGAACGACCTGTCCATGGTCGAGATCAACCCGCTGGTCGTCACCGTGCCGGGCAGCCTGGTCGCGCTGGACTGCAAGATCGGCGTGGACGACAACGCGCTCTATCGGCACAAGGCGCTGGCTGAATTGAGCGATACCACCCAGATCGATCCGAAGGAAGTGGCGGCGAAAGAGTTCGACCTCAACTACATCGCCCTGTCCGGCAACATCGGCTGCATGGTGAATGGTGCCGGCCTGGCGATGGCGACCATGGACCTGATTCAATTGCACGGCGGCCAACCGGCCAATTTCCTCGATGTCGGCGGCGGCGCCACGGCGGATACCGTGGCCAAGGCATTCCGGATCATTCTCTCCGATACCAACGTCAAGGCCATCCTGGTCAACATCTTCGGCGGCATCATGCGCTGCGACATTATTGCCGAAGGCATCATCACGGCCGTCAAGGATGTCGGCGTCAAGGTGCCGGTGATCGTGCGTCTGGAAGGCACCAACGTGGAACTGGGGCAGAAGATGCTGGCCGAAAGCGGCGTCGGCGTGATCTCGGCCAGCGACCTGACCGATGCCGCCAAGCAGACAGTGGCGGCGGTTAAGTGATTTTTTGAACCGCAGAGGCGCGGAGGCGCAGAGATCAAAGCAAGAAGTCGAACTCTCTGCGCCTCCGCGCCTCTGCGGTAAAGATTTTAAGGATCTTTCATGAGCATTCTCGTCAACAAAAACACCAAAGTCCTGTGCCAGGGCTTCACCGGCAAGCAGGGCACTTTCCACTCCGAACAGGCCATCGCCTATGGCACGCAAATGGTCGGCGGCGTGACGCCGGGCAAGGGCGGGCAGACCCACCTCGGCCTGCCGGTATTCAACACCGTGCGCGACGCGGTAAAAGCCACCGGCGCCGAGGCAACCGTCATTTACGTGCCGCCTGCGTTTGCGGCGGACGGCATCATGGAAGCGGCGGACGCGGGCATCAAGGTGATCGTCTGCATCACCGAAGGCATTCCGGTGCTGGACATGCTCAACGTCAAGGCGGCGCTGCGCACCAACGACGCCGTGCTGATCGGCCCCAATTGCCCCGGCATCATCACGCCGGGAGAATGCAAGATCGGCATCATGCCCGGTTTCATTCACCAGAAAGGCAAGGTCGGCGTGGTGTCGCGCTCCGGCACCTTGACCTATGAGGCCGTTTATCAAACCACCAGGCTGGGCCTGGGGCAGTCAACCTGCGTCGGCATCGGCGGCGACCCGATCAAGGGGCTGGATTTCATCGACTGCCTGAAAATGTTCCAGGACGACCCGCAGACCGAGGCCATCATCATGGTCGGCGAGATCGGCGGCAACCGCGAGGAAGCCGCAGCGGAATACATCAAGACACACGTCACCAAGCCGGTGGCGGCCTACATTGCCGGCCAGACCGCGCCCAAAGGCAAACGAATGGGTCATGCCGGTGCGATTATCGCCGGCGGCAAGGGGCTGGCTGTGGACAAGATCGCTGCGCTGGAAGCTGCCGGCGTGGTGGTGGCAAAATCGCCTGCGGGGCTGGGCGAAGCGGTGATGGAATCTATCAACAAGGCCAATTCGAACCGCAAAGGCGCCAAGACCCAAAGATGATGATCGGAGCTGTTTTTTCCTTGCGCCCTGGCGCCTTTGCGGTGAAATTTCGATGAAACTGGCCGTTGCCCAAATAAACTGCCTGGTCGGCGACCTTTCCGGGAATGCCGCGAAGATTCTCGATTATGCCAATCGTGCCAAGGCTGAAGGTGCGCAGATCCTGGTAACGCCGGAACTGGCCTTGACCGGCTATCCGCCGGAAGATCTGCTGTTGCGCGACGGATTCTACGATGTCTGCGACAAGGTTTTGTATCGCCTGGCTTGCGAGACGCAGGGTATCGTTGTGGTGGTCGGGCATCCTCACCAGTCTGCCGGTAATCGCTACAATGCGGCTTCCGTGCTGCGCGACGGCAAGGTTGTCGCCACCTACCACAAGCAGAAACTGCCCAACCATTCAGTCTTCGACGAAGTGCGCTACTTCGTTCCCGGCAGCGAACCGTGCGTGTTCGAGGTCGACGGTACTAAATTCGGCATCAACATCTGTGCCGACATATGGGAGGAAGGCGCCGCCACTTGCGCGCTTAATGCCGATGCCGATGTGCTGCTGGTGCTGAATGCCTCGCCTTATCACATGAACAAGCAGCTGTCGCGTTATGAGGCGGTGCGCGAGCGCGTCGGCGAGTGCGGCCTGCCGGTAGTTTACGCCAATCTGATCGGCGGCCAGGACGAGCTGGTCTTCGACGGCGCTTCCTTTGTCATGGATGGCACTGGCTCTCTGGCGCATCAGCTTCCCGCGTTCGAGGAAACGCTGCGCATTGTCGAACTGGAAAACGGCCAGCCACAGCCAGGCGAAATCGCTCCACAGTTGCCGATCGAGGCGAGCATCTACCAGGCGTTATGCCTTGGCGTGAGGGATTATGTGACAAAAAACGGTTTTCCGGGCACGGTGCTGGGATTGTCCGGCGGGATCGATTCCGCGCTGACGCTGGCGATTGCGGTGGATGCGCTAGGCGCGGAGCGGGTGCAGGCCGTGATGATGCCCTCCGAGTTTACCGCCGATATCAGTTTGCAGGATGCGCAGGTCATGGCGGAGCATCTGAAGGTGCGCTACAGTGAGCTGCCGATCAAGCTGGTGTTCGATTCTTTTCTCAGAACCTTGTCTGAAGAATTCGACGATTTGCCGTTCGATACTGCCGAAGAGAATATTCAGGCACGGATCAGGGGGACATTGCTGATGGCGTTGTCCAACAAATACGGCTCCATCGTGCTGACCACCGGCAACAAGAGCGAAATGGCGGTGGGCTATGCGACGCTGTACGGCGACATGGCGGGCGGTTTTGCGGTGCTGAAGGACGTGCCGAAAACCATGGTGTACCGCTTGGCGCGCTACCGCAACAGCCTTGGCGACGCGATTCCGGAACGTGTCATTACCCGTGCGCCTTCCGCCGAGTTGCGTCACAACCAGACCGACCAGGATGCGTTGCCCCCCTATGAAATCCTGGATGCGATCATGGAGTTCTATGTTGAACATGACATGTGCCCGCAAGATATCATCGCTCGGGGCTACGACGAGAAGGAGGTGCGCCAGGTGGTGAAGTTGATCGACTGCAACGAGTTCAAGCGGCGCCAGGCGCCGATAGGAGTGAGGGTGACGCCGCGCGGATTCGGCAAGGACCGGCGTTATCCGATTACGTCGAAGTACCGCCCGTGGGCTGAATAGATAACCAGGAGCTGAAAATGAAAAAGATCGAAGCAATCATCAAGCCGTTCAAACTCGACGAAGTGCGCGAAGCCTTGTCCGATATCGGCGTGACCGGCCTGACCGTGACCGAGGTGAAGGGCTTTGGCAGACAAAAAGGGCATACGGAACTCTACCGTGGCGCCGAATACGTGGTGGATTTTCTGCCCAAGGTGAAGATCGAACTGGTGATCGCGTCCAGCCAGGTCGAGGCCGCCATCGACGCCATCATCAAGGTGGCGCGCACCGGCAAGATCGGTGACGGCAAGATTTTTGTGACCAGCGTGGAACAGGTCGTGCGTATCCGCACCGGCGAGACCGACGAAGCGGCGATCTAGTAACGCAGCCCCGCTCGGGCGGTTTTTACCAGATTTTCCACCACGGCGTATCCGCCTTTTTCGTGATGGCGAAATAGCGGCTGTTGGGGAAGTTCTTTTGCATGATGCGCAGGGTGTCGTCGCGCAAGTCGTCCATGCCGAGCGCGTTGTAGGACTTTATCATGATCGTCAGCGCCTCTTCCATGGCGGGAGCCTGGGGATAATCGAGCAACACGGTCTGGGCGCGGTTGACTGCGGCAACGTAAGCGTTGCGCCGGTAATAATAACGTGCCACGTGAACTTCATGCATGGCGAGCGTGTTGACCAGGTATTTCATGCGGGCAATGGCATCCGGCGCGTACTTGCTGTGGGGGAAGCGTGTCGCCAGTTCCTTGAAGGACTCGAAGGCATCGCGCGCCGCTTTGGGATCGCGTTCGGTCATGTCCTGTTTGGCCAGGGGCGCAAGGGTTTCAGAGGTTTCCGCCACTTTCTCGGACAGCGTGCCGAGCAGTCCCAGATCGTCGTTGAAATTTACCAGGCCTTTCAGGTAGTAGATGTAGTCCACGTTGGGGTGGTTGGGGTGCAGCTTGATGAAGCGGTCGCAGGCGGCGATGGCGGAGGCCTGCTCATCGGTTTTGTAGTAGGCGTAGGCTACTTCTATTTGCGATTGTTGGGCATAGCGACCATAGGGGTAGTGTGCCTCCAGCTTCTCGAAATACTGGATGGCCTTTTCGTAATTGCCGTCAGCCTCTTCCGATTTGGCCTCGGTATAGAGTTTTTGGGCCGACCAGCCCTTGGTTTCATCCTGGACTTCCGGCAACAAGCCGCAAGCCGTTAGCAACAATGCGAGAATTAACGCTAAACTAAACCTCATGACTATATCCAATGCCCCAAAGGGCGCAAGTGACAATTCGGTCGATTATAACCCATATTTCTGAAGGTGTCGGCTCCCCGCGCCGGTGCTGAGTTTGTCTTTATAGTTCCCAAACCTCCTTCATTCAAAACGGCCATAATTCTTCTGCAAACCAGACTCGACTGTATGCGTTGTACGGAATCGGCTCGCCCTCACTCGTCAAGATACGTCAATGCTCAGCATGCTTATCATGTTTAAATCCCCTAGTGTCAAGAGTCGTCATTCGAGAGATCAAAATGACCGCTCATTCCGATCCATGAAATCGACACAGCTTCATCTGTGCCGTCCCATATCTGTGAAAGAATAAATACCATGGAAAAACCATCCGGGTATGGGGTGAAAATTCAGGCGCGTTTCAGTACGGCGCTCTTCGTTCCTCAATGGTATAACTCTGGCAGTGCGTGTTTGTTCTCAGGATACGTTGCTGGTACAGAAGGCGTTGGCCAAGAATGAGCAAGAGATTCACCATGCCATGTGCTGTCTGTTGAATAGCAGGCCCGCTCCAGTTGCCGAAGCGCTTGGTGGAGCTTGGCGTCATCTAGCCGACGAGACAACTCATTGAGACCGAGCGGCGGGTGGGACGGCCAGACGGTGCCGGCCCACGCAAGCAAATGCTGGCGTGCGGTATGTGGGTCGTTGTCGAAACAGGCACGCTGAAAAGACTTGAATGCGCTACCTGCAGGGATTTTGGCATGAGGCTTCTCATTGTCTGTTTTACTTGGCGATATATTCGGCACGCGCCGACGCGAGTGCCACCACCCAACGATTGTGCCTAGCCAGAGCAGCCCCAGCCCAAGGCTTATCCATGGCCATGGCGGGATATTCGCGACTTTGATCGCGTGGGCAGATGTGCTTGCCTGAACGTCAATACTCGGCGGAATAGACGACGACTGCGGGTTTGCGGGCGGGGGTGCCGCCATGCCAACCGTACCGCCAGCAGCAGGAAGGATATTCAAGGTATGCGCGGGCAGCACGACCTCGTGCTGGACATTGTGCGTCGTATCCCACCAATCCAGCCTGACAGCCGGTAACGTATATTGTCCTGGGCGCTTGGCGATCAGCGCGATGTCCTGGTCGCGGCTGCCGAGCAGCATGTCGCCCTGCGGGATGTCCTCGATCCTGGGTTGGTCAGGGTAGGCCTTTATGCCGTCCGGCACCGGCATGAGGGTGCTGAGGTCCGGCAATTGAGCGCCCGTCAGGCCCAGTGCGGCGACATGCAGATGGCGGGTGAGTGGCTCACCCACGTGGATTGTCGTAATTTCCGGGCGCCAGGATTCTTCCAGCGTGACCTTTTGCGCCGGCAGCCAGTTCGCCCCCGTTGCCCCGGCGGGGCGCGGCAGAACGTTCAGTTCGACGGGCTTGGCGCGCAGGTGCAGGGGACGTGTCGCCGTCACCATGCCGGCAAGAGGTATCTGCTTGAATGCGTTGGCGAAGAAAGGGTCGTTGCCAAAGGGATCGTCGTTGCCAGCATCCCGCACTTGGGCATCGAGCACCGGCCCTTCGAGACTGAGCTTGCCGCTGCGCTGCGGGAACAGCAGGTATTTGCGTTCGAATACCTGATAATTGCGGCCATTGCGCATTTCGCTCGTCTGGCTGCCCTTGTCGAGTTGCTTGACCAGTACATCGCTGCCGGCAGGCAGGCTCAGGCTGGCCTGATAGAGCGGCTGGTCGGCATAGAGCCGCACCGTCAGCACAACGGTCGATTGCACATAGGGTTGTTTCTGGCCCAGCGTCGCGGTAAGGAAAATATGCGACTTATCTGCCGGTGCCGCGGCGTCATGCCGGCCGGCGGCGCCGCTTTCTCTCACCGTTAGTTCGAGGGGTGCGGACTGCTGGCCATCCCATTGCAGGGGCGGTATCTGGATCTTGCCGTTGTGCCTGGGGGCGAGTACGACATTGACCTGGGTCTGGGATGAGGTATGTCCATTGATGATCTGGACGCTGGAGCCGCTGCTGCTGCCGAGTACGTCGAAATCGTGCTTGAGTGGGTCGAGATTCGGCTGGCTGTCGGTGCTGCCCTCGTGTTGCAGGTGTAGTTGCACCGTTTCGCCGGGCGCGAGTTGATTCCTGTCCAGCGATGCCGTGACTGCGCCCTGCGCGGAAAGACTCGCGCCGCACGCGAGCAGGATGGTAAGAACAAGAATGCGATGGGCAAATTTCATGGTTGCGTATTCTGCTTTCTCATCAAGTGTTCGATCAGGAACTTGCGCCTCAGCAATCCGCCGGGGTCGTCCGGGATGCTGCGCAGCCATTGCTCCTGCGCCATCTGTTTTTCATTGAGTGGGGCGGTAGCCGCCTGCGCGTTGCCGTTTCCAGTTGCATCGCCAATATCCGCGCCACCCTGTTTGCCCGCTGCGGCCTTGGCGAGGCTTGCGACAGCGTCGCGCTTCGCCTGTTCGGTGTCGGCCTGCTGGTTGGGGTTTGCCTGACGCGTGGCAACGGCCTTGCCTTGCGCATTCTGAGGTTGCTGGTTTTGTTGCGCAGACGAATTGCCGGGTGAGCCTGGCTCGGAGGGGCGATGATCCGCCCCCGAGTGCCCGTTTTTTTGCCCTGCCTGCGCCGGGTTTGGGGCGGATGATTGCGCCTGTCGGTCGTTTCGGCCGTTCGTGTCCGGCTTGGCCTGGTCGCTCTGTTTACCCTGGTTCGGTGAGGTCGAACCTTGGTCGCCGCTGTTTTTCCCGCCCTGTTTTCCATCCTGCGGCTTGTCGCCGCCGGAACCCTGCTGTTGTGGCGGTTTCTGTTTGAGCGCGTTTGCAACCAGTTCACGGTTGTGGCGTGCATCCCGATTGTGCGGATCGCGCTTCAGCGCGGCGTCGTAAGCGCGGATCGCGCCGTGCAGATCGCCCGCATGCGCCAGCGCGTTACCCCGGTTGTAGTTGGCATCGCCCTCATCGAAGGCGGCAAGGTCACGGGCCGCTGCCGCATAGTCGCCCGCCTTGAGTTCGGCGTAGGCTTTGCGGCGCGGATCGGTGTACACCTTGGCTGCCGCAGCCGCGTCGCCGTGCAGCAACAACGTTTCGCCCCGTTGATCGGCGTTGCGCCACAGGCTCGACCAGCTTGCGCCGGCTTCAGACGGTAGCGCCAATGCGAGCAGGGCGAGTGCGAAAAGCCAGCGCATCATAGCCAGCCACTTCGCGCCAGCAAGGCTGCCAGCAGCAGCAACACGGGCAGGAGCCAGGCGCCCGCGTCGCGCCAGCTGGTAACCTTGACGTCTGGCGCCGAGATTGCGTTGCCCGCACTGTGCGGCGATGCCTGTAGATCGGCAATCAGGCCGGGCAAGCCGGCAATATCGACATAGCGTCCCCCGCCGGCTACGGCAAGCTGTTTTAACCGGTCGACGTCGAGGCGAACCAGCAGGGGGCGCCCGTTCACATCCGCTATGAAGCGTCCGTCCGCGTTGCGCAGCGGCGAGCCGCCCGGCGTACCCATGCCTACCACGGTCAGGGTTGTGCCGTGCGATTTGAGCGCCGCCGCCGCCGAGAACGCGGCGGCGGGGTCGTCGAAGCCGTCTGTCAGCACCACGATGCGCTTGTCCTTCGCACCCACCGCTTGCAGCAGCTTGGTCGCCTGGTCGAGCGCCGGAGCCAGATGGTCGCCGGAACTGGGCATGATGTCGGGCGCGAGCGGCGGCAGAAGAGTGCGCACGGTAGCGACATCCTGCGTCAGGGGCGTCACCGTGTAGGGCTCGTCGCTGAAAACCACCAGCCCGACACGCGCGTCGCGAGCCGCGCCGAGCAGATCGTCCAGGGCGAAACGCGCACGCGTGACGCGATCCGGCGCAATATCCGTCGCCGCCATCGAGGGGGAGAGATCGAGCACCAATACCCATGCGGCCGGGGCGCGATAGGCGGCAGTCTGGTTCTGTTGCCAGCTTGGGCCGGCCAGAGCCAAGGCGGCAAGGCTCCACACCAGAGCAAGCAACGGCCAGGGCCGCATTCCAGCGCCGCCGCGCGCGTCGAGGCGCAGTGCCGGCAGCAGTTGCGCGTCGATGAGGCGGGACCAGTCTTCATCCAGGTTGCGTCGCCGTGCGAGCCAGAACACCAGGCCCCATAGAACGGGCAAGGCCAGCAGCCACTGTGGGCGCAGAAAGTGGAAGGCGTGCAGAATGGCGCTGGCCGTCATGTCCGTTCCCTCATCAGCACGGCCGGCACGCTGAGCAACAGGGCCAGGGCGAGCGGCCACGGAAACCATTCGCTGCGCGGGCGATACCATTGCGCGTGCCCGGCGCTCGGTTCCAGTTTGTCGATTCTGGCGTACACCTTTTCCAGCGCGTCGGCGTCGGTTGCCCGGAAATACTCGCCGCCGGTGATTTGGGCAACCGACTTGAGCGTGTCCTCGTCCAGGTCGGTATTCCCGCTGGTGCCGAAGAAGCCTTGCCGCGTCGCCGCCCCCACGCCGATGGTGTAGATGCGCAGGCCGTCGCTGGCGGCCATTTTGGCTGCAGCCAGCGGATCCATCAGGCCGGCGTCGTTGCCGCCGTCGGTGAGCAGGATCATCACCATCTTCCCGCCCGATCCGGCATGGTCGCCGTGCAAGCGCTTGATGGCGAGTCCGATGGCGTCGCCAATTGCCGTCTGCGGTCCCGCCACGCCGACTATGGACTCGCGCAGAAATTGGCCGACCGTGTCGAGATCGGCCGTCAATGGCGCCTGCAGGTAGGGGCGCGTGCCGAACAGGATCAGACCGACCTGGTCGCCTTGGCGGTGACGTATGAAATCGCCCGCGACCTGTTGCACCACTTCGAGGCGCGTGGCATTGCCGGCCATGTCCTGCGCCTCCATGGAACCGGAGACGTCGACAGCCAGCAATAGCCGTCGCCCGGTGGTAGGCACTGGCAGCGGTTTATCCAGCCACTGCGGACGCGTAGCGGCGGCGACCAGCAACAGCCAGATCAGTGCAAACAGCAGCCTGCGCCAACGGGAGCGCGCATGTAGTAGGGTAGGCGTCCAGCCGCTCGACACGGCGGCAGCGAACGGCAGGAACAGCGCGCTGCCCTGCAACGGTGCCGGCGGCAAAAAGCGGCCGAGCAACCAAGGCAAGGGCAAGGTCAATAACATCCAGGGCCAGGCAATGTGTATCATGATCGCCCCATGATGAAAGCGCGTGCGCCGGCAAGCCAGCGCGCGCGGTCCGGCTTCGCGGTTCCTCCGTAGGCTGCGCGCAGCAGGCTGGCTCCAGTATCGTCGGCCCAAGCGGCGCCACCATGAGCGACGATGAAGGCGATCCAGCAGTCGCCGCTCAAGCTGGCGACCGCGTCGCGTCCGAAACGTGCCACAGCATAGCGGCGCAGTAGATGTTCCAAACCACGCGCCAAAGTAATATCATCGATAACCCTCGTTTCCAGGTTTTTCAATTCTTTCAGCGCAACACGGCGCAGGCGATTGTCAGGACGACGTTGCCAATACGTTACCGCAGCGATAACCATCGCGAGAATAATTGCCATCCCCCACCAGCCCGGTGCCAGGGGCCACCAGCTTGGTGCTGGCGGGGCGTGGGCGGGTGCAAGCTGTGCCAGCCAATCCGGTTTCACGCTGCCCATGTCGGTTCCTTCAATAAGGCGACCACCCTTTCAAGAACAGCATCGTGCGTATCCAGTCGACTTAGTGGCAAATTGAGATGCATGGCCAGATCATTCAGGCGCTGTTCGCGTGCGCGCCAAGCGCTCTGCCAGGACGCGCGGCTGCGTTCACCATCCATCCACCACTGGCGGCCAGGCAAACCAACACGGTAGGAGCCTGTTGGCAGTCCGCTGCTTTCTAGCGGATCGGTGATCCACAATAAACGGCAATCGCTATGTGTAGTTGCGCTGGCCAGGATTTCCTCAACAGCTTGGTCAAACTCGGAAAAATCGCTTAACAGCAGAATCAGGCTGCCCGGTTGCAACAGCGGACGTAGCGTCGAGACGGCGGCTAGCAAGCCACCATGAAGCGGCGTGCCTGGCGCACGCGGTTGAGCCGCCACCAGCGCCTCCAGCATCGGAAGCACACCCGCCATGCGAGCGCGCGGCGGGATGATTTTTGGCGCAGTCGCTCCGTCGGCGATCACCGCGCCAACGCGGTCGCCCCCGAGCGCTGCCACCCAACCGAGTTGGGCCGCAGCACGCAACAGCACGGCCGATTTGAGCTGGCGACGACTACCGAAAAAGAGCCCCGGATGCAGGTCGGCAACCAGCCAGACGGGGCGCTCGCGTTCTTCCCGGAACAGCTTGGTATGCGGTCGTCCGCGCCGCGCCGTGACGCGCCAGTCGATATTGCGGGCGTCGTCGCCTGCCGCATAGAGTCGCACCTCCTCGAATTCCAGCCCGCGCCCGCGCTGGGCGCTGCGATGCCCGCCCTGTAACTGTGCCAGCGCGGGGCGGCGGGCACGCAAGCTCAGCCCACGCGCTGCGCCACGCAGGGCGGACAATTCCGCGAGGTCGGGCATTATCATGGCGCCGGCACTTGGCGTAGCAATTCGTTTACACAGTCCTGTGCGCTAATGCCGCGTGCCTGTGCGGAGTAATCGAGCAAGAGGCGATGTCGCAGTGCATTCGGGGCGATAGCCTGGACATCCTCCGGGCTGACATAGTCGCGCCCATCCAGCCAGGACAGGGCGCGGGCGCCACGTTCGATGGCAATGGCTGCACGCGGGCTGGCGCCCCAGCGCAACCATTCTGTCAGCTTGCCGCTGTAAGCATCGGGCCGTCGGGTCGCATCAACCAGCGCAGCGATGTAGTCGGCAACGGATGAGACAAGTGTCAAGCTCAGTGCTTCGCGGCGTGCGGCGAACACGATTTCCTGCGTTATGGGGCGAGCTGGCGGAGGTAGCTCACGCCCTTCCAGCGCCTCGCGTCGCGCTAAATCCATGATGAGGCGGGTGTTGGTACGATCCGGGTAATCGACGAGCGTGTGCAGCATGAAACGGTCAAGCTGAGCTTCTGGCAGTGGGTAGGTGCCCTCGTGTTCGATAGGATTCTGCGTCGCCATTACCAGAAATAGGCGTGGCAGTGGATAGGTAGCCATGCCCACGCTTACCTGATGCTCCGCCATTGCTTCCAGCAGTGCGGATTGCACCTTGGCAGGCGCTCGATTGATCTCATCGGCCAGTATCAGGTTGTGGAACAGCGGACCACGCTGGAAGCGGAAACTGCCATCCTCAGGCCGATAGATGTCCGATCCGGTGAGATCCGACGGCAGCATGTCGGGAGTGAATTGCACACGCTGGAAGTCGCACTCCACACCGTGTGCAAGCGCTTTGATGGCTCGCGTTTTGGCGAGGCCGGGTGGACCTTCGATGAGCAAATGTCCTTCCGCCAGCAAGGCTACCAGGAGGCTCTCGACCAAGCCTTCCTGACCGAGGATCTGAGTATTTAGGTAGCTGCGTAGGTCTTTGAAGGTAGCGAGTGCGTTGCTGTGTGAATTATTCGAATCGACTGCGAGGCTATCCATTGCACTTTCCTGTCAGTAATTGAAGTGTGGGTTTCACTGGGCAACAGGAGATTGAAGGAGCGCGTGGGGTGCAGATTATATAAAATATTTCGCGCGCCTCAATCGCCACCACCCAGTGACGAGAATTAGTCACTGTTTCGATGTATACATTGGCTTTTTCCGTTGCGGTATTGACGCTAATCAGCGTCTCGCGTTTGGCGACATTGCACTTCAGTGCCTGAAGCTGCCACCGATTAAGAGCAGAAGACAAGTCAAGAAGTTCCGCACATTCGACGGTATTGAAAGTTTGGAGCAATGTGCCTGGATCGGCACGAGGCGAATCTGGGGATATGGGAGCGGCCAGCCGGGATTGAATTCGAGAGTGCGGAAAGCGGCTTAATTTCCGGGAAGCGGGACTGGCATGCCGTCCCCTTGGGGAACATATTTAGAGTTCCAAAACCAATCCGGAAGTTATTGATATAAAATGATGAGGGTCGAGAAACTACAATGCGAAAAGATGGGGAAAAATGAGTGTAATGTTCTGTAATGCTTTTGGAATATTGAATTAATGGAGCGTTATAACCCAAACCCCGCGCCCATCGACTTGACGATTCCGCCAGAATTTGCCGGGTTGCGGCTGGATCAGGCGCTGCAGCAATTGCTGCCGGACTATTCGCGCAGCCGCCTGCAAACCTGGATCAAGGAGAAGCGTGTCACGCTCGATGGTCAGTGCGTAACGCCCAAGCAGGCGGTGTGGGGTGGCGAACAGGTGCGGGTAGAGCCGGAGCTGCATCCCTCCGAAACGCCATACATGGCGGAGGATATCGCCCTCGACATCGTGTACGAGGACGAGGAATTGCTGGTGGTCAACAAGCCGGCGGGCCTGGTCGTCCACCCGGGTAGCGGCAACTGGCAGGGCACCATGCTCAACGCGCTGCTGCATCATGCGCCGCAGCTTGAGGGCATTCCCCGTGCCGGTATCGTTCACCGTCTCGACAAGGACACCAGCGGCCTGCTGGTAGTGGCGAAAACCCTTGTAACCCAGACTGCACTGGTGCGCCAGTTGCAGGCTCGCAGCGTGAAGCGCGACTATCTGGCGATCGTGCAGGGCATCGTGGCGCGCGACAGCAAGGTCGACGCGCCGCTCGGGCGGCATCCCAGCCAGCGCGTCAAGATGGCGATAGTTCACAACGGCAAGCCGGCGGTAACGCATTACGCCGTGCTGGAACGCTTCGATTACCACACCCTGATCCGTTGCAGCCTGGAAACCGGACGTACTCACCAGATACGGGTGCACATGCAGTCAATCGCCCATCCGTTGGTGGGCGACCCGGTTTATAGCGGCAGGCCGATCCAGTTGCCGCCGCCATTGCGCGAGGCGATCAAGGCACTGGGTCGTCAGGCCCTGCATGCGGAGCGGCTCGGACTGGTTCATCCGGTATCCGGCGAACCGATGGAATGGCATGCAGACCTGCCGGCGGATATGGCGGCATTGTTGAAAGTGCTGCGCCATGAATAAGGACTGGATTATCCCCGACTGGCCGGCGCCAGCCAACGTGCGGGCCTTGCAAACGACCCGAACCGGCGGCGTGAGCACAGGTGCTTATGCTTCCCTCAACCTGGGCGACCATGTCGGCGATGACGCTGCTGTTGTGGCGAGTAACAGGGCAATATTGCGCGCGGCCTTGCCGGCTGAACCGGTGTGGTTGAAGCAGGTGCACGGCAACGTCGTGGCGGATGCGGATCGAGCGGTCGGCATACCCGAGGCCGATGCCGCAGTTGCCAGGAAGGCCGATGCCGTGTGCGCGGTGATGACGGCAGATTGCCTGCCGCTGTTGCTGTGCGACGAATCGGGCACGGTGGTGGGTGCGGCTCACGCAGGCTGGCGCGGTCTGGCGGGCGGCGTGATCGAGGCGGCGGTGGCTGCGATGAATGTGGCCCCTGTTTCCTTGCTGGCCTGGCTCGGCCCGGCGATCGGGCCGCAGGCCTTCGAGGTGGGTGAGGAGGTGCGCCAGGCTTTCCTGGCCCACGACCCGGATGCACACCATGCTTTCGTGCCACGCTCATCCCTCACGGAACAAAAGTGGCTGGCCGACATCTACCTGCTTGCGCGTCAGCGCCTTGGCTTGCTTGGCGTGACCAGGGTATATGGCGGCAGCCTGTGCACTTTCAACGATGCGGAGAGGTTCTTCTCCTACCGCCGTGACGGCGCCACCGGGCGCATGGCATCGCTAATCTGGCTTGGGCCGCGATTATCCGTATAATGATGCGCCTATGTCCACATTAACCGGCATCATCCTGGCCAGCCTGTTCGGCGGCGTTCTCAGCATTAGCGTAGCGGCGGCATTCGCTATGTCGGCGCGCGCCGAATGGGTGCCGATGCTGGTCAGTTACGCAATCGGCGCCCTGCTCGGCGCGGCGTTTCTCGAAATCCTGCCGCATGCCTTCGAACTCACCAAGAGTATCGAAAACACCGCAGCCACCATCCTGTTCGGCATCATGCTGTTTTTCCTGCTGGAAAAACTGGTGCTGTGGCGGCACTGTCACGCCGATCATTGCGAAGTGCACGTCCCGCCCCCCGGCCATGATCACAACCACGATAATGACCATGGCCGTAGCGGCATGATGATCATGGTGGGCGACACCTTCCACAATTTCGTCGACGGCATCATCATTGCTGCCGCTTTCCTGGCGGATTTCCAGACCGGGGTCGTGACTGCGCTGGCCATCATCGCCCATGAAATTCCACAGGAAGTGGGGGATTTCCTGATTCTGCTCCATTCGGGCTATACCAAGAAGCACGCTTTCATGCTGAACCTGCTGTCCAGTCTGGCGACAGTGATGGGCGGAGTACTCGCCTATTTCATGCTGCAATCGATGCACGAATGGATTCCATTCTTCCTCGCCATCGCCGCGGCAAGCATGATTTACGTCGCGGTGGCGGATCTGATTCCGGGCCTGCACAAGCGCCCGGAACTGCATGCCACGTTACAGCAGGTGCTGTTGATCGGTTTGGGGATCGGCTCGATCTGGCTCACCAGGTCGCTCCTCGGCTAGCTGGCGTAAGCGCTTGTCTCGCCATGGTCGCCGCGTAGCGGCGGGAACCCGGCGGGGACACTCCTTGTTGCGGGCGCGCTGGCGTGAACCGGCGAGCCAGAAGATCAAGGCCAGCGGTAGCAGGCCGTAGAATATGAAGATCAGCACGCCGGCAACGAAACTTTTTGCCGTGGCGGCCATCAGCAGAACGACGTAAGCCCAACCGATTGCGATGATGTAAATGTACATGGGCGTAGTATAAGCAAAATTTGGATTTACCGCAGATACCCATAGGGCACAAGAGACGCGGAGGGCACGGAGGAAAGGCAATATACAGGCCTTTGTTTGGTCTCCTCAGTGTTCTCCGTGCTCTCTGCGGTTAACGCGTTTAAACGGATTTTCATTATGGCTTCAATCCCAAAAGTCGGTTTCGTTTCCCTCGGCTGTCCCAAGGCGCTGGTGGATTCCGAGCAGATTCTCACTCGTTTGCGGGCAGAGGGCTATGCCATTTCCCCCAGCTATGAGGGCGCCGATCTGGTCGTGGTCAACACCTGCGGCTTCATCGACGCCGCCGTGGCCGAATCGCTCGACGCCATCGGCGAAGCGCTCAAGGAGAATGGCAAGGTGATCGTCACCGGTTGCCTTGGCGCCAAGTCTGACGTAGTGCTGGAGGCGCACCCCCAAGTGCTGGCGGTGACGGGACCGCATGCCGCGGCCGAGGTGATGGCGGCAGTGCATCGGTACCTGCCGCAGCCGCACGACCCGTTTGAAAGCCTGATCCCGCCCCAAGGCGTCAAACTCACGCCGAAGCATTACGCTTACCTGAAAATTTCCGAAGGCTGCAATCACCGCTGCACCTTCTGCATCATCCCGTCGTTGCGCGGTGATCTGGTCAGCCGCCCGGTGGGCGAGGTGATGCAGGAAGCGGAGAATCTGGTGAAGGCCGGTGTCAAGGAACTGCTGGTAATTTCCCAGGACACCAGCGCTTACGGCGTCGACGTCAAATACCGCAGCGGCTTTTGGGGCGGCAGGCCGATCCGCACGCGCATGACCGAACTGGTGCGTGCCCTCGGCGATCTCGGCGTGTGGGTGCGGCTGCATTACGTCTATCCTTATCCCCACGTGGACGAAGTGATTCCGCTGATGGCCGAGGGCAAGATTCTGCCCTACCTCGATGTGCCGTTCCAGCACGCCAGCCCGAAAGTCCTCAAGGCGATGAAGCGCCCCGGCGACATCGAAGGTACGCTGGCGCGTGTTCGCGCCTGGCGCGAGGTTTGCCCGGAAATCACGATACGCAGCACCTTCATCGCCGGCTTTCCGGGCGAAACCGAAGCCGACTTCGATTCGCTGCTGGATTTCCTGCGTGAGGCGGAACTCGACCGCGTCGGCTGCTTCGCCTACTCGCCGGTGGAAGGAGCGGCGGCCAATGCCCTGCCCGGTGCCGTGCCGGAGGAGCTGAAGGAAGAGCGCGTGGCGCGCCTGATGGCGTTGCAGGAAGAAATCAGCGCGGCCAAACTGGCGCGCAGGGTCGGCCGGAACCTCACTGTACTGGTGGACGAAGTGGACGAGGATGGCGCAATCGCCCGCAGTGCGGCGGATGCGCCTGAAATCGACGGTCTGGTGTATATCGACGAATCGAACGACCTGAAGCCGGGTGATTTTGTCGAAGTGGAAATCACCGATGCCGATACTCATGATCTGTGGGCACGACGCGCCAGTTGAAAATGGCCATAAAACTCTTTTTTCTGATGCTGGGCGTGCTGGCGTTTGCTCCGGTTCAATCGATCGCCGCTCCCACCACCTTCGAACCGGTGATCGGCAGCGCGCTGCTGTGTCGCGACCAGATCGATCCAGGCTACTTCAAGGATTATCTGACCCGTTTCTACCAGTATCCTTACAAGAACGAAGGCGAAGCGTACTGGTTCAAGCCCGATGCGGAGCAGAAGCTTTACGACATGGTGGTGACGGATATTTACGTCAGTACCGAAGACAGCCGATACTCTTTTTTGGGGGTGATATTCAGGGAGACTCTCGACTCGGCCAGGAAGAAGATGCTGGAAATGAAAGGCGTCGAGTTTTTGCCGTTTTCGGGGAACACGGTGTTAAGGTCGGCGCAGGGCAGTTTCCTGATTGAATACAATACGACCCAGAGCAAGCTGTATTGCGTGAAGGACCGCGTGGCCCCCAGTAAAGGGCACCCCTGATTTTCTAGAGGTGCTCTATAACGAATGGCATTTATTCTTTCGGTTTGTTGTTCCGCAAGCCGGATCTGTTGATCGGCACGACCTTGGCTTTCTGCGGTTCGTCGCTGAAGTGGGGCCTTTCATGCGCGATCCCGGCCTCCTTGGCCAGCTCCATTTCCCTTGTGGCGATCAGCGCGAAGCAGGCCTTGATATCCTCGATAGTCTGATCCGACAGGGCGTGTTGCATGCCAGGCTGCGGCGTGGTGTCCTTTACGACACTCCCCAGCACCTTGCGCATTACGCGCAGGATGCGCTGCTCCATTGAGGTTTCATTGTTGCCGGTCATGGCTGTTCATCCTTTTTTCGTGTGCTGGCGGCACCCTTGAGAAACTCGTCAAACTCGCCCATGGAAATGTCTACTTCTTCCACCTGCATGTTGTCCAGCGTCAGGTGGGGGGAGAGGTGGAAGACGCTTTCCTGCTCCATGGATTCCCCTTTGCTCTTTGCTTCTTCTACCTGAGGCGATGATTGTTGTGCGGAGGGCTGAGCCTGATCGACAGTCGGAGGGTAGTTCGGTTGTTCTTCAAATTCGTAATCGGCCTGTTCCGGCCCGGGTGTTTCGCTGTTGTCCGTTTTGAAACGCCAGAATACGGCGGGCACCTCGATCGACAGATTATCCCGGATGAATTTTTTGATCTGGATTTCGATGATATTGGAAAACCGCAGTTTCTTTTGCGGCTCGGCCTGGATCAGCACCACCGGCTGATCTTCATAAGCGATGGTATAGACCTTGAAGTTTTCCACTCCGCGCGCTTCGAGGAACTGGCAGGCAATTTTGTTGATGGTCTGGAGCGTACCCTTGCCGATGGTTTTCGGTTTTTCTTTTTTGAGGAAAGGGAAGAAAGCTCCGATTACTGCAACGGGCGCGAAGCCATGAACCGCAGGATTGAGGAAGGGGACGAGGTCAGGCAGGTTCATGTAAGGGCATTATTTTCATAGAGCGCACATAATGAAGAATTTGGCGCCAATTTTCAACCATTATCAACAACTTCGTAGCCGGCATCCTGAATCGCAGCCTTGAATTGGTCCGCATTGCACTTGGCGGCATCAAAGGAAATGATGACCTGCCCGTTATCCAGAGTGATGTCCACAGCCGCAACGCCGGGGATCGGTTCCAGCACATTCTTCACGCTGCGCACGCAGCCCATGCAGGTCATGCCCTTGACGGCGAGAGTGATTTTTTCCATTTATGTTCTCCTTCAGTTGATGCAAAAGAATATACCGCAAAGGAAGAACTTGCTTTACCTCGCGTGCCTTTGCGTCCTTTGCGGTTTGAAAGTTGGGTCAATGCATCTTCCAACGCTTCAGCAGCAGCGAATTACTCACCACCGACACCGAACTCATCGCCATCGCCGCCCCTGCGATCACCGGGCTCAGCATGCCCATCGCTGCCAGCGGGATGCCCAGCGCATTGTAGACGAAAGCGAAGAACAAATTCTGGCGGATTTTTCTCAGCGTGGCACGGGATAAATCAATCGCATCCGCCACGCTTTCCATGTCGTTGCGCATCAGGGTGATATCGGCAGCTTCGATGGCGACATCGGCGCCGCTGCCAATGGCAAAACTTACGTCTGCCGCCGCCAGCGCCGGGGCATCGTTGATGCCGTCGCCAGCCATGCCGACCGCCTTGCCCTGGGTTTTGAGTTTCTGGATTTCCGCCGCCTTGTCTTGCGGCAGCACTTCCGCGAGATAGCGATTGACGCCGGCCTGTGCGGCGATGGCGTGAGCAGTGGCCTGGTTGTCGCCGGTCAGCATCACCACCTCGATGCCCATTGCCTGCAACCGGGCCACGGCACGGGCCGAACTTGCGCGCAGCGTGTCGGCGATGGCGAGATAGCCCACTACGCCTTGCTTGTCGCCAATGGCGACCACGGTCTTGCCCTCGCGCTGGAGGCCGGCGATGACGGTCTCATCGGTTTTTAATCCCTGCTCGATGAAGAAAGCGGGGGAGCCGAGCCAGCAAAGCCGCCCCCCGATTTCGCCCTGCACTCCTTTGCCTGTGACGGAGCTGAATCCGGTGACGATGTCCGGCGCAATGCCCGCTTCTGCGGCGCGGGCCAGCACCGCTTTTGCCAAGGGATGCTCCGAACCTTGCTCCAGAGCGGCAGCAAGCCGGAGCACTTCGTCCGGAGCGGAATGCGCTGCCGGAACGATGTCGGTAACCGTGGGGCGGCCTTCGGTCAGGGTACCGGTTTTGTCCACCACCAGAGTGCGGATCTTTCCTGCCCGCTCCAGTGCTTCCGCATTCCTGATCAGGATGCCCGCCTTGGCGCCGTTGCCCGTGCCAACCATCACCGCGGTGGGCGTGGCAAGACCGAGGGCGCATGGGCAGGCGATCACCAGCACGGCCACGGCGTTGATCAGGGCAGGGGTAAATTCGCCGCCCAGACCCCACCACAGGCCGAAAGTGATGAGGCTGACAGAAACCACCACCGGCACGAAAATGCCGGAAATGATGTCCGCCAGCCGCTGGATCGGGGCTTTCGAACCTTGTGCCTGTTCCACCAGCCGGATAATGCCTGCCAGCACGGTATGCGCACCCACGCCGGTAGCGCGGCACTTCAGCATCCCTTGCTGATTCTGCGTGGCACCGAACACCTTGGCACCAGGGTTCTTGGTCACAGGCAGGCTTTCGCCGGTCAGCATGGCCTCCACCACACTGGACTCGCCCTCGATCACCTCGCCGTCAACCGGGATGCTTTCACCGGCACGGGCGATAAAAATATCGCCGAGTTTGAGGCTGGCGGCATCGACATCGACAATCTGGCCGTCGCGCTCCAGGTGCGCGGTTTTCGGCTGGAGCTTGAGCAGTTCCTCGATCGCCGCCGAGGTTCCCGCCTTGGCGTGCGCTTCCAGCAGCTTGCCCATCAGCACCAGCGTAATGACCGCTGCGCCCGCCTCGAAATATACGTGCTGCTCCAGGCCGAACAAGGTGATGGCGGTGCTGAGAAAGTACGCCATGCTGGTGCCGAGTGCGACCAGCACGTCCATGTTGGCGCCGCCGCCGCGCAAGGCGTGCCAGGCGCCGACATAAAAGCGCTTGCCCGCCCAGAACTGCACCGGCGTGGCGAGCAGCCATTGCAGCCAGCGTGGCAAAATCTCTTCGTGCTGGCCGAAAAACATCGCGCCCATTTGCGCCACCAGCGGCAGCGTCAGCGCAGCGGCAAACCAGAAGATGCGCAGTTCCTTCCGATAAGCCGCCGCACGCCGCTGTTTCTCTTCCGCGCGGCTGGCGCCGAGCGATTCGTGAGCGCCATAGCCTGCCTTGACCACCGCCGCAATCAGCGATTCCAGGGTGGCTGTGCCCGGTGCAACGCGAATTCGGGCCTTTTCGGTGGCGAAATTTACCGCGGCGCTCACGCCGTCGATCCTGTTCAGCACTTTCTCGATGCGCGTGGCACAGGCAGCGCAGGTCATGCCCTCCAGTTCCAGCACCACTTCCTGCTCCGGCACCGAAAATCCGGCTTTGCGGACAGCTTGCACCAGTTCGGCAGGGGACGATCGTGCCGGATCGAACTCGATATGGGCTTTTTCACTGGCGAGATTGACGGCGGCTTTTACGCCGGGCAGCTTGTTGAGATTTTTTTCGAGGCGCGTGGAACAGGCGGCGCAGGTCATGCCTGCGATCGGGAGTTCGATATGCTGGGAAGAAGGAGTGGCCATTTACATTGGATTCTACATTATCCAATAAATTTCGCCGCATCCCTTTTAGAGGCTGATCCGCCCCTGAAAAAACGCTTGAACCGCCAGGAAACACGCGCTGTTGCCTGGCTCCTTGGCGGTGTAATCCGTTTACAGGTTAATCGCGTATCAACGCGCCGTCGATAACCTTCACTTTTTCGCCGACGGCATAGGCGGGCTCGGTTTCCTGCATGAAGGTGCGATGGCTACCGTCATCCATACGGACGTTGATTTCGTAATGCTTGGTGGTTTTGACCTTCTTCTCGATCTGGTGGCCGGCATAGCCGCCGCCGACAACGCCAGCGATGGTGGCGAGATCTTTTCCGGTGCCCCCGCCGACTTGGTGGCCCAGTAGCCCGCCTACGACGCCGCCGGCGACTGCGCCCAGACCGCTTCCCTCGCCGGCCTGCTCGACGGTACGGATGGCAGTGATAATGCCGCAGTTACCGCAGACCTTCACCGCAACTTTCTGCTCTGGGTTGACGCTTGCGGTGGAATGCGCTGCCGGTTTGACAGTAACTCTTTTGGCGGCAGGCTTGGTAACAGGCTCCGGCTGGGCGGCAGCGGTTTTGTCAGCAGCGGCCGGCTTTTCCGCAGCGCCACCTAACTGTGGCGCCGGTGTTCCCGCCATTTGACCGGGCGCAGTCGCGGCGGGGATTTCGGGTTTTGCCCCTCGGCCCGGAATCAGGCCGGTCATGACGCCGATGCCCACGATGCTGACGAGGATCACCGCGATGGATGCGGCGATGACGAAAGGGCTGGTTTTGCTGGTTGGTTCAGTCATGGTGATTCTCCGTATAAGTAAGTGTTGCCTGCCATATTCATACACCGCTCGTTTATTTATAGTCAAATATGGCGTGGACAGGCGGTGCTGTGGAAAATAACGCATGAAAGTTGCGTCCGGCTATTGCGAAGGGATTAAATGTTGGTAATTCGATAATGGATCGAAGAGAAAAAACGCCGTTCCAGCTATCAGCATGGCTTCGATGATGAATTGATCGGCGCTTCCTTGAACCTGACACTGGAGTCGATGCATATGAAACGACTGTTTCCAATTATGGCTGCGTTGTTCCTGACCGCCTGCGCCGCCTATGGCGGCAGCGGGCTCAAGCTTGGCGAAGCGCGGCTCGATGACGTGATCCGCGTCATGGGCGAGCCGGCGATGCGCTGGCAGGACTCTGACGGTTCCGTGCAGCTCGCCTATCCACGCGGGCCGTTTGGCTTCCACACTTTCATGGTGCGGGTCGGTCCGGACGGGAAATTGCAGCGCATCGGAAACGTGCTGGACCCAAGCGTCTTTGCGCAGATTCGGCCAGGCATGACCGAGGCCCAGGTCATGCGCATTCTGGGGCCGCCCTATCCAGGCTGGACGGTCTATTTCAAGGCACGGGACGAACTGGTGTGGGAATGGCGCTATTGCGACGATTGGAGCGAGGCGGCCCGCTTCAATGTACTGTTCGACGGTACTTCCGGCGCTGTACGTTCCACCATGAGCCTGACCGAGTCCCAAAGGGGGTTTTGCAGCACGGGCAGATGTTTGTGCTCGCGCTAATCCCGCCGATTCAAAATGCCGCCTGCCGCCCTGTTTGCTTCCCCACATCGATGGACATGGGATCAGGTGCCGACTGATCCGGTACTTTTCAGGGCGGATTCCGGATGCCAAAAATCAATGGGTTCAGCGAGCGCCGTGGCGAAGATATTTTAAAGATGGGAAGCTTGATAAAGCAGCGAATCGCTGTGCCGAATGGCACATTTTTGGAGAAACGGCACAGTCGGCGTGGCCGATTGCCTTGTCCATATCCGTTTCCGAAACTGCCAAAAGATCAGATACTGCCGTGCGGCAGGCGATATTTCATGGGGTGGGTTATTGGCTGGCATTGCTCTTGCTAAATTGAGCAGAGATTTGTCAACTCAAGGAGAACCCCATGAAAAACCATTCCGCCTTTTTACCTTCCCGCCTGGCGGCTTTTCTGTCCATGATCTGCCTTGGCCTGCTGGCGGCCATCCCCTTGGCGCAGGCTGATGTGGCGCAGGATTATGAGCGTGCCGCCACTGCGCACCGTCACGGGGACTATCAGAATGCCGTTAAACTGTGGCAGCCACTTGCCGAGAAGGGGGTGGTGAATGCGCAATTTAACCTCGGTCAAATGTTCCGTTATGGCGACGGCGTGGCACAGAATTATGCCGAGGCGCTTAAGTGGTATCGCAAGGCGGCGGAACAGGGCGACAAGGAATCCCAGCTCATTCTTGGATTAATGTATCTTAATGCTGAAGGCGTAGAAAGAAACGAGGTGGAAGCGCAACGCTGGTTTACCATGAACCGTAAACAGCACTCGCATCGGGATCACGCGCAATATCGGGCCTGGGTGCAGCAAGCGGTAGCCATGGCGGGCGAGGCTGAACGTCGTGCGGCTTATGAGGCTTCACGCCGCAATGGCGACAAGGTGCTTGCCGACCTACGTGCCCGTGCGGGTTTGCCGCAGATGGATGCAGACAAAAATTTGCTGGCGATGGAGCGGTAAGCGGCATCGTTCTGAAGTACTGGTTAAATGGCCGGCAGTTAATCCGGTCGGCTCGAAAATGAAAATAACAAGGCGAAAGTCGGATGACTTTCGCCTTGTGTTTTTTTGAAGAAACCGCCTTCGCAGCCGTAGCTAAACGCTTGGCCGCTTCGCGCTCAATCTTCCACGCGCATCTGCGGGAACAGGATGACGTCGCGGATGCTCGGGCTGTCAGTCAGCAGCATCACCAGCCGGTCGATGCCGATACCCTCGCCAGCGGTGGGCGGCAGACCGAATTCCAGCGCGCGGATGTAGTCGGCGTCGTAGTGCATCGCCTCGGCGTCGCCCGCTTCCTTCTGCCTTACCTGCGCCATGAAGCGCTCGGACTGGTCTTCCGGGTCGTTGAGCTCGGAGAAGCCGTTGGCGATTTCGCGGCCGACGATGAACAGCTCGAAGCGCTCGGTGATGCCGGGGTTGGCGTCGTTGCTGCGCGCCAGCGGCGATACCTCGGCCGGGTAGTCGATGATGAAGGTCGGCTGGATCAGCATCTGCTCGGTGGTTTCCTCGAACAGCGAGAGTTGCAGGCCGCCGACGCCGTCGGTAGGGTGCTGGTCGGAGCCCATTTTATGCAGTTCGGCCTTGAGGAAAACGCGGTCGTTGAGCTGTTCGTCGGTGAACCTGTCCGGATGGTACTTGTGGATCGCCTGGGTGATGGTGAGGCGGTCGAACGGCTGGGCCAGGTTGATGGTGTGGCCCTGATACTGCACCACCGCGTGGCCGAGCACGACCTTGGCGGTTTCGCGGAACATTTCCTCGGTCAAATCCATCATGTAGCGGTAATCCCGATACGCCTCATAGAACTCGATCATGGTGAATTCGGGATTGTGGCGGGTGGACAGGCCTTCGTTACGGAAGTTGCGGTTGATCTCGAACACCTTCTCGAAGCCGCCTACTACCAGGCGCTTGAGGTAGAGCTCCGGCGCGATGCGCAGGAACAGCTCCATGTCCAGCGCGTTGTGGTGGGTGGTGAAGGGCTTGGCCGAGGCGCCGCCGGGGATGGGGTGCATCATCGGCGTTTCCACTTCGAGGTAGCCGCGCTCGACCAGGAAGTTGCGGATCGTCTGGATGATCTTCGAACGCACCATGAAGGTCTTGCGCGTTTCCTCGTTGGTGATCAGGCCGAGATAGCGCTGGCGGTATATCTGCTCCTGGTCGGTGAGACCGTGGAATTTCTCCGGCAGCGGGCGCAGCGACTTGGTCAATAGCTTGAGTTCGCTGACCTGCACTGTCAGCTCGCCGGTCTTGGTCTTGAACAGGGTGCCGCGGGCGCCGATGATGTCGCCCATGTCCCAGCGCTTGAACGCGTCGTGGGTTTCCGTGCCGGCGATGTCGTTGCTGATGTAGAGCTGGATGCGCCCGCTCATGTCCTGAATGGTGGCGAAGCTGGCTTTGCCCATCACCCGCTTCAGCATCATGCGGCCGGCGATGGCGACTTCGATCTTGTCGGCTTCGAGCGCTTCCTTGTCCTTGGCGCCGTGGGCGGCATGCAAATCGCCCGCCATGTCCTTGCGGTCGAAGTCGTTGGGAAAGGCGATGCCCTGCTCGCGCAGTTTTTGCAGCTTGTCGCGGCGCTCGGCGATGAGCTGGTTTTCGTCCTGGGATGGGATAGTATTTTCTTGTTCTGACATTTGATTAAACTCCCTGTTTCAAACTGGCGCTGATAAAGTCGTCGAGGTCGCCGTCGAGCACCGCCTGGGTGTTGCCGGTTTCGAAATTGGTGCGCAAATCCTTGATGCGCGACTGGTCGAGCACATAGGAGCGGATCTGGTGGCCCCAGCCGATGTCGGTCTTGGAGTCTTCCATCGCCTGCTTTTCCTCGTTGCGCTTCCGGAGTTCCAGCTCGTACAGGCGCGCCTTCAGCATGCTCATCGCCTCGGAGCGGTTCTTGTGCTGCGAGCGGTCGTTCTGGCACTGCACCACGATATTGGTAGGCAGGTGGGTGATGCGGATTGCCGAATCGGTCTTGTTGATGTGCTGGCCGCCCGCGCCGGAAGCGCGGAAGGTGTCCACGCGCAGGTCGGCGGGGTTGATCTCGACCTCGATGGAGTCGTCCACCTCGGGGTAGACGAACACGCTGGAGAACGAAGTGTGGCGGCGGTTGCCGGAATCGAACGGGGACTTGCGCACCAGGCGGTGCACGCCGGATTCGCTGCGCAGATAGCCGAACGCATAATCGCCCGACACCTTGATGGTCGCGCTCTTGAGGCCCGCCACCTCGCCGTCGGATTCTTCCAGGATTTCCACCTTGAAGCCCTTGCGCTCGGCGTAGCGCACGTACATCCGGTACAGCATCGCGGCCCAGTCCTGCGCTTCGGTGCCGCCGGAGCCGGACTGAATGTCGATGAAGCAGTTGTTGGGGGCCATCGGGTTGGAAAACATGCGGCGGAATTCCATTTCCGCCACGATTTTCTCCAGCGCTTCCGCATCCGCCGCGACGCTCTCCAGGGTAGCGTCGTCGCCTTCTTCCTTCGCCATCTCGAACAGGTCGGCGCTGTCGCGCAGGCTCCGGTCGAGCCGGGTCA